>Ga0070728_10003768_pt1 | contig 16370 bp, 13 predicted proteins | sample tdDd471_FD_66723 | JGI IMG/M metagenome (GOLD analysis project Ga0070728, IMG submission 66723) | Marine sediment microbial communities from the Atlantic coast under amendment with organic carbon and nitrate - tdDd47.1 | ecosystem: Environmental > Aquatic > Marine > Coastal > Sediment | place...
GTTGCCGGCCAACCAGCCCCACAGGATGCGGGCCGGAATCGCGACCGCCTGGGACAGCGAGAACACCCAGCCGGCGCTGGCCAGGCCATGGCCCAGACCCTCGACCATATAGAGGACGAAGAAGGCCGCGAAGATCACCTGTAGCCCGACGAAGGCGAAAGACGCGAGCCCGAGCTCGACCAGTTCGCGCTTGGCGAAGACGATCCGGTAGGTGGCGACGATCTCGGTCGGCGATATCCGCTTGCCGGGCTGGCGGTCGTCGTCGAACCGCGCCCGCAGGGGCTGCAACGCCAGGCCGGTGACGACGCAGATCGCCGCCGCCGCGAGGAAGGCGCCCGGCCAGCCCGTCGCGCCGACGAAGAAGGGCACCATCAACCCGGCGAGGATGCCGCCCATCGGCACCCCCGTCTGCTTGATCGAGAAAGCCAGCGGCGCTTGGCGGGGCGTCGCATATCTGGCCAGTACATGCGACCCCGCGGGCGCGCCATACGCCGTCCCGGCGCCGACCAGGAAGGCCGAGACGGCGAACAAGGCGAGCGCGCCGCTCGCCGGCAGAGCCAGCCCGAGGGCCATAGAGGCCAGCGCGATCTGGGACATGCGCAAGGCCCCGAACCGCTCGATGAAGGGGCCGCAATTGACCGACGACATCACCGACGCGGTGAACAGGATCCCCGAATAGGCGCCCACCAGGGCGGGGTCGAGATCGAGGTCGCGGGCGATCGCCGGCGCCGCGACCGGCAGCACCAAGGTCGCCATATAGGCGAAGCTCTGCTGCACCAGCATGGTCACGACGGCGATGGGGAGGATACGCTGCGTCCAGCCTTCCGCCTCGGGCGCCCGGCCGCTCACGCGGGGCCATTCTCGGCGGCGACCGCGTCCCGCCGCCGCAGAAAGCCGAGGGCGACGACCAGGGCGGGAATGCTGGCCACGACATAGCCGATGCCGAAAGAGCCGGTGGCGGCGAGGATGCCGCCGAAGGTCAGCGGATAGACGACCTGGCAAAATCCGGCGAAGAAGGTCGCGACCCCGGTCGCCGGCCCCGCCTCGCCGGGCGGCGCGAGACGGGCGATCTCGGAAAACAGCACCCCGTGCCAGCTGACCGCGGTGGCGCTGAAGAGGATCGCGACGGCGGTGATCGCGGCCGGGTTCCAGCTCGCCGAGATCAGCCCCGTCAGGACTCCCGCCGCCGCCATCAAGATGCCGAGGATGGCGAGCAACAGCCGCGCGGCGACGAACCGCCCCCCGACCCAGCCCCACAGAATGCGGGCGGCGATGGCGACGCTCAGCGCCGTCGAATAGACGATGCCCGCCTCGACCAGCGCCATGCCGACGGCCTTGACCATGAAGGTCACGAAGAAGCCGGTAAAACAGGTCTGAATGCCGACGAAGGCGACCATCGCGAAGCACAGCTCGCGCAGACCCGGATCGGCCATGACGCTGCGAAAGCTCGCGGTGACGGCGCCCAGGCTCAGGGGCCGGCCCGGCTGGCGGTCGGTGTCGAAGGCGGCGCGAAAGGGCTGCAGCAGGATCGCCGCGGCCAGGCAGATGCCGGCGACCACCAGAAAGGTGCCGCGCCAGCCGACGGCCAGGATCAGAAACGGGATCAACAGCCCCGCCAACATGGCGCCGAGCGGCACGCCGGTCTGCTTGACCGAGAAGACCAGCGGCGCGACCTTGGGCGTCGAGAAGCGGGCCAGGATATGGGAGCTGGCCGGCGTCGAGGGCAGGGTTCCCACCCCGATCACGACCGCCGCCAGGGGCATCAGCCACAACCAGCCTGGACCGATGAAGGCCAGCCCCGCGGCCATGATCAGCAACAGCACCTGGCTCACCCGCCAACCGCCGAAGCGCAGGATGAACGCGCCACAGGCCAGCGACGCGACCATGCCGGCACTATAGGCGATCCCGTAATAGACGCCGAGCAGCGCCGGATCGACGCCCAGGCCCTCGGCCAGCGCCGGCGCGGCGACGGGAACGGCGAGGGTCGCGAGATGGGCGATGGTCTGTTGCAACAGCATCGCCACCACCGCCGCGATCAGCATCCCCTTGTTGGGCACGGCGCCGGGCAAGTCGGTGGCGGCCGGCGCGCTCATGCCGGCTCCTCGCCGACCCTCGCCGCGCCGCCGGGCGACAGCAGGAACAATCCGGCGACCAGCGCCGGCACGGCGGCGATATAGAAGCCCAGGCTGTAGCTTCCCGTGACCCCCAGAACCACGCCGAACAGCGCCGGATAGGCCATGGCGCTGAGGCTGCCGAAGGACAGCACGCCGCCGGCCATGCCGCCGACTTCCTCCGGCGGCGCCATGCGCGACACCTCGCCCAGGACCAGGCCGTGCCAGCCCATCGCCGTCGTCGCGATCACGACGCCGACGGCGGCGATCCCGGCCAGCGGCCAGGCGGCGGAGAACAGCGTCAGGGCCACCGCCCCGCCGCTCATGAACAGGCCGAGAAGGGCGAGGAGGAGCCGCGCGGAGACCAATCCGCTGCCCAGCCAGCCCCACAAGATCCGGGCGAAGATCGCGACTCCCTGGGACAGCGAGAAGACCAGCCCCGCGTCCTGAAGCGAGACCCCGACCCGGTCGACAAGATAGAGGACGAAATAGGTGGCGAAGCTGGTCTGGACGCCGACGAAGGCGAAGACGGTGATCGCCAACAGACGCAGCCGGCGGTCCCGCAGGACCCGACGGAACATGGTCTGGAAACCGGCCATCGATTGCCGGTGGGCCGGATCGCGGTCGGAATCGAAGCCTGCCCGAAAGGGCTGCAACGCGAAGGTATAGGCAACGCACAGCCCGCCCATCACCAGAAAGGCGCTCTCCCACCCGTCGCGGAGAACCAGGAACGGGACCGCTACCCCGGCCAGGATTCCGCCCAGCGGCACGCCCGTCTGCTTGATCGAGAAGATCAGCGGCGCCAGGCGCGGCGGGCTGAACCGGGCCAGGATATGGGTGCTGGTCGGCGTGCACAGGGCATAGGCCGCGCCGAGGATGGGCGCGGACAGCATGATCAGGGCGATCGACCCGCTGGCCGACAGGATCAAACACAGGCCCGGAACGATCAAGGAGAACTGGCCGACGCGCAGCCCGCCGAAGCGGCGAATGAACCCGCCGCAGCTCATCGCCGAGAAGAAGGCCGGCAGGAAGAGGAGGCCCGAATAGAGCCCGACGAAGGCGGGATCGAGGTCCAGCTCCTCGATCATCACCGGCGCCGCCAGGGGCAGCACCAGCGTGGTCATGAAGCCCAGCGTCTGCAAGACCGGAAGGGTCAGGATGGCGGCAACGAGCGGCGTCATCGGCGCGGGGACGTGTCCTCTCCCTGTCGTGGCGCTCCGTGGCGCGGGCGCCTTATCGTTGGGACCATCCTAGGTGAAAAGCCCGACGCGGGACATGCGCCAGACGAACAGTAGCCATGCGTCGAACGCAAGGCTAATCTGCCGCGCGGGCGGACGCGGCGGCGCTCGGGCCGGGACCGCTAGTCGCGCACGACGAGCACCGACCGGTCGCAATGGCGGACGACGCGGGCCGCGTTGGGGCCGAGCAGATAGTCGCCCAGCTCGGGGCGGTGGGACGCCATGACGATCAAGTCGGCGTCGAGCTCGCCGGCAACGCGCAGAATTTCCTCATAAACATTGCCGTAGGTCGTCCGCGCCACGGGCGCGATCTCGGCGGGGATCTCCCTCTCGCACAACGCCTTCAATTCGGCGTCGGCCTTGCGGACCGTTTCCTGCTCGAACCCCTCGGGAAAATATTGGGCGAGGACCTTGGCGGGAATCTCCGGCACCACGGTCAGCACATGCAGGGCGGCATCGAAGCTGCCGGCCAGCGCCACCGCCGCCGGCATGGCCTTGCGCCAGGAGGATTCCTCGTTCAGGTCGATGGCCAACAGGATCTTCTTGTACATGCCCCTCCCCCGGATCAGGCCGCCCGCGCCGCCGGATCGGCGGCGCCGCCGCGCGGCCGGCGGCCAAGCTGCAACAATATCACAAGACCGAGCAACGCCAGGGCGATGGGATAGATCCATTCCTTCGCCGGCCGGTCGAGCTGTTCGACATCGACGGCCGTCACATAGTCGCCGAAGGCGATACCCGCCTTCTCCGCCTGGCCCTGGAAGGCGAGGTCGGTAACGGCGTAGCGGTCGCCCTCGGGCTCCAGCGCGACGCCGAAGGGCGGTCCCTCGACGGCCTTGTCCGCTGGCGGCGCCTCCAGAACAAACAGCTTGAACCGGTCGCCATAGTTGGTCTCGCGCACCACATGCAGGCGCAGCTTGCGTCCGGGCTCGATCATCGTCTCGCCGGCGGCGAACCGCGCCATGTCGAGCTCGGCAAAGGCCGGGTAGACTTGGTTCATGATGAAGTCGGGCCGGAACAGCCCGACGCAGACGACGGCCAATATCGCGGATTCGTAGATGCGCGAGCGCACGATCATCCATCCCTGGGTGATCGAGCTGAAGGTCAATATCGCGATCAGGGAGACGACGAAGACGGTGATCCCGTGCCAAACGCTCTTCACGCCGATCAGCAGAAGCTCGGTGTTGAAGATGAAGACCAGCGGCAGGATCGAGGTGCGGATGTCGTACAGGAAGGACTGCACGCCGGTCCGCAACGGGTCCGCCCGCGATATGGCGGACGCGGCGAAGGCCGCGAGGCAGACGGGCGGCGTCGAATCGGCCATCAGCCCGAAATAGAACACATACAGATGCACCGCGATCAGCGGCAGGGCGAGGCCGGCGGCGTTGCCGAGCTCGACCAGCACCCCGGCGAGCAACGAGGCGACGACCAGATAGTTGGCGGTCGTCGGCAACCCCATGCCGAGGACGATGCACAGGACGGCGGTCAGGATCAGCAGGATGTAGATATTGCCCCCCGACAGGGCCTCGACGACGCCGACCATGGCGTTGTTGAGCCCGGTCGAGGACACCGCGCCGACGATGATGCCGGCGGTGGCGACCGCGATGGCGATGCTGATCATGTTCCGCGCCCCGCCGATCAGCCCGCCATAGATGTCCAGGAGCCCCTCGACGACGCCGCGCCCGAGCGAGCCCTCGGCCGTGCGCATCGACCGCACGACCTTCTGGAGAATGATGATCGCCATCATCGACAGGATCGAATAGAAGACCGCGCTGCCCGCCGTCCAACGCTCGACCATCAGCAGATAGACGAGGATGACGATGGGAATCAGGTAATGCACGCCGCGAAGGAAAGTTTCGCGCAAGGGCGGGATCTCGGCCGGGGGCAGGCCCCGCAGGTTCAGCTTCATCGCCTCCAGATGGGAGATGTAGAGCAAGGCGATATAGCTGATCACCGCCGGGATCACGGCAGCGACGATGACGTCGAAATAGGAAACGCCGATCAGTTCGGCGATGACGAAGGCGGCGGCGCCCATCACCGGCGGCATGATCTGGCCGTTGGTCGAGGCCGCGACCTCGATGGCGCCCGCCTTCACCGCCGGGATGCCGATCCGGCGCATGACCGGGATCGTGAAGGTGCCGGTGGTGACGACATTCGCGATCGACGAGCCGGAGATCGCCCCGGTCATGCCCGACGCCAGGATCGCCGCCTTGGCGGGCCCGCCCCGGTATTTCCCGACCATGGCGAAGGCGAGGTCGAGGAAATACTGGCCGGCGCCGGCGCGCTCGAGCAGGGCCCCGAACAGAACGAACAGAAACACGAAGCTCACCGAAACGTCGATCGGGATGCCGAAGATCGCCTCGCCGGTCAGCCAGTGATAGCCGATCAACCGCTCCAGCGAGACGCCGCGATGGGAGATGATCTCGGGCATCGACTGGCCGAAGATCGAATAGATCAGGAAGATCGAGGCGACGATCACCAGCGGGATGCCGATCGAGCGCCGGGTCGCTTCCAGGAGAAGGAGGATTCCGATACCGCCGAGGACCGCCTCGAAGGGAAAGGTGAACCCGAAGATATCGTAGGTCAGCAGCACCCCCAGGCGCCGCGACAGCCCCTCATAGGCGAGATACAGATAGAAGGCGGCGCCGGCGGCGAGCAGGGCGAGGACCAGATCGGTAAGCGGGATCCGCCCCGACGCCCGGCTGCGCCGGGCCGGAAAAATCAAAAAGCAAAGCAGCAGCCCAAAGGCGAGATGAATCCCCCGCGCGGGCACGTCGACGATGATGCCGATATCGAAAATGAAGGGCAGCGGCGAGGCGATCCAAAGCTGGAACAGGGACCATATCGCGCCGATCGCGCTGATCACGACGGCGGTGCGCGGCCCGTGCGCGCGGCCGGTGTAATCGATTTCCTTGAGAGTCTCCTCCAACTCTTCCGGCGACAGGTCGCCGTTCGCCGTATTCGCCTCCGTCATCGGCACGCCCCCTCGATTGAACCGAACAGCGGACGGGATGGGGAACGGAAGGGCAATGCCGCCCCTCCGTTCCCCAAGGGACTACATCCAGCCCTTCTCCTTGTAGTATTTGGCGGCCCCGTCATGCAGCGGCGCCGACAAGCCGTTCTTGATCATCATCTTGGGATCGAGATTCCGGAAAGCGGGATGCAGCTTGCGGAAATCGTCGATATTTTCCATTACCGCGCGGGTGACTTCGTAGACCACGTCCTCGGGCACGTCGGCGCTGGTGACGAAGGTCGCCATCACGCCCCAGGTCGTAACATCCGAATCGGTGGTCTTGTAGGTGCCCTTGGGGATCGTCGCCCAGGCATAGTAGGGCCGTTCCGACGTCACCAGGCTCTTGGCGAGCTTGTTGTCGAAATTGACGATCTTGGCGCCGCAGCCGTCGGTCGCCACCGCGACCCCGGCGTTGGGCACGCCGACGGTATAGACATAGGCGTCGATCTTGCCGTCGCACAGCGCCTTGGACTGCTCGGTCGAGGTCAGCTCGGACGCGAGGGCGAAATCGTCCTTCGTCCAGCCATATTCCTTCATCAGGAAGTCCATGGTCCCGCGCTGGCCGGATCCGGGATTGCCGATATTGACCCGCTTGCCCTTCAGATCGTCCCAGCCCTCGATGCCGGAATCCTTGCCGACGATGATCTGCAGGGGCTCGGGATGGACAGAGAAAACGGCGCGGAGCTTGCCGAACTTCTTGCCTTCCCAGACGCTGGAGCCGTTATGGGCGTGATACTGCCAGTCGGACTGGGCGACGCCGAAATCGAGCTCGCCCTCCTTGATCTGGCCGATATTGTAGTTGGACCCGCCGGTCGACGGCGCCGAACAGCGGATGCCGTGCTTGCGCCCGGATTTGCGGCCCTCGGCCGCCTCCTTGTGGACCAAGCGGCAGATGGCGTTGCCGGTGGCGAAATAGACGCCCGTCGGCCCGCCCGTCCCGATCGCGATGAAGCGCCGCTCCCCCGCCGCCTCGCCGTCGGTCGGCGCCAGCGCGCCGACCAGGAACGCCGCCCCCGCCAGAAGCAGGGGCACGCCCAGGATTCGTTTGCTAATCATGATCAGTCTACCTCCTCCTTGAACCGTTTCCGTACGCGTCTTCCCGGCGCCCGAACGGGTGCGGTGCGCCGGATTCCTCAGGGGCGGAGACCGGCTCCGCGCCTTCCCTGATCGCTGTGAAGGGGGACGTCCGCCGGGTCATGCGTTTCCTCCGGCAAGCGCCGCGTCCACGGCTTCGCTCAACTTGTCGACGATCTCGCCGATCTGGTCGGCGTCGAGGATGAAAGGCGGCGCCAGCAACACATGATCGCCGCGCCGGCCGTCCGCGGTCCCGCCGCCCGGATAGCAGATCAGCCCCCGATCCATGGCCGCCCATTTGATCCGCTCATGCAGGCGGAAGGCGGGGTCGAACGGTTCCTTGCGCGACCGGTCGGCGACGAACTCCAGCGCCCGGAACATCCCCCGGCCACGAATATCGCCGACATGGGCATGGTTGCCGAAGCGCGCCCTCAACGCCCGATCCAGCGCCGCGCCCTGGCGCCGCACATTGGCGAGCAGGTCGCGCCCGCGGATCGCGCGCTGCACCGCCAGCGCCGCCGCGCAGGCGGTCGCGTGCCCCATATAGGTGTGGCCGTGGCGAAAGACGCCGGACCCGTCCCGGACCGCGGCGAAGATGTCCGCCGAGACCAGGACCGCGCCGATCGGCTGATAGCCGGCGCCCAGCCCCTTGGCGACCGCGAGAAGGTCGGGCGCGACGCCGTCCGCCTCGCAGGCATACATATGCCCGGTCCGGCCCATCCCGCACATGACCTCGTCGAGAATCAGAAGAACGCCGTAGCGGTCGCAAATCTCGCGGATACGCCGGAAATAGCCGGGCACGGCGGGCACCGCGCCGGCGGTCGCGCCGACGACCGGCTCGGCGATGAAGGCGGCGACGGTCTCCGGGCCGAGCCGCAGGATCGCCTCTTCCAACTCGTCGGCGACGCGGCGACCATATGCCTCCTCGCTTTCGTCCGGCGCGCGGCCACGATAGGCGAAGCAGGGCGCGATATGGGTCACGTCGGTGAGCAGCGGCGCGAACATCTCCCGGCGCCATTCATTGCCGCCGGCGGCCAAGGCGCCCAGGGTGTTGCCGTGATAGCTCTGCCGCCGGGCGACGATCCGAAAACGTTCCGGCGCCCCGCGCTCGACGAAATATTGACGCGCCAGCTTGACCGCAGCCTCCACCGCCTCGGAGCCGCCGGACACGAAATACGCCTTGTCCAGATCGCCCGGCGCCGACTCGACCAGCACATCCGCGAGGCGTTCCATGGCATCGGTGGTGAAGAAGGCGCTATGGGCGAAGGCCAGACGACCGATCTGGTCGCGGATGGCGTCGAGCACCTCGGGGTCGCTGTGCCCGAGGCAGGACACGGCGGCGCCGCCCGAGGCGTCGAGATAGCGCTTCCCGTCGGCGTCCACCAGATAGGCGCCGTCGCCGCGAACCGCGGTCGGCAGGGCTCGCAAGGGCTGGCGATGGAACACATGGGTCACGACGGCACCCTTGCTTCGGCGCCGGTCGCCGGCCAATAGGCGCCGAAGCGCTCGAGCTGGCTCTCGCTGTTCTCCAACGCCGCGACGGCCTCCCTGCCGCCGCGCGCGACGAGCAGCGCGACCAGGGCCTGCGCCGCCGCCAAGGCCCCGGCGAGCGACTGGAACAGGGACGGGCTTCGATTGGCGACGATCAGGGCCTCGGCGGCGTCGATGCCGATCGGCGATACCGCGCTGTCGGTGATCGCGACCACCGCCGCCCCTTGCCCGCGACCGAACCGCGCCGCCAGCACCGTCTCGCGCGCGTAGGGCTCGAAACCGACCGCCAGCAAGGCGTCCTTGCGGCCGATTCCGCGAATGCCGTCGGCGAACGCCCCGCCCGTTCCCTCAATCAGATGGACGGTGTCCCGGAACATGCGGCAGGCGTAATGAAAATAGTAGGCGATCGAGAAGCTGCTGCGCGACCCCACCACGTAGATTCGCCGCGCGCCCGCGAGAATCCGGCTGGCGCGGATCAGTCGGTCGGCGCCGATGCCCCGCGCCGTCACCTGGAGGTTGTCGATGTCCAGAGCCAGGAGTTCGTCCAGGAGCGCCGATTTTCCGTCGTCAAGGGCCTGCAGGCCGCGGGCACGGGCGGCATAGCGCGCCGGGCCGTCGCGCAGATGCTGGCGATAGGGTTCGCGCAGCGCGTCATAGCCCGAAAGGTCCAATGTCTTGGCGAGGCGGACCATGGTCGACGGATGGACGCCGGCCTGGCGGGCCAACTGGCGCATGGAGTTGAGCGCCACCTCCTCCGGATGGTCCAGGACGTGGCGCGCGGCCTTGCGCAATTGCGGACTGAAGCGCGGAAACGCCGCCTTCAGCCGTTCATTGACCTGGAGATACTCCATGTCCTCCATCTTCGTCGCGGCACCCGCCAAGTCCTCTCGAGCTTGCGCGACTCTAGCGCCAGGAGGGCGAATCGCCAACAAATGTTTTAATCCATGGTGTGACTGAAACAGTTGCTTTCACGCTCCTTTGGTAGCAGGTCGGAGCTTAGAATTAACCATTTGGTTACGGTCGCCGAAGATACTCGCAGGCTGGTGAAACGAGCGGATTGCCGACCGAATCGCGGGCAACCATGGCCAACTCCACGAGTCCGTTTTCTCGGCGGACGACACGCATACGCAACGCTGAAGCAGGCCACGGCCCGGCGCCGACGGGTGCCCGGGGCGGGGGCGGCCGCGACGGCGCCGATCTTCGTCCCGGTCTTCGCCGGGGCCGTCGATGACCTTCTCCCCGACCACCGCCATTCTGACGGCGATGCTGGCCTCGGCCGTCCTCACCATGGTCCTGGTCCGCCTGGCGATCCTCTTGCCCGAACAGCCGGCGATGCGCTGGTGGAGCGCGGCGTTCGCGGTCAACACCCTGCGCTTCGCCGCCGGCGCCTTCCTGCCCGAAATCGACCGCCAGGCGACAATCTTCACGGCCGAATCCCTGAACGCGGTCAACGCGATCCTTCTGTTCGCGGGCACCATGCGCTTTGTCGACCGTCCGGTACGTGCAAGCTGGGTCGCGGCGGCGATTTCGATGGCGGTCGGATGGGCGGCGTACACGACATTCTCGGTCCCGAATTTCCTCCTGCGAACCGCCCCGCTCTACCTGTTCGCGGGAATCGCCATGCTCATGACCGGCTGGGCGTTCATTCGCGAAGGCCGGCGCGACCCCAATCTCGGCTTCAAGGCCGTGGGCGTCATCTTCCTGCTGTGGGGCCTGCACAAGTTCGACTATCCGCTGTTGCGCCCGATCGAATGGTTCGCGCCGTTCGGGTTCATGATCGCCCAAGCCTTCATGCTGTTCATCGCCACCGGACTGATCGTCGCCGTCCTCCGCCGCCAGGCGAAGATCGCCTCGGACCTCGGCGCCCAGATGGAGGCGTCCCGCCAGGAACTGCATGACAGCGAAACGCGTTTTCGCGATTTCGCCGAGGCGGCCGGCGATTGGCTGTGGGAAACGGACCCGGTCCAGACCCTCGTCTACGCCTCGGGACAGGTCGCCGACATTCTCGGCGTTCCGGCCGAGGACCTGACCGGCAAGCCCTTCGCCGACGGGCTGGGCGCGCGGACCGCCGACCCCGAGCAATGGGCACAGGTCGGCGCCGCCATGCGCGAAAAGCGCGCGTTCCAAGACGTACCGCTACACTGCCTGGCCGCGACCGGCGAGACGCGGGTCGTCCGCCTCAGCGGCAAACCCGTCTATGACCGCGACGGCGGATTCCTGGGGTACCGGGGAACCGCAACCGGCATCACGGCGGAATGGCGGGCGTCGCAATCGGCGAAGGTCCTGCGCGATTCGATCGAGAACCTGGCCACCGGGCTCAGCGTCTTCGATGCCGAACGGCATCTCGTCGTCATGAACCGGATCGGCGCCGAACTTCTGGCGCTGCCCCAGGAAATGACCGTCCCAGGCACCCTGTTCGACGACATGATCCGCCATATGGCGCGGCGCGGCAGCCTGGGCAAGGGGACGGAGGAAGACCATGTGCGCGGCGAGGTCGGCCTGTTCACCCACCTGATTCCGAGCCGGTTCGAGCATGTGCGCACCGACGGCCGCGTCATCGAGGTGAACCGCCGGCGGCTGCCCGGCGGCGGCGTGATCAGCACCTACGCCGACGTTACCGACCGCAAGCGGGTCGAGGACGCGCTGAAGGTCAGCGAACAGCGTTTCCGCGACTTCGCCGAGGCGAGCGCCGACTGGCAGTGGGAAACCGACATGGCGGGCTCCTTCACCTTCGTCTCGCCGCCCAACCGGCTGATCGCCGGTCACCCCGCCTCGTTGCTCGTCGGCAAGACCTGGCATCAATTCCTGTCGACCATCGGCGCGGACCCGGCCACGGCGGATACGATTCTGGAGAATATCGAAAACCACCGGCGGTTCCGCGACCTGGAAGTCAACGCCGAGGACCCCCGCGAGGGCACCGTCTGTCTGCGCCTTTCGGGCAATCCGGTGTTCGACCTCAGCGGCGCCGTCCGCGGCTTCCGGGGGTCGGGCTCGAACGTGACCGAACAACGGCGGGCCGAGGCGGCGCTGCGGATCAGCGAGGAGCGCTATTCGCTCGCCCTCGCCGGCGCCAATGACGGAATCTGGGACTGGGATTTCGCCGCCGACCGGGTGTTCATCTCGAACCGGATGCGTCTGCTCCTCGGCCTGAAGCCGACCGACCCCCATCCCACCCCGGACGACATGGCGGCGCGGGTCTGGCCCGAGGACCGGGCGAACTATCGCGCCCATATCATCGCCCATCTCAAGGGCGAAACCGAGTATCTGGAAAGCGAGCACCGGTTGATCGACGGCAACGGCGCGTATCGCTGGGTCTTGGCCCGCGGTCTGGCGCGCTGGGATTCGTCGGGGCGCGTCTATCGCATGGCGGGATCGACCTCCGACATCACGGCGCGCAAGCAGGCCGAGGAGCAACTGCGCGAGGCGAAGGAGGCGGCCGAGCTCGCCTACCGGACGAAGTCGGAATTCCTGGCCAATATGAGCCACGAGCTGCGCACCCCGTTGAACGCGGTGATCGGCTTCTCGGACATCGCCCGCAAGGAGCTTTTCGGGCCGCTCGGCAACGAGGCCTATGTGGGCTACATGAACGACATCCATGACAGCGGCACCCATCTCCTCAACCTGATCAACGATATCCTCGACGTCTCCAAGATCGAATCGGGCGAGGCGGAACTGGTGGAACAGGAGGTCGATGTCGCGGCGGTCGTCGATGCGTCGGTCCGCATGGTTCGCGAAAGGGCGGAGAAGGCGGGCGTCGAGGTCTCGGTCCAGATCCCGGTCACCCTTCCCACGGTCTTCGCCGACGATCTCAAGCTCAAACAGATCATCCTCAACCTGCTGACCAACGCAGTCAAATTCACCCCCGAGGGCGGCCGCATGGAGGTGCGCGCCGCGGTCGAGGCGGACGGCGGTTTCACCATCCGGGTCTCGGACACGGGGATCGGGATCGCCAAGTCGGATATGCAAAGGGTCCTGATGCCGTTCGGCCAGGCGAGCGGCAGCCAGCATCGGGCAACCGAGGGCACCGGGTTGGGGCTTTCCCTGACCCAGGCCCTGGCCAAGCTGCATGGCGGCCGGATCGAGGTTGACAGCACCCTCGGCATCGGCACGACCGTTTCGGTCTTCCTGCCGAAGGAGCGGGTCCTCGCGGACGGCGCGCCGCGCTTGCGCTTCGCCGACGCGCCGCCGCCGCCGCCCGCCAAGATGGGCGGCGGCTGACGAACCCCGGGCGGTCCAACCCCCTTCCTTGACAGGTCCCGCCGGGCGGTGATTTAGTCCGTCCAAGACCGCGCCCGACGCGGCATCCCCGGGGAGGAAGGCGGCCCGCCATCATGACCTACGAGACCCTCACCTACGCCCAGGAAGATGGGGTCGGCATCCTGACCCTGAACCGGCCCAAGCGCCGCAACGCCATCGACGACGAGATGAGCCGCGAGCTGGGCGAGATCATGCCCCGGCTGCGCGACGCGGACGATCTCGGCGCCCTGATCCTGACCGGCGCCGGCGGCGGCTTCTGCTCGGGCGGCGAGCAGAGCGGCAAGCAGCTGAGCCCGACCCAGTACCGGCGCCGGATCCAGGATTTCCATCTGTGGCTCAACGAGCTGATGAACCTGGAGAAGCCGGTGATCGCGGCCGTCGACGGCCCGGCCTACGGCGCCGGGTTCAGCCTGGCGCTGGCCAGCGATTTCGTCCTCGCGACGCCCAGGGCCCGGTTCTGCATGGTCTTCGCCCGCATCGGCTTCGTCCCCGACCTGTCGGCCATGTATCTGCTGCCGCGGATCGTCGGATTGCAGAAGGCCAAGGACATCGCCTTCACCGCCCGCGCCATCGACGCCGACGAGGCCAAGGCCCTGCGCATCGTCCGCGAGATCCACGCGCCGGACCGCCTGATGGACGCCGCCAAGGATCTGGCCCGCCGCCTGGCCGACGGCCCGACGACCGCCCTCGGGCTGGTCAAGAACGGGCTGGTGCAGTCCTATCACTCCGACTATCGGACGATGGTCGAAATGGAAGCCTACGCCCAGTCGGTCGCGACCAGCGCGCCCTACCACGCCGACGCCCTGCAACGTTTCCTGGACAAGAAGCCGCTCGCCTACGATTGGGACGCGACGGCCGGCACGTCCGGCAAGAATTGAGAGAGGCGCCGGCCATGTCCTTCTCCGCCATCGACTACAAGGTCCAGGACGGGATCGGGATCCTGACCCTGAACCGGCCCGAACAATTGAACGCGCTGGACATTCCCATGCGCACCGAGCTGGGCAAGATCGTCCCCGAGATCGCCCGCGACGAATCGGTCAAGGTCCTGATCTTCACCGGCGCCGGACGGGCGTTCAGCGCCGGCGGCGACCTGAAGGCGCTGTCCGAGGGCAAGCGGCCGATGGTCGCCGGCCGCGAGCGCATCCGCAAGCTGCATATGTGGTTTCCCCAGTTCGTCAATCTGGAGAAGCCGGTCATCGCGGCGGTCAACGGCCCGGCCTTCGGCGCCGGCTTCAACATGGCGCTCGCCTGCGACTTCATCCTGGCCTCCAGCAAGGCGCGCTTCAGCCAGGTGTTCGAGCGCAACGGGCTGGTCCCGGACCTGGGCGGCTATTTCCTGCTGCCCCGGATCGTCGGCTTGCAGAAGGCCAAGAACCTGGCCCTGTCGGCGCGGATCATCTCGGCCGACGAGGCGATGGAGCTGGGAATCCTGTACGCGATCCACGAACCGGACACGCTGATGGACGCGGCTTTCGCCCTCGCCCGGCGGCTCGTCAAGGCGCCCACCGCCGCCATCGGCCTGACCAAGACGATCATGAACCAGGCCTTCCATCTGGACCAGCGGGCGATGGTCGATCTGGAGGTCCTCGCCCAGACCATGATGAAGAACACCGACTATCACCGCGAGGCGGTCGCGCGCTTCCTGCGCAAGGAAGGGCATCTCTACGATTGGAACAAGATGGACGAGGAAGAGGCCGAGGCCGCCGCGGCCGAATAGGCCCCGCCGCCCCGCCGCCCCCTTCGCCCGCCGCCGGGAAACCACCGCCGCGCCACGCCGCCGGACCGACCATGAGCCAGACCATCGAGATCGCCCGCGCCGGCGCCGTCGGCCGGATCGCCCTGAACCGGCCGGACAAGGCGAACGCCCTGACCACCGACATGCTCAACCGGCTGGCCGACGCGGTGCGCGAACTGGACGCGGCGGCCGACTGCCGGCTGATCGTCTGGGAAGGCCGGGGCGACAAGGGATTCAGCGCCGGCGCCGACCTCGCCGAGTTTTCCGGCGGCGCCGCCCATCTGGCGGAGAACGGCACGGCCACGGCGGGGCTGGCCGACGCGGTGGACGCCGCCGCGACCCCGATCCTCGCCCTCGCCCATGGCCGCTGCCTCGGCGCCGGGGCCGGCCTTCTCTGCCTGGCCGATATCGTGATCGCCAGCGACAATCTGGTCTTCGGCTTCCCGGAAATCCTGTTCGGCATGTATCCGGCCGCCGTCCACGCGCTGGCGCTGCGCCGGGTCCCCGCCAATATCGCCCGCCAGCTAAGCGCCACCGGCCGCAACATCGGCGCCCGCGAGGCCCAGCTCCTGGGCCTCGTCTCCGAGACCCTGCCGGCGGCCGATTTCGCGGCCGCGGCCGAGAAACGCGTGGCCTTCTATGCCGAGCGCGCCGTCGGCCTGCAATTCGCGCGGCGCGTCACCGCCGCCGGCGATGAAGACGGCCCCACCGGCGATCTGCTGCGCCGCCTGTCGCCGCTGGTGATCGAGAATTACGAGGCGCCGGGCGTCGCCGACGCGGTGCGCGCCTATCTGGACCGCCTGGGCGGCAAGGGATAGGCGACGAGAGACCATGACCGAGCATCTCATCCGTCCGATCGACGCCGAGGACACCCGCGCGCTGCGCCATGCGGTCCTGCGCCCCGGCCAGCCCTTCGAGGCCACCCGCTACGAGGAGGACGCGGCGCCCGAAACGGCCCATTTCGGCTGCTTCCGCGCCGGCAAGCTGGTCGGCGTCGCCTCCGTCTATCGCGAACCGTCGCCGAAGGCCGAGGACGCGCAAGGCTGGCGGCTGCGCGGCATGGCGACCGACCCCGAGGTGCGCGGGCTGGGCTGCGGGCGGGCGCTGCTGAACGCGGTCGCCGGCCATGCCGCCGGCCAGGGCGGCGACCTGCTCTGGTGCAACGCCCGGTCGACCGCCGCCGGCTTCTATCTGGGCGCCGGCTTCCGGCAGATCGGCACGGAATACGACGTGCCCGGCCTGGGCCCGCATTACTTCATGCAGAAGCGGCTTTCCGGCGCCGAGACAAGCGCGTGACCAAATCGCCCGCCCGACAGACGGGATCGAAGGTTCTCGTCGCATTCCTCCTTTTTCTCGTCCCGCTGTTCGCCCGCCCGACGCCGGCGGGCGCCGCACCGGAGGTGGTCGCGACCATCCCGCCCCTTCATTCCCTTGCCGCCGGCGTCATGGCCGGG
>Ga0070728_10003769_pt1 | contig 16367 bp, 9 predicted proteins | sample tdDd471_FD_66723 | JGI IMG/M metagenome (GOLD analysis project Ga0070728, IMG submission 66723) | Marine sediment microbial communities from the Atlantic coast under amendment with organic carbon and nitrate - tdDd47.1 | ecosystem: Environmental > Aquatic > Marine > Coastal > Sediment | place...
GAACAGGATGATGGATGCCTTCTTGATCTTCGCCATTATTATGGCAACTGATACAGAGCGCATAGGGTTCTTCATCTATCAAGAAATTCTCATTGTCTATTTCATGAGGATTGTGGCAACTGGCACAAGTCACACCAAACGAATGATCGTCTAGTACAGTCAATTGATCGAAGTCATCTTCATCAACAAAATCTTCATCAATCAGATAATCGATACGACGTTGTGCCACACTATGACAGGTCAAACAAGATGCGTCAAAATCATCTGATTCTTGGGCAGATACTAATGACGTAGGATGCGATGATTGTGACCATTCGTTAAACTGCATATTGGGTAATTTTGCATGACCCGTCGCAAACCAAGCATCTTCATTGCTGAGGTCGATTGGTGTAAAAACCGATTCGTCTAATAAATCCATACCGGGATGATAACCAACAGGAATCGGTAATCCTGTTTCTTCATTCATTCCGCGACTATGACATTGACCACAGGCTTGACCATCCAGCGCAAAGTTAATTGCAGAAGATAGATCAGCATACTCATCATCAGAAATTGAACTTCCCGCATCGTCTGCAATTTCTACGTGATTCAAGCCCGGTCCGTGACAAGCTTCACATTGAACGCCTGTTTCGTCCCATATTAATTCTTCGGCATTGTAATTTGTTGTATGACAGCCAGCACATTGGCTATTAAAATCATAAGCTGTATCTGACCAGTCATCAGCAAGAGGTAATGTTACCCACATTTCTTCTGCTACATTCCATTGTGCAGGGAGTACCCGATACATATCTTTATCGACTTCTGTCACATATGCTTGATAATGCCGTCCAGCACCTAATGTAAAAACAACGTCATCGATTGTGAAAAGACGTGTCTCATCATCAAATGGTGTTAATCGGCTATCATCTTCTACGTCAAAATCAGCCAAAATCGGATTATCATCTTCGGCTTCAGCGACTTCTATTAATGTACGGAAATGGACGGTTTCTTCGTGATCGTTTGCGTAACTACGATGACAGGAACGGCATTCGCGTAAACCCACATATTCATTTTCATCTTGAGTGTAAGCGATGCCAACTTGCCAACCAGACAGGACACAAACGAGGCTTAAGATCCATAACCACCAAGTTCGTTTTTGTTGCATATAGCAATCACCCAATCTAATTCTAAACATCTTCATTATACCGTGTAATTGTCGCTTATCACCAATCGGATTGAATCATTCGATAGGATGATAAATATCATACTCAAGGATGATTTATGACAGAAATCTCTTAAGAATCATCCTGTGGGATGATAGAGAATCATCCTACAGATGGATTCATGAATAATCATGGTTCACTACAATAAGTGTAGGGGGAAAATAATCTGTTTTGAAAATAGATTATCGACCAACAGAGTTGTATATCAAAACCTAAAATTGTCTTTATGTTTAATTTAGGAGAGTCTTCATGAAAAAACATCATCTCATCGCAATGCTAGGTGTGATGTTTATCATGGTAGGATTAGTTGTATTAATGATTCCCGTCGTTGCACAGGAAGATGTTGGTGCATCTGTCCCACCACAGCCCGAAGTCCTCACAGACTTCTATGATTTGTGGGTTACTTCACCCCATGCTGATGTGTCTGCGGAAGCATTCAATCACTGGAACGAAGATGATCCACAAGAAGTACCAGCTTCATGTGCCCAATGTCACTCGACATCAGGGTATATTGATTATGTTGGTGCAGATGGTACGGATGCAGGTGTTGTTGATTCCGCTCATGAAATTGGATCAACCGTTACTTGTGATGCTTGCCACAACCAAAGCACAATAAATTTAACCAGTGTTACTTTCCCATCCGGTATCGAAATAACCAATCTTGGTGATGATTCCCGTTGTATGGTCTGCCATCAAGGACGCGCATCTGGGTCAAGTATTCGTGCCGCACAGGAAGAAGCTGGTATAGAAGATATGAACACTATTAGTGAAGACTTGAGCTTCATTAATGTACACTATTATGCTGCTGCCGCATCCCTTTATGGGTCAGACGTAGGCGGTGGTTACGAATTTGACGGCATGAATTATCAAAAACGCAATAACCATGTCGAAGGAGTGGATACTTGTATTGATTGTCACGATCCACACACACTTGAATTGGATGTAGATAGTTGTTCAAGTTGTCACGAAGATGTTCGTGATCTGGAAGACCTTGCTGACATTCGTATGAATGGTTCACTAATCGATTATGATGGTGATGGCGATATTGAAGAAGGCATCAAGGGCGAACTTGATACCTTACGCGATATGTTATACGTAGCAATCCAAGCCTATGCTAATGAAGTTGTTGGAACAGGTATCGTATATGATTCACATGCTTATCCTTACTGGTTTATAGATGGTAATGGTGACGGTGAAATCGGTGAAGACGAAGCTAACTTCGGCAATAAATATGCATCATTTACAGGCTACCTCCAGATTGCAACCTATAACTACCAGGTTTCATTAAAAGACCCTGGTGCATATGCCCACAATCCGAAGTATCACATCGAATTATTATTCGATACGATTGAAGTTCTAAACGGAGAAATCAGCGAACCTATTGATCTATCCGGCGCACATCGTAATGACCCCGGTCACTTTGATTCAACTAGTGAACCATATCGACACTGGGACGAAGACGGTGAAGTTAGCGCAAGTTGTGTTAAATGTCATACAGCAGACGGTTTGCCATTCTTCCTAGAACACGGTGTTAACATCAGTATGGAACCTGCCGATTCTATGGAATGTTCAACCTGCCATAATGACGTTGAAAATATCTCAGAAGGTGAATTAACGATCGTTAATGAAGTGACATTCCCAAGTGGTAATGTGATTACCTTCGGTGAAGAAGAACCAGCTAACCTGTGTATTAATTGTCATCAGGGACGTGAATCGAACACAAGCCTCCAAAGTTTCATTGGTCGTGCTGATGTTGAAGATGACGATGTATCAGAAAACTTGAGCTTCCGTAATCCACACTACTTTGCAGCAGGCGCAACTCTGTTTGGTAGTGAGGCAGAAGGTGGTTATCAATATGACGGTATGGAATATTCGGGACGCTTTGAACATGCACGACGTACAGATACTTGTATCGGTTGCCATGATCCACATGCACTTGAACTGGATGTAGAGCGTTGCATGGATTGTCACGATAATGTTGAATCAGAAGAAGATATTCCGATGATTCGCCTTGATGAAGACTATGACGCTGTTGATTATGACGGTGATGGTGATCTTGAAGAACCGATCATGGCAGAAATAGAGTCATTCCAAACGGCACTGTATGATGCGATTGTCGCTTACACAACCGACATGGGAGACCCAATTGTTTACAATCCTGCGGCTTATCCATATTGGTTTGATGAAGCAGGCGAACGCTATGCAAACTGGACACCACGTTTGGTACGGAGTATATACAACTACACATGGTCACAAAAAGACCCCGGTGTATATGCCCACAATGCCGACTACATCATCCAACTGCTGTTCGATAGTCTCATGGATATTGGTGGCGAAGAGGCGGTCGAGGGATTCACTCGCGCCCCTGTGAACTACTAAGGCTAGAATCACAATACACACTCTGTTGAATAGATAATTATCAAGGTCGGGTACGAGAAATCGTGCCCGATTTTGATTTATATTGGGTTTCGCGGGGCAGATGATGATTGGTTATACTCCGCTTCTACTTTATTTATTGGAGAGTATCATGAATTTTAGTATCTTTGATCAAATCATGCGCGACTACCTCATATCGACACCACTTCCGGGCTTCAGCGTTGCCATTAGCGATCAGAATGAGACATTGCATACCTTTACATATACGAGTGAGCGTGTGACGAGTCCTGCTATTACGCCCGATACGCTATTTGAAATCGGTTCAATCGGCAAGTCATTCACTAGTATTCTGTTTCAACAGCTGGTTGATGCAGGTGAATATGATTTGCATGTGCCAGTCAGCACCTATTTGCCGTGGTTTGAAGTTCCTAGCAAGTATGAGCCAATCACAGCACACCATCTTTTAAGTCATACATCAGGGCTAATCGGCGGCACAGATTTTAGTGGCGATACAATAGCCGAAGTCTACGCCTTGCGTGACTCACATACGGGAACACCACCGGGAACATATTTCAATTATTCCAACGTTGGCTATAAATTATTGGGAGCGATACTAGAACGCGTCACCGGACAATCCTATCCTGATCTTGTGCGTGAACGGATTCTTGAGCCACTTGGTTTAAATACAATGTATCCTGCTATTACACATGGGTTACGCCATCAAATGGCTGTGGGATATGCACCTTTATATGATGATCGACCAGCACCAATTGATTATCCGATTGTACCTGCAACGTGGTTAGAGACTGCCACTGCTGACGGTTGTATCGTTGCAAATCCATCTGATCTAGCAGTATATATGCGGATGTTGATGAATGGCGGACGTAGTGATGTCCTCTCAAATGAGGGATACAAACGCATGATTGAACCGATAATCAAAGCTGGCGAACGCGGACATTATGGTTATGGATTAATTATTTCCGACACACCCGAAGGCCAATTTATTGGACATTCTGGTGGGATGGTCGGATACACAACAAGGATGATTTGGAACATTGAGACTGGATATGGTTTTGTCGCGATGGTCAATGCGTATCGTGTTCCCGGGATGGAAGATTTAGAAGAGTGGCTCAAAAAAGCTATGCTAGCTCAAATCAAGGGGAACGATTTACCTAGCTTAGAAGGTCGCCCTGACCCATTTATGGTGACAAATGCCGAGCAGTACGCGGGTAAATATTCTACAGCTGATGATACACTGACAATTGTCGCACAGGATACAGGGCTATACTTATTATATGACGATGTTGAATTGCCTCTGGCACAACGCTCCACCGATCAATTTACCTGTGAACACCCAAATCTGGAACGTTTTTATTGGACATTCCAACGGGATGAAAACGAAGCGATCACATCCCTAGCTTATGGCGAATCACTATATATGGCACAAGGATTTGATCATCCAAAAGTTGTGTATCCCGAAGCATGGGACGCATATCGTGGACATTACCGTAGTCATAACCCGTGGCTACCTGCTTTTCGCGTTTTGTTGCGGGGTGACAAGCTCTATATGCAAATCCAAATATATGAGCAAGAAATACCCTTAGTTATGCTTGATAGCGGTGTTTTCCAAGTGGGTGAAGATGAGAAAGAACCATCACGATTACGCTTTGATTTGCTGATTGATGGACGTGCAATAAGAGCAACGGTTGATTCTTCTACCTACTATTGGACATTTACACCATAAATCAGTTTAAAGTAGAATTTAGTGGCTAAACGATTCTTCAATTAATTGACAAGCCCTTCACGCATCGCCCATAATGCCGCTTGTGTTCGATCAGCGACATTGAGCTTTTGTAATATATGCTGAACGTGTGTTTTGACTGTCGGTAAACTAATGTTTAGGGTACTCGCAATACTTGCATTACTCATCCCAACCGCAATCAATTTGATGACATCAATTTCACGGTCAGATAAAGTATCAGTTGGCATTTCTGTCGGTTCTGGTTCTGGTGGAGACGGATCGACCACTTGTTGTAATGCCTGACTTAGTAGTGATTGATCGAACAGGCGATTTTCGTTGACTGCCGCGTAAATCGCTTCAACGATCTTTTCTGGTTCAGTTTCCTTGGATAAATAGCCAACAGCACCATCATTAATTGCACGTGCCAGATAGCCCGGATTAGCATAGGTTGTAAGCATAATCACTTTAGTGGCTGGTGATCTTGTACACACTTCGGGTAAAAATTTTAGTCCATCACCATCTTTCATGCGTATATCGAGCAACATCACATCGGGTTTTTGCTTTTCAGCAATTGATATAGCATCCTGTCCACACACACCCTCAGCGATTACATCAATTCCGGGACGTGTTAATAACATCCGTAGACCTTGCCGAACAATTCCGTGGTCATCGACAATTGCAATCCGAATGGGCTTATTCTGAGTCATCGTCATAGTTAGCTCCTGTTTCATTGACTTTCTTTTCGGGTATCCAGATCGTAATAGTTGTACCACTGCCTATTTGGCTTGCGATAGTGATTGTCCCATACAATAACTTGACACGTTCCTTCATTGTTCGCAACCCCCAACCACTATCCGATTCAGGTGGTTTTTCTGGATTAAAGCCCTGTCCATTATCGTTAATAAGTAGATGGATGCCGTCATCTTGCCATAAATGTAACCTCACATGTGTAGCATGAGTATGTTTAATCGTATTATTGAAGGCTTCTTGAACAACCCGATACAGGATCACACTGACTGTTTTATCAGGTTCAATATCAAGGCTTTCTAAGTTTACTTCACTGTCCCAGTTACCACGTTTGGCACTGGTCTGGCTAAGCTCTTGTAGTGCTTCGATTAAGCCAAGATCATCTAAAATACTAGGATGAAGCCCCTGCATGATGCGTCGCCCCTCAACAATTGCAGATGATAACGAGTCATATCCCTGTGAGAATATTTCTAGGGATTTATCGCTAGCTGTTTCGGACAAGGTGGTTTTACATTGGTTCAGATAGAAACGTGCCCCAACCAATTCTTGAATCAATCCATCATGTAAGTCATATGCGATGCGTTTACGCTCTTCTTCCTGTGCTGTGATTAGTTTTTCGACTAATGCTTGTTCTAATTGACGTTTGTTTTCTAGCTCGATTGCCATCGTATAAAATGCAAGTGACAATTCCCCAATCTCATCCGGTGGGAGTTGCTTGGGTAAAGACGGGGTGCGGTTTGTTTTACGAATGTCGTCAACCGATTGTTTGAGTTGAATAAGCGGTTCTATAAAACGTCCAATCGAAAATAAGGCTAGGGCGATCACACATAGTAGAACACCAACAGCTAATAAGGAAAACGTCTTATAATATAGGCTCAAATCAGCGCGTAGTTGCTGGGTTGGAATCGTATGGAATAAAACAACTGTATAGTGATCTTGTGCGGTGGGGATACTGATATTCTGATAGAAAATATGATGATCTGCGTCAACATAAACGCCACGTGAATTACGAAGCCAATCATCATGTTTGTCCATCGCAGGCGACACAATATTTTGTCCATCAATGGTAAAATGTAAGACAACTTGTATCGGTAAATGTAGAGACCATGTTCCCGAAATTGGTTGATCAGCACCTAATTGAAAAATCGTTTCGCTCCATAGGCCGATCACAATCACACCATCAGATGACCGAAATGCGAAAGTAATCATATCTGTTGTTCGATCATTGCCACTATCAGCAATCATATGTGTTGTCCCGATAGGTGCTTCTAATACCTCCATGATAAAAGACTTAAAATGTTCAGGGGTTTCTGCTGTCTGGAGGACAACACCTGTAGATGTAGATAAGATATCTATGACGCGTTCGCCAACGACATTATAAAATGCCAAGTTAGAATACATCGGGTGGGTACTCGCAAAACTTTGTAGATCACTTTGGAGTACCTGCAAAGAAGACTGATATAGGTCACTATCTGGCAAGCTGTTAGCAAGCACTTTTATCACTCGTGTTTCTGAGAAATATATCAGGGTATTTTGTATGTCTGTAAAAATGGATCGTATAGAAGATGCTTGAACATTCAGATTCTGTTGTTCAACTTCAATCGTCTTTTGTAATAAAGTCGTTGAAAGAAAGAAATGCCCGTAGGTACCTGTACCAACAACAGGAATGAATAATAGAAGCAGGAATAGAAATAAGAGTTTAGAACGCAAATTTTGCCAGATAAGCAAAGCCATCAATCCTTATAATGTGTGTTTCAAATTTATCATTATTAGTATGTCATAATTAGTATGACACTTTCTATCAATTAGTCCTATTTTGAAAGGATATATGTCATGTCATCGAGTCAGACATAGTTGCTTTTGGATTTTAGAATAACTTAGAAACAGGAGGCGTTTAGGAAAACGCTCAACCAAAGAAAGTCAAGCGTTTGACCTGTAAATCCGCTTTACAAAAAGCGTCATAAGTAGTTTATAAACCAGTCTACAGTAGCGGCAGTGGAGGTAATTCGATTTTTCTCATTTTGAAATCCATGTCCTTCATCTGGGAAAAGAATATAGTTAACAGGAATATTCTGTTCTTGCAGTTTCTGTACCACTTGCTCGGCTTCATATACGGGGACATTGGTATCGTTTGCACCATGTATGACCAACGTCGGCGCAGTGACGCGCTCTAATCTTGTCATAGGAGATAAATCATCTAGCATATCCAGTTGAGATTGGGGATCACCATAGATTACCTTCGAAATACTTGCCATCCATGGCTCTGTTTGCTCAAAAAAAGTTTTAAAGTTCACAACACCATAAATATTGACACCCGCCGCAAACAAATCCGGAAATTCAACTAGACCTGCCATCGTCATATAACCGCCATACGATCCACCCATAATGCCAATTTTACCGGATACAGCGATGTTTCGTTCGATAAGATGGGTTGCCGTTGATTGGATGTCGCGAATTGCATCAACCCGAAGTGCGCCATTGTCGAGATTCAGAAAATGTTTGCCAAAACCCGAAGACCCGCGAACATTGGGGGCAAATACACCGATACCCTGCGCTAGCAATGCTTGATAATCTGCACGAAAGATCGGTCTATCTTGTCCTTCTGGTCCACCATGAAAACTAAGTACAATTGGAAATGGTGCAGAAATATCACGTGGTGAATATAACCAACCCGTCAACTTAACTCCATCATGCGCGGTATACGTTTCCAGCATTGGGCTGACGAGTTCCTGTAAATTCACGCCAGCATGAGGACTAGATGTCAATTGTCGTAAGGCATATGTTGACATGTCCAAAACCCAAATATCTGGGGGAGCAATCGATCCTGTTAAACTTAGCATGAGGTATTGGTCATCATCAAAGAATGAGGATAACTTGGCAGTTTCACATGGAAGATCAATCATAGCAATCGATGTCTGGGTTTCTAAGTTGAATAATTCAAGCTCAGTCCTACCAGCAATATTCCATGCTAGAGCTAGTAATTTCTCATCATGTGACATCACAAATTGATCAAGTTCGGCATCCTGTCTGCCACAGATGACCATCCAGTCAGCTAGATTGTCAATCGAAAATTTGACCAGTCCTGATAAATCGTTGTCCCGATTTGAGATGAGATAAACAACTGCTCCCTCATCAGAAAACTTCACATTACTAAAATTTGCTGGTGGGTCATGCGGTGTTAGGTATGTTTCTTCATTTGTGGATGGGTCTACTAAAATGATGTTGTTATCACCACGATACGCCACGCGATTGACGATCAATTGACCACTTTGTGGTGTCATGCCTTCAATCCGGTTTGTCCCTGTATGGCTTGTCAGTTTCCGAGTAGTACGGGTTTCAATGTCGATAGAATAACAATCCATCGCGTCAGGCTGATCCATATTTGACGAAAAAAAGATAGATTGATTATCTTTTGCCCACGCACCTAACCAGTTATTCGACAATCCCCCTACAGTAAATTGACTTAAATTTGTCCCATCGGGGCGTACAATATAAATTTGGGTATTCATCCCGCCACCGGGGGCAGATTCAAATGCAAGCCATTCACCATTTGGAGACCATGATACTTTTGACACATAATCTTCTATGGTTGTCACACGCTCTGGGAAGCCACCTGACACAGGCATTCGCCAAACTTGAGGTGTACCGCTTAAATTACTGATAAACGCAATTTGTTGATGATCAGGTGATAATGATGGTGACCAACAGCCACCAATTTTTGCGATGAGAGATGTCCGTTCTTGAATCTGCTCTTGGGACACTTTTATTGTCATGAGACCTCGAATCGTTTGATTGCCAGCAATAAACCTGCGGCGATGAGATAAGCAACAATGCCTAAAACCAGCACTGTCATAAAACCACTGATGATCGACAAAATAACGGATAATACCGTTCCGATAACTGTTGTAATACCGTTCACTGCCCATGCAATCGCAATTTGCTGTTGACCCGTTGGCGCGATCAAATTCAAGCCTAAGGCAAACGGTATACCCATCACCAATGTTAGCGGAATGAGTGGGATTAACACCACAATGCCACGAATGATAAGGGGTTGAGCGATGAATTGACTGCTCAAGACATTCCAGACAAGACTCCATAAGATTAACATCACGACGACACTCGCAGGAATTAGGAACGGTGATGACTCCTGCATATGTTTTGCAAATCGCTGGCTCAAGCCACTCCCAATCCCACCACCAATCAAGAAGGTTGCGAGTACCAAAGTTACGGCAAATATTGGATGACCAAGGAATAAGCGCGTTTGCTGTATCACAAAAATCTCAATGGCAATAAACCCGATACCTAACATCGCAAAGTAAATGGGCATGCCACGCACCATCACTGATGATGACTTTAGAGCCATAAATAGGTATACCACGAACCCAATGATCAAGATAATGGCTATCATAATTGTCAGTGGCATTAATGTTTGTGGGATGCCATATTCAAATTGGAAGAAATAGGGTTGGTTGTCGGTGGGGGCTGATATATCGGATTCGGAAGCTGTCACAATCACATCAAATGAGGAAAACCCATTAGCGATGGATTCAAGTGAGGGCTGGACTAACACATGTGGAAGATGAACAGGTTCAAAGCCGACTTCACGTGCAATCGCCCCCAAAACCAGTGAATCATCTTCGCTATACGGTGATTTTTTTATCATCAACAAGGGAACCGACGGACTGGCGTTGGTATCAATCAGTATCATAATATGTTGGAGGGCTTCTTGATCGCTTAGCCCTTGATTGCGTGACGCCATTACGACAGTTGATAAGGCGCGGGTCAATGTGATTTCGTCATATAATTTAAGCGCGATTTGCCCATCATCTGATAATTTTGCGAGATACTCATCAAAGGCTTCAACAGTGTAGATCGTATTTTCGGATAGGGCATATCCACCCCGTTCAGCGGCAAGTGTCACAACTTGCGACAAATAGATTAAGTTATAAGTTCCCTCTATCCGTTGTAAAACACTGCGTCCATCATCCGTAATGACTTGCACACCCGGCTGATTATAGAGTTGTCCATTTTGTCGTGCGTACTGCTCAACCATGTTGACGCTAGCAGGATTCACTTCCACAGCAACAACATCCGTTGCACCACTCTGTAAAGCAAACCAGACATCCAGCCCGCCACCGGGTCCGATGATAAATACACGATCCGGTTGATCAGTTGCGAATGGGAAAAACCCGATATCCCGCGTTAAGTTGGGATTTTCGCCTGCATTAGGCATGATCGATGCCGCGCCACCATCCACATAAATTTGTAACGGACGGTCATTATTGGGCGCAACGAGATCAGTCCTTGCGAATGAATCCCATGATGTTTCAAGGATTTCTCCACCATCGCGGAGGACTTCTGTAATGGGCTTATTGGTAGCAATCGATGATATATCCAGCTTCAACCAACCCATTGCAAAATTCGATACAAACACAACTGTAGTGATGATGATTCCGATAATGAGTATTAACCGATATTTCTGAGCATAGAAATAAAATCCAGAAATGGCAAATCCAACGGATGCCACTAGAATCCCGTTGATTGTGCCGAAGGTGTTTAAAATGAAGATCACCAGAATTGCACCAACACCTGCGCCAACAAGATCACCCATATATAAAATACGGCTATCTTGTGCGTAACTGCTAAATAGCGTTGATAAGGCTAGACCAACAAAGATATATGGAATGAGAAGCAGGGCAAACAGTACAATTTGTAAATCAGAAGAAGCTGTAAAAATCGAGAAGATCACAAGGACAAGCGTTGATAGGCTTGCCCCTGTGGAATAGATAACCAATTTATGTTCTTGGCAGAAAGAAGGCTTTATTGCACAAATTGCCGCCCCAATCCCAATGCCCAAAATCGCAAATGAGATAATAAAGAAAACATAAGGCGGGAAGTACAATACAGAGAAAAGGCGAGTTAATGCGATTTCTAAAAATAATGCACTCGCTGATAGAAGCGACGTTCCAATAATCCGTTGAACGAATGACGATGAATTCTGCATCACTTATCGCCGTAATTGTGGGTCAAGCGCATCACGTAACCCATCACCGAGAAAGTTAAAACCCATCACTGTAAAGAAAATCGCTAGACCGGGGAAGATTGCCATCCAACCCGACTGACGGAAGAAATCACGACCTTCTGATAACATCCGTCCCCAACTTGGGTCAGGGGGTTGTGTGCCTAATCCAAAGAAACTCAAAGCCGCTTCTGCAAGGATGGCAAACGCAAAACTGAGTGTAATTTCAACGATAATCGGCGACAAAACATTGGGCAAAATATGTGTCACCATGATACGAATATCACCCGCACCCATCGCTTTTGCCGCGATAATGAATTCTTCGTTACGGATACCTAGTACAGCTCCCCGTGCAATACGAGCAAAGATTGGGATATATACTAACCCAATTGCAATCATAGCATTGCCGACACCACGTCCCAACGCAGCTAAAATCGCAATCGCTAGCAGAATTGCAGGGAATGCATACAGTACGTCCATCGCGCGCATAATCACTTCATCAAGGATGCGATTACTATAACCAGCAATTAAGCCCAGTGATGTACCAAAAAGGGTAGCAACACCGACAGCTACAAATCCGACTTGTAAAGAGACACTTGACCCATAAATGATTCGCGAAAAAATATCACGTCCAAAATCATCTGTGCCCATCCAGTGTGCCAACGATGGACCTGCGAAGCGTGCAGAAAAATCCATGCCATTGGGGTCATAGGGGGCGATCCAACGACCTAAAAGTGCCATAACCGTAACGATCAATAATACAATCGCGCCAAACATCGCTAATTTATGCCGAACCAACCGATGGAATGCGTCGCGCCATAAGGTGTTGGCTTGACCTAATTCTTCGGGTTTATTGTTCTTCGGTTTCAGTGTTGCAGGTTGAGTAGCCATGACACCACCTATACAAATTCAATTCGAGGATCGAGAGCAAAATACATTAAGTCAATAAGAAGATTCACGCCAGTTACCATGAGTGCAACAACAAAAACAGCACCTTGGAGCATCGGATAATCGCGTTCTAGCACAGCATTTAACGCCAATCGTCCGAGACCGGGCCATGAAAATACAACTTCGACAATCACAATACCGCTAAATAATGCTGTTATTTGGAGCCCAATAATAGTCACAATGTTAATCATAGCATTACGCAAGGCGTGTCGTGAAATGACGGTTCGCTCATGCAAACCCTTTGCGCGGGCTGTCCGAATATAATTTGCATTGAGCACATCCAACATGGCACTGCGAATAAACCGTGTTTGGATAGAAGCACTTACAAAGCCAGCTGTAAATGCCGGTAAAATAATATGTGCAAGCCAATCGGCAGGATCTTCTGCAAATGGTGTATATCCCCCCGGTGGCAACAGACTGAGGTTCAACGAGAAGACTATGACCAGTACAATTCCCATCCAAAATGTTGGAATGGATACGCCAATTTGGCTAAATAACGTGGCGACGATGTCTATGGCACTCCCCGGTTTGAGGGCTGAGATAATGCCAATGGGGAATGCAATGATGATCCCAACTAACAAAGATACCATTGCTAATTCAAATGATGGACCAACGCGCCCCTGAAGCTGAGGTGCGACTTCCTGCCCATTTAATAAACTTTGCCCAAAATCACCTTGTATAATACCTAATAACCATGAGCCATACTGCTCAAAAAATGGACGATTAAGACCTAAACGCTCTCGCAGTCCCTGAACCGCTTCATCACTAGCATATGGACCTAAAACGATACGAGCAGGATCACCGGGTACAATCTGAACAATCATAAATACAACAAATGTGACCCCCAAGACAACAATTATTGCTAATAGAAGTCTCTGAAGAATATATTGATATTTCATGTGGAGTCCTCACCTACATCAAAAGATGTTTCGGGCTTAAGAGCATCGATTCCAACAAGCATGATGGATACAAAAATGTGGTGAGTATATACAGACGATACTCACCACACCGATCAAACGATGATTATTCTTCTAACCATGTGTTCATATACAGATTGGCATTGTCTGAACGCAATACATAACCTTGTACATTGGGTGTCATTGCCCGTGTGAACGATGGATTATAGAAGTAAACGTATGGCGCATCATCAACAAGAATTTTATTGGCTTGTTCATAGATAGCATATCGCTCGTCAAAGTCTGATATTTCACGTCCTTGATCGACTAACGCATCAAATTCTGGATTGCTGTATCCTGTGAAGTTGAATACTTGGTCGGTACGTTGTTGTAAGTAGTAGTATTGATCAACATCAGTCAGACCATTCCAGCTACAAATATAACCATCATATTGGAAGTTACCTTCAAGTTCTAACCACTGTGCCCATTCTGGCGCATTAATCGTTGCGGTAATACCAACAGCCGCCAATTGTGCTTGTAAAACTTGTGCTTGGCGTACAGTGTCTTGATAGGTTGATGTTGGTAGCAATTCCATTTCAAAACCGTCTGGATAACCAGCTTCTGCCAGCAATTCACGGGCTTTATCGAGGTCTTGTGTATATGGTGCGTAATCGAAATACCATGGACTGGATGTGTCGATAGGGCCATTCAGTGTAGTACACAGACCAAAATCACCAGCGTCGCAGAGTTGTTGACGGTCAATCGCATAAGCAATCGCTTGACGAACACGAACATCATTAAAAGGCTCGCGAGTTAGGTTGATACCAAGATATTTATAAGCTAGGGCAGGTGCAACTTGAACAACAACAGAGTCGTTACTTTGGAGAGCTTCTACGGCTTGTGGGGCAACGGTTGTGATAAAGTCGACTTCGCCACCCAACAATGCAGCTTCACGGGCGGCATCTTCTTGGATCACGGTAACTTCAACAGCATCCAAGAGCGGTAAGCCTTCTTGCCAGTAGTTTTCGTTCTTGGCTAATGTCAAGCTGATTGTTCCGTCAAGGTCTTCAATCGTAAAAGGACCTGTACCAATTGGCACAACAATCACACCATTTTCATCCACACTATCAGGATGCACGATACCCGTGCCACGGCTTGTTAACAGAATTGGCAAAATGGCATTAGCTTCTGGCGTTGTAACAGAAACAGTGTAAGTATCAACCGCTTCCCATACGGCATCAGCACCACCAACAGATGAAACGCGACCCGATCCTGTATCAGGGTTGATAATACGATTCATCGTAAAGACAACATCTGCTGATGTCATTTCTTCACCATTGGAAAACATAACACCTTCTTGCAAATTGAATGTCCAAGTCTTGCCATCTTCAGATTGTTCCCATGATGTTGCAAGTAGAGGAGATAATTCGATATTGTCGTTCATAGTGGTTAGGGATTCGACCACATTTGCATAAATATAGGCACTTGAGACCGTACTAGCAACATGTGGATCAAGCCCTGTCCACTCGGCATCATGGGCGGCTTTGAGAACGCCACCAGCGGATTGAGCCGTCGTTGACAAGCTCATCCCTGCAATCAAACCAATGAGTAGAATGATTGGAACAAATAATCTTAACTTTTTCATATACTCCTACTTTCCTAAACGATAGATACCACTAACGATATGGATACACATCGGTGATCTTTCAATAGTCCTCCTTATATTTATCTGAGCGAAAAGAATGACAACTTGGTGACGGTATGTCACATCTAAATTAGCCAAGTTGTTGTCGAATAATGTTAGCCTCTTGCGACAGTAGTTCTTGATACTGAAGAATTTTGTTATCATTCATGCGTGAGGCAGGACCTTCGATACTTAATGCCGCAACAACAAGTTGTTGTCTATTCAAGAGTGGAACAGCAATTGCACGCGCACCGACATCAATTTCGCCATCTGAAATACTAAATCCTTGTGTCCGGATTTCCCTTAACTCGGCTTCAAGTGACGGATAATCGACAAATGTACTAGCAGTAAATCGTGTTAGCGGTAGCCTTAAGCGTTGCCGCCATTCATGTTCCGGCAGATATGCCAGAATTGCTTTGGCTGATGCGCCAGCGTGAAGGTGATGGACTCTACCCGGTTCAATCGTAACCCGAAGTGCATGTTGTCCTTCAATATTCTCGATACAAATGACCTGATTGTTGAATAATCGCATCAAAGAGACTGATTCCCCAACAGCTTCGGCAATTCTTTTCATACTAGGTAGTACGATCAAACGCAGATCACGGTTACTATCAAATGCAGTACGACTGAGCTTAAGAAATGTCATCCCTAGACAATATCGGTTATCTCGTGACCGTTCTAAAAAACCATTATCACATAGCACACGCACATGCCGATAAACGGTGCTGACAGGCATATCAAGATGGCTACTCAT
>Ga0070728_10003773_pt1 | contig 16342 bp, 12 predicted proteins | sample tdDd471_FD_66723 | JGI IMG/M metagenome (GOLD analysis project Ga0070728, IMG submission 66723) | Marine sediment microbial communities from the Atlantic coast under amendment with organic carbon and nitrate - tdDd47.1 | ecosystem: Environmental > Aquatic > Marine > Coastal > Sediment | place...
AGCTGAGTAATAATGGCAGTTAATCTCGAAAGTCTTGGTTTTTCTTTTTCTTCCATTTTCGTCTTTATTACTTGTGGCTATCGTGTTAGTATTAGTGCAGTGCGGGATTGCAAAGTTTTTCACTTTCAAATCATATTGTTTTTATTAAAAGCTAAGTCATTCTTATCTTCCAAACTACCCGCATTGCATTTATACATTGTTAGCAAACGTTTTGCCTTTTGAAATTATCACGACCCTAAAAGACTATTGATTGATTTTTAATTTACTTTTTTAATATATTCTGTTGGGTTGTAACCCTCAACATTATTGCGTACTTCATCACTAGGGCCGTAGTGTCGTATGATTACATTAAACTTCTCTGTTGTATTTCCTTCTCTGATTGGAATATTGTTTGGCATATCATCACAACCGAATCGAACGGTGATAGTACCATCATCGTTGATTACCGGATCCATTTCGCTAGAAACGTTAGCCACATCATTGAACATATAACCATTGGCATTATAAACAGTGGCAGACCAAAAGTATTTGTCCATAGGATCTGGAAAAGTCATTTCATAACACCCTTCGATATCCAGGTAACCGGTAGATTGATAAATATTGTCAACCACCATGGCGCCACCCCAGCCACCGGCAGCGCCGATATAATTCATATAGGTTGTTTGGCCAGTTTCTTTACTTCCAAAAGCTTTGGATTGGTCATAGCCTTTTACGAATACAGCATTTCCTTCTTCTTCTAATTTTTTGAAACTTTCCATATCCCATTCCTTCATGACAAAGGACTTGTTATTTTCAGCTTCTATCAGGAGATTTCTTCTTGCATCGTCTTCAAGAGCCCTGACTATAACAAAAGCATGCTCGGTCTTTGCAGTGATCTTATGCTTTCCGGGACCATAGATCATGGGTTGGGTTTCGTGATTTTCGTCAACGATCTGAATACTAACGTATCTCTCTGTCTCTGGTATGGTTATAAAAGCATCTTCTGATACATCCATAACTGCAGATGAATAATAAGTATCTCTATTCATTCTGACTACTAACTGTTCTTCTGGATTACTATTCGGTGTAGGCATTTCAATAAACTTGTTTACTCCACCAGCTCTCTCTACGATCATACCCATACGCAAATTACTGTAAGCAGTAGGGAAGTTTTCCTGAGTTACTATTATTGGAGAGGACTTTTCATTAGTTGATTGATTTGAGTCTTTTTTTTTCGTAGGATTGCAGGACATCAACATTCCTAAAACAAGTGTTCCAATTAAAATACGATTAAATAGTTTCATTTTTCTATGTTTTATTATTGATTAATAAATGTTTGCTAACTTGTTTTTATAGCGAAAACTTGTCCACATATACATCCAAATGCGCATGTTATCCGGACAAACCATGAATTTATTGTAACCCTTGCTTATCCTAAAATAACTTCCCCTGGTCGGGGTGTTTAACTTTACCCAGATGGTGGTAAGCAATTTCAGTTGCTTCGCGGCCGCGGGGTGTGCGCATCAGGTAGCCTTCCTGGATTAAAAAGGGTTCGTAAACCTCTTCGATGGTGCCGGGATCCTCGCCAACGGCTGTTGCAATGGTAGTAAGCCCAACAGGGCCACCACTGAATTTTTCGATGATGACAGATAATATTTTATTGTCCATTTCATCAAATCCATGCTTATCAACATTGAGTGCTTCAAGGGCATATTGTGAAATTTTCAGGTCGATGCGCCCATCACCTTTAATTTGAGCAAAATCCCTGACCCGCCTGAGTAGCAGGTTGGCAATCCTGGGAGTTCCCCTGCTTCGGCGGGCAATTTCCGATGCAGCATCATTGCCAATTTCCACCTTTAAAATTCCTGCCGACCGTATGATGATCTTTTTCAAAATCTCGCCATCGTAATACGATAGCCGCGAATTGATTCCAAACCTCGAACGGAGCGGAGCCGTAAGCAAGCCCGAACGGGTTGTTGCACCAATGAGAGTGAAAGGATTAAGGGTTATTTGTACACTCCTGGCGTTGGGCCCGCTTTCGATCATGATATCTATTTTGTAGTCTTCCATGGCCGAATAGAGGTACTCTTCAACTACCGGGCTAAGCCGATGGATCTCATCGATAAAAAGCACATCATTGGGTTCGAGATTGGAAAGCAATCCTGCCAGGTCACCCGGTTTATCCAGTACCGGTCCTGAAGATACTTTTATCCCTACGCTCAGTTCGTTGGCAATAATATGCGATAATGTGGTTTTGCCAAGGCCCGGAGGGCCGTGCAACAAGGCATGATCCAGCGCTTCTCCGCGTTTCCTGGCTGCCTCAACAAAAACTTTCAGGTTTTCGACAACCTTACCCTGCCCGGCAAAATTTTCGAATTGTGTTGGCCTGAGAACCTGTTCTATTTCCTTCTCGCCATTGCTGAGGTGTTCTCCCGATGCATCTAAATTCTCGTTCATGCTCTCTGTGAATTTGCAACAAAGTTAGCAAAATAGATTTCTGAGCGTTGAGCAAAAGATAAATGATATTAATCCAACTTAAAAATATTTCCTATTTTTACACCTTGTTTATAAGGAATTTACTTTTAGGTGTTTTCGAATTTTCCAATTTCAGTCAATATGAAAAACATTGTAGTTGCAGTCGATTTTTCCAGTGGATCGCTTCATGCCCTTAAGTACGCCATAAGTATAGCCAACAAGGTAAAATCAAACATCCTGATGATTTGGGTTGACAAAACCGCTACACCCGAATCTGTTTATTCAGGCCATGTAGAAAGTTACCGGGGTGAAGTAATAAAAAGGTTTAATGAAATTATTGATACCTACCAGCCAACCCTGACCGGAGGTAAGCTGGATTACAAAATGCGTAAAGGGAAAATTTACCACGAGATTGTGACTACAGCCAGGAATAAAAAAGCCGAGCTGATTGTTACGGGTTCGCATGGTGTTTCCGGTTTTGAAGAATACTGGATTGGGAGCAATGCCAACCGCATTGTTGGCAATTCATGTTGCCCGGTAATTACCGTAAGAAATGGTTTTGAGATAAAGGAAAACATCCAAAATGTTATTTTGCCTGTTGGCAATGCCAATGACACACTCACTAAAGTTCCGTGTACGGCAAGGCTGGCAAAAGTATTTAATGCTGTGGTGCACATCCTTGTTATTTATACCACTCCTTTAAAGACCATGCACAAGCGTGTGGACAATTATGCAGACAAGGCTAAAAAATACTTTGACCAGGAAAGCGTTAAATACAAAGTTGAAACGATTCAAACGCAAAATGTAACAAAATCTACCATCGATTATGCTACAAGTGTCGATGCAGATTTAATCTCGATTATGACAGAACAGGAAGACAACAAAAATGTTGGATTGCTCGGCCCTTGCGCCCAGCAAATTGTGAATCATTCACACATTCCTGTTTTATGTATTCAGGATACGGATGAATCGAAGTCGAAAGAGATTTTCAAAAATATTTAACACCCTTGTACATGAAGTTTTCTTTTTTGGGACTTTTAGTTTTCCTGTTGTTTTCAGGACCTTTTTCTTTTGCCCAGGAAATTGCCACCCAACAAAGGGATGAGCAAGTAGCAGTTGATAGCAACTCTGTTGGCCAGGTTAAAATCTATCAGGATAGCCGGGTAGATTCTATTGTTAAAAAGCATATCGAATACAACCACCATCAAAAAGGTATTGAAGGGTACAGGGTACAGATTTTTTTTGATGCCGGGAACAATTCACTGAACCGGGCTACCAGTGTTGCCGAACAATTTCAATTATTATTCCCCGGAGATACTGCGTATATTTCCTTTAGCGAACCTTATTATAAAGTCCGGACCGGTGATTTCAGAACAAAGCTTGATGCTGAAGGATACCTTCAGGAAGTATTGCCGGATTATCCAAATGCATTTGTGATAAAAGACAGGATTAATTTCCCAAAGTTGGATTAGTGCAGGGCGGAAAGGAGTAGAGTATTAGGTATAAGTTGTTGGTGAAAAAGGGTGTCTTGTCCTGAAATAGCTTTCCAAAATTTACCTTATTCAATCCCCGAAGTATCGGGATTTCCCCGTACGAACGGGGCAGGCGATTCGCTCAACATTCTCGCAATCATTCATGCATTATTGACCCCATCATACATCGGTTTCACCCCATCCATGATTTGTTATCAGCATTAGTTTTCTAAACCCGATTTTCTTCAGAATTTCACGTGCTTCCGGAAAATAACCCGACAGGTCCTCAGGCTTGTGGGCGTCGGAATTGAGGGTGATTGGAATGCCAAGGTCACGGATTTTTTTTAAGGCATCAACACCCGGAAATAATTCATCCGATCGCCCCCTGTAAATGCCCCGTGTATTCACTTCAACGATAAGATTTTTTTTGGCAATTAATTCAAGTGTTTCCAAAAGTTCGTGCTGATACCATGGTTCAGCCTCGGTAAAATAACGATTCTTATTGTGCATTTTAATCTTATCAAGATGCGCAATAATATCAAGGTTTTGGATTGTGATCATTTGCCTTATCTGATCCCAATAGGTTTTTACAGCCAAGCGGATATCGCCATCAAATATATTTTTCAATCCCTCATCGTAAATTTCCTGTTTGGGCCCATCGATAAACCAGAGTTTTGTTTTGTCGGGATGCCTGAGCAGATGCACGCCGCCAATCACATAATCCAAACCGGCAAGCTGCTTGAAGTGATCAAAGTTGGTTGTAATGCCGGGAATGAAATCCATTTCGGAAGAAAGGAAGATATTTATTTTACCTTTATATTTCTGTTGTAATATTCGGATCTCATGGGCATATTTTACTAATTGCCCATCGCTTTGAACAGCAAAATTATTTTCGAAGGGAACAGGGGCATGGCTCGAAAAACCCAGGGTGTGAAAGCCCTGTCGAATGGCCTCTTTTATATATGTTTCAGGTTCTGATGATCCATCGCAATAGTGACAGTGGGTGTGGAGGTTGAAGAGTAATTTTTGCATGCTATCAATTAAATTCAATTTTCTGAGATCGAAGTTGTGTTTACAATGTGAGATTTCGCTTTACACTGCTGACTGCCAATTGCCGACTGCCAACTGCCAGTTGCCAACTGTTTCCCTTAAAATTCTTCTTCCGCATCAAATACCCTGAACACTTTATCCATTCTGCGAACAAGATCATCGGTTGCCATAGAACAAAGCTCACCTTTAACAGCCTTCGGTGCGCTTTTTTCATCCACCCTTATTTCGTTGATCGTGGCTTCATAAACTCCGGTGGTTGGGCCGTTTATTTGTATCTCGTCTCCAACATTCAGTTCTTTGGTTTCGATCTTGATTTCGGCTACGCCAATCTTCGAAAAATAATTGGTAACCCTTCCAATATATTCTTTGCGTTTTGTTGCCAGTGAACCATATTTTTCGGTCCACTCACCCATTTTTCTTCCCTGGTAATATCCGTCCCAGAACCCACGGTTGTATACTGTAGCAAGTTCTTCATTCCATCGTTCGATGTTTTCCTGGTTATAGGATCCATCAAAATAAGCATCAGCAGCTTCACGGTAAACACGGCTTACAAGTTTTACATAATCAGCCGAACGGCCACGGCCTTCAATCTTAAGAACACGTACTCCGGCTTTCAGGATTTTATCAAGAAAATCCACTGTTTTCAGGTCTTTTGGCGACATGATATATTCGTTGTCGATCTCCAGTTCGTGTTCACCATCCAGATCGGTAACTTTATAGCCCCTGCGACACTGTTGAAGGCAGGCACCCCGGTTGGCCGAAGAATTCATATTGTCAAGACTGAGATAGCATTTACCCGATACAGCCATACACAAAGCTCCGTGTGCAAAAATCTCAATTTGAACCAGGTTTCCTGAAGGGCCTTTTATTTGTTCTTCTTCGATCTGGCGAGAAATATCAGACACCTGTTTCAGGGTTAGTTCGCGAGCCGTTACCATCACATCGGCAAAATGAGCCCAAAATTTTACAGCCTCAATATTGGTGATGTTGGTTTGGGTCGACATGTGCACCTCCACATCCCTTGAACGGGCATATTGTATCACCGAAAGGTCTGAAGCAATAATCGCAGAAATTCCGTTTGCTTTGGCTGTATCAACAATCTGCTTCATCTCCTCAAGCTCGCCATCATAAATAATCGTATTGAGTGTTACATAGGTACGAATGTTATTCTCAAGGCAAACTTTTGAAATTTCAGCCAGATCATCGAGTGTGAAGTTTTTTGAGGACCGGGAACGCATGTTCAATTTACCAATCCCAAAATATACCGAGTTGGCCCCACCCTGTATCGCTGCCCGCAAAGATTCGTAGGATCCCACGGGGGCCATTATTTCTATATCTTTCTTTGTCATATTAAATATTTGAGACCGCAAAATTAACTGGAATTTACGACTTCATTATTTTAAAGGATTTACGTGATAATGTCAGTCCGAAACATGAATAATCACAGGGTAATGAGACTCAATATACAACAGGTTTATTTCAAAACCTGGAAAAATGGATGAATATCAAACGTTTTTGCACAACTTTCCAATTCTCCAACTCTCCATCTCCTGGCAGGATTTAAAAAAGTTCATACTTACAACTAGTTAGCAATTTCTTTAAATACAACTCAAGTTGATATTATTTGTTTGTGGTTGAGCTGAAATTGGTCAATTCAATTTATCTTTGCCAGACTATGAATTTATTTCATGTTTAAACAGCCATAACCAATATTCAAATTGAATCTGACACAATCACCAATGGGAAAACTTATTCTGTCTGTTCTGTTAATTTTACTCACTTCATTTTACTGTTTTGGTCAACAAGCCAAATATGTGTTCTATTTTATTGGCGATGGTATGGGTCCGGCTCATGTGGCCACAACCGAGGCATACCTGGCGGCAACTGAAGATGAAATTGGATTTCAGAAACTCAGCTTCACTAATTTTCCGGCCACTGGATTTGCTACTACTTATGCTGAAAACCGCCTCATCACCGGCTCAGCTGCAGCAGGTACTGCCCTGGCAGCAGGACAAAAAACCACCATCAATACCATTGGGATGAATGCTGACAGAAGTAAAAATTTTAAATCCATTGCTGAAGAGGCCAGGGACAATGGTTTTAAAGTAGGCATTATTTCAAGTGTGAGTATCGATCATGCCACGCCGGCTTCTTTTTATGCTCACCAACCCACAAGGAGTATGTATTATGAAATAAGCCTGGATTTACCTAAAAGTGGATTTGATTTTTTTGGCGGTGGAGGCTTTGCTGATCCATATAAAGACAATAGTGTTTCTACATCAGTTTTTGAAATTGCTGGCCTCAGTGGTTATACCATTACTTCAACCCGGGCAACATTTGACTCCCTTCAACCGGGTCACGGTAAAATCATTGCTATGGGCACTAAACTTGAATCCTCCGGTGCGCTGCCTTATGCCATCGATCAAAATGATGCAGACATTCCTTTGGAAGAATTCGTTGACAAAGCCATAGCAATACTTGATAACGAAAACGGTTTTTTTATTGTGTGTGAGGAAGGTAAAATTGATTGGGCAGCTCATGCTAATGATGGCGCTTCCGTTATTCAAAATGTTATTTCCCTTTCAATGTCGGTAGAAGAAGCGTTGGAATTTTACTATCAGCATCCTGATGAAACCCTGATTGTTGTTACTGCTGATCATGAAACCGGAGGCCTATCTATGGGCTCTTCCAGGATGAAATATGATTCGGACCTGAAGTTACTTGGCAAGCAAAAAATTTCATTTCAAAATTTCTCCTATTTGGTTGACTCAGTACTCGTAAAAAAGGGTGAAGATAAACCCACATTTGAGTTTGTGATGGGCCTGGTTGATGCCTATTTTGGACTTGGAGGTACAAATGGATCACCGCTATCAGAAGAAGAACTGGAAATATTTTATCAGGCTTACCTGCATAGTATTGGAGAGGTAAGTTCGCTGAACGGAATCAATTATGGTGGTTATAACCCTATTGCTGTTACAACTACTGATATTTTAAATCAGCGTGCCGGCATTGGCTGGAATTCATATTCGCATACCGCCCTGCCTGTCCCTGTTTTTGCCATTGGTGTTGGCCATGAAATGTTTAATGGATATTACGACAATACGGATATTCCAAAAAAAATAGCTGAGATAATGGGTATGCAGAATTGGAGTAGTGGAGAATTGAAGTAATGGAGAGTTGGAGTAATGGAGAATTGAAGTAGTGGAGAGTTGGAGTAATGGAGTAATGGAAAAGAGTTCATTGGAATTAATGTAGAAGATTAACGATTAATAAAAGTTTTATCAAAAAAACCTAATCAATAAATGAAAACAAGAATAGAACACGACACCATGGGAACCGTCGAAGTTCCTGCTGACAAATACTGGGGTGCACAAACACAGCGTTCGAAAGAAAATTTCAAGATTGGTGATCCGGGATCGATGCCCGGGGAAATCATCAGGGCCTTTGGTATACTTAAGAAATCTGCTGCAATGGCCAATTTTGAATTGGGTGTTCTGGCTGAGGAAAAGTGTAACCTTATTGTACAATCCTGTGATGAGGTAATAGCCGGAAAACTGAATGATAATTTTCCTTTGGTAATCTGGCAAACCGGCTCAGGAACACAATCGAACATGAACATGAATGAAGTGGTAGCCAACCGGGCACACGTACTCCATGGTGGAAGCCTTGATGACGACAAAAAATTCATTCATCCCAATGATGACGTGAATAAATCTCAATCATCCAACGATACTTTTCCAACGGCGATGAGTATTGCTTCTTATATAATGATGGTTGAAACAACCATTCCCGGTGTTGAAAAACTCAGGGATACTCTTGCTGCCAAAGCTGAGGCTTTCAAAAGTGTAGTAAAAACCGGCAGGACCCATCTGATGGATGCTACGCCATTAACACTGGGAAATGAATTCTCGGGTTACGTTGCCCAGCTGAATTTTGGATTGAATACTTTAAAATCAACACTGCCCCACTTGTCGGAACTTGCACTTGGAGGGACTGCTGTAGGGACCGGATTGAACACCCCAAAGGGTTATGCCGAACTGGTCGCAAAAAAAATTGCTGAGGTTACAGCCTATCCATTCGTTACCGCTGAAAATAAATTTGAAGCACTTTCTGCCCACGATGCAATGGTTGAATCTTCTGGCGCATTAAAAACACTTGCTGTTAGTTTGATGCATATTGCCAATAACACACGACTTCTGGCTTCCGGGCCACGTTGTGGCTACAGTGAAATCATGCTTCCCGCCAATGAACCGGGTTCTTCAATCATGCCAGGGAAAGTAAACCCCACACAAAATGAAGCCCTTACAATGGTTTGTGCACAAGTGATCGGAAATGATGTGGCGATTTCGGTTTCGGGAACCCACGGGCAGTTTCAACTCAATGTATTTAAACCGGTAATGGTGGCAAATCTGTTACAGTCAGCCAGGTTGCTGGGCGATGCCTGCGTTTCGTTCAACGACAAATGTGCCATAGGTATTGAGCCTCAACACGAAAACATCAAGAATAACCTGGATAATTCATTGATGTTGGTTACCGCATTAAACACACATATCGGTTACGAAAACGCTGCTAAAATTGCCAAGAAAGCACATGCCGAAAATAAAACCCTTCGTGAAGCAACACTTGATTTGGGATTGCTTACGGATGAAGATTTTGACACACTGGTTGATCCTTCAAAGATGCTGGGTCATATGTAGTCGCTCTAGATTTCAAACAGTTTAGTGTTTTTTAATTTACCTGATGGGGGCAATTTGATTTATTCTGAATCAAACAACAACCAGACAAATGTCTGACAATTTTCTGGTCTTGTAGTTTCTTTTATCTTTGCCTGAGTGTAACCAGCTTTTAAACTCAGCGTCAAATAAATCGCATGGCATTCAGGGATGATGAATTTTATATCGATCAGGTGGTTAAAGGAAACAACAACGCCTTTGCCGGATTGGTAGATAAGCACAAGGAAATGGTTTATACCATTGCTGCTAAAATTCTGAGAAACCCTGAAGATGCTGAAGAAATAGCCCAGGATACGTTCCTGAAAGCATTTAATGCACTGAGTTCTTTTAAACGCGAAGCAAAATTTTCAACCTGGCTTTACCGGATTGCCTACAACGCTGCCATCTCAAGGAGTAGAAAAAAACGACATGAATTTGCCGCCATCGACGAGGAGATGATCAGCAATTATACTACGGATTCGGTAAGCAAATCGGTAAATGAACTGGATCAAGAGGAGCAAATTGCAGCCATCAATACTTTAATGGAAAAGCTGCCGGAAGAAGAAAACTTGTTACTATCTTTGTTTTATAAAAAGGAAAGGTCAGTTGAAGAAATAAGTGAAATAACAGGATACTCGCAATCGAATGTTAAGGTAAAACTTTACAGGATAAGAAAAAGGATGTACGCCGACCTTGAGCGTTATTTGAAGGAGAATAAATAAAAATGGACAATAAACATACTGAACATATTAATGATGATTTTTTAAAAGGCCTGGTGAAATTTACGGATGAAGATAAGCCATCTGTAGATTTCACGCAAAAAATCATGGCTAAAATTCCTCGACCGGTGGTTGAAGAACAAGAGGAAAAATTCATGTTAAGGCCCTGGCAATGGGTTGCAATTGTAGCATCATTAATCGGGGTGATGTATTTTATCTTTGCCTTTGATCTGACTTCATTAATTCGTCAGGCTACCGATGTTTCGGGAAGTGAAGGTATAAATTACCTGAACATTCTCACTTCTTTTGTCCAGTTAATAAGCCAGGCTTTTTCAGGATTTCAGTTTACTTCTATCACACTGATGATCCTTATTTCAGGCCTTGCACTTTACTTTGGCGACAAGTTCCTTCGCAAATGGTCTTCAGCCAGGGCTGTTGTTGCTTAAATTCTCTTTTTTTTTGGAAGAAATTCAGACGAGAATCTTTTAATCCTTCAAATGACTATGTTAAACCTAAAATCCTCGTAATTTGGTAAAAATGCACAAACTTGAGAGGCCACTATCAAATCAAATTTATCTTTCAGTATTGGATATGTATTTATCGTTTCTTCTGAAAGTTCACCAATAATAGCTTCTACATTATTAAGTTTTTTGTTACTCAGGACTTCAATCATTTTCTCTGAAGTATCAGCCGCAACAATTTGCTTTGCACTTTTGGCCATATATTCTGTTAACATTCCGGTTCCACTTCCAAAATGCTTATTTTATCCAAATTAACGAGTTCAGTTAATAAGCCAAATGTTTCCGTGCACCTATCGCCAGAAAATCAAACAAAAGCGTCCCAATATTGGGACGAACAGTATTTTCGATTAATTGAATGGATAGTTGACATTTTTTAAATTGGAAATAGCAGAACCGGGAGTTGATTTTTCTTTTTAAGAAGAATTTCCCGGTTCTGTCCTTTTATGATTCCATTTCTTCACAATCCTCACAATCAAAACCAGCATTGTTTTGCAAACGTTGTCTTCCGGCATCGGCAATCTTTTTATGAAGGGCGGCTTTGTCGGGTTGTCTGCCATCAAATACCTCTGTTGGCGTAAGGCCATACAGGGCATAGTGAGGTTTGCGGTTGTAATCATCCACAGCAAAGGTGTTTAAAAAATGAACCGTTTGCTTATAGTCCGGCAAATCTTGGGTGAACAAATAGCCATACTTCATTTGCTTGTTCACCGCTTCAACCATACTATTCGAAAAAACAATGTCCTTTTGTGCTATGTGGTTTTGTATATGAACCTGTGGCATGTTGAGGTAGGTGTCCAGCGAACCCTTGTTTTCCGGGCCACCGTCCACAATCAGGTCCACAACCGGCCTTAACTGCTTTAGCTTGTGTTTGTCATACACTTCCTTCATCATTTGGAATGTTATGGCGGAGGAATACTGTAGCGAGGCTCTCCAGCCAAGGATGTAACGTGAGAAGTTATCCACCAAAAAATAGAGATACACCCGGGTATTGTCAAGTGTTCTGAAAAGCGTAACATCCATATGTAGTATTTGTCCGGCTTTGGTAGCTTTAATCCCGCTACGGCTAAATTTTGGCCTATGGTTCATTTTGTTCCTTTGCAAACCCAGTAAGCGGGCATATTTGTAAAATGAAGTCAGCGACATCATTGCTGCACCCTCACGGATCATTTTGTAATACACCGAGGCCAGTGACCAGTGAAATATGTCAGGGAGTTTCAGGTAATATTTAACTTGTTCTATTTCTGCTACTGTAATCTGCTGTGGAAACTGTTTGTTACACACCAGAACATTTTCCTTGGTACAAAATAACATTCTTTTCCAGGAATAAAACTGCTGAACGGATATGCCTAGCATGCTTGTTGTATGGCGGATCCCCATACACTGTTTTACCCTGTCAACAGTCCCAACGGTTTGCTTTTTTGAATCCCTAAAAATCCTGGTTTTGTTTTTTGCCTGGTCGAAAAGTTGTTGAAGTGTATTGTTGACCCTGAACACAGCACGGATTACTGCAAAGAGTTTTTTTGAATCAACAAATGTTTTTATAATTTCAATCTTCTCCTCCGAAAAAATTACTTTGTCTGTCCCGAAAAGTTTATTGAAGTCCCTTTTCTTCCAGTTATGAAGTGTGCTTTTGGGAATTTGGTTTACGATTTCAGCATCAAGCATGCTCAGTTGATATTGAATACTTATGTCCGTGTGGTAGGATCGTTTCATTAATTAAAAGTATTCCTAAAAAAAGAGGTAAACCCTAAAAGTTAAAAGGATCGTGAGTAGTTATTGTAGTTTGTGGAACAAAATGAAAGGAGAACTGTGAGGTACCAAAGACTGGAATGGTCAAAAAAGTGAATTATTTTTACAAAATAGCTAATTGTAATGAAAAGAAAATATCGTCCCCTAAACCGTCCCCCAATAAAAAACCCGCTGTTTAATTATTATTAAACAGCGGGTTACGATTTACATGGTTGCCCGACCAGGGCTCGAACCTGGACTCTTCTGAACCAAAATCAGACGTGTTGCCAGTTACACCATCGGGCATCCTTCCCTCATAAGGGACCGCAAAAATAATATTTTTTTTAAAATCTAGTCAAATTCGGAATTTTTTTTTGTTTGTTTATTCCGTTATCCAAAATTAAAGCTGCTGGCTGATTATTCTTACACTATATCATGCAATTCGAATTGAGGTTAAATAATTTGATTTCCAATAAAGTAAAATGTGTATTTTCGCAAATCCAATTTACTCATTCCTAAAATATTGATTGAATGAAAAATTTCCAGAAACTTAACATCCTGATTGGATGGGCTGTTTGGTTGATCGCAACGGTAGTTTATTTAATGACAATAGAGCCCACTGCCAGTTGGTGGGACTGTGGAGAATACATTGCAACCGCGTACAAACTGCAGGTTGGCCACCCGCCTGGGGCGCCATTTTTCCAGATCGTGGGCAGGATATTTTCTCTTTTTGCCTTTGGTGATGTAAGTAAAGTTGCCTTAATGATAAACATCTTATCGGCCCTGGCAAGTAGTTTTACTGTTCTGTTCTTGTTTTGGAGCATTTCCATTTTGGCTCAAAAGGCTGTACAGATTAAGGGCGAAATTACTACTGCAAAAACGATAGCCATATTTGGTAGTGGCATAGTTGGAGCCCTTGCATACACATTCAGTGATTCATTTTGGTTTTCAGCAGTTGAAGGTGAGGTTTATGCAATGTCATCATTTTTCAGCGCCTTTGTATTTTGGGCCATTTTACGTTGGGAAGCTGTTGCCGATGAACGGCACTCGGCAAGATGGTTAATATTGATTGCATACATGGTAGGTCTCTCTGTGGGTGTTCACATGCTTAACTTACTGGCCATTCCAGCCATTTCTTTTGTTTATTATTTTAAGAAATATCAGCCAACCGTAAAGGGAATGTTCGTTGCAGGAGGAATATCCGTTGTCATTCTGGCCATAATTATGTACGTAATTATCCCTGAAATTGCCAGCCTTTTTGCAACTACTGAGATTTTGTTTGTTAATTCGATAGGATTGCCCTTTAATTCAGGAACAATTTTTCTTGCATTGCTTTTGATTGCTACCATCTATTTTGCAATTAGAGCTACCACGGAAGACAAAAAACAATTTAACCTAATCACACTTGTTTTACTTGGAGTTTTGTTTTTACTCATTCTCTCCGAAAGTAGTTCAGCCGGTAGCTTTTTCAAACGCCTGTTTTTTGGTGGTGTCATTGCCTTTATGGTATACAGGTTCAGAAATAAAAAAGCCCAGCTTAACAATGTGGTGTTGAGTCTTACATTTATATTATTAGGATATTCAACGTTTTTATTGATCATTATCAGGGCAAATACCAATACTCCTATTAATGAAAACAGCCCTGACGATGCCGTTAGCTTGCTTTCGTATTTAAACCGCGAACAATATGGCGACTGGCCTATTTTTAACGGTCAATATTATAATTCCCCGGTATCTGACTACAAAGACGGAAACCCAGTATACCTTCGGGATGAAAGCAAAGGAACATATGTTATTGCTGATGACCGAAAGGGCACAGTACCCGTATACGATCCTGAATTTACAACATTGTTTCCCCGTATGTGGAGCAACCAGAAGTCAATACATGTCAGGGAATACAAACGGTGGGGCGAAGTTAAGGGCAGGGGGATGAATCATGTAAAACCTGATGGTACAACAGAAACTATAGTAAAACCTTCTTTTGGGGAAAACCTGACATACTTTTTCAGGTACCAGCTGGGGTTCATGTATTTCCGGTATTTGATGTGGAATTTTGCAGGACGGCAGAACGATATACAGGGCCATGGAGAAATTGAAAATGGCAACTGGATCACCGGGTTCGATTCAGTAGACTCAAAACGTCTGGGCAACCAGTCTAATTTACCACCTTCAATGCAAAACTGGGCAAACAACAAGTTTTATTTGTTGCCCCTTATTTTGGGTTTGATAGGTTTGTTCTTCCAATTAAACAGAGATTACAGGAATACCATTGTGGTGGGTTTATTGTTCATTATGGCAGGCCTGGCAATTGTTGTGTATCTAAACCAGTATCCATATCAACCGAGAGAAAGGGATTATGCCTATGCCGGCTCTACCTATGCTTTTGCCATTTGGATTGGTATGGGTGTATTGGGTTTATTCAATATTTTAAACAAAGTATTGAACCCAAAAATATCTGCCGTGGCGGTTACTGCTATAACTCTTGTAGCTGTTCCGGGGCTAATGGCCAGTCAGGGTTGGGATGACCACAACAGATCCAATAAATCAGCTGCCCTTGATTTTGCCGTCAACTACCTGGAATCCTGCGAGCCCAACTCCATTTTATTTACCAATGGCGACAACGATACTTTCCCCTTGTGGTATGCACAGGAAGTGGAAGGCATTCGCACCGATGTAAGGGTGGTAAATTATATGCTGGCTTCGGGTGAATGGTACATCCATCAGATGATGCGTAAAATTTATGAGTCAGATAAACTGCCATTTACCTTAAGTTATGCTGATTACGAAAAAGGATCGAATAACTATGTCCCATTTTTTGACCGAATACAGGGCTCCAGTGAGCTAAAAGAAGTAATCGACTTTATTGGTAGCAGTGATAGCAGATCGAAATTACCTTTACAGGATGGTAGTCGTATTAATTTTGCACCTACAAAAAATTTAAAATTAACTGTTAATAAAGATGATTTGATTGCAAAAGGGCTGATTCCTGAAAACATGCAAAATAAAATTGTTGATGAGATCAGTTGGACAGTGAGCCAGAATTACCTGTATAAAAACGACCTGATGCTGCTCGACCTGGTTGCCTCCAACAACTGGGAAAGACCAATCTATTTCACAAGTCCTTCAGCAATCGAAAAAGTTTTGAATGTTGCAGAATACTGCCATTTGGAAGGTGTTGTTTACAGGTTTTTGCCTGTCAAGGCAAGTCATTATCTGCAAGGATTGGGTGGAATCAACACAACCGAATCATACGATTTACTTGTTAACAAGGCCAAGTGGGGTAACTTAAACCAACCCGAAGTATACATTGACCCCGAAAGCCGTCGAAATTCCATAATGCCGAAGCAAAATTATTTCAGGCTTGCACAGGCACTGGTCGACGAGAATAAAAAGGACTCTGCTACCGTAGTGCTCGATACTTGCCAGGAATATTTCCCGAATGATAAAATAGCCTACGATATTTACACCATGCCGCTTGTTGAAACCTATTATGATGCTGGAGCTTTTGAAAAAGGCAATGCAGCTTCAGAAGTGATAGCAGGTAATTTTCAACAGGATTTACAGTACTACAGTTCTCTTGACAGCTATTTTAAAAATTACTACGAACAGGAAATCCAGAGAGCGTTTGCTGTAATTCAGCAATTGTCGATGCTTGCTAAAAGGTATAATCAAACTGAAACCGGCAG
>Ga0070728_10003774_pt1 | contig 16338 bp, 15 predicted proteins | sample tdDd471_FD_66723 | JGI IMG/M metagenome (GOLD analysis project Ga0070728, IMG submission 66723) | Marine sediment microbial communities from the Atlantic coast under amendment with organic carbon and nitrate - tdDd47.1 | ecosystem: Environmental > Aquatic > Marine > Coastal > Sediment | place...
CTTCTAGCTTCGACATCTTCGTCACACAGCTAATCACTGCTTTGTCATCGACTTGAACAACACAGCATCCACATGCGGCTTGTGGCGCACATCCGTCCTTAGCCGACATAATACCCTCGACATCACGTAAATACGTTAATAATGTCATATCAGGGTCGCCGTCGTATTCGATAGGTCGTCCATTCAGTGTAAATTGAGTCATTTTATCAAATCTCCAATAATCTATCAGTCGTCAGCCAGCAAGGCACTTTTCGATAGTAACCACCTAACGCCGTAATCACGACCCGCGACTGTATTCTCCTATTATGTTAGCAGATGCCGAATTTTTCAAATGATTCTCTACTTTCTCGGTAGAATTCATACATTACATAGATTCAATCACCTATGTTAAACTATTCAGAATAGTGAATATTCTGATTTTAAGAAGGTTGCAACGTTGCATATTCTTCATGGAACTTGGTTGATAATGGAACGGGTATTTGTACTATGGGGCGAAGACACCGCTGCCATACCCGAATATCAAAAAGGACGAAGAGGCTCGACTGCTCCTCATCCTTTTCCACTCTCACTTGATAAATGGTTGTTACACTTGGTTCGCTATATGACCGACCCACAACCTGATGCACAATCCATCCAAATTTGGTTACCGGGGAATGGCAAAAAAGCGCAACCCTCGCCAGAAGCCATCAGCACAGGACTTACACCTTTAGATGGCGATTTAGAGTTACTCGCTTGGCAAATCTCTGCGATGATCCTGAATCCAATCGATACGCTAGATCTGTTGCTTTTATTACCAGAAACACGGCAAGCTAATATTCAACTCGGTAGTGATCTAAAATTCTGGCAACAAATGGCGTTATTGGCAATGAATGGCTTGGTTGAGGGGCGATTTATACCTGCCATTGCAGAACAAGGTAGACAATATCGGGCATTCTGGCAAGCAAAACCTGATGAAACATTGTTTCATCAACTGGCACAGCATATGCCAATCGTTGCTCGTGCAGTCAGTGATGATCCGAACAATGTACCACCAGCAACTGATCTTCTAAGACATTTCTTAACTTCCGTGACAGATGCATTTATTCGTGAGCAACATCAATCGAAGCGTTTACCCATTCATCCGTGGCTTAGGGCACTTCTTGGCGAAGATACCTTTATAAAAGGGACAATACCAGAAAATAAAAAACTTTTTGAAGTATGGGAGGCATGGACAGCAAGTGGGGCTAATGGGCTGAGTGCATTTCGCATCACATTTCGCTTGCAAGAACCCAAATCAGAACAAGGAGATTGGGTCTTAGATTATCTCTTACAAGCCACCGATGACCCTAGTTTGATCGTCGAAGCTAGCCAAATCTGGTCAACACGGTCAAGTACCTTTGAATACTTGGAACGTCGATTAGATCATCCCCAAGATAAACTTTTGCGAGGTCTTGGGCTGGCGGCACGTATCTTTGAACCCATTGAAAACAGTCTTAGAACAGCGCGCCCGACACAAGCAAAACTAACACGAGAAGAAGCTTTCCTATTTTTGACAGAAGCCGCACCCATTCTCGAAAGTAGTGGCTTCGGAATCGTTGTCCCCAATTGGTGGGGTAAACATGCCCGACTTAAAGCCAAAGCCAGTATCAAAGGACAATCCAACGAACCAACAGGTTTCCTTACCAAAGACACCTTATTGCGATACGAATGGCAAATGTCGATTGGTGAAAATACCATCAGTCGTGAAGAATTTGAAGCCCTTGTCGAACTTAAACAACCTCTTGTGCGTTATAAAGGGCAATGGGTGGCACTCGATCCCGAACAAATTGAATCCGCATTAAAGTTCTTTAACCAGACCGAAGCTGACCAAAGTTTAACCTTATTTGATGCCCTAAGAATGCAATCACCAGACCTCTCTAGTGATGGTATCGAAGTTGAAGAGACCGAAATTGTGGGCTGGCTAGCAGACATGTTTACGCAATTACAGAATCCAGATGGCGCGATTGTCCCCGATCAACCTACTGACTTAGTCGCGACTTTACGACCCTATCAAGCGCGTGGATTTGGCTGGTTAACACAAATGCGCCAGATGGGGTTAGGGGCTTGTCTTGCAGATGATATGGGACTCGGCAAAACTGTACAGACTATAACCTTATGGTTACACGAGCGCGAGCAATTACAAGTTGAGACTCCAGCGTTATTGGTCTGTCCGACATCCGTTGTCGGTAACTGGCGACATGAATTACGTAAATTCGCCCCGTCACTCAAGGTTATGGTTCATCAGGGGAGTGAACGACTTGCAGATGGTGACGACTTTAAGCGTACTGTTCAGGGCGTTGATGTGGTTGTTACCAGTTACGCGGTGATGCGCCGTGATGTGGACATACTCAAAGAAATCAACTGGTCAGATATAGTACTTGACGAAGCCCAGAACATCAAAAACCCATCTACCAAACAAGCACAAGCCGCCCGTAGTCTACCTGCTGACTTTAAACTTGCTCTCACCGGAACACCTGTCGAAAATCGCCTTGTGGAACTGTGGTCGATTATGCAATTCTTAAATAGCGGGTATCTGGGGTCACAGAAGGCATTCAAATCCAACTTTGCAACCCCAATAGAACGCTATAAAGACAAAGATGCCGCCACAGCCCTTAAACAACTGACAGCCCCCTTTATCTTACGGCGCGTCAAAACGGATACCTCCATCATACAAGACTTACCCGATAAATTTGAAAATAAGGTCTATTGCACCCTCAGCCCAGAGCAAGCAACCCTCTATGAAGCTGAGGTACGTGAATCATTGGAAGCGATTGATTCTGCTGATGATGAGATGGCACGGCGCGGTAATGTCTTGGGTATGTTGACGCGTTTAAAGCAGATTTGTAACCATCCTGCCCACTTCCTCAAAGAAGGAACAAATGCAACCCTCGACAACCGTAGTGGTAAGTTAAATCGCCTCACCGATATGCTAGCCGAAATCCGTGAACTAGATGAACGCGCTTTGATTTTCACGCAATTTGCAGAGATGGGAACACTCTTGCAAAATTACCTGCGTGAGATGTTGATGGATGATGTGCTATTTTTACACGGTGGCACACCCTCTAAAAAACGAGATGAAATGGTACGACGCTTCCAATCGGAACAAGGACCGCCTGTGTTTATTCTCTCACTCAAAGCTGGCGGAACAGGGCTTACACTAACCTCTGCAAATCACGTCTTTCATTTTGACCGTTGGTATAATCCAGCTGTCGAAAATCAAGCCACAGATCGTGCCTATCGCATCGGACAGACTAAAGATGTTCAAGTCCATAAATATATCTGCCTTGGCACACTTGAGGAACAGATTGATGAGATGATCGATCACAAAAAATCATTAGCTGAGTCCGTTGTCGGGGCTGGTGAAAGCTGGATTTCTGAACTGAGTACCGATGAATTACGTGATTTGGTAACGCTACGCCATGAGGCAACGGAGGACTTATGAGTTGGTATTATTATCCCGATGATGATGATTATGGATATGAAGATACAAGTACTTTGTCTGATTATAGTACGCCATCGGATGCCATTATTATCAATGGGCCAGTTTATGCAGAAAGCAAACGTGGCGATATTGGGCGTGAATGGTGGGGACAACAATGGGTGATGGCGATGGAAAACCTCGGTTTAGATGGTCGCTTGGGACGTGGGAAACGCTATGCTCGCAATGGTTCGGTGCGTCGCTTAGAAATATCGAAGGGTATGGTATATGCCGAAGTACAGGGTAGCCAGAAAAATCCCTATCGTGTTGCCATTCATCTGCGGCTACTGAATGATAAGAGTTGGGATTCTGCATTAGAGATGCTCGCTGAACAAGCGATTTATGCCGCAAAATTATTGGCTGGCGAAATGCCCGGTGACATAGAAGCTGTATTTCAGCATGTTGATCTATCCCTATTTCCACAAAAAAAGCGCGACATCCAATTTGTATGTTCTTGTCCAGATTGGGGTGATCCCTGTAAACATGCGGCGGCGGTCTATTATCTCATTGCGGAACAACTGGATGTCGATCCGTTTATCTTATTTCATATTCGAGGCCGACAACGTGACGAGATACTTAAAATTCTGCGAGGCTATGACATTGATGAAAGCTCCGTCACCGAAGCACAAATTGAATCACTATCGGTAGAAAATTTTTGGACAAGCCATGAGATTCCACTCATCCGACAAATGCCCACTCGCTTATCTGAGCCCCTCAGCTTAAAGCAACTTGGCAATCCACCGGGGATGATAACCGATGATTTCCACGATATTTACGCCACCGTATCCCAAGCAGCGCAACGCTGGCTGGGATTAGATTAAATGAGATCATATCTAACTCATGCTATTAGACTGTTACGTTCGCGAGTGTTTCGCGCTTAGATACGGTAAAATAGTTAACTAAATTATAAATAAGTATACAAGGAGACGTAATGACAGTAGATTTTGGATTGAGTTTGCTTGAAGGTCCGCCAGCAGGTCATAATCATCAGTGGTTAGATGATTTAGATACCAGCGTGTCCCACTTAAAGGGAGTGTTCCGTAGTTTATGGATGACAGATCATTTTTTTTGGGAGGGGAGACCCACATTTGAAGCATGGACAACGATGAGTTTTATTGCGGCTCGTTATTCTGACTTTGAAATTGGTCCGATGGTACTCGGTCAGAATTATCGAAACCCAGCTACACTTGCATTGATGGCGGCTACATTACAAACCTTGTCGAATGGACGATTCGTGATGGGTATTGGTGCTGGGTGGAAAGAAGACGAGTATCGTGCTTATGATTATGCTTATCCATCTCCTAAAGTCCGTTTAGAACAGCTTGAAGACACTTTGATTATTTTCAAAAAAATGTGGGAAGAGGAAGGGCAGGTCAGTTATGAGGGTAAACACTATTCGATTAAAGATGCATGGTGTGAACCAAAGCCTACTGTAAAGATACCAATCATCGTTGGTGGTGGGGGAAAAACGACTATGAAGCACGCCGCTAAATATGCCGATATGTGGAATCTCTCTGATGCACCAATTGAACGTTACACCGAACGCCTTAATATTCTGAAAAACCATCTTGATGATATGGAGCGTGCTCGTGACACGATGCGTTTTTCATGGTTTGGACGGGTTGCGATTGGTAAGACAGAAGCTGAAGCACAAGTTCGCGGGAATTCTCGTGCCTTGAAGTGGACAAGAGATAATGCGTTTGTCGGTACAGCAGAACAAATAGCAGAGCAGATGAGTGAGTTTGTTGAACAGGGTTGTGATTATTTTATGATTGATATTATTGATTTGTCTGATGAAGATGTAATTGGTTTAATCCTAGAAGAATTAGTTCCAAAGGTAAAAAACTTATGAAAATAAAATGGTACGGACACGCAAGTTTTATTGTCACATCAGACGAGGGTATTTCGGTCATAACTGACCCTTATACACCAGAGACTTCGGGGTATCAGCCGATTCCAGATCATCCTGATATAGTTGTTACTTCCTCTATTAATGACAGTTTTCATGATCGTTCTGACTTAATTGGTGGAAATCCGATTGTAATAAATATGCTAGATATAGCTCGTGATTCTGGCGAAATATCAGCAAAGGGGATTCCATTCAAAGCAATTGAATCCTCAGAAATGTATGCTCACCCTGAACATGAACCTGACAAATGCGCGATGTACCGCTTTGAAATGGATGGCATTAGTGTGGGGCATATGGGGGATATGGGTAATCCGTTTACACCTGATGAACTTGCATTTTTCAAAGATATTGATGTATTTCTGGTCTTAGCAGGTGGCATCCCTACGATTGAATTACCTGATCTCAAAGAGGCAATTGACACGATTCAACCAAAGTTAGTGATCCCGATGCATTTTCGCACTTTGCGCTATAAACCCCGTAATATGTTCTGGATTTCGCCATTCTTGAGTCACTTTGATGATGGAGATATTGATTTCCAGAGTAATTGGGAAGTTGACCTAAATAAGATAGATTTGCCAGATTCAACACGAGTACTTGTCTTAACCCATGCAATGTAGGTTTATTGGGCTATTTGGTTGATTTTGCAAGCTCTTTTCTGATAAGATAATGTTAGGTGTATTATATTGATTCCTCACATCGTAAGTACCTCACCTAAATTCATCGTGCTATATCATCGCTGTAATACTCTTTTGTTCGGATAAATTTTTGACGAAATATAGGAGATATTCGTATGATTCAGCAATCAGATATTCAGGGTCGGCTCAACTTATTGCGTTATGGCTTAGTTGTGTTGACTGTAGTAACATTTTTTGTTGCGTTGCTTGTTCCGTTTGCATCGCTACGTAATATTGAGGGGGTGACAATCCCACCCATTACCGATTTTCTGGATGAGGCATTAATTGCCACAGTGATTGTTGCCATTCTTGCAGTAATAATTTATATGGGATATTCACGGTTTCTTGAACGGACAGTTGGAGACCAAAAAGAAGCAACAGCTTAAGTCGAACAATCTACTATTGGAAAGTCTATGCTAGGACTTGCCTATTGTGTGGCTAATTTCATTAGTGAGTTTAATCATCAATAGAGGTGAGATCAGAATCCCACCTCTAGTTTACCTCAAAACTTCAAATTCCGAGTCATAGGTCTATTCACTGATTAATGTGTGTAATTCATCAACCGAAAAGTGTTGTTGGAGTATCCACCATGTCCCACGTACAGCTATATAACCTGATATGGAGACCGTTACAAATAGAAAAAATGCTGTTGGCAAAAATAGGCTTAGAATAATTGGAGTTATCGTCAATATGTTGATAAAAAAACTTTTTAATGGATATGTCAACATTAATAGCAGACTGATCTTGATGAGGTTTTTGGTTGAGATGTTGAGTAGGGGCATTAATGACCAAATATACATGTTTACACCGATGAATAGTAGCGCTACGCACGCGGTCATTGTCACGGACAATATCGATAATATGTTATCCATACTCATTACCTGAAATATCGAAAAGTTGATATAGAGTACACTACTTATAGCAATATCAAGCACACTGATGATAAGTGCTTTGCGCCAATGCTTATGTATTGTCCCACTAAAGACACGAAATAATTCAGGTTGGCGACCTTGAACCCATTGGTTCATCATCGCAAATAGTCCAAGTGTTGCAAATGGGATGCCAATGATCGTCATGGATAGCACAGCCCAGATAAAGTTTGTTAATAGGAATGTCCCAACTTTATCTGCGCCAGCAAAAAATCCACTTCGATCAGATTGGCTATTCAAGTTAACCCTTTAAGCCGGTGGTCGAGATACCTTCTACTAAATAGCGTTGGAAGGTAACAAAGATAATGAAAACAGGTACAAGTGATAAGCCAGACATGGCAAAAATTGCACCCCAATCGGTTTGCCCCGATGGGTCAGAGAATGTTCTTAATGCCAATGACACCGTATAGAGATCAGGTTTATTCAGATAGATCAATGGGATTAGGAACTCGTCCCAAGTCCAATAGAATGAGAAAATTGAGGCTGTGACAATCGCTGGAGCAAGTTGTGGCATGATAATACGATAGAAAATACCAACTTTACTTGCTCCGTCAATCATTGCGGCTTCGTCTAAGTCAGTTGGGATACTTCGGATAAACTGAATGATCATGAAGATAAAGAATGCTTGTCCCCCAAAACGTGGTAGGAGTAATGGTAGCCATGTATTTAACCACCCCAATTGTGTAAACACAATATATTGAGGGATGATTTGGACTTGTGCGGGGAGCATCAACGTTAAAAGCATGATTGAGAACCAGATGCGTTTGCCTGCAAATTTCACCCGGGCGAAACCATAGGCAACAATACATGATGCAGTAACATTGATCAGTGTGCCTACTATCGCATAGAAAAATGAGTTTTTGTAGAACACTTCAAAATTGATGCCACCAAAACCTGCCCAACCATTAGGATAATTGTCGGGATAGAATTCATTGGGAATAATGGCTGTTTGGTTCGTCCAAATCTCATCAGGTGGCTTAAAAGAACTACCAAATAACCAGAATAAGGGGTAGAGCATAAGAATTGCGGCGAGTCCAACAAACAAGTGATACAAGACTGTCTGCACACCTTTACGTTTATACCAAACTTCTTTAGGAGTCGTCATTCTTGATTTTGAGATTACGCTGTCAGATGATTTTATGGTTGCCATCGTCTAGTTCCCTTCGTCAGCTTCATAGTGCACCCAATAAGAAGAAGAGCGGAAAACGACTGCTGTCAAGATTGCAATAACGAGTAACATCACCCATGCCATTGCCGAAGCATATCCCATTTCAAAGTTTTCAAACGCCCGACGATAAATATAAAGTGCGTAGAATAATGTGGTATCGAGTGGTCTACCACCAGTGATGATAAATGCCTGTGTGAATACCATAAATCCAGAAATCATCTGCATAATTAAGTTAAAGAAGATAATAGGTGTGAGCATTGGTATTGTAATATGGCGGAATTTATTCCATCCATTTGCACCGTCAATCTCGGCAGATTCATATAATGCTTTAGGAATATTCTTCAATCCTGCGAGAAATATCAACATCGGTGACCCAAATTGCCATGCCGCCAGAATAATTAGTGTCCAAATAGCTGTTTCCGGTCGTCCTAACCAATTTGGACCGACAATACCGACTAATCCGAGTACAAAATTAACCAAACCTTCGTTGCCAAAGATTTCTCTCCACATAACGGCGACAGCAATACTCCCGCCTACAATTGACGGTGCGTAAAATGCTGCACGATAGATTCCGATGCCACGACGGGTTGTGTTCAACAACATAGCAACCGCTAATGCAAAGATTAAGCGTAAGGGTACAGCGAATACCACATATTTAACTGTTGCATATACCGATTTCCAATAACGGCGATCTTCATTGAACATACGATTAAAGTTGTCTAATCCAATAAAATCACCAGAGTTTGCCAATACATTGAAATCAGTAAATGCTAAGATAAGCGATACGAATAAGGGGATAAATGTAAACAGAAAAAAAGTAATCAACCACGGTGAAATAAATAAATAACCGACAAGATTATGTTGACCGAATTTAGATGATTTCTTTCGTTTTGTTTTTGGTAAAGTAATAACAGATTCAGCCATAAAAACCTCTAATTTTATAGTTCTAGTAACAAATAAGGGACACTTTCTAGTGCCCCATATTTGAGCTGTATTATATCAATGTGTGATACTTAATGCACTATTGACCCAAAATACGTGTTGCTTCTTCACGTAAGATTGCTGCACCTTCTTCTGGTGTAATCAATCCAAACATGATAGGTTCAACAAATTCTGGACCCCAAACATTATTTTGAATGTCGGCATGTCCTGCTGGATCTGCTGGACGGATTGGGCTATTGTTGTTTTCAATAACGCCAAGGTAACGGAACATTTCGGCTTGTGCTGCGCCAAGCGTAGGTGCCATTGCATCACGTACTACGGATGAAACAGGAACACCACGTTCTGCTGACAGAATTTCATTAGCTTCTATTGAATTAACAAACCAATCAATGAAAGCTGCTGCTTCATCAGGTTGTTTTGCTTGTGATGTGATCGAGAAGAACATGGATGGTTTAATGTAGTTTTGTGGTTGTCCACCTTCAACGCGAGGAACGGTGTGCATGATGAGGTTGCGATCTTCACCAGCCGCGCCCCAAACTGCAACGATTTGATTGCTCCAGAAGTAAGCCATGGCAGCTTCTTGAGGAACAATAAGATTCGCTTCTACACCTTGGTCACCCATAGCGACGTTTTCTTCATAAGATTGCATTGCGCCTGCTTCTTGCAGACGAAGCAACATATTGTAGTAATCAATGAGTGGTTGGTCGTCGTCATAACCGAGCGCGGTACCATCTTCGTTATATGCCCAAGAATCACAGCAACTCATGTAGGTTGATTTCCAGAGTTGTTCGGTTGTGATGCCTGCGTCGATCGCGTAGATACCAAGTTCTTCATGGAGTTTCATGGCGATTTCTTCAAAGTCATTCCATGTCCAGTCATCGGCTGGAATTTCGATACCAGCGGCTTCAAAGGCATCAGCATCTAGTGTGAAGTTTTCGGAGTTATTACCAAGGTTAATACCGTAGAGTTCACCATCTACTAAACCACCAGCTAATGAAGAATCGGCAATATTTGTAGTATCAATCACACCATCTTCGATATAGCTGTCAAGTGGAAGTAACAAACCATTATTTACCCATTCTTCGATACGGGCATAGTCATGTTGCATAATATCAGGTAATTCACCACCAGCAGCTTGCGTAGCAAGTTTTGTCCAGTGGTCACCCCAACCTTGGAATTCATAAACAATATCAATTTCTGGGTGTAATTCTTCGTATAATTCAATTGCAGCAATCGTTAAATCATGACGGGTTTGTGACCCCCACCATGAAATGCGGACTTCGGTTTGGTCTTGAGCCATAACTGCAACAGAAGATAGTACGAATGTTGCAATTAAAGTCAAGATTAGTGAAAGTTTTGTTGTTTTCATATTTTCCTCATAAGTCTATATAAATAATGGTTGAAGATTTGAACACACAAGATGCTAATGTTTGGATATATATTCCTCCTTGTATAGAAAATATTTTGGCAATTTATATACTTTTCGTATATCATATAGGATATAGGATAATTTCAAAAAATGCAAAGGTTTTTTGTGAACGCAAACTATAAAAGTAAAAAGGAAGTGGTTTATGACCAACTCCGTCAAGAAATCCTTGAGGGTGTTCACGAACCGGGCTCGCGGTTGGTCATAGATGAAATCGCCAGTCGTATGGGTATTAGTCAAATCCCAATACGGGAAGCCATGCGTCAATTAGAAGCTGACGGCTTTGTTACAATTGCACCACATATTGGAGCGACGATTACTAGCTTGGATGCGAACTTCATCTATGAAGTATTTGCCATGCTTGAAGCGATGGAAGTGATTAGCAGCCGTGCAGCTTGTAAGATGGCAACCGAGGAAGAACTCGATAAAATAGAATTAATGATAATTGAAATGGATGAAAACATAGACAATCGGCATATTTGGTCACAACAAAACAAAGCATTTCACTTGTATATTTGTGATATTGCTCGGACAGTGCTTGTTCGTAAGATGATGTTGAGAGTATTTGACCATTGGGACAGATTGCGGTTTCATTATCTTAAAGATGTTTTAGGTTATCGTATCAATGATGCACAAGCGCAACATAAACAAATCCTTAGTGCTTTCCGCAATCGGGATGCGGATGAGATGGAACATATTATCCGCCATCATAACCAACATGCGCTCCAAAGCTATACTATACATTTGAAATCACAAGGTCATTTGGAATCAAGTTAATAGCTGATGTTACGTAAAAAAAGCCTATAGTCTATAGTTTGATTGATTTTAAAAACACCGTTTAACCATTTCATTTACTTTTAATGGTTCTGTGGTTCTAAGTTATGAAAATATATTTAAACTAACAGGCTATTATTATACGGATTACGATTTTTTCCGTAAGGTGAGCTATTAAAATAATGTTGAATTTATCTAAAAATTGAAGTTGTTGAAAGGATTTTTGATGATAGACACAGCCATTCAACCTGTATCTATGATACAAACCCACCGCAAGATTACAGGGATGTCCGCAATTTTGTTACCCTTCATTGATGGGTATAATGTCGATTGGGAGGGTTTTTCGAATCATGTAGCTCGTACATGGGATGCTGGTCTTACGCCAGCAGTTAATATGGATACAGGGTATGTGAACCTATTAGACGATGCTACTCGTGAGGAAGTTCTTAAGCGTACCCAAGCGATAGTCGGCGATGGTAATTTTGTAGCAGGGTCGTTTGTTGCTGATACACCTGATGCACCTTTTAATATAGATGCGTATCGTAAGGCAATTGAGCAGATTCATCACTATGGGGGAATTCCGATTATCTTCCAATCGTACGGCTTAACCTCGCAAGCTCCCGAAGCTATTGTTGCGTCTTATGCCAAGATCGGAGAATATGCGCCTAAATTCATCGCATTTGAATTGGGTAAAATGTTTGCGCCTTTTGGTCAAATTTACGAATTAGACGTTTATCAAGGTTTGCTTGATGTGAAGCAATGTATTGGGGCAAAACATTCGTCATTGAGTCGTGAATTGGAATGGCAACGCTTAAAGCTCCGAGATCAACATCGCCCTGATTTTAAAGTGTTGACCGGCAATGACCTCGCGATTGATATGGTGATGTACGGCAGCGATTATTTGCTGGGATTGAGTACATTTGCACCTGACTTATTTGCAAAACGGGATGCCATGTGGGAATCAGGAGATGCTGGCTTCTACGAACTCAATGATATGCTTCAGTATCTTGGTTTCTTAGTATTCCGTTCACCTGTGCCAGCGTATAAACATAGTGCTGCCCAATTTTTAAAATTACGTGGCTGGATAAAATCGAATCAAACACATCCAGATTCACCTGCACGCCCTGATAGCGATATTGCGATATTGAAAGATATTGCATCGCGTCTTGGCATCCTTGAAGGAGAATAGAATTCATGGCATACAAACGTGTGGCACAACTCAGAACAGCTGAACAATTCCAAGAATATGCTAAGAGTGTTGACGCAAATCTCCCAATGGAGGACATGCTGGAAACAGGAGTGGATGCTCCTTTAGCACAACCTTACACTTATAAAAATATCACCTTTTCTAATCGGTTTTCCATTTTACCGATGGAAGGGTGGGATGGCACAGATGATGGACACCCTAACGATTTGACGTTCCGACGCTGGCGTAACTTTGGTCTGAGTGGTGCAAAACTTATCTGGGGTGGGGAGGCGGTTGCTGTTCGTCATGATGGACGTGCCAATGCTCATCAACTCATCATCAATGAAGATACTGTAGATGATATTGCAAAATTACGCCAAACGTTGGTGGATGCTCATACAGAGAAATTCGGTTCAGCTGATGATTTGTATATCGGATTACAACTGACCCATTCAGGGCGATTCTGTCGTCCGAATAGTCGGGCACTAGAGCCACGGGTTGCTTATCGTCATCCACTACTTGATAAAAAATTCCATGTTGATAATGATTCTTATGTATTCACTGACGATGAAATTGATGAATTGATTCAAGATTTTGGTAAAGCGGCGGTTCTTGCACAACAAGCTGGCTATGATTTTGTTGACATCAAACACTGCCATGGTTATTTGGGGCATGAATTTTTGAGTGCGATTGACCGGGATGGTAAATATGGGGGTAGTTTTGAGAACCGGACACGGTTTTTGCGTGAGGCAGTTGCATTGGTTCGGTCACTTGCTCCCGGATTAGATATTGGTGTTCGATTGAGTGCAATTGATTGGATACCATTTAAGCCTGATGATGAACATGTTGGTGAACCTGAAGCCCTAGAAAATGGCTCATATCCATATGCTTTTGGTGGTGATGGAACAGGTATTGGATATGATCTTACAGAACCAAAAAAATTCCTCGATTTGATGGCAGAACTTGATATAAAATTGGTCTGTATCACTCTCGGAAGTCCGTATTATGTACCACACATTCAACGCCCTGCAATGTTCCCACCTTCAGATGGCTATTTACCGCCTGAAGATCCGTTAGCTGGAGTTGCACGTCAAATTAAAGTGACTGCTGAACTTAAAAAACATCGCCCTGATATGTTATTTGTCGGGTCGGGTTATTCCTATTTGCAAGATTGGTTGCCGAATGTTGCCCAAGCAGTTGTGCGCGAGGGACTGACTGATTTTGTGGGCTTGGGACGGATGGTCTTATCGTATCCTGATTTACCAGCAGATATTCTAAGTGGGGCAAATCTAAAGCGCAAACAAATTTGTCGTACCTTTAGCGATTGTACAACTTCACCGCGTAACGGTATGGTATCAGGGTGTTTCCCGCTAGATAGTTTCTACAAAAATCGTCCCGAATATGACAGACTTATGGCATATAAAAAAGAAAATAAGGTAAGCAGTTAATGAGCAAGCGACGTATTGTAATCATCGGAGCAGGTGGTGTTATCACAAGCCACATTCAAGCCATACAAGCGAATGCCGACCGAGTTGAACTGGTTGCTGTCAGTGATATTCGTGAAGAGCGTGTACAAGAAGTCTGCAAATTACATGATATACCCAATGGTTATACTGATTCAGCGAAAATGATTGCCGAGCAACAGCCTGATTTAGTGCATATCATTAGCCCCCCTGCGACGCACAAAGATTTCATCACGATGTGTTTAGAAGCAGGTGCGTGGGTCTTGTGTGAAAAACCGTTGGTGCGGTCACTTGCTCATTTTGATGAAATTACCGAAGTCGAAAAACGGACAGGTCGTTATTTGAGTACCGTCTTTCAATGGCGATTTGGTTCAGCGGGCAAGCACATGAAAAAGCTAATACAAGCAAATGCACTCGGTAGACCACTTGTGATCGTTTGTAATACGCTTTGGTACCGCACACAAGCTTATTATGATGTGGATTGGCGGGGCAGATTCGATAATGAATTTGGTGGTCCGACGATGACACTTGGTATCCATATAACAGATTTTATGCTGTGGATGATGGATGATTGGGCAGAAATTGGCGCGATGGTTGGGACACTTGACCATGATATACAGGTCGAGGATATTGCGATGGCGAATGTACGATTTAAAAATGGTGCGATGGCAAGTATCGTCAACAGTGCGCTATCACCACGTCAAGAGACTTTTCTGCGGATGGACTTCCAAAAAGCGACAGTGGAGTTAACTGCATTGTATCGTTATACCAATGAACATTGGAAATTTAGCACGCATCCCGACCTTGAAGACGAAGCAGTCCGCGCTCAATGGGATGCCCTAACCGATGATTTTATGGGGTCACATAATCAGCAACTAAGTGAACTTTTAGACGCGATGGACAACAATACACCGCCACCTGTTAATGGGGATGAGGGGCGACGCATCCTAGAGTTTAATGCGAGTTTATATAAGTCGGCATTCACTGGTCAGATCGTCGCTAAAGGCAGTATCACACCTGACGACCCCTTCTATTATTCAAACAATGGCGCACCCGAAATGATGGAGAATTCATAATCATGAGTATACGATTTTCTGCAATTGGTTTTGCACACGGTCACATTTATGGACAAGTTCAAGTTATGGTGGATGCTGGTGCAGAACTGGTCTCCTTCTATGATGTCGAACCTGAGCGTGTGGCTAAATTTAAGAGTGTATTCCCACAAGGGGAACAAGCCGAAAGTATCGAACAAATCTTAGAAGATGAGAGCATTCAACTAATCGTGAGTGCTGATATCCCAAATTTGCGCGCCCCTTTAGGGATTCGTGCGATGCAACATGGTAAAGATTACATGACCGATAAACCTGCTTTTGCGACGCTTGAACAACTAGAAGATGTGCGTAAAGTTCAAGCCGAGACAGGGCGAATTTACTCGGTTTGTTTTAGTGAGCGATTGACACAAGCATCAACCGTTAAAGCTAGCGAATTGGTGCAGGCAGGTGCAATTGGTCAGGTTGTGCAGACGGTAGGGTTTGGTCCACATCGTTTACTGGGGCATGTGAATCGCCCTGATTGGACATTTGACCGTCAGTACTTTGGTGGGATTATCAACGATCTTGCTAGTCATCAGATGGATCAATTTTTGCATTTTACGAATAGCACTTCGGCTGAAGTAGTGGCGGCAACCGTCGGGAACTTCAAGCATACACAATATCCAAAGATACATGATATGGCTGATGTAACTGTCCGTAGTCCTCATGCGGTGGGGCATGTCCGTGTTGATTGGCTAACACCAAAGGGATTGCCAACATGGGGTGATGTGCGTTTGTTCATCACAGGCACAGACGGCTATATTGAAGTGCGTAAGAATGTTGACATTATGGGACGTGAAGGTGAGAGTCATCTGTTCTTGGTGGATGGCGAAGGTATGCAGTATATTGATTGTTCCGATGTTGAAATCTTATACGGTAAACAGTTGATTGATGATATTCTGAATCGGACTGAAACAGCTGTCCCTCAAGCGCATACCTTCCTAGCCTCCGAATTGGCACTGAAAGCTGAATTTATGGCAGTCGATTTAACGAATTTGAGCTAAATTGCGTTGGATTAGAGGGAATACTTAATGAGTATGTTAAACTGATACCCATCAGTGACTCAGATAAAGGCAAAAATTCATGAAACGCATTGTTGTAACGGGTGGTAGCGGGAAAGCTGGACGGGCTGTTGTCCGTGAACTATTGGAACACGGCTATGATGTGCTCAATGTTGACATCCTAGCACCGGCAGAACGTCAGACTGATTTTTTGAAAGTCGATTTAATGGATGCTGGTCAGGCATTTGAAGTGTTAGAAGGGGCAGATGCGGTTGTCCA
>Ga0070728_10003775_pt1 | contig 16336 bp, 16 predicted proteins | sample tdDd471_FD_66723 | JGI IMG/M metagenome (GOLD analysis project Ga0070728, IMG submission 66723) | Marine sediment microbial communities from the Atlantic coast under amendment with organic carbon and nitrate - tdDd47.1 | ecosystem: Environmental > Aquatic > Marine > Coastal > Sediment | place...
GTAGAAACACATGTTTCCGTCACAGGCTCAACATTTGTGATCCGCTATGGCGACAAATCACAGATGAAATTATGGGCTATCGGTACACTATTATCTGCCGCTGAAAACACTACACAGATTGATATACAAATCGGCATTGACCGCACCCAATCCAATCTAAAATATGTTTTTGGATTATCGGGAGTTGTATGGTTGATGGCATTGTTGGAAGGGTTAACCGACAAATTAGCGTGGAATAACCTATTTATTGTGGCTGGCTTATTTTTTGTTGGATTCTGGGTATTGCTCATCTTTGGGATGGTATATACCCAACACCGCTTTCACCGTGATCTGATACAGTTACTATGTGCGGAATCAGGGGACAAGCCATCGCTTCTCCCCTTACCTTAAATTTATGGTGTTGCTGTAGGGGCTTCTGCGTCAGTCGGAAATGCTGTATTTTCCGAATCAGCAATAAGACTCATGAACGCACTAAACAATGGTGTTATAGGTTGTGGAATTAGCCCATCGTCAGCATTGAGTGTCATTTCTATACCACCCCGCTCTACTGTAACGGCATAGCGATACTTATCGGGATTTTGAACAGACCCAACCATCACAGTACTGATACCAAAGAAGTTGATTTCATCAATAATATCATCAATCCGTGTCACCGTTGCGGCATCCACCTGCCCAAATGTCTTCAAATTCAATTCATACGTACCATCTTGGTTGAGAATGAGGAAATATACGGGTGCGCCTTCTCCGCCACCGGATCGAGTAAATATAACACGGTCAAATACAGCATCTGCGCCATCATCAACATACTCACTATCATATACCAGTGTTCCCGCCAGAGGGATAGTATTCTCTAAGACTTGTGACTGAGGGGTCACAATAATGAAACTGTTATCTTCTGGAACAAACCCTGCTGGTAATGGGGTGTATGTTGCATCACTTGATACACCACCTTCTGTTGCTGGAGGTGCTTCTGTTGGAGCAGCATCACCGCCACATGCTACCAAAATCAATGCCATAATCAAAAGCGATATCACTAATCGCATAGTTGTCTCTTTCTACTTTAAAAGTCTCAATCTCTAGTGTGACCGAAAACCAGTGATTATGGCAAGTCATGGTTTGTGCGAGTTATGTTAAAAAAAGTCATCATATCTTCATTTGATGAGCGTGACGGATGAAATCTTGCTCGCGGAGCATATCCAAAATTGATTCAGGAATTGCCTCATCTAATGTAAGTACGGTCAGCGTATTACCACCGGGTTCAGCACGTCCTGTATGCCAACTTGCGATATTCACACCATTGTCTGCCAAGAGTGTCCCGACCTTGCCGATCACACCGGGTTGGTCATAACTTCCCATCACCAGCAGATAACCACGAGGTACAAAGTGGATCCGATAACTGTTAATTTGCAAAATATAGGGTTTCTTGCGGTCAAGCAATGTACCTGCGATACTGATTTCTTCGTTATCATCCAGCGTAATCTGGCAGGTCATCACATTGGTATATTCACTAATTTTGATGCCTTTCGCCTGTGTGATTTGCCAACCGCGTTCTGTTGCCAAGATCGGTGCATTTACATAACTGACTTGATCGCCAAGAATCGGTGTTAATAAACCTTTCAAAACCCCGACGGTCATTGGTTTAATCAACCCATTCATATCATCGCCAATAATCTCAATCGCTACACGCCGAATCGGACTCCGTGCCAAAACATGATGTAACGCCCCAATATTTTCAGCAAGCTCCATATATGGGCGGATTTCATCATAATTGACACCGGGTAAGAGTGGCATATTCACGACATTACGATAGTCAGTATCATTGACCGCATCAATCACCTGCTCAACAATCTGTAACGATAGGTCTTGCATCGCTTCAACCGTATTATCCCCAATATGAGGTGTATGAATCACATGATCTAAACCAATCAATGGACTATTAAAAGGTGGTTCTTCGCTCCATACATCAATAGCAACCCCACCAAGATGCCCGTCTTTAAGTGCATCCGCTAAAGCAGTTTCGTCAGCAACCCCACCATGCGCTGTATTGATAAAATACGCACCTTTTTTCATCTCGGCAATAGTTTCCGCATCAAAGACCGCTTGTGTTTCGCGGGTGGCTGGCACATGAACACTCACATAATCAGCTGTGTGAAGGAGTTCCTTAAATCCAACCAAGAAAATCCGAGGATCATTGACCTGTTCTTCGCGGATATATGGATCATAGACTTTGACGATCATGCCAAATGCGAGACATAAATGCGCGACTCGTTGTCCAACCCGTCCCAAGCCAACAATCCCAACAGTCTTGCCGTTGAGTTGTTTCCCGACTTGTTGTTTACGGTCAAATAACCACCAGCCTTCACGTAGACTATCATGAATTTTTGGCAGATTACGATTAAGAGCAAGCATTAAGGTAAGAGTATGTTCCGCCGCCGCAACTGCACTCACACCGGGCGTATTCATAACGATGATGCCCCGTTGTGTCGCATATTCGATGTCGATACCTGTCAAACCAGCAGACATCCGTGCAATCAACTTAAGATGTGGCGCGTGTTCCAGTAAAGGAGCATCCAACTTAAAATCATCACGGGTGATAATCGCAGTCGCTGTTTTAAGGGCATCCCGTACATTTGATGTCTTGGGAGCAACAGTCGTAACCGTAATATTCTCGGCGGATTGTAAGTGGTTGATACTTTCGGGTGTGAGGTCAGTTGCGACCAAAATATGATGTTGTGTCAAGAGAACAACCTTTTCGATTTAATTTCGTCCAATACGTCAACTAAACTCGCATAAATATTGTCATTAATACCATCAAAATCACTCACGTTTGAATGCGACAAATCAGGTACAGTGTAACAGGTCATACCTGCCGCGAGTGCCGCTTGTGTCCCTGCCCGACTATCTTCTAATGCCAGACATTTTTCAGGGTCTATTCCCAGTTTTTGAGCCGCGTGCAAATAAATATCGGGCGCAGGTTTACCATATTTCACAAACTGAGCCGAATAACGTTGTGGGATTAAATCTTGCCAACCTCGTATTTTCGTAAAATGCTCAATGATGACGTGGGTTGAACTCGATGCTATCGCACACGGAATACCTTGTTCTGCCACATAGCTAATTATTTCATCCGCCCCTAAACGCGCCTGAAGTTTTTCTGGTGGTACACCTAGCATATTATTGATGACTGTTTCGGCAACGGCTTTTGGAGACTCCGCAACTTTCGGATAATGTTTGTAGATAATCTCGGAAAATTCATCTACCCGCAAACCAACCAACAAATCCCGCACATCATCCGTAAATGTATATCCTTTAGATTCAATCATCTCGACTTCAACATCGTACCAAACAGGTTCAGAATCAACCAACAGCCCATCCATATCAAAAATTATTGCAGAAAATGTCATGCCTATCCTTCTATTTCAAATTCACTGATAAATGACTGTCGGTAATCTTCATCTTTAAAGAGGACATTTTGATGTTCCAAAGCAAGGTTAATCCCTTTGCGAAAGATCGCTTCATGTTTTGTATTCTGAACTTTTTCCCAACCAATGTGCCCTGTTGCCAACGGCAAAATCACAGCTAACGACAAATTCTGCACAAACACATCAGATTCTGCTTTGACCTTCTCGCGCGCGACAACACCACCATATCCGATAAATAAATCCACAACAGATTGTGTCGCAAGATCAGATGAACCATCACCTACCATCATCCGCCTACCCGGTAAATCACCAGCTAGTTCATGAATAATTTTCGGTTTCCCGCTCGAAACAGTGAGTGGACCTTCATTGTAATCCAAGTACGTTTTTGATTGTTGCGCTTCGGGTTCATGATACCGCCACCATTCACCCGACAATTCGTTATATTCAAGTTCTACGGCACGAATCAAGCTAGGGTCTACACCCAACCGCCGACCAAATCCCTTGACAGCATCAATCAAGCCACCACTGATAATAAATACGCGCTTACCGATAAAGTGTAAGGCAGAAATTACATCCAATGCATCCTCTACCATCGTTTCCCAATACAGTTCTTCGACCGCTTTGAGCTGTGCGCGCGTGGGGCGAATCGCTTTAAGTCGCTTACCATATACTTCAGACAAATCCAGTTCGCCATCCATTGCTTTATTGGTCAGCAATCCGACACGCCCTTCTTTACCTTTAAGTTTGGCAAGTTCATCAATACCTTCAATCGTCGATAGCGTACTATCACAATCAAAAAAAATCAGGTCATAAGTTGCCCAACGTGTATTTGCCATAAAATTAGTCCCCTTAGCTATACAACGGTTACATTATAGTCCCATCAAGTTAAATGTGTATTGTGGTCTCTATCTAAATGAATATGTTATTGATTCATGCAATGAATATAAGATGATCGTCTAATTAGTAGTAAGCGGTTAAAATATTGAAATCATGTTACTATCAAGTTCATTAAATATTTTTCACATCGAGGTCTAGATTATGAAACACATTCTTTCTGGAAAAGTTATTATTATCACAGGTGCAAGTTCAGGCATTGGCGCGGCAACCGCACGAGCAATGGCAGAATTGGGCTGTAAGATGACACTTGCGGCACGGTCTGCGGATAAGCTCAATGCACTCGCCGATAGCCTTGACGCAGATACATTGGTAATCCCCACAGATCTTACTGTTCCCACGGACATCACAACGATGATTGATAAAACAATCGAAAAATTTGGGCGCGTGGATGTCATGTTTGCCAATGCAGGTATTTATATCCCCGGTCAGATCGAAGATGGTGACCCTGATGAGTGGTCAAATTTAATGACCGTGAATGTAGATGCTGTGTTGCGCTGTGTTCATGCTGTGTTACCTCATATGAAAGCGCAAAAATCAGGTGATATTCTGGTGACTAGCTCGATTTCAGGATTCATTGATATTCACTGGGAGCCCATCTATAGCGCATCCAAACATGCGATACAAGGCTTTGTACATACCATACGTCGACAAGTTGCTCCTATGGGAATTCGTGTCGGTGCAATTGCCCCCGGCGCAGTTGCCAATGAATTGTGGGGATTCGATAATCCTGAAGATATAGAAAGAGTTTCCGTTGGCGAACATGGTTATTTAAAGTCTGAAGATGTAGCGCAAGCGGTTATTTTTATGTTGTCTCAACCACCCCATGTCACCATCCGTGATCTTGTGATGCTCCCGCAAAATCAAGATTTATAAAACGACAAGCAAATAATTTTAAGGATTTTACAATGACCACAAACAGATCAATATTAGATCGTTTTCGATTAGATGGACGGGTTGCACTCGTTACAGGTGGTGGATCAGGTATCGGGCGTGGGTTTGCTCATGCCCTAGCAGAAGCAGGTGCAAAAGTCGCGATTGTAGATATGTCAACTTCTGCCGCAGAAACAGTGGCTAATGAACTCGCAGAATTCGGTGCAGAATCTATCGCCATCACAACCGATGTCACACAAACCGACCAAGTCCAAAAGATGGTTGATACCATTATTAATCACTGGGGAAGCCTAACAATTGCTGTTAATAACGCAGGTATCGCCGGTTGGTATGATGCCGAAACCATGCCCGAAGCAGAATGGCGAAAAATTATGTCTGTCAATCTGGATGGTGTTTTCTACTGTGCTCAAGCCGAAGGACGCATCATGTTAGAAGCGGGTTACGGCAAAATCATTAATACAGCATCGATGTCAGCGCATATCTCTAACACACCCCAAAATCAAGCCGCGTATAATGCGTCAAAAGCAGGCGTTTTACACCTCACCCGTAGCCTTGCCACCGAATGGGCATCGCGTGGTGTACGTGTCAATAGCATTAGTCCCGGATATACCCGCACAGCATTGGTTGAACAATTTATCAACGAACCTGTTGGCGCAGAAAAATATCCACATTGGATGGAGCGCACACCGATGGGCAAAATGGCAGAAGTATCAGACTTAGTCGGTGCGGTGGTTTATCTGGCTTCAGAAGCATCCGACTTCATGACGGGGCATGATATGATCATTGACGGTGGATACTGCGCTTGGTAGATGGTCTATAGACAGTCGATCTATCGTTCCCCCGTTGAATCCTGCTAGGGTCTGCTTTATAATCTAATCGTGATTAGATTAATTCACATTATTTTGTGATGTCGAGAGGAGACCCCATTGGCGCGAAAACCTGCCGATCAATCTGTTAATCGAGAAGATATTTTATGGGCGGCGGCTGAAGTCCTGCGGCACAATGGCTATGAAGCGACCACCATGAAAGATATTGCGGCACAAGTCAACCTCACAGCAGCTAGTTTATATCACCATTTTAAAAGCAAAGATTTTTTACTCCTAAACGTCCTCGAAGTAGGGCTGAATTTAACAATCGCCAAACTCGAACCCATCACGCATTCTGACATCCCCTATGCAAAACAATTAGAGCAAATGATACGGTCACATATCATGAGTGTGACAGGTAATACAGCCGTCGGTGCAGCAATGGTCTTTGAAATTCGAACCTTGCTCAATGTGACAGAGTCTGGGAAAAATAACGATCAACCAGAACAAGAGTTTATCCAACGTCGCGATCAATTTTTTGAGCGTCGCGATTATTTTGAGAGTTTATTTCGTAATACCATCAAGGCTGGGATTGCGGCAGGCGAATTCCGGCAAGTTGATCATGCAATTGTGGCTAAAGCCATGCTTGGCGCGCATAACTGGGTGGGTATTTGGTATAAAGATGGTGGGCGCTTAACAGGTGATGATGTTGCCGAAGTCATGGTCGATACCTTTTTGACTTCGCTCAAAGCCTAATCATTCAGTTTTATGTAATGTCCTGAATGTTTTTAGAATTGTAGGGGAGTAGCCATGTCTGCTCACGTGATTGAAATAATACTCTCAAATTAATTTAATAGAAAAATATGAGGTTATTGATGAGCTTATTAAGTGGGAAAACAGCAATTATTACAGGTAGTGGACGGGGAATCGGCGCAGCAACGGCTGAACTATTCGCCCAACATGGTGCAAATGTCGTCATCAGCGATATTGACCCACCCCCCGCTGAGGAAACCGCAAATAAAATCGTCGCAGCTGGTGGTCAAGCAATTGCTGTTCCTGCCGATGTGACCGATGATGGTGGTATCGAAGAATTGGTAGGGCAAACCGTCAATACATTTGGTGGTATCGACATCCTAGTTAATAACGCAGGCTACACATGGGATGGCATGATGCACAAAATGTCTGATGAACAGTGGGAAGCAATGTTGGCTGTCCATCTGACTGCCCCCTTCAAGATTATCCGAGCGTGTATCCCGTATATGAGGGAGCAAGCAAAAAAAGAAATCGCTGAAAACGGGCAAGCAAAAGCCCGTAAGATTGTCAATATTAGCAGTACATCAGGCACACGGGGCAATGTCGGTCAAGCAAATTATGCCGCAGGTAAGGCAGGGATCATCGGCTTGACAAAAACACTGTCCAAAGAATGGGGGATGTTTAATATTCAGGTAAACGCCGTTGCATTTGGATATATCGATACTCGTCTTACCCAAGCAGAAGATGAAGAAAACTTTACCGAGCGCGACGGACAACGCATCAAACTTGGTATCCCAGATCAATTACGGCAGATGGCACCGATGGTCATTCCGATGGGTCGTCCCGGAACAGCCCAAGAAGCCGCAGGTCCAGTTCTATTCCTAGCTAGCGACCTCGCTAATTATGTATCAGGACAAGTCATTGAGGTCGCAGGTGGACGATAAATAGTATGCCTTTTAGTCTGAGAAAGACGATTTGATTATGCGATTGCGTCCCACCAGCCAACAATATCAAACAACTATCGATCAAGCCGCACAGATATTAGCAAAAGGTTTATTTCTTCTATTTTTGCTATTAATCATTGATGTCGTGGTTTGTATCGGATTATTACTAGGTGGTGATGTATCCCAATTATCAGCAGGTCAGATCGTTGTGTTCGGGGTGTTGTCTATCCCAATACTAGGAATACTATGGAAGCTATTACGAACTGACCCAATGAAGTGGGTTCCTATGACGCGGCGTATTGTCTGGGTATTCACAAATCCTCTCATAAACTTGCTTATCGTACCGATCTTATTTGAGCTCTGTCTATTTGTGATTCTGTTTGATAATCAATTTAACATTGGTTACTCAGCTGTCAGTTCTGTGATTGGCCTCTTCGGATTATGGTTAATCCTCTTCTGGTTGATAGTGAGTTTCCCTTTGTTGTTGACACTCCTCCAGCATCCCATTTGGATGATTTCAACGACAGCAATCAGTCTGCTCATCGTTGTTGTCGGATTGGTAAAGCTAAATCAAAACGTTATGCGGGATCTCAACGAGGTTGAGCGTATACAAGCAAGTTTAAAATTCTTCCTAGGGGACGAGCTAAACTCGCGTAGCTTAGAATACTGGTCAGAGTATCAAGTTGTCTATCATCCGAACGTTCCCTATGTAGGACATCGTTCTATTCCATTTGTAGGTGACTATATCAATATCAGCGCAGACGGTATCCGTCGAACAGTTGACTTACCAGAAAATAAAAACTTATCTGGTGATGTGACAGTACATTTTTATGGAGGCTCAACAATCTGGGGATATGGCGCACGAGATGAACACACGATACCATCAATTGTTTCGCAGATTCTGCAAGGCGAGCATCAAGTCAATGTGAAAGTTACAAATTTGGGGGAAGTCGGCTACACGTCATTTAATGATCTAGCTGTGTTTAATATTCAAGTGCTTCAGGGAAATATCCCCGATATAGCCATATTTTATCAAGGCTATAACGATATTGTTGAGTCAATCAAACGAGGTTATATTGGCGGCCCGCCAGATACCGCAGCCCCTGTCTCTATTCCACTTCCAGATGCAGATACCGTATTCGATTATTACACACGATATGTAAAAACAGTACAGGCGATGGCACAAGCCAATAATTTCAGAGCAGTTTTCATCTGGCAACCCACATGGGTCTACAAACCGTTGACAGAGTATGAAGACCACTACATTCAAAATTCAGATGTTGTGCGTGCAGCTCCTGTTCAAGAATATTATCTTGAGATTGATCCACAAATAGAAACAGCAATGACTAAAGCATCCATCGAATATTTTCTATTTATGTCCGATTTTTTCAAAGACGAACAAGAAACCATCTTTATGGATTCTGTTCATATTACCGAAGATGGTAATCGGCAGGTATCAATCGCTATCGTCGATTATCTTATAAAAAATAATTTAGTAGGTACAAAGGAGTAAAATATGGTCTCATTTATCCCAACAGAAGACCAGCAATTGTTAATTGATACCATCAATCGGTATGCAACAGCTGATATTCGTAAGACCGCGCACGAACATGACGAAAAAAGTGAGCCAGATTTAGACACCATCCGCAAAGGTTGGCAAATTGGATTGATTCCCGCATCGATCCCTGAAACTATAGGCGGGTTTGGGGAAATGAGTGCTGTCACAAGTGCGCTAGCATCAGAAGAATTGGCATTTGGTGAGCTATCCACAGCCCTCCATATTATGACCCCTGCCCTATTTGCCTATCCATTGGTGTTATATGGCACAGAAGACCAACAAGCCCAATATATAGAGATGTTCCTAGATGAAGACATCGCCCCCGCAACCGCCGCACTCCTCGAACCCGGCATCGGATTTGATCCGCATGATATGAAAACAACCGCTACAACCAACGGTGACACGGTATCATTAAATGGTACAAAAGCCTTTGTCCCTTTAGCAGAATCAGCCGAAGTCATACTTGTTTATGCCAAAGATAGTGAGTCGGGGGATGTTTCTGCTTATATCGTCGAAACATCAGCAGACGGCATAACCATAGAAAAACGCGAGCAATTATTAGGAATTCGAGCGTTACCAACCTACCGAGTTAATTTTACAAATGTCAGTGTATCCGCGACAGCAAAAATAGCGATTGATTACCCTGTCATCCTCAATCGTATGCGATTAGGTTTGGCATCAATGGCAGTCGGTGTTGCACGAGCATCACACGAATACGCAGTTGATTATGCAAAAGGGCGTGTGCAATTTGGACGGGCTATTGCACAAAATCAGTCAATTGCCTTTATGTTGGCAGAAGGTCGCATTGATATTGATGCAGCACGGCTCATGATTTGGGAAGCGGCATGGAAAATCGATAGGGGCGAAGAGGCTACCCGTGAAGCCGTTTTAGCCAAACAATTTGCTGATAAGATGGTTCTACAAGTCACAGATAGCGGTGTACAAACACTCGGAGGGTATGGATTCATCCGAGAATATCCTGCGGAACGTTGGCTAAGGAATGGACGTGGTTTCCCGACTTTTGATGGCTTGACGATAATTTAGTTGTTTTAAGGACAAAATTATGGCTATAGATTTTGAAATTCCAGAACACATCATCCAACAACAGCAGATGGTGAAATATATCGCTGATACAACCATGCGCCCCTTCTCACGCGAGTTAGATGAAAATGAACATGCGAGACCGAAGGAATACGTCGAGGCATTGTGGCCCCTTCTCAGCGCACAACAAGCTTCATCGCTCAAGAAAATAAAAGCAAAACTCGAAGCTGAACAAAATGGTGAAACCACCGAAGATAAGAAAAAAGACCGCCCTAGCACCCAATATCTTGCACTTATGCACATGGTCGAGATGTTATCATGGGGTGATACAGGTATTTATCTGTGTTTGCCGAGTGCGGCATTAGGTGGCTCTGCTATTGAAGCTGTCGGAACACCAGAACAGAAGATTCGTTTGTTATCACGCTTTGCTGAGGGTGACCCTGTTTGGGGTGCAATGGCGATGACAGAACCGAACGCAGGATCAGATACATCCGCCATCCAAACCACAGCTGATTTTGATGAAGAATCGCAAGAATGGATACTCAACGGAGAAAAAATCTTTTGCACCAGTGGCGGATTAGCACTCGAAGAAAGTGATGGCTTAGTGATCGTGTGGGCGACGATTGATCGGGGTGCCGGCCGTGCTGGAATGAAACCATTTGTGGTTGAAGCAGGTACATCTGGTGTTAAAGTCGTCAAAGAAGAGATCAAACATGGGATACGTGCCAGCAACACCGTAGCAATTAGCTTTAATGACGCACGGATTCCAGCTGATAATATCCTCGGTAGCCGTGATGTACAAACTAAAGGTGGGCGTGGATTTAAAGGGGCGATGGCAACATTTGACGCTAGCCGCCCTTTAGTTGCCGCCAGCGCAATCGGCATTGCACGGGCTTCAGTCGAATTTGTAATCGAGAAATTAGCGGAAGAAGGTATCGATATTCCCTATGGTGCACCCTATCACAAACTCACTGCTGTACAACGTGATGTGATGGAGATGGAAGCAGACCTCAAAGCCGCTTATCTGCTAACGATGCGCTCGATTAGTTTACTTGACCAGAAAATTAGTAATCCTCTCGAAGCATCAATGGCAAAAGTCAAAGCAGGAAAAGCAACCACCCGTATCACCCAAAAAGCTGTCGAAATCCTCGGCATGATGGGGTATACCCGCGAATGGTTGATCGAAAAATGGATGCGTGATGGTCGCATTAATTCCATCTACGAAGGCACAGATCAGATTAACACCTTGATTGTCGCTCGTCGTATTCTCGGATATTCCCGTTCAGAATTAGCATAGGAAAACTCATGAAACGTATTTTAATAACAGGGGCAAATCGTGGCGTAGGTTTTGAACTCACACGACAATATGTACAAGCAGGCGATAATCATGTCTTTGCAACTTGCCGTACACCTGATAAAGCAAGTGAATTAAACACACTCGCAAAACAGCATCCGAATAAAGTCACAATTATTCAATTAGACATTAGTGATAGCAAGTCAATTGAATCATCTGTCAAAGCAGTAGAACAGCATACCAATGCACTCGATATACTCATCAACAATGCTGGTATCTTCCCTAAAGGTGGGCATCAATCGCAGAATTTAGGAAAGTTATCCATTAACGATGTTTCACAGGTGGTCACAACCAATTCGGTTAGTCCTCTAATTGTCACTCAGGCGTATCGTCATCTCCTAAAAAAAGGAAATAATCCGCGCGTCGTGATGATCTCCTCGCAATTAGGGTCACTCATCAATGCTGGCAGTGGATCATATGCCTATCGAATGAGTAAGGCATCCATGAATATGGCGGCTCGTGTGCTGGCGAATGATGGCGATATGTCGGGCATCATCACAATCACAACGCATCCCGGATGGGTTCAAACTGATATGGGAGGCGCGAGTGCATCCATTACGCCAACACAATCCGCAACAGGATTGATGAAGTTAATAAATGGGTTGACTCGCTCCGATAATGGCAAGTTCTATAAATGGAATGGTGAAGAACACCTCTGGTAAATAATTATGAGGGCAAGACATGGAATATATTCTCATTACTGGCGCAAGTCGTGGCATCGGTTTAGGTCTCGTACAAGAATATTTGGAGTCAGGTGACGCTTATGTATTTGCGAGTTGTCGTAATCCAGATACCGCTAACGATCTGCAAACACTGGCGCAAACCTATCCCAATCATGTCCACGTGATTCAACTTGATATTTCAGATAATGAATCAATTAAGGCATCGCTTCAAGCTGTATTAGAAAAAACCGAGGTCTTAGACATACTCATCAACAATGGTGCAATTATGCCCCGTACCAACGAAACAAGGCAGTTTGGCGAATTGGATATGGACGCACTGACAGACATGATGAAAGTGAACGCCGTCGCACCCTTAATTGTTACACAAACTTATGCCAATCTACTGAAAAATTCGGCACATCCACGAGTCGTCATGGTCTCATCAGAAATGGGATCGATGCAATGGACAACATCAGGGGGAGCATACGGATATCGCATGAGCAAAGCGGCGATGAATATGACTGCCCGTACCTTAGCCATGGATGCCAATATACCAAAACTGATTGTCATCACCACCCATCCGGGCAACGTCCAGACTGTCATGAGTGGGCTAAAGACAGGTCTACTGCCACGAGAATCGGCACACGGTTTGGTTAAGGTGATCACCTCACTGACTACTGAAGATAGTGGCAAGTTCTATCAATGGGATGGCGAAGAACACATGTGGTAAGTAGTAATCAGTTTTTGGTCATTAGTTTTTGGTTTTAGGTAGCTTATTCGTAGAGGCTTCATATGCAGAATTATCGTAATTTAGATGTCTGGAAAATATCACATGAGCTAACAATGACAATCTATCGTTTAACGGTAGAGTTTCCATCGGATGAGCGATTTAACCTTACCAGTCAAATACGTCGGAGTGGTGTTTCCATTCCATCAAATATAGCAGAAGGCTGTGGACGTAGTAGTAATGCCGAACTTGTTAGGTTCTTGTATATTGCTATGGGTTCAGCACAAGAACTTGATTATCAGTTGTTTCTATCGTTTGAACTCAATTATATATATCAAGAAAACTATGAAAGCATCAAACAGCACTTAACCATTTTACAGAAGAAACTAAACAAATTTATCCAAACGCTCAGATACTAACGACCAATAACAAACAACTAAAAACCAATAACAACATTATCCGAAAGGCAAAAACATATGGGATACGAAATTAAGAAAGCAGCCGTAATTGGCTCAGGAACAATGGGCGGTGGGATTGCTTCACTGCTTGCTGGGATTGGCGTGGAAACGATTCTGCTCGATATTCCACCACGCGATACCTCACCCGAAGATGGCGCAGGAGTTCGCAATTCGATTGTGGCTGGCAACCTTAAGACACTACAAAAGATGCGACCCGCCCAATTATTCAGTTCAGCTGACATCGCTAATATCAGCATCGGCAATATTGATGATGACCTTGATAAAGTCGCTGATGCCGACTGGGTAATCGAAGTTATTGTGGAACGGCTCGATATCAAACGTGGACTGATGTCCAAATTGGTTGAAATTGTCAAGGATGATGCAATCGTCTCTAGCAATACATCGGGCATCCCCATCAGCGATATTGCAGAGGATTTACCAGAGTCCTTCACCAAACGCTTTTTAGGCACACATTTCTTTAATCCGCCACGTTATTTGCGTCTGCTGGAAATCATCCCACACGCTGGAACAGACCCTGCCGTCGTTGACTTCATGATGAAGTTCGGCGCGGAAAAATTGGGTAAAGGCACAGTCGAATGTAAAGACACCCCTAACTTTATCGGCAATCGTTTTATGTCGATGTCAGGGATGCAAGCCATGAATTATGCGCTCGACAATGGTTATACCGTTGAAGAAGTCGATGCACTCACAGGTCCATTGATTGGTCGTCCCAAGACAGCCACTTTCAACTTAAATGATCTGGTAGGCTTTGATATCGCAGTAGGTGTCGCTCGTAATTTATATGATGCGATTCCTGATGACCCTGCTCGTGAATTACTGGCACATGAAAAAACGAGTGAACTTTCCGATAAGATGCTCGAAAACGGATGGCTTGGGCGTAAATCGGGACAAGGTTTCTATCATATGCGCGTTGAAGGGGGCAAAAAAGAACTCTGGGCGTTAAATCTGGAAACTATGGATTATGAGCCACCCACAAAACCTCGTTTTGATAGTGTTACTGAATATCGCAAAGTTGAACCTGTCGGAGAACGGATTCGCCTACTAATGAATGCCGAAGACCGTGCAGGAAAATATATCTGGCATCTGCACGCTTTCTTACTGGCTTATGCTTCGCAACGTGTACCAGAAATTACCGATAGCCTCCTCAATATCGACAATGCTCAAAAATGGGGTTTCGCTCATCAAATGGGTCCCTTTGAAATCTGGGATGCAATTGGCGTAGCAGACACAATCGACCGCTTTGAAGCAGACGGCTACCCAGTCGCACAATGGGTCAAAGATATGGTTAAAAGCGGTAAATCAACCTTCTATCAAAAAGATAAAAATGGCAAGGTTATCGGCTATTACAGCCCACAAGAATCTGCTTATGTGCCATTGGTCAAAGACCCACGCGAAATCACAATTGCTGATCTGCAAGCCTCTGGCGCACAACTCTGGAGCAATGGTGATGGCAACGTCTATGACATCGGTGACGGTGCGCTCCTGTGGGAATTCAACACCAAGCAAAACAGCATCACCACTGGACTCATTGAATCCGGTTGGAAAGCACTTGAATTGCTCGACGGCGATGACTACAAAGCACTGGTTGTCGGCAATGATGCAGAACGCTTTTCGATTGGTGCGAATCTTGACCCATCGGCATTGATGGACGGTGTCACAGGAATTGAGAAAACGCTAGTTGCACTCCAAGATTTGACACAAGCCCTACGCTATGCCTCCAAACCAGTCGTCACTGCCGCACATAATATGGCATTAGGTGGTGGCGCAGAATTGGTTATGTCAGGGACAGCAACCGTCGCCCATGCCGAACTCTATATGGGGTTGGTTGAAGTCGGTGTTGGACTTGTGCCTGCTGGTGGTGGCTGCAAAGAATTGGTTCGTCGGCTAGTGAATCCTCTGGCAAGTATGGGTTCTGATGATATGTTGGCGGGTTTACAAAAAGCATTTGAAAATATCGCCACGGCAAAAGTCAGCGAAAGTGCCAAACAAGCAAAAGAACTCGGATTCCTCGCACCATCAGATAAGATTGTGATGAACCGTTCCTTCCTTTTAGGAGAAGCAAAAGCCCTTGCACTCGCCCTCAGCGAAACCTACACCCAACAAAAACCCGAACCCGTATATGCCGCAGGACGTGATCTATACGCCGCTCTATTAGTTGGGGTCGCAGGATTCAAAGAAGCAGGTTATGCCAGCGAACATGATGCGCTCATTGCTCAGAAGCTCGCTTATATCCTAACAGGTGGAGGCTTGGCAGAACCGCAATGGGTCGCCCAGCAATATTTGCTAAACTTAGAGCGTAAGGCATTCCTTGAACTCATCATGGAGACTAAAACCCAAGAACGTATCATGCACATGTTGCAAACCAATAAACCATTACGTAATTAAAGAGGGTTTTGTGGCACATCGTAGGCTGACATCCTTGTCAGTCGAAAGCTAGAAAATTAAATAGGGACAGTACCTATCAAGATCTGTAAGTAGAGCAATCATAATAACGTCAGAATTATAGGGGTGAAACATGTTTCGCCCACACAACGATTGGAAAGGTAAACTTATGCGTGAAGCAGTGATTGTAGCGGCATCTCGTACCGCAGTCGGAAAAGCTGTTCGTGGCAATACCAAAAATGCACGATCTGATGATATGGCGGCAACTATCGTCAAAGACCTGATGGATAAAACAGAGGGTAAACTTGACCCATATGAAATTGATGATGTGATTATGGGATGCGCCATGCCAGAAGGCTCACAAGGGATGAACTTCGCCCGTGTGATTGCCCTACGTGCTGGCTTACCAGTCGATACACC
>Ga0070728_10003778_pt1 | contig 16332 bp, 8 predicted proteins | sample tdDd471_FD_66723 | JGI IMG/M metagenome (GOLD analysis project Ga0070728, IMG submission 66723) | Marine sediment microbial communities from the Atlantic coast under amendment with organic carbon and nitrate - tdDd47.1 | ecosystem: Environmental > Aquatic > Marine > Coastal > Sediment | place...
AACCGACCATAGATACCGTTGGCCGAAGGACAGGGAATCGCACAGCCCGCCATCCATCACCCAGGCCGCATCCTCCAGATCATCGAAACTGGCCACCAGCTCCAGCTCGACCGTGAAGACCTCCAGGGTGTAGGAGTCTTGCTCCCCTTCAAACGACCAGATGAATCGTTCGGGACAGTCCGCCACCTCGCCCACCGGGCTCACCAGGGCGATGACCGCGGACTCTCCGCCACGCACGCCCCCGCGAGGCGGATCCTCATTCACCGTCGAGACATTGGCCACCATCAGGAGCACTGCCGCAGCCGCCGCCACGGGCCACCATCGATGGGTGGATCGCCGACGCCACCAGGCCGTGGATCGTGGCGTTGAGCGACGTTCCTCCCAGCCGTGCTCCAGCTCGGCCTCGGCCCGGTCCCAGTCGGCCTCCACCGCCAGGTCATGGTCCTCATCCAGGGCCAGGAAACGGGCCAGGTCCTGCACCTCACGACGGCATCGCGCGCAGGTCTTCAGGTGCTCCTCCACTCCCGGGCGATCCTTTGCCGAGAGGCTCCCGGTGGCATAGGCCTCCAGCGTTTCATCTTGAGGATGACCGAAATTGTCGGGGCCGGTCATGGCTTCAATCCTCTCGCCTGGCCAGTCGACGGAATTTCCGCCGCGCATTCTGAATGAGGGTGCGCGCACCAGTGGCATTGGTGCAGTGCAGCGTCCTCGTGATCTCGTTCACCGTCAGGCCGTCCCGGTAGTGCAGCACGAAGGCATCCAGCTCATCGGACGACATGTGGCGCCCGGCCTTCTCCAGCACGTGCTCCAGTTCGCCGGCCAGCTCGGCCTGATGCATCTCCTCGCTGGCCTGGTGATCCGGCACCTCGAGGTCGTCCACCTGGGCCAGTCGACTCCGCCAGCGCGCCCCCTGGGAAGTGAGGGCGTTCAGGCAATAATTGCGCGCGATGCGATACACCCAGGTGGCGAAACTGGAACGGCCATCGAAACTGTCCAGGCCGGCGAAGGCCCGGATGAACACCTCCTGGGTGAGGTCCACCGCCTCCTCATGATCGTGGGCCATGCGGTAGCACCACAGGAACACCCGCTTGCGATGACGCCTGAACAGCTCGTGACTCGCGTCCTCGCATCCGATGTCCTGATAGCGGCTCACCAGCTCGGCATCGCCCATCGTGCGGACATCCACATTCATCACTTAGACCGCCTCATGGCCAGAGTGACACAACCGATCAGCCCCAGGGCCAGCACCAGGAGTCCGGCCCAGCGAGCTCGGGATGGACGGGCCTCCAGGTTCCGGGGGACCACTGCCCCATCACCCACCAGGACCAGGCTTTCGCCCGCGGCCCGGAGCTCGACCTCCACCCCTTGATCCAGCAGTATCAGCTGAACCTGCCTCAAGGCCGCCGCCGCGGTCAAGCCCTCGGCCAGATGCTCGTAGAAACGACGCATGAGTCGCCGGGAATCCTCGTCCGGCAGATCGATGGTCGAGCCCAGCACGCAACGACTACCTGCATGGAGGAACGCCTGGGCCAGGCCGCCGATGCCTTCGCCGCGGGTCAGCACTCCATCGGCCGATCGGCACGAAGCCAGGGTGACCAGATCGGCCGATAGCGGCAGGGTGATGATCTCCGGCCACATGAGCAGTCCATCATCAGGACCGACGGTGCGGTTGAGCACCAGATGCGTGCGACGCACATCGACCTGGTTCACATCACTGTGGGCCGCGAAATGAATCAGCTGAGCCCTGGGCAGTCGATCACGCACCGTCGGCTCCACCGCCTGGTCCCCCACCAGCACGGTGACCTTGGCCAGGATCTCTCCCATCATCCGAGCCTCGGCCTCGGCCGAGGGAAGGGCGTTCACCAGCTCGTCACTGTACGGATGTCGCCGCCCGGCTTCTCCCCCACGGCTACCCACCGAGACCACGGCTCCGGATTGTGCGGCCCTGACCAGCGCCCGCTGACGCAGATATCCCAGGGTCTGCAGGGAAGGCACCCGGCAAACCTCATGGCGAACCACCAGCGGTTCAGGGTCGCCCAGGTAGACGAAGGGCAACCGATGCAACAGTCCATCCAGGATCAGGAAGATCCGAGCGCCGGCCTCGAGGTCGGCCAGGGCGGGCGCCAGCAACATGCGATGAAGCTGCGCACGGGCCGAAGCCATGACCTCATCGGGCAGGGAGGCGGCCTGGAGATCGAGGAAGCGCTGCACCTTGGCTTCAACCAGGTCGCGTGGCGGAAGGTGGTAGGCCAGCACCGTGTCGCGCGACACCGAGAAGAGGTATGAACCATGACCTCCCAGCACAAAGGATAGGGCATGCTCCCCGGGATGCAGGACCGCGGGCGAAGAATTGACGACACGGGGCTCGAGTAACGATGGCCGGCCCGCCCGGCGCAAACGCGCCATCGAGGCTTCGCGCTCCAGCGCCACGACCCTGGCCCGAATGGAATCACGGGCTGCATCCCCGAGATCACCGTCCTGGAGGCGAGACTGGAGGTAGGTCAACGTGGCATTCAGGTCATCCTGATCCGGGTCACTCACCGCGGTAACATCGGGCGCATGAGCCAGGGCCGCGCGCAGTCGACCGGCCAGGACCTGGGCCCGCGACCGTTCCGAAACGGCCAGCGCTTCGCCGGCACGGGATGGGTCGACCATGAGCTGGGCGACCAGGCGATCGAAGGGCAGGATGGCGGTTCGGAGCATGTGACGGCGCAGTTCGTCGGCCCCCACCCTCCAGCGCAGGCTCTCCACAAGTTCCACGGCGCGCCGCTGGTGATCCAGTCCCCGCTGCTCCTGCCCATCCTGATGCAGGTACCAGCCCAGGTCACTGTGGGCAGCCCACTCCTGGCCTGGCAACCCGGCCGCTTCGGCCTCGATCAAGGCGCCCTCGGCCCAGTCAATGGCCTCATCGAGGGACGGCGCCACCCGGCCCTGCAACAGCCCTGTCCGTGCACGCACCTGATGATGAGCGCCAACCGGTAGACGGCGCTGAGCCTGATCCAGGCTCTGCTGCGCGCCCAGGGTGTCGGCATGGGCAAGTTGATGGGCTGCCAGATCGTTCCAGAGGCGAGCTTCGGCCACCCGGTCGCTCCACTGACCGGCCATGGCGATGGCCCGACGATACAGCGCCGTGGTCTCATCCACCGGGGCTGTCTGCGTGTGCACGGCGGCGAGGTCACGCAGAGCTCGCCGCATCATCTCCTGACTGCCGGCGGCCTCAGCCAGGTCAAAGGCCTGCTGACCATGCTCCAGGGCGCGATGATGGTCACCCAGCTCCAGGTAGACCTCGGCCATGCTGGCATGCGCCTCCCCCATGCCCTCCGGATCATCGGCCAGTTCGGATAGCCGAAGGGTCTCGTCCGCCGTGAGCAGAGCCTCACGGTAATCGCCACGCAGAGCCTGGATGAGCCCCAGGGAGTTGAGGCACCAGGCAGCACTCATGTGATCACCGAAGTCGAGACTGAGCTGGCGCGCCTCCGCATAGAGCGCGGCGGCCCGATCGAGATGACCGAGCTTGTGTTCCATCAGGGCCAGGCCCATGAGGACCCAGTTGCGGATGAACTGGTTCTGGTGTCGGTCGAGGAGCTGGAGACAGACCTCGTACTCGGCCCGGGCTTCGGAATATTCACCCAGGAGGCCCAGGCTGTAGGCCAGACGTTGCCGGGATCCGACCTCGCTCATGACGTCGTGGTCGGCGGAACACAGCTGGGCCGCCTCACGAAAACAGGTCACTGCGAGGACCCGGTCACCGGCCATCTCGGCCACCGCCCCTTGCCCGGCGCGAATGGGACCCCGCAGCCACTGGATTCCCCAGCGCTGCGCCATGGTGTCGGCTTCGGCCAGCAGGCGGGTAGCCTCGTCCAGATCACGACGATTGGTGGCCTGGTAGCCGCGATTCTTCAGGATGGTCGCCAGCATCTCATGGTCCCCGGCCTGGCGGGCGAACTGCTCGGCTTCGAGATAATGATGATCCGCCTCGTCCTGCCGGCGTTGCTTGGCGGCCGCTCCTCCCAGGGAATTATGGGTCCGAGCGGCCAGGGCTGGATGGTCGGCAACCCTGGGCAGCAATGACATCAACTGGAACTCGGCCTCAGCCAGGCTGTCCGCCATGTAGAGCAGATCGGCAACCAGGAGATCCACCTCGGCTTGAAGACGAAGCGGAGGGTTCTGGCCGAGGAGAAGGGTGTCGAACCGGGCCCGGACCTCGTCGGCCCGGGGCCGCTCGTCCGTCATGGCCGCCACGCGATAGGAGCGTAGGAGCGCCAGAGCCGCCCAGCGAGGATCACCCCCGCCGTCGGCTGCGGCGGCATGGGCCGTGGCCGCCTCGGCTCGGCGACCGGCACCCCAATGCGTCAGCCCGGCCAGGAAATGGTGCGCCGTCGGCGAGGTTGCCCCCAGAGCCACGGCCTGAACCGCCACGGCCACCGAGTCGACCCGGCACCGCCGTTGTTCCAGCCGGGTCCAGACATCCAGGAGATCGAGATGGTCGGGATCTTGTTGCAGCAAGGGGCGAAGGTAACGGTCGGCCGAATCGACACCCTGCGTGTCCAGGAGCATGAGGCCCTGCTCCCACGGAGACGTGGCCGCGGCGACGGTGGCCACCAGCAACCCCGCGATCAGCATGATGACCCGCCTACCCCGCATGAAGTTCCGCTCCCGCTGGTGCCCTCGATGTGATGAGAGTATATCGCACCGGAGCGGTTGGGGAACATGACAAACCGGCGCACCCAGAGAGATGCGCCGGTTCAGCGGAGAGACTTATTTGACCAGCAGGACCTTCTTCAAGTCTGACTGCCCATCGGCCTTCAGCCGGATGAGATACACGCCACTGGCCTGGCGACGCCCCTGATCATCGTTGCCCTGCCAGACCACGCGATGGTGCCCGGCCGGCTGGTCACCATGGAGCAGGGTCGCCACCCGCCGGCCCGCCGGATCGTACACATCCAGTTCCACCTTGCCGGGATGGGCGAGATCGAAGGCCACCGTCGTCTGTGGGTTGAACGGGTTGGGGAACACTCCGCTCAGGCCCGTCACCGTCGGTAGATCTTCCGCACCCGAGGTCGTCCCGCGAATGATGTGCAGGGTGTACTCGGCCTCCAGATCGAAATCCTGGGCCTGCGACTTCCACACTGTGATGGCGTGGTAGCCGGTTTCGGCCACGGTCACCGTGACCTCTTCATCCTCGCCGGCATCGGCATAGACCGCGAATCCGCCGTCCAACGCATCGGTCCTGCTCAGGTAGGCATGATCGGCCCGATGCACCGTGAGACCCCAGTCCACCGACCCCGCCACGTTTTCCACGCGGACGGTCCAGGTGTCGTCGTCCAGCTCGACTTCATAGAGGTCCATGATTTCACCTGCGGGTAGCGTGACCGGGCCATACTCCACAGCGCCCTCGCCGAGGTAGTACTCGTTCATCACCTCCACGGCGTAATCCTCCGAGCCGCCGTAGTTTCTGACCCCGACATCGAAGGCGCGGCGCTCCGTGAGATTGAAGTTCACCAGCACGTAGTTGCTACCGCCGAAGCCGGAGCCGCTGGTGGTCAGCCAGGTGCTGAAGCCGTCCTGCACCCCGTCCATCACCTCGTGCAGGCGGATGTCGAAGTTGCTCTCGGGACCGGGCATGATGGCCACCGCCCGCCAGAAGGCGCCGGTATAGGCCGCACGCACGGCATCGCAGTTGTAGTAGAAGGGATCGTCAGAGCTCAGGTGTTCCAGCCCGCCGGCCCGGTCCGGTGGCGCCGACCGTTCCATACGGTCACCGCTCTCCATGGTGACCGGTGTCCAGACGTACTGTTCGCCGTATGTGTTGTTCTCCTCGTCCAGCTCCACCATGTGGTTCGCCTGGTCGAGGTCCAGCACCAGGGTGTGCCGACCACCGCGAACAGTGTAGGGGCCCTGATCGTTGAAGGTGCGGGTTTCCAGGCCGGGAATGTCGAACACATGGAAGTAGCTCAGACCGCTTCCTGCGCCGTCCACCATCACGTGGAAGCGCATGGCGCCCCAGGCCGTTCCGGTGCTGGCATTGTGCACGGCGAAGTTGTACCAGGTGGACGCGGCATCGCCATGCAGTTCGGTGGGCAGGCTCACGCCGCTCGGGCCACCCGCCTCGTCGGGCCTCGGAACCAGGGGCGCATGCCAGGCTGTCGGCAAGCCAGGCGTGAGGTCGGGCAAGGTGGGCCGGATGCGGTAGGTCACATTCAGCGAATCATCCCCGTCCTTGGGCTGACGGACGATGGCCAGGCAGGTGTAGCCCGCGTCGTCGGCCGTCACCTCGAGGTGGGCGTGGCCGTCGGGGCCGGTCAGGCTGTTGGCCTGGCCTTCCAGGATGTCGGCCGTCTCCACCCCGGCCTCGTACCAGGTGACCAGCACATCGGCCTGGGGCGGATCGGTCCACACGTCCAGGCTGATCCCGCCGGTGTCCAGGTATTCGATCTCGAATTCCCGGAGCATGACATACTCGTTGGCACCCATGTCCTCGGACAGGGAGTCGCCGAAGGACACCTCCGTGCTGGTGATCTGGGCATATCGGGCTGAACTGGACGACCAGTGGTCATTGATGATGGCCGCATCCCAGGGAATGTTCGAGACCTCGTTGCGATTGACCACCACGACATCGGCCCAGCCGGCCGGCTGAGTGCTGATCTCGCGAGCCCAGCGGTAGCCGCCCAGAGGATCATCATTCACTTCATGGAGACGCAGGTCATGATCAACCACCGGGTTCTCCGACCACACCACCATGGCGTTCCACCAGCCGCTGCTCTGGAAGCCCATGCCGTAGCTGTTGTAGAACTTGGCCCAGTCGGACACCCAGTCCCAGCCGGCCATGCTGTAGGGAACCACGGACGCCATGTAGATCAGGACATCCGGCGTGATCATGGCCGGCCGCCAGGCGAACTGCTTGCCCCGGCGATTGTCGCCCTCGTCGGTCTCGCTGATGGTGTTCTCCGGATCCAGTCGACCGACCACGGTATGCAGTCCACCGTAGACGCTCTCGGGCCCGTCGTTGGTCACGATGAAGGGGCTCCAGCCCGGCATGTTGCCCCAGTTATAGCGGTCCTCCTCCTCGCCGTCGATCTCCAGGGAGGTGATCAGGTCGGTGCCGGTCCAGAGATCGCCCTCGTTGCGTCCGGCCAGGTTCCAGTAGGTGGGTTCCTGGCTGGTGAGGGACGTGGGCGCGGGGCAGTAGGTGAAGGTGGCGTCCTGATTATTGCTGGGCACCACCCAGTACCACCAGCCGGAGGGCAGGTCGAAGGTGAGATTGCGCGGCTCTGGTTCGGTGATGATGTAGGGACCGCTGGAGGTGTACTCGGTATTCCAGTTGCCGGCGTTGTCGCCGGTGCGGATGCAGAAATAGTAGGTGCCGGGGGCGACGCCCTCGATGGTGTGTGTGGTCTCGCTGATCGGGATCCCGATGGGATAGCCGGGGGCGCCGACGCGCAACTCGACCACGTAGTCATCCACGCCCGAAGCATCATCATCAGGACGCTGCCAGTGGAAGGTGATGTCGGGGTTGGCCGAAGGCACGCCCGTCGAATGGGTGCCACAGATGATGGGATACACCACATCGGGTATTTCCTCATCGAGGTCGAAGGTGTTGTTCATGGCCGTCCACCAGATCGCCTCCCGCTGCTCGGGCACGTAGTTCAGGACCTCGCGCAGGAAGGGCATGGTGCGCTCGGGCTCCTCGTCGTCGAGGATGTCGAGCATGAGTTCGCCACCCAGAGCGGCCCGGTCGTCGTGGTCGGGGGTGTAGGAATCGTTGTCCTGGGCCTCGTCGTGGAGATCGACGATGGCTGCGGCGGTGAATCCCTCGGTGAGGGACGGGTCGTGCCACTGGAGATCTTCCTGACAGGTCTCCAGTTCCTCCATGTCCAGCAAGCCGATGGCCGCCAGACCGTAGCGCGCCTCGTAGGTGAGGGGAATCACGTGACCGGTGTAGTCCGCCCAGCCCTCGGTCCAGGCAATCTCGCTGTCCTCCTCGCAGAACAGGCAGTGGCCGCAGTCCAGCACCGATTCATCGCAGTAATCGTTGCAATAGTTGACGAGGGGCAGATCGGCCAGGCACTCCATGATGTGATGACCGTACTCGTGGGCCAGAACGCCGCTTTCCCAGGTATCACTGCGCGGCATGTGAATGGTTTCACTGACGCTGTTGTACAGGGCGCCATCGTCCTCGTTGGCCGGCCAGTGCACTTCCAGAAATCGGGTATCGTGTCCGCGGAGATGCACGTACCGCCAGTTCCGGGTGGAGTTGGTGAGCATGTGGACAATGCCCTGGTCACTCTCATCGGCCGGCAGGACCACGCCCACGTCGAGATCGGTGCCCTCGAAGTTGGCCCAGCCCCCCACCTCGAAATGGTAAGTGATGGCGCCGCCGCCCGGCTGCACCCGGACCTCGGTGTTCTCGGTCACGAACTTCACCTTGAGGTCGGGGTCCTGGTCATTCCACTGGGCCGACCACTCCACGGTGAAGTCGAAGTTGCCGTCAGGATCGGTGCCGCCGTAGCCGAGGAAGTCGTCGATGCCTGGATCACCGTCATAGACCTCGACAGTGAAGCCATCGGCGCCCAGAACGGTGTCGCCATTGCGGATGTAGAGAAAGCGTCCGTGGATCCTGATGGTGCGACGGGAGCCGCCCTCGAGAGCAACCAGCTCACCGCTGGAAAGGGGCTCCACCGCGATGGGCGTGACACCGGGAATCGAGTGGGGCATCGGGAGGCCCGGCAGTCCCTTGCGCAGAGGCAGGGGCTTGCTGGTCCGGTCCAGTTGCTCACCGCCCAGAACCAGGGTGCGGTGAATGGTGAGGAGATCGCTGGTCAGAGTGACCGTCAGTTCATCGTCGGCTCGGTCGGGCGTTCCGGCGTACATGACGGTGATGGATTCGCCGCCTCGCATGGATTGAAAGCTGACGGCATCCCAGGTGAGATTCCTCCAGCCAGGGCCCTCGAGACGAAGATCGGTGAGGGTGAGGTCGTCCTCACAGGTGATGACCAGCTGTCCTTCATGAAGCTGTCCGGAGATGGCCAGGGGATTGGTTGAAGCGGGCTGCACATCCAGGCCGGATATGACCTTCGCCGCTGCAGGAGCGGTCGCCAGCAGGATCAGCACTCCCATGGCGCCCAGGGCCAGAGAGTGGGATCTAGTCATGAGACTTCCCTCCCGCCTTGCGCTGAGCGCTGGCCGCCCGAGCCTCGGCGTTGCCCAGAACCGCCGGCGGCTCAAGCAGCCGCTCGATGGCGGTGCCGATGAGGGTCACGGCTTCCTGGTTTCCCGCCAGCTCGGCATGGCGTTTCTGCAGGCGCAGGATCGCCACCTCTGTACCGATCTTGTGATCCTTGATGGCCTGCAGGATCTCCAGCATCACCGTCTCGCTGGAAGCGTTCTCGAGTCGGGTATTCAGCTCGGTCAGGGAGGTGTTGCGTGTCTCGAGCAAGACTGCGATGTCATTCTTCAAGGTGCTGGGCAGATCGGTCGGAGTCCCGGTTTCCCGGTTCCCGAGATCGGAGGCCAGCAGGGCCCCCGCGATGGTGATCAGCAGGAAAATGAGGAATATCCGGATCTGGGTCATGGTACACGCTCCCGTTGGACGAAGTCAGGCGAAGGGGATGTGTCGGTATGACCGGGAGCGTGATGGCCATGACACAGAAAATTCAATCGACCGTTAGCCCGGACTATTCATGAGTTCGCGCCGCCGCAGTAGGGAACTCATGAATAGTCCGGGCTAGAGCCCTCCACCCCATCGGGCCTGATAGGCCAGGGAAACCGTATCGAAATCGGCCCCGCGCTTGGTGCTCGGGCTGCGCAGGAAGACGGCCTTGAGGCTCGAATGCTTGCTCATTGGATAGACGAAGGTCAGCCCCAGCCGGACATTCTGCTGATACGTATCCTTGGGCACGCCACTGACCGTGGTCCGCGCGCCGGTTCCCACGCCTGCGCCGAAGCCCATCCACAGCCCGCGTTTGAACTGGTAGATGACATCCGCGACCAGGCCGAAGAGGGGCGCTTGTGAAAGCTCGGAATCCTGGTAGGCGTCATTGTTGTCCGTGTAGAAGCTGGCACTGCAGATGGCCTCGAATGTCCATCTCTTGACCCGATGCGAGACGCCTAACCGGGGCACGATCGTCCAGCGGTTGGTCCCCAGGTTGATCAGCTTGTCGGAGTCATACTGTCCCAGGGGCAGGCGAACGAGCAAGATGGCGCCGACGATGGTGCCCTCCTTGTACTGGGCCATGTCCTGCATCGTCATGGCGGGCGCACCCACGAAATTGACCGTCAACTGGAGGCCGGGGTCGGCGAATCCCGACGCGGTGCGCGTTCGAAACTCGCCATCCACATTTCCTTCCCAGTCACCCCAGGCCCGAGGCAGGACCCCGGCCAGTTTGGCGCTTTTTCCGAAGAAGGATAGAGTTCGGACATAGGCCAAGGTCAGCGATTGCACCGTCCCCTCGGCATCCTCGATGGGTATCGCGGGATCGAAGAAGATGTTTCCCGTAGAATATCCGTACGACAGCATGGCGAAGTTCATGCCCTTGGGGGCGGGCGAGAAGGCCCGGGGCTCGAGATCCTGGGCGTCGGCCTGAGGCGCTATTAGCAGGATTCCAACCATGAGGCTCAGAGAAACAACAAAGACGAAGCTCGACCGCATAGAGGACTCCAAGGCTGAGGGAAGTTCAATCCTGTTCAACTTCCACGACAGCGAACCACCATGTCAAGGCAAAGAGCCAGAAAGCGACTCACCCGGCATCAAGTCAATGGCATTGGCAGCGAATCCCTGTGCTATACTGACACAGACTCCATCCAGCGGGGCGAGGGGGAACCATCTTGTATGCCCGATCGATCAACTGTCACTTCATCGTGGCCTTCTTGCTGACACTCACGATGTCGGCCCAGGCCGAGGTCTGGACAGACAGTGACTGGACGGGAGGGAACTGGACCGCCATCGACCTCCTCGACGCCGACACGTCCCCCGGTGAACTGGTTCTCCTGGCCGACTCCCTGCACTTCGTCATGGCCTTCGACGCCACCCATTTCGAAGGAGTCTGGGACCTCGCCATCTGGCAAGACCAACTCTACCTGGCGGCCGGCCCCAACCCCCCCCTGACAGCCGATGGCGGCGACATCCTCCTCTACGACTACGAGGCCAACACCTGCCACATCGACTACTCGGTCTTCGAGCAGGGCATCGTCGTCCTGAAAGTGCATGAGGGGATCATCTACAGCCCGGGCATCGACTCGCGCGGCTCCCACGATTGGGGCAACATCTACTTCAACGAGGGAGCGGGCTGGGTCCGCAAGGAGACCGTCCCCCTGGCCGTCCACATCTTCGACATGTTCTTCTACGACGACCGGATCTGGATCACCACCGGACAGAGCCTCGAGGATCCCCGAGGGATTCTCTTCTCATCGGCGGACATGGGCGACACCTGGGTCGAGGAATTCGCCATCGCGCCAGAGAATCCAGCATATGAATTTCGCCGCCTCTACGGCGCCGCCACCTTCGGCGAATCGATTCTCCTGCAACCGGACTTCAACGAGCCAGAAGGCATGGTCTTCCTGGAGTTTCGGCCGGGTGAAAGAGTGGTCCCTCACGACATCTTCGCCTACACCAACGGATTAGCGGGCTTCCAGGAGTATCGCGGACAGCTGTGGTGTCGGCTGCGTTACGCCATCAACGCCTTCAACGGTACGAGCTGGACCAATCACAACAACCCGACCGGTGCACCCAGCTTCGCCTCCCGCGGTATCACCGTATTCAAGGACCGCCTGTACGTCGGCGGTCGCCAGAAGATCTGCGCCACCGAAGACGCCGAGACCTGGGACTATGCCCAGATGGAGGGGGCAACAGACCGAGTCATGGAGACCCTGGAGACCTTCCATGGGCGGCTCTATGCCGGTAGCACACCTCGTGGCGAGGTCTTCGTTTCCGGCGTCCCCGAGCAGGGCGACCTGGTGTCCCGGCCCCATGGCTTCGCCGGCCCGGTCGGTGACGGTCGCCTGACCTGGCAAGCACTTCTGCAGGGGTCCTCCACCACCGTCAAGTTCCAGCTCCGCTCCGCTGCTGATGAATCAGGCCTGTCCACGGCACCGTTCCTGGGTCCCGACGGGTCGACCACGAGCTGGTACGAGGTGTCGGGCACCTCCATGGCCACGGCGCATCATGGCGATTCACACTTCCAGTACCTGGTTCGACTCGAGAGCACGGATGACCGATTCGCGCCGGTGCTCCAGGAGTTCCAGTTCGAGGTGGACGGCATGACGGCCGTGCCCGCAGGAATGCCGATGGTGGGTGACATGACCGTCCAGCCCAATCCCTTCAATCCTCGCACCACTCTGCACTACGAACTGGCGGCACCCACCGCGGTCGAGCTTGTTCTCTTCGACCTTCAGGGACGCCGAGTGACGGTCTTGCAGTCTGGAATGGCTCCCGCAGGTCCACACTCCGTGGCCTGGGATGGACGAGACGAACGGGGACGGGACATGTCGGGTGGGATCTACTTCGCCCGGCTGGTGGTCGACAATCAGGTGACCACGAAACGGCTTGTCCTGGTCAGGTAACCCGGCAAAATCACCGCCGTAGATTCAACTGGGCCTCAAGCACCACAGGCTCTCCTACCCTCTCGATGATGAGTTTCTTGAGCTCATCCACATGACGCTCATCCAGCTGTTGATGTGAGGTCAGGACCACCCGGACCACGGGCGTCCTACCCACCAGCACCCTCACATTGCGAACGTCGACTTCCTGGCCGGCCAGTTCGACCTGACCCTCGGGAACCAGCTTCATGATCCGGCTCTGCTCGACAAGGTCGTGGAAGGCGAATCCCAGGGGTACCGCGATCAGCACCATCATGACCACCGTGATCGACAACCCCTTGCGAGCCAGCTTGAACGGGGCAAAACCCAGCACGAGAAAGGTCAGACTGGCCGCCAGCGCGATCCCCACGAGGTTCGTGGTAAACAGCAGGAGCGCCCCGCGGGCCATGGTCCAATCTCCCCAACCGAGGCCGATTCCTCCCACACTCAGGGGCGGCACCAGGGCCACGGCGATGGCCACGCCGGCCAGGCTCTTGGCAATGCCCTCCTTGGCGTGGGCATAGGCACCGGCAATCCCCGAGATGACCGCCACGCTGAGATCCAGCAAGGTGGGCGACAGCCTGGCCTGCATCTCGGGAGTGACCCGTTCCAGCGGCATGATCCAGGCCGCCACCACCGCACAGGCCAGCCCGGCGGCGATCCCCACAAGGAGGGTCTTCATGGAGCTGCGGATCAACGTCGCCTGGGTTCGTGCAAGCCCCATGGCCAGGGAGATGATGGGCGCCATGAGCGGCGCCAGGATCATGGCGCCGATGATCACCGGCGCCGAATTGGCATAGAGTCCCGACAGGGCAAGCAGCACACTCAGAACGGTCAGCACCAGATAGGAGGAGGAAAGATTCGCGCTGTCACGAAGGGTGGTGAAGAGGTCGCGATAATCCTCCTCACTGGCATGGCTGAAGAAGGGCAAGGGGGCACCGGCCATCTGCTTCGCCGTCTCCCCGACGGGCAGGTGATTGACCTTGATACGGTCCCTGGTCGTGCCCGGAGTGTCGTCCAGATTCATGGCGGCACCCGGCAAGATGCACAGTCGCTCTTCCCGAACCTTGAACTCGATGGACTTCGCCTTCTGCAACACGCCATCCAGGGTGAACTCGATCTCGCTATCCGCCTCGATGACGACATGGTCGGTGTTGATCAGGCCAACGGCGCCGGGAAGTCGCGACAGGGGAATCTTTCGCGGCAGCAGCAGGCGCAGCAGAAACCAGAGGAAGCTCAGGATGCTCCGGGGAGCCAGGGCCAGCATCGTCAGTCGACCATCGGCAAGGCCCAGGGAGCCGGAGAAGCTCCGCCCGACCAGCTTGCTCTGCGTGTGATCGAGGACCACGAAGCCGAAGGCGGCAATGCTGATCTTCTGATCCTTGCCAGTGGTGATGCGGTAGGGCTTCAACGTCAGGTTCTTCACGGCCTTGAGGGCATCCACCACATAGGCACGTCGCGCCGGCTGTTTGTTGATGTCGTAGGGACGGAGGTTAAGTGCCTCGCCGACCATCACCGAGGAGAACACGCCCTGGCCGTTGCAGGTCAGGATATCGGCCTCCAGAGCCTCGGCCTCGAGGGCATGCTTCAAGGCACTCTTCAGGTCGTTCTTGACGCCGAGTGACCTTGCGACCCGGCCGGCCTCCGGGTGAGGCATGACCCCGATCTCCCACCGCCGTTCGATGGCCAGGGGCATGAGTTCACGGACCTGGTCGATGCCGAGGTAAACCAGGACCCGGGCCTCGGGTGGCGGCGCGGCATGCTGGGCCATGGGCAGGAAGATGATGGCCGGCTCGGCGTCGATCCTGGGGAAATTGTCGAGGTCGAGGGTGTCGTCATGGATCAAGTAGACATCCTGGACCTTGGGATTCTCGGTGACACATTCTGCCATGGATCAGCTCCGCCTTCAGATCACTGCCGCAATTCGATCATTCCGATATTTACCCAGATCCGTTGCTCACTCAAGGAGAACCCGAAACTGATGGCAACCCTGCTAGAGCACCAGATCTCTCCCATTAAGCCACTAAGTATTATGCCGATATTCATTAAGTAATACCATATGTCCCTACTCTGGAGAGCCCCGATGTCCAGCCGTTCATGCTATCTCCTTGCCCTGCTGATGCTGGTGACCAGCCCGGCCTGGGCCGAACAGACCATTGAAGCACAACCTGTGGCATCGGCACCCGCCATCGACGGATTCGGCGATGACACGGCCTGGGCATCCGCCACACCCGTGATCACCCACGATAAGGTTGCTGATATCGATCTGGAGTTGAGGGCCGTCCATACCGGCAACCAGATCTTCATCATGGTTCGATACCCCGATTCCGATGAATCTCGCCTGCACCGGAGCTGGCGCTGGGATAGCGAGCAGGAACGGTACATATCCGCTGGTGACCGTGAAGATGTCCTGGTCCTGAAGTGGTGGCTAGAAGGGGACAGTCCGACTCTCAGCACCTCGGCCGGCCAGCCCTACCGCGCCGACATCTGGTACTGGAAGGCCTGTCGAACCGACCCGGTCGGATTCGCTGATGACAAGATTCAGATCCTGGATTCGATCTCTTCTGCCCGGTCACAAAAGATCACCTCCCCGGCTGGAAAGACCATGTACCTCACCCGCCGGGGAGACGACGGCACCTCGAGTTACGCCACCGAGATCCCGGGCAGCTTCCAGGGTGACAAGATTCCCCGGTTCAAGATCAGTCGCCCCACGGGCAGCCGGGCCGACATCCGCGCTCGGGGTCGCTGGGCTGACGGTTGGTGGGTCATCGAGTTTGCCCGGGCCCTGGACACCGGCCACGATGATGACGTGGTCCTGCGTGCCGGCGATCGCCATTTCTTCGGCGTTTCACGTTACGAAATCGCCGCCAGTCCAGCCGATCCTCGCGCCGAGGTTCCGCTCTTCAGGTCCGGCGATGTCGGCGAACCTCTCTACCTGACCATTGTAGAATAAGCACCGAGGACACATTGAATGAGAAGACTGACCTACCGCGAAACCCAGAAACTCTGCCTTTGGTTGCAGAGTTTGCTGGTCTTGCTGGTGTGTGTCGTTGCCTTCAATGGGTTGCGCTCCATCGATCACCGCGTTGATCAGGTCACGACCAAGCATCAGCCGATTCTCAACGCCATGCTCAACATTCAAGCCAACTTCATGCAGATCTTTCCTCACTATGAAGGATTTATCAATGGTGACCTGACCCATCTCACCTATCTCGACGAGCATCTGAACGATTGCCACATGGTTCTCCAGGACATGAAGAGTTTCATGCTGCCGTCCGATGAAGAAGAGGTCGCGGCCATTCAGGAATGCCTGCGAAAAGTCCGGTTTGCCGTATCCCTATATCACGATGAAGCGCAGTATGACAAGTCCGGTGCCTATGCCCATGAGATGGCGAGCCTGGCCATGAGCGAATTCGAACAGGCCAGCTTATCCCTCGATCTGATCGTCGACAAATTCCGGCTGGCCATGGAGAACCAGAGCCGGAGCCTGGCCGAAGAAGTTGCACACCGGCGTCAAATAATGGTGAGCCTGCTCTTCGGGTCCCTGGCACTGGGTTTCCTGTTGCAGCTCATCGCCAATCGATCCCTGGCCGTCCCCATGAACCGGCTGATTGCCGGCGCCACGAAGTTCGGCAATGGTGACCTCACCTGCCGGATCAATCTCACCGACCAGGATGAGTTCGGTCACCTGGCTACCGCCTTCAACGAGATGGCCAAGAAGCTTGCCAATCGAACCGGAGAACTCGAACTGGCCCAGCA
>Ga0070728_10003784_pt1 | contig 16288 bp, 11 predicted proteins | sample tdDd471_FD_66723 | JGI IMG/M metagenome (GOLD analysis project Ga0070728, IMG submission 66723) | Marine sediment microbial communities from the Atlantic coast under amendment with organic carbon and nitrate - tdDd47.1 | ecosystem: Environmental > Aquatic > Marine > Coastal > Sediment | place...
CTATTCCAAGAATAGACGGGAGCAAAATGCTTCTGGCGGTGATTGTTTCAAGGCCGAAGCCGTAGACCAACTGGTAGCCGATCAGCCCCATCAAAAAAGATGCAAAAATAATTTTTCCAAGTGATATCAAAAGGATACCCCAGCGCAAATTGCCGACAGTTTTTAGCAGGAAAAGAACTAGAACTATTGTCTGGGCAAGCGCCGAAATGCTGTTGGCAAGTGCGATACCACCATTTGCCAGTGGCCCGGCCAGAAGTAAACACGCGGTAATATTGACAATTGTCGAGACAACCGCAGCCTTGACCGGGGTAATCATATCCTTCATCGAGTAAAAAACCGGCACCAAAATACGGCTGCTGCCGATGAAATACAGCCCCAGAGCATGGAAAAAGAAAGCATAAGCAGTTAGCTGGACAGATTCGGCACCGAATTCACCGGTTCTGAAGAGCAAATTTATCAGTGGATAGCGGATAACCAGCAGACCCACAGTGGCTGGAATGGTAACATATGCCACCAGTCTGAGGGCAAATTCGAGTGTGTTTCTAAGCTCTAACATTTTGTTATCACGAACAAATATGGCAAAGGTGGGAAGTACGGCAGTGCCGATTGCTACCACGAAAACACCCAAGGTAAATTCCTCAAGACGGGATGAATATTGCAGCGAAGAGACAGAACCCTCAGCCAGATATGTCGCAATTACCTGGGAAATTACCACGTTAATCTGGTACACGCCGGCACCTAACATGCCGGGAAGCATTAAGCGCAGGATTTTGACGACAGCCGGATTTTTCCAGTTGAAACGGGGCCTTAGTCTAATGCCAGCCTTGAAAATGTATGGTAGTTGAAAAAACATTTGTATTGCGCCACCTATCATTACGCCCAGGGCGAAGGCATAGACCGGCAGTTCAAAGAAGTTGGAGAATAAAATGGCGCAGAGAATAATGCAGATATTCAGCAGTACAGGGGTGAAAGATGATGGGCCGAATATTCTGAAACTGTTTAATATAGCTTGCATAATTGCTGCAAGACTAATGAAAAACAGATAGAAAAACATGTACTTGGTCAACTGAACGGTAAGAATCAGTTTTTCCGGTTCTGCAGAGAATCCACGGGCGAAAATATTTTCCACCAGAAATCCGGAACAAAGAATAAAGCCGATACAGAGTGCCGTTAAGAGGAAGCTGAACAAGGTGAAAAAGCTGGATGCCACTTCGCTGACTCTTGTTTTGCCTCCGCTTTTCATTTCGTCAATAAAAACAGGAACTGCAGCCGCGGTCATGGAACCTTCGCCCACCAAACGCCTGAAAAGATTGGGAATCATGAAGGCAACCGTAAAAGCATCGGCCATCAGTCCGGTACCAAGAAAATGTGCCCTGACGATTTCACGCATCAAGCCCAGAAAGCGACTTAACACCGTGAAAACACTCATTATTGAGGCAGCCTTGAGAAGTCCTTTTTTAGTCGAATCAGCAGACATTTTTAATCCGAAGCAGTCTTTTATGGTTAATTTTCCCGGAACAACACAGACAAAATACAAAATATTTTGACTGTATTTAATACATTAAGTATCATGATAGTGAATCAAGGTAAAGGAGAGATTATGTCGATACCCAAAATTGTTGTTTTTCTTGCACTTTTAGCTCTTTCTTTTTCCTGCTCCGATAGTAAAAAGGAGTTGGAGACCTCGGAAGCGAACAAGCCTGAGGCGAGGTTAAACACAGAGAATAAAGATGATAAACTAGCTGATAATACAAAGAGAAAGGTGGTTCGAACCTATACCAGATCCAATAAATCTTCCAGCGCACGGTCAAGTGGGCCAAATGCGATGCAGATTCCGGTGCAGATAAAAATCTGGGTTGGCGATTCAGTGTTAATCACCGAAGATGATGAAGAAATAAAGCTGAAAAGGGGCGATGTTTTGACCGCTCTGAAGAGGCAACAGGATGTGTTGACCGCTCGTAACAGCGTTGGAATTATTGGGAAATTAGACTTTTGTGACAGCAATTACGGCCTGCTGGTGGCTAGTGGGGATAGAGGCACAAAGGCACTAACTTTGCCTGATAGACGTGCAGTGAAAAGTCAGTTTTTCCGCTGCTGGAACCGCTTGCGTAAAGACAAAAATAGAGGTCTGGTATTGCAGGGGCCAGTCGAACTGACCACTTCTCCGGCGGGAAAAGTCAATGGTATCAAGGTCTTATCCTGGCAGGTAATGAAGATTGTTGCTGCCAAAATATTTGAAAATGAGTTATATTATCAAGTAGATGCCGGCAACGGAGAGAATGGCTGGCTTTTGGCTCATCATATTTTAGGCGGTGAAGGTGGCTGGAACGTCGTACCATCTGCCGGGGGACACATTCTGCTTGAAAACGTTATCAAAAATGATACACAAAAGTTTAAAGAAGTTGCAGATTTGTGGCTTGTTTCAGGTGATTTTACACGGCTGATTCCCAAAGTTATCAGCGAAGTTGTCAAGGGTGAAAAAAGTTTGGCCGAGATATATATCTATGGACAACCACTGGACGGCATGAACTGGAACCCACCAGTGACTATGTATTTATACAAAAAGAAAGATGTTCTAAAACATCTGTCGGGAAGCTGGAAACCTGCTGTATACAAGGCTGTCAGCAAAAAAATGGACAAGAAAACCTTGCCGGCTTGTGAAATGTTGCCAGCAAATTTGACTGTTGATAAAAAGGGGCTGGCCGAATTCAGTTTTGGGAAAGCCAGTAAAAAGATCGACCTGAATGATATGAAACTGAACAATGACGGCACGGTAACTGTTTTGCAGGACGGTAAAGAATTGGGTAAAATCAGGTGGATAGAACGAAACAGAGACGAGGTTTCATTTGAATGGCTAACACAGGCAACTTTGAATGGCTTGGAAAATCAAGTGCTGAAGTGGGCGAAACTACCGGAAAGAGATGCCCAAAAGGCCGAACGACGTGCAAAAGAACTGCTTGGTTGCAAAGCGGAAGCTAACAAATAAGCTGGTGAATAATCATCTTCTAGCCTGAAAAAAGAACTATTACAAAAGCAAGATGGATGAAATATAATCCATCTTGCTTTTTAAATTTATGGTCTTTGCTTATGTTATTCAGGTGGTTAGAGTTTTGGATTCGATGATGTTAACTGGAATGTCTTCCATTTCCTGCCACTGACCAGCCGAATTCAGATAGCGATAGTTGGCTGTGCCTGTCTTCCAGTCTTCATTCAAAACCATTACCAGCTCGACATTGGGAGTCTGTACCGGTTTGTTTCCACCATAGACCGGATAGCTGAAATCTGGATAACCAGTGGCGACAATCTGGATGTGTGTGGTGTTGGGCATGATTGTCATAACGCTGAATCTGCCGTTCAGATTGGTGGGGATTTCAAAGTTCGGATTGATGGAACCATTGCTAATGATGCCCGTCCCACCGATTTGCTTGTTGGGTGTACTCACCGCTAATTGCAGATGGAAAAGATCTTCTCCCACTCTTTTCGGGTGGCAAATGTTATATGTTGCCAGAAACATACCTACGTCTTTTAGTGCTGCTTTGTTCATTGTCATGATATTACTCCTTGTCTGGTTAGAAAAAAAAGTAAACATCTGCCTGAACAATTATCTAGGCAAATACACTTTACCGGTGTTGGCTCCGATTAGAACCTGAACACCGAGAGTCGACTGGAAATACCAATATGGCTCGCTTGTTTCCGGGAAAACTAAAGGTTTGCTTAATGCTATGGAGGTGAATTCGCTGCCCCAGTTTCCGCTGTGGAAAATGTTAATGGCTTTTTTATAATCAATTTTGTACTCGCCAAATGTCTCCAGACCAAGCGGGTAATCAATAGGGCAGGGAGCAGACATGCCGATAAGAGGAGCGTTGGCAGAGTAGAATGAATAGCATGTACCATCGCTTTCGTAGATTAAATAGTCAAAGCCAACAACATCTGTAGGGGAATCTCCTACGGCTTTTTTCAACACGCCAGTTTTTCTAACAAGCCCTTTAAATTCAATGTTTCCAATCTGTTTTACAGCCCGTTTGATTGTTTCTCTGTCGCTCATGAATTGCTCCTTTTGTTAATAAAACAACAACACGACTAAAACGCATCGCACACTATGTGCCTGCAAAATCCCCCCCAGATATGATTAACACTAATTTTTACTTGATCTCTTTGTATGCCACTGCTTGAAGGAAGTCAAGTAATAAAATAGTCACAATGATAAAAACAATTGTACAAAGAGTATAACTGTTTCAATTGTATTTAATGGTATATACTTAATACATTTTGCTAAGTTGTAAATTTAGATGATGTTTTTAGAGTTTCAGGAGGTCTGGGTGCCATAAAAAAAAGATGGGCAGCAAGCTACCCATCTTTGAAGCAATTATCTTGAAATATCTTTATTCGTAGTCGTAGAAGCCTTTGCCGACTTTACGTCCGACGCGACCTGCATCGAGGTTTTCACGGAATAAGCCAGGCACTTTGAAGCGGTCGCCATAGGCACCGGTCAAGATTGCGTGAACGTTGTTTAAGAGATCGAGGCTGATGTTGTCTGTCAGGCGGAAGGGGCCCACCGGATGACCAAGACCCAGTTTGCAGGCTGTGTCGATGTCTTCGATGGAGGCAACGCCTTCGTCGGCCAGTCTGAATGCTTCTGTCAGCATGGCGCAGAGAATTCTGTTGACTACAAAGCCTTCGACGTTTTTAACTGTGATCGGAACTTTACCGATCTGGGTGCAGAAGTCTGTGCCGAGGGTAACGGTTTCTTCGCTGGACAGATGACCAGGAATAACTTCGACCAGTTTCATGATGGAGGCCGGTGAGAAGAAATGCAAGCCGACAAATCTTTCGGGGCGTGCTGCTTTGGCCAGTTTGGTGATAGAAATTGAGGATGTGTTTGAGGCGAATACACACTCGGGTTTGCAGATTTCATCAAGCTCTTTGTAGGCTTTGTGTTTGATGTCCAGGACTTCGAGGATAGCTTCGACTACGATGTCGACATCTTCAAATCCTTTGTAGCTGTCTACGGCTGTTACGCGACCAAGGATTTCGTCTTTTTTGGCTTCTTCCATTTTGCCTTTGGCTACGGCTTTGGAGAGGATCTTTTCGATACGACCCTTGCCCTTGTCGGCGAGTTCCTGATTGATTTCTTTCATGTAAACTTCCATGCCTGAGCGAGCGCAACAAAGAGCAATTTCTGCACCCATCATTCCTGCACCAAGAATTCCTACTTTTTTAATTTCGGCCATGGTAAATCCTTTCTAAAAAACTATTAAATGAATGGAATAATAAGTAAAATCATGTTGTCCTAGAAGTGGAACATTGAACTTTATAATAGATTAATCTGTTCATTGCAAGTGATTGAACGAATATTGATTGTTTTCTGTAAAACCTTGTTGACCCAGGGTAAATTTTCTTCTAATAATAAGTGCTGACTTTCTAACAAGCGTAAATTATTTAACATATTCGATTTGTACAAGGAAAAAATATGACCAAAGTTATCTCCTGGAATGTAAATGGTATCAGAGCTGCGGCTAAGAAGGGATTATTGGACTGGCTAAGCGTGGAGCAGCCTGATATTTTGTGTATTCAGGAAAGTAAAGCGCAGCCGGAACAGGTGACAAAAGAGATTCTCAGTCCTGAAGGCTATACCAGTATCTGGAACAGCGCGGAGAAAAAAGGTTACAGCGGAGTTGTAAGTTACGTTAAAAAAGAACCCATCTCCACCACCAATCTGGGTGTCAGCGAGTTTGATTCGGAAGGTCGGGTGCAGATTCTCGAATACAAGAAGTTTTCGGTGATCAATGCCTATTTTCCAAACAGCCAGCCCGAACGCAAAAGACTGACTTACAAGCTGGATTTTGTCGAGGCGATGATTGACTATTGCAAGAACCTTACAAAAGAAGGCAAGAACTTTGTTCTGTGTGGTGATTATAATATAGCGCATAAGCCAATAGACTTAGCCAGGCCGAAACCAAACGAAAACAATCCCGGATATTATATTGAGGAACGCGAGGCCATGGACAGGTTTATTGATGCCGGGATGGTTGATACCTTCAGGCACTTCAATAAAGAACCGGATAATTACACCTGGTGGAGCTATCGCGCCAAAGCACGTGAACGCAATGTTGGCTGGAGAATTGACTATCATTGTGTGAACGAAAAGTTTATGAAGAGCATAAAAGAGTCTTACATTCTGCCTGACATCATGGGCTCGGATCATTGTCCCCTGGCTATCAAGATCAAATAAGATTCGCGGTAAAAGTAATCCTAATAAAAAGAGCGGGCCTGGTGCCTGCTTTTTTTTTGTATAGAGCATTACCAGACAACAGGTTCCTTACCTTGGGAGGTAGTGAGAACTGAGATGGCCGCTCGGAATTTGTTGACTGCATCGGATATACTGTGGATGCTTTTCAGTTGCGTTAGAACCTGTCTGAGATTGATATATTGTTGTCTGTATGCTTTTTGCCTCAGAGCTACAATGTCTTCAAGTGAAATGGCTTTCTCAATGTACAAAGGAATCGGTGCACCGCCCGCAACCTGTTCCCAGATATCGTGGCTTAAAAGCCCTGTTTCTACTGCGTGCTCGAACAATTTTGATCCGGGAATGGGAATGCCGATACTGAAATCTGCGTAGGTTGGTTTAAGCTCTTTGCAGAAATCGAGGGTTTCCTGCATCTCCGCCAATGTCTCTGTCGGATGCCCCAGCATGAAGAAGGCCATGGTTTCAATGCCTGCCAGCTTGCATAAGTTGAAGGCTTTGCGGATTTGCTCTTTCGAGATTCCTTTTAGAACTATCTCGTTTCTAACGCGGTCATTACCTGCTTCGATACCAAAACGAATATTGTTGCAGCCGGCTTTTTTCATCAGGAAAACAAGGTCGCGGTCAATTCTGTCGGCTCTGGTTTCACAGCCCCAGGCAATCTTTATCTTACGCTCAAGCATTTGGGTTAAGATATAGCGGGCTCTTTCCATGTTGAAGGAAAATGTAGGGTCGTGCAAATCTACATATTTGTAACCACTATCGGCCAGATGCTGAAATTCGTTTAAAACGTTTTCGGCAGACCTTGATCTGTATGGGATGTTGGGCAAGGCACAAAAATCGCAACGTCCGGTGCAGCCTTTTACTGTAACCATAGTTGTCATTTTGCCACTGATGGCAGGAGTATAATATTTATGCTCCGGCAAAAGATCTCTGGCGGGTAAGGGCAGGGCATCGAGATCCTTGATTACTGCCGAGGCTGTCGGATTAATTATTTTGCCGTCAAGATAGCGCACCAGACCCGGAGCATCATCGAGGATGGCTTTGTTGTCAACATGATTGGCAATGGCAAGGATCGCTTCTTCGCCGTCGCCACGGATGGCATAGTCAGCTTTGATTACAGTCAGAGCCTCTGGTCTGTCGGTAATATGTGGCCCGCCCAAGACGGTTAGCATCTGCTTGTTGCATTTTAGCGTGTTAACGATTTCTGTAACCTGACGCAGGTTGAAAGAGTTGCAGAAAATACCGACAATATTCGGTGATTGTTGCAGGGCATAGTAGGCAGCGTCGCTGGCCTGATAATCCAGTGCGTTGGCATCCAGAATTTCGACCTGATGATTATGTTTTTTGAGGTATGCTGCAAGGTAGGCCAGCCCCAAAGGAGGATATCGCTGCGGTCTTACATTAACGCTTTCCCCTGAAAGGTTGGTCATCTCGATCATTGGATGTATCAGTAATACCTGTGCCATATTTGCCTTCAACTTGAATTTCTAAACTACCAAAAATGGAAAGTAACACGATATCGGGAAACTCTCAAGGTATGTGGGAAGAAAAAAAAGCCCCGCTAAGTGCAGGGCTTTAAAGATTGCTTGATTTTGTTTTTTACAATACGTCTGCCAAAGGTTTGAATTCCGGTTCGTGGAAGATGGCATGATAAATTCCGGAATCGTTACCATAGCTGAACCACAATGAACCCTGATGATCCAGCTTGACGATTGTGTTTCTGGTTGAAGCCATTTCAAACAGGGCAACCATATCATCACTGTCGTCAAGTGGTGTTCCTTTTGTGTCGTGAATTACCAGACCAGCTTTGACAAAGTAATACAGATACCCGCTTGTTTCATCATAGGCAAAGGTGCTTGACATGCCTGAATACTTGAAGATGACATTTTCGCCATAACTATCTTCGTTGTTCAGGCTTGGTGGCATGGTGTCGAACTTGATGTAGGTAAGGCCATTAAGAGACATGAACCAGTATGAGTTATCTCTTGCCTTGGCGATTGAAGTAACCGGGACATCAATGATTTTTTCGACCAGAAGATCATCGACAGAGTTTTCAGGTGTGTCGTTGCAGTCGTAATGATGCAGGCCAAGTGTGTTGGCAAAAAATCCCTTGCATCCTTCGTAGAAAACAATCGAGTCGGTTGGTGTTGCAGACTCCATACCTAGAGCTGTGTTGCTGACGATGTAAGTTGAGTCATCATCTGAGTTGGTTGCTGTATTGTTATAGTCATAGATTCTCATGTTGACCAGGGTAATGATATCTATAACCATCGAACTTACCCAGATGTTGTCATCGAGATCTGCCAAGGCGTATGAAACGCTTTTGGGGGTTTGATTGTTGTCCCAGAGATGGAATTTCATGTTGTTATCCAGGAATCCCAAGGTAGAGCCACCTACCAGCATTCCGTCTTTTAAAGGTGACAGAGATTTGATGTTGAAAGGTTTGCTGTCTGCCGGGTTTTCAATAACCGTTGAGGTTGCTTCGTATTGTGTTGGGTATACTGAGATATCGTAGCTAAGTTGAGAGACCGAGTTGGTGCCACCTATAAATGCACCGCTATCGGACGGGAAGAATGAGAGGATATCGTTAAAAGGAGTCCCGGTTGGTGCGATGTATCTATCTCTGGTGTAGGTGCCATCAAAGGCTGCCGGATCATAGGAGAGTATTCCGAAATCAAGCTGGCTGGCATAGAATAATTTACCTGTAAGATATGCCAACGAGCTAAGTTTGTTGATGGAAATGATAACGCCGAAATCTTCGAATTGCTTTACGCTTTTGCTGGAGTAGTCAGCCAGACGGAAACTCTTATCGCTGCCTTCTACCAAGACTGCCTGTCCCTCTTCGGTGGGCAGGATATCTACCACATTGACACTTGGTGGTATCTGGAACATGGTAAAGCTATCATCCGTGGTATCGAAATAGACCGGCACACCGTTGGAATTGATTTCATTGGATATCCACAAACCGCCACTGATATCGGCTGCAAGAGCCTTCGGTACAAATTTGTGGCTTAAGATTTCTTCACCAAGTGTAACTTCAGTGAAGGGTATTTCCACCAGTGAGCTATATCCTGTTTCCATGCCACCTTTGGGACTCATTTTATACAGGTGATAATTATTGTCGTTTAGGCAGAAAACTGTAAACCAGATATCGCCATTTGGTGACAGGGTTGAAAGACGAATGTTTTGTGATGGCATTGTAGCGATGTCGATTGGCTCGATTTCTTCTTCGGTATTTTCATCATCTTCGTCGCCGTCTACCGTTTCAATTTCTGCGTCTTCTTCGATTTCCAGTTCATCATCTTCATCGCCGTCAATTTTGAAGTCAGCAGAATCTTTACTTGATTGTGCTTGAAAATCATCATAGATAAACTGTTCTTCTGCTAAAGCTTCAGGGTCAATCTCTATTCTTACCAAACCTTTATTGGTACCAAGCCAGACCGTATTTGATGCTGCACAGTTAAGCTGCTTGATTTGTCTTGAAGAAGAAAATACTTCTTCGTTTTCCAGCAGAGTCAGAACGTCGTCGGAACCATCTGCAATTGTGCCATTATCACTGTAAAGATAAAGATCGTTTTGGGTGGCAAACCAGAGGATATTATTCTCGCCACTGGTTGAACTGCATATCTGCTTGATGTCTGTTTCGGTGGGCCAGTTATCAAGGGTATATTCGTGCTGCATAACGATGCTGTCGTCTTCTTTGTCATCAAAGGTACCCTTGGTGTCTATCAGAAGCAGTCCCGCGTTCGAAAGTGACCAGAAGAAAGTAGCCTCTTTATCATTGGTGGCCAAAAGGCTGTTTTCTGTAGAAATCCATTTGTTAATTAATATTTGAGGAAGGTCAATCTTCATTCCCACAAAACCAAAACTGAAATGAGTGATTTCGGCTGTTACAACCTCATCTTTAGTGGCAGACTCGAGCATCGGTTCGAATACTGTGTCGTCTTCCTGGTTACTCCAGTAGAGGGTCGGTGCTTCAAATTTATTAACTATTTCCGGCCTTGTATAAGGTATTGTGACGAAAATAGGTTTGCTAAAGGTCAGCTCTGCCGGAGCAAATTCATAGACGTTGCTTAAAGCTGTTACATCGCCGATATCTTTATCAGTAACCTTTTTAATGCCGATAACCATATCGTTATCAACTGCACCTATTGAAATATCGATAATTACGCCATCCTCAGAAGTAAATATTCCACCATTTGTTCCAACGACAAATTTCTCAAAGCTGTCATCAATGTCCGATTCGATATCTCCGTCAACTGGTTCGGTATCACCATCTGTTGGTTCTGTGTCGCCATCTGTTATAAGCTGGGTGTCATCTCCACAACCTAAAAACATCAACGATGTGGCGAGCATGAAAAGAAAAATTGCAACTATTGTTTTATCTGATTTAAAGCGCATAAAAACATCCTTATAAATTACGGTCAATTTAATTTGCAGCAACAGTGTACTTATATGGAACTGCTAGTTCTTTTTCTTCTGATCATAAGAAGTGCAAACAATGATGTAAATATCAGGAAAAATCCGGGAACGGAATTAACATTGTTACAACCACTTGAACTTCCATCTGCAGGATTGCCTGTTTGATCGCCATCGGCTGTGTCATCACCATCAGGTTCAACATCATCTCCGTCTACGATTGGGCCATCGCCTTCAAGGTAGACTGCGTATGTGCCAAGATTATCTATTTCTGCGTGTACCATATCCGAGGAAACTACTGAGCCATCCACTATTGTCCATTCGTCATTTTGAAGAGAAACCAGTTTGGCTTCGTAGGACTCCGGTATGCTGTCTGTCAATGATATCGAAATGGTAGCTGCTTTGTTAAACGAAAGGTCAGCAGGGCTAAAATCGTATACTTTGCTGGCTAATCTTCCTGCTTCAGGATAACCTACTTTACCTTGTTGCTTCATTGTTATTGCTGTGTCGATATCTATTGCGTTAACAGGGATGTCCAGGCTTGCCGAACTGTCATTGGCTTCGACATTGCCTCCCTCTATTGCGCTGATGGTTGCTGTTACTTCATGGCTGTCACTTTCTGTGTCTTCATCACCATCACTTACATCTGTATCACTGTCACCATCTTCGACGGGAGGATCTGGCATCGGCTTCGCGCTGTGCCATTCAAAGGTTTCGATAATTTCTCCATCCAGGGTTTTGGTGGTTGCGCTCATGTTTACACCATCAATATCAAAAACAACATAGTTGTAGTCTTTACTCCAGCTAATGTTGGTAACACCCCAGTCGTTGGTGGGTTCGCAGTCGTACAAGCCTGCACCACCGCCACCAGTTACAATAAAGTCCATCTCGTCGGCTGATTGGCCTCTGTAATAATGATGATCATGTCCGGACAATATTGCCTGGACGTTGTAGTTTTTAAGAAGACCCGTTAATGCTCTTAAGTGCATATTGGCTGACCGGCCAGGGGTAGCTGTAAATGGTCCTTTATGGGTCATGATGAAAATATGCAGGATTTGAGGATCCTCTTTGGCATCTTCCAAGACATCCATCAACCAGTCGTATTGTGTGGAACCCATGGTAAGTGTTGAAATTTCATTTTCGATGGAGATGAATCTTGTGCTACCCCAATCCTGATAGTAGAACAGCTCTTCATAATTTTCTCCTATTCCATTACTTGGCAGAGAAAAATATTTTTTATAGAGACCAACAGTTAAGCCTTCTGTATCATGGTTGCCAATAGAGGGCATCATAAGAGTGGAGGAAATGAGTTCCTGTTCGATCTCAAAATGTTTCTGCCAGGCTACTTCATCAGTTCCAGATCCTACAATGTCACCGCTGTTCATGTAGATGTCTGGTTCTTCAAGCAGAAATGCACCTACTGCTCTGGTATGTACATCGTAACCACTTCTTGAGTCACCAAATGAGATAAAGCGAAATGGTGTAAAGGCATCGGGAGCTGTTTTGAATTTGTAAACATTACTTTCATCGCCGTCGCTTTTGACACGATAGTGGTACTGGGAATTCTTTGACAAGCCCTCAATTTTAACTTCGTGAATGGTTCCGGGATCGGAGCTGTTTGTTTGCCCGAGATCTGCGGTTTCTCCCCATTCAACCGTGCCAACAGTTGCATTTTCTGTTTGCCACATAATCACTGTACTTGTTTTATTGACCTGCTGGACATATGGCCCTTTAAGAATTTTGGCGTATGCTGTGGATGCAGTTGCTGCAGACATTGCGATAACAAGAGTAAGTATTAGCAACAGTTTCGTATGTTTCAGTATCCTGAATCCTTGTGGTGTCATGTTTACATCTCCTTGAAATTTAAGCAAAATACAAAGTCAGTGTGACATTTTATCTTTATCAACGGTATACAAATATTGCTTGACCATAGTGTAGTTAAAAAATTGAAAATATCAATTTAAATTATGCAGGATGCATAAATTATTTAACAAAAAACTAACATTTCTTGCGACTTTCCCTGAAAATTCCTAAATAAGCTCTAAGTTTGTAATAACTCTGGGAAAATACTACAATACACACCAAATAAACATGATCTTGCTCAAGTATTCATGACATTGGTCAGGTTTTTGGGCAGTTTATCGTATAATTGAGGTAAAAAGGTGCTTTAACAGCGAAAATAAACGTTTATCGCTGTCAACAACAGTTTAGTCATCAAGTTTTTGTTGCAGAATTCTGCTGATTACTTCCGGGTCGGACTGGCCTTTGGTTTCCTGCATAATGCGTCCCATAATCGCGCCGAAGACTTTTTTGTTGCCGTTGTGATATTTGTAAATAAGGTCGGAGCTGTTTTCCATAACGTGCGTGATTAATTTTTGCAGCTTTTCGGTATCTCCGGAGAGAGAATATTGCGGATTTACATCCAGAATTTGTTGGGCAGTCATGTAATTTTTGAGCATTTTTTCCATTATTGCCTTAGCAGAGACTCTGGTGATCTTTTTTTGTTCCAGACACTGTATAAGTCCTGCGAGTCTTGGTGCGCTGATGGGAAAATTCGCTATTTCAATGTTATTCACATTCGCATAGTTGGCAACAGGGCCTTGGATCCAGTTGGCCAGGATAATCGGGTCTGCTCCCATTGCTACGCAGGATTCAAAATAACCTGCACATTGCCTGTTTTCCATCAGCATTGTCGCCTGATTTTTGCTGAGCTTGTAATTCTCAATGAAGCGAGTATATTTCTGTTCCGGCAATTCTGGCAGAGACGTTTTTATTTCTGCAATAAAGTTATCTTCAATCACCAGAGGCAACAAATCCGGCTCGGGGAAATAACGATAGTCGCTGCTTTGTTCTTTGTTGCGCATGGCGTAGGTCTGACCTGTTTTGCTATCGAAAAGCCTAGTTTGTATTTGTACTGTCTGGCCATTTTCAAGCAGTTTGGTCTGTCGCCTGATCTCGAAATCTATGCCTTTTTTGACAAAGCGAAATGAATTGATGTTTTTAAGTTCGACTTTTGCGCCAAGCTCGGCCTGACCCGCTACTCTGACGGAGATATTGGCATCACAGCGGAAATTTCCAAGCTCCATGTTACCGTCGCAAACGTCCAGATATATCAGCGTCTGGCGAATCTTTTTAAGATACTGAACCGCCTCTTGTCCGCTGGACAACTGTGGCATTGAAACAATCTCTATCAGTGGTACGCCACAGCGGTTGTAGTTAAGCAGGGTAGTGTCGCCATTGTTATGAATGCTTTTACCTGCATCTTCTTCCAGATGAATACGTTCCAGATCTATTCGTTTGCTGCCGTTTTCATGGGGAAGGTCGATATAGCCACCTTCGGCCAATGGTTTGTCGTACTGGCTTATCTGGTAGCCTTTGGGAAGATCGGGGTAGAAGTAATTTTTTCTGGCAAAAACGGATGTGTTGTTGATTTTACAGTTGAAGGCCAGAGCTGCCCTGATTGCATATTCTACTGCCTGCTTGTTGATGGTTGGCAGAGTGCCGGGCATTCCAAGACAGATCGGACAGGTTCTCGAGTTGGGAATCTCTGAATGATCGGTTGAATCGGCACAGAACATTTTTGTTTGTGTTTTAAGCTGGGCATGAATCTCCAGACCGATGATTACCTCATACTGCATCTGGCACCTCCGGTTTTTTCTTGTGCCACTTGGTTTTCTTTTCGTAATCCTGAGCCAGTGAGAGCAGTGTGCTTTCGTCAAAGGCGCGACCGACCATCTGTAAACCTATGGGCAAACCTTTTTTATCGTAGCCACATGGCAAAGATATGGAAGGCAGACCCGCAAGGTTTGGCGGTATGGTGTAGACATCTGCCAGATACATCGACAAGACATCTTTTTGTTTTTCCTGAAGCTTGAAAGCTGTAGTGGGAGAGGTCGGTGTAACTATTATATCCACGCTGTTAAATGCTGTATTGAAATCTTCTGTTATCAGTTGGCGTGTCTTCATGGCCTTGCTGTAATAGCGGTCGTAGTAGCCGGCTGATAAACAATAGCTGCCAAGCATTATGCGTCTTTTAACTTCCTCTCCAAAACCCTGGTTGCGATTTTGTTTGAAAAGCTGGTCGAAGTTTTCCGCTGTTTCTTCATTCAAACCGTAGCGTATGCCGTCATATCTTGCCAAATTGGAGGATGCTTCGGCTGAAACGATTATGTAGTAAGCTGCGATTGCATATTTGCTATGTGGCAGACTAATCCGCTGGATACTATGTCCAGCTTTTTCCAGATGCCTGATTGCAGATTCAACAGATTCGCCAACTTCCTGATCAAGATCATCGGAGAGATATTGATCTGGAATGCCAATTTTCAAAGGTGCAGAATTTTGTGAAATCTCTGAGATGTCCGCTTTTGCAATGTTGACAGATGTTGCATCTTTTTTATCATAGCCCGAGATGGCATCCAGCAGTATGGCGCAGTCTTCTACTGATTTACAGATTGGCCCGGTTTGATCCAGTGACGAGGCAAAGGCCACCAGCCCGTAACGGCTCACTCTGCCGTAGGTCGGTCTGAGTCCCACCACACCGCAAAAGCTGGCAGGCTGTCGGATGGAACCACCTGTGTCCGTTGCCAATGCTGCCATGCAGCTTGATGAAGCGACGGCAGATGCTGCACCACCGGATGAACCTCCGGGGGAACGGCTGGTGTCAAAGGGGTTTTTTGCCGGGCCGAAGAACGAATGCTCGTTTGAACTACCCATGCCGAATTCATCCATGTTCAATTTGCCAAGCAGAACGGCACCATGTTGTTTCAGCTTTGCAGAAGTATCACCATCGTAGGGCGGAACAAAATTGTTTAGCATTTTCGAGGCGCAAGTGGTGCGGATATTTTGTGTTATCAGGTTGTCTTTAAGGGCCAGAGGAATTCCTTCGAGGATTCCGTTTGTGCCTTTTGAATATTTTTCGTCTGCAATTTGTGCTTTTACCAGAGCTTCCTGCTCCAGTATTGTTATGTATGAGTTCAGGATTGGTTGACTGAGTTTTATCTTTTCAAGATAGGCCCCGGTAAGCTCAACAGAGGAGAGCTTTTTTGATTTTAACAGAGAAACGGCTTTTGCGATTGTCAAATATGAAAGGTTATCAACCATCATTCAGACTCGTTTTTCAGATCAATTACTTTGGGGACTATGAAATGGAATTGTGCCATGTTTTCACTATTTAAAAAAACCTGATTGGGTGTGAGCGAGCGCATTGGTGTGTCGTCCCGCAATACTGTTGGTGTATCAGGTATAGATTTGGCTGACACTGTATCTGTATCAAGCTCGTCCAGTTTGTTCATGTAAGACAATATTGTTTTAAGCTCTACGGTCATTGCCGTGAGTTCCGAGGCGGAGAATGACAGTTTTGCAAGCTCTGCTGTTTTTGCTGTCTCTACCTTGGAAATCGTCATGGTTTGTCTGATGTCTCCGCTGTTAATCTTTCAAACGCTTTAGTGTATTTTGAGCTGCTCTGGCATCTTCGCCTTTGGGGTAGTGTTTTAAATATCTTTTGTAGTATTTAATTGCATTTGCCTTGCTACCTAGAAGTTCATAGGTTGAGGCGATGCCTATCAGGCTTGCCTCATGTTTTTTGTTTTTACCCAGAGCTTTTTTAAAGTTATCCAGTGCACC
>Ga0070728_10003787_pt1 | contig 16286 bp, 5 predicted proteins | sample tdDd471_FD_66723 | JGI IMG/M metagenome (GOLD analysis project Ga0070728, IMG submission 66723) | Marine sediment microbial communities from the Atlantic coast under amendment with organic carbon and nitrate - tdDd47.1 | ecosystem: Environmental > Aquatic > Marine > Coastal > Sediment | place...
GGCCTTCGACTCACGAACGAGCCGGACGGCGCGCTCCCGGACTTCCTTCGAGTAGATTCGCTTTCCCATGGCTCCAGTCTCTCAAGAGCTGGGGCCTCCGGTAAACCCGGTGCGGTTCACTCTACAACCTTGAGGGGTCTCGATCATGTCGTCCCTGTTTCTCGTCCCTGCAGGGACGACACGCGTTCGTGTGTGGGCGTGTATCTGCGCCATTGTCGTTGCGTCATGTTCAGCGGATGACCGTCAGGCTGACGTGGATTCCGGGACGATGCTGGACGCCGTTGGTTCCGACACAACGCGTGAGGCCGCCAACGCGCTCGTGACGATCGAGACGGTGCCTGCCGTCTCCGACACGTGGCTCGATGCCTCGAACCCGCACACCGCGCACGGCACCGCCTCGACGGGCGAATCGGTCGCGCCGCTGCAGCGTGCATTCCTCATTGGATTTGACTCGGCCGCGGTCGGGAGCGCGGTCGGGACGGGGACTCCGACGACCGTCGAGATCGTGATTCCGGTTGAGCTGTGCCTGCTTGCTTCTCCGCCGCTCACGGTCGAGGCGTTCGCCATGACCGCTCCGTGGACGGAAGACGGGGCCACCTGGTCGTGCGCCGACGACACGGATCCAACGAATAGTACGCTCGATTGTACGACGACCGACCTGTGGGACCCGTCTACCGCTGTGCCCTGGGGGACCACCAGCGACGCATCGACGACCGTAACTGCTGGATGCGTGTCGGAACTCCGGCTCGATGTCACGGCAGCCGTGGCGTCGGGTCTCCCTGCCGACGGATGGGCCGTTGTGGTTTCGGGCGCAGCAGGCGATGGGATCAAGGTCCAGCAGAGGGAGCACCCGTCTGGTGGTGGGTGGCTCGAGCTCGAGGTCACGCGGCCTGACACGGAATCCGGTCTTTGTGACGACGGAGCAGACAACGATGTCGACGGCGCGGTCGACTGCGCCGATGGGGATTGCGCGTCCGACCCGGCGTGTGCGTCCGAGATCTGCGACAACGGCCTCGACGAAGACGGGGACGGGAAGACGGACTGTGCTGACGACGACTGCGTATCGTTCGTTCTGTGCACGTTGCCAGATGAGCTCGACTGCGCAGACGGGTTCGACAACGACGGAGACGGGTACGTCGACTGCGCAGATTCAGACTGTGCGCCGAAGTCGGAGTGCAGCGGCGGCGAACTGATCTGCTCGGACGGAGTCGACAATGACGGCGATGGCGACGTCGACTGCGCCGACGCGGACTGTGTCGGCACGTCGTCCTGCGCCACTTCGAGCGAGATGGCGTGTGATGATTTGATCGACAACGACCTCGATGGACAGGTGGACTGCTGCGACTGGGATTGCTCGATGGACGCAGCGTGCGCGCTCGATGAACGCGACTGCTTCGCCGGACATGACGACGACGGTGACGGCGGCCCGGACTGCGGCGACGACGGCTACTGTCAGACATGTTCATGGGACTGTCAGGGCGGCTCACTTGCAGCGGGATCCGCCTGCTACGGCAGCTACGAGTGCGCTGCGGATGCCAATGACCCGTTCTGCATGACCGAGGCCCGATTCGGATTCGACGGCGGGCAGTGCTCGGAGTTCTGCGATCCCGCGACATCGAGCGGATGCTCATCCGGCGTCGACTGTATCGCACTTGCCGCGAATCCCGCGCTGGGTCTCTGTGGCGACGCGTGCGTCCTGGATGCGGATTGCGCATCGGGGTTCTTGTGCCGGGCCTCGGACATGTTGGGTTCCGGGATCTGCGGCCGAGCGTGCGCGGTGGACTCGGATTGTGAGTACGGCGCGGTGTGCACGCCTGCAGGCGAGTGCGTGCGGACGTTCGAAGACTGCTGGCTGGCAGGAGACGAGGATCGCAACGGGACAGCTGACTGCGCCGATCCCGCGTGCGCGACGGACTTTGCCTGCGCCGCGATGGGCGGCGAAGTCTGCGACAACGGGGTCGACGACGAGGGTGACTCGTGGGTCGATTGCTACGATCCGGACTGTGACAGCTGGCCGGGGTGTGGGGGATGGGAGACCTGCGACAATGGTGTCGACGATGATGGCGATGCCTACGTCGATTGTGCCGATCCGGACTGCTCGACGAGTACCGCATGCGCGCCGTCTGCAGAGGTCTGTGACGACGGTTTCGACAACGACGGGGATGGAGACATCGATTGTTGCGACGGGGATTGCCTTGGCGGTGGTTCGTGTTCCGGGGACGAGCTGTCCTGTGCCGATCTCTTCGACGATGACGGTGACGGACGCTTCGACTGCGCTGACACCGGGTGGTGCCGATCGTGCAGCGGATACTGCGACTCCGGGGCTGGAGCGCATGGCACATCGTGCGGGACATCCGCGGACTGCGCGTCAGACGCCGCAGATCCGTTCTGCTTCGCAGAGAAGTGGTTTGGTGTACCCGATGGCGCTTGCTCGGAGTTCTGCGACCCATCCATGAACACCTGCGCGGCCTCGGGGATGGATTGCGTGCCTCTGAGCGCGGACTCGACTCAGGGGCTCTGCGTCAATGGATGCAGCAGCGACTCGAATTGCGACCCTGGCGAGGTGTGTCAGTGGACGGATCTGCTCTCGGCAGGAATGTGCGTCGCTGCCTGCATTCATGACGGCGATTGCGGCCTCGACTCTCGTTGTGGCGGCGGCGGACACTGCGTGCCGTTGTCCGAGGATTGCTACGCGGCGGGCGACGAGGACGGCAACGGGTGGGCGGATTGCGCCGATCCCGCGTGCGCGAGCACGGTCTGCGTTGGCGAGACCAACTGCGCGGACGGGATTGATGACGACGGCAACGGCCTGGTGGACTGCTGCGACTTCGGATGCATCGACGACATCGCATGCGGGGTCGGATTTCACGCGGAACTCTCGTGCGGAGATGGCCTGGACAACGACAGCAACGGAGCGCCCGATTGCCTCGACCTCGGCTGGTGCGGTCAGTGCAGCGATCTGTGTGTCGCCGGAGGCAGTGTCGATGGCGAGCCCTGCGTGGATGCCAGCTCGTGCGGTCCGACGAGTGTGCGGTCGGATGGTCGATCCGCGCCGTATTGTCTTCGTCCAGACGGCGGCGCGACCGGTGACATCGGCTCGTGCGGCTCCGGGTGCGGATTCCACTATGGCGGGACCGCCTGCGGAGGATCGGCGACGTGTCTGCCCCTGACGACGACCCTGCCGACGGATCCCGCATGGGATTTCTGCGACTCGCTGTCGGGTGAGTGCCTGCCTGCATTCGGGGCCTGCGCCGAACTCTGCGGCGCGCCCGAGGATTGCCCCGGCGGAAGCACGTGCGCATGGTCGTCGCTTCTCGACGAGCGCGTGTGCGTGGCCCAGTGCATCGCATCGACCGACTGTGCGACAGGCGCATGCGACACGACGACGGGGCTGTGCGTTTCGGGTGAGCTGTGTGAGTACGGCGTCGACGCCGACGCCGACGGTCTGATGGGATGTGCCGACGTTCTCGACTGCGCGTCCTCGCCAGCTTGCGCGTCGGGCACCGGGCTCCCCGGAGACGCATGCAGCAGCAACTGGGATTGCGGCAACGACGCGGGTCCTTCAGCCTGCCTGGATCGCGGCGACCATCGTGGGACCTGTGTGACGTCCTGCACGCCGGGGGAGCCGCTCGCATGCAGCGGTCTCGCGGAGTGCATCCCGACCAGCGCCGGGCACGGGATCTGCGTCGAAACGTGCGATCGAGACTTCGACTGTGGCCCGGACGGCGTCTGCGTCACCAGCGAGGAGATCGGCGCGTCGGTCTGCGCGCCTCGATGTGGTCCGGACGTCGGATGCGCGCATGGCGCCTGGTGCGCTGTGGACGGTCGCTGTGTCCCGCGCAGTGAGGACTGCGCGGACACCATCGACAACGATGGCGACGGACTCGTGGACTGTGATGATGTCGAGTGTGCGGGGCACGGCGTCTGCGTGGTCGAACCGACGGAAGTCTCCTGTGCGAACGGACGAGACGATGACGGTGACGGGTACGCGGATTGTGACGACCCGGACTGCAGCGCGACGGCCGCGTGCATCGACGGGATCTGCGCGTCAGGCTCGGACGCCTGGTGTCATCTGGTACCGCCGGACTTCGCGGCGATCGCGCCCGAACTCACCGCGTCGAGCTCGTTCTACGACGCCTTTGCCACGCTGCTCGGCACCACCCAGTTCGGTATGTCGGCGAGCCCGCTCGACGCGCGGCGTGCCGCGGTCGTCAGCGGGCGTGTGCTCTCGCGCTCGTCCACCGTGCCGACGTCGATGACGCCCCTGGCCTCCGCAAGAGTCTCGGTGGTCGATGCGAACGAGCTCGGGTGGGCGTACACCAGATCCGACGGCACGTTCGACATGCTGGTGAACGGTGGTGAGCCTGTGGTCCTCGACATCGAGTATCCCGGCTACCACAGCGCGCAACGAATCGCGGGTCCGTCCTGGCACGGCTTCGCGTCGATCGGGGACGTTGCGCTGGTGCCCGAGCCGACGTCTCTGGACCGGGCAACAGTGACCGCAGCCGATCTGTCGGTGGGTGGCTTTGTGGAGCTGCCCGAGGTGATTGACGACCTCGGTTCGCGCAAAGCGTCGGTCTGGTTCCCTCCCGGCACGGTCGTCGCCGCCGGTTCGTCGTCGATCTCGGCGCCGTTCGATTTCGCGTTTACGGAGTTCACAACAGGTCTGGACGGTCAACTCGCGATGCCCGCGCCATTGCCCCGAGCGAGTGCGTACACGTACGCGTTCGAACTGACGGTGTACGACGGCGCCGGACCGGTCGACGGGGTTCGCTTCGAAGACGCGACCGGCGCAGCGCAGCCCGTGTCGTTCTACGTCGAGAACGTCTTCGGATACCCGGATGGGACGTTCGTGCCTCTGGGTTGGTACGACGCCGACGCGATGGAAGCGTGGACGGATGTGTCCGGGGTGCCAATCGATCCGCAGGGGCAGAATCCGGCATGGCGAGCCGAGGACGATGCATTCGTGATCGGATTGCAGGGGGTCGATGCCGACGGCCGCGCCACGCTGTCGCCGGAGACGTTGGCCGGGCTCAGCGAGGGTTCTATCTCGTCGGTCTACGATCCGGCCGAGATTCTGGACCCGCAACACCTCGAAGATCTCGCGGACCGATTCCTCACCGGGATCGCGCCCGAGACCACGCTCTCCGAGCCCGTCAGCGTCGTTCGTGCCCGCCTGCACCATCTTTCGATCTACGACATCAATCCGGGCAAGTCCTTCCCGGCGGACGCCGAGGAGCCCGAAGCAGAGCCGGAGCCCGAGCCGGAGCCCGAGTGCCCCGAGCTGCAATCGGGCAGCATCATCGAATGTGACACGCAGGTGTTGACGGAGCATCTGCCGATCCACGGCACCGGGTACCGGTTGATCTACCGGAGCGATCGCACCCCCGGGTATCATGGATACAGGGCGTTCACGCTCCCGGTGACCCACGCGGAGCTTCGAGACGGTGATCTGGTCGTCGCGGTCCAGGTCGCAGGCCGCGATCTGGTGATCGAACCCGATCCGGTCGGGGACGGCGCGGTCGAGGTCGTGTGGGATGGCCGAGACGCGTGGGGCCGCCCGTGGACGGGGCCTGCAGAGCTGCGGGTGGTCGTCGGTCGGAAGTACGACATGTACTACACCCCGGCGACATGCCTCGAGGGGGGAGCCTTCGGCGCGTGGCCGACGGTGTGCCCGGTCGAACTCGTCGACGCGCCACTCGTCCGGGCCGGGTCTGGCTACCTGTTTGGTGCCTCCTCGGCGCGTGTCGGGGCGGGCGCTGGTCAGTTCGAGGGAGCGGTCGGATGGAGCCTCAACGTCATGCACCGGCTCGACCCGGTGACTGGACAGGTGCTGCTCGGCGCAGGTGGACGGTTCCAGGCGACAGCGGGAGACACAACGACCCGGCTGATGGACTGGACACCGGGCACGCCCGGCAACGAATGGGGTAGCATCCACGCCGACGGCGCAGGAGAACTCTATCTGCTTGAACAGGCACCGGACTCATCGTCGTGCGGGCATGGGCTGTCGTGGACACTCCTATGGCGTGTTGGCGACACAGGTCTGGACATGACAGGGCTCGGTAGCGACTGCACGCCACCGGGCGAGGGTGAGGATTGGCACGAGGCTCCACCAGAGGAGGCGCCAGCGAGCGAGTTCGAGATGTTCCACAACGAATGGCAGGAACTGACTGGGATAATCGACCTTACGGCGTCGGGAGATCTCTTCCTGGAGTTGGGGCGTGAGCAGGCACCTGTTGACGGGACCGGAGCGGACTACCCTGGCGCGCGGCTCTTTCGCGTTGGCAATCTGCCGTCGAGACAGGGGGTCGACATCGAAGGCGTTGGGCCCGCGACAACGGCCATCGATTCGGGCACGCGCACGCCATACGTCGACTCCCTCGCGGCGACGGACGACTTCTCGGTGTTCTTCACCGCGAGGTCCGATCGAACTGACCCGTACGAGCCCGCGACCCTCTATCGCTATGACACGAGCGGGACGATCCTCGCCGTTGGCGGGCAGAACTGTGACCCCGCAGTCGCCCCCGCACATCCCTGGGTGGCGGTGCCCGTCGGCGATGCCTGCCTCGTCGGAGTCCGTGAGCTCGAAGTCGCCGCCGACGGCGATGTCTTTGTGCTCATGCGTCCGGGCGGGCCCGGCGACCCGCGTGGCGTCATTGTGCGCATCGACGAGGCGGGTCGAGCGTTTACGTGGGCGGGGACGTTCGATCCGACACTGACGACGACCTCGGCGTGGCGTGACACCGTGGACTGGATGGACGGTCCCCGGTTGGCGGTCGGACTCTTCGAGCCGACGGACATCGAGCTGGCGCTGGACGGTACGGTGTACGTGCGCGAAAGCGGCGCCGGGCGGGTACGCCAGATCTCAGAAGGCGACGTCACGACGATCCTTGGGACATCCAACTTTGGGATGCACGGAGCGCCCGGTGAGACCTGCCTCCCGGACTTCGGGGCCGGTTGGACGGTGCCGGACACCGGCCAACGGTGCGGCGTCACACGTCGTCGCATCGATGGCCGCGACGGTCTCGCCGTAGCTCCTGACGCGCTCTATGCCCTCGTGGGCAACAACGTGCTTCGCATCGAACGGACGTGGGACCCAGTCGCTCACGCGGTGGACTCGGAGATTGAGGTTGCGTCGCCCGATGGTCGGCAGATCTTCGTCTTTCGTGAGGACGGCCAGCACGTCGAGACCCGTGATGCGGTCACGGGTCGGGTCGTCCGGCAGTTCGAGCGTTTCGGCGACAGCCTGACAATCGTCGAGGACCCCGATGGCCAGCCGTTTCGAACCGAATTCGCGTCGTCTGGATCGACGGGGGATCGCACGGTCACCGTCACAGCGAACGTGGGCGCTGGGGCCGGACCAACCCGCATCAGCGGATTCGATGTCTCGGCCACGGGTGACCTCACCGCGTTCCGACGACCCGTTCACGATGTCTCGGATGCGAGCCTCGTGCCCCCCGAGTGGAGATTCACGTACGACGGCAACGGGCTCATGCGCTCGCAGGTCTCCGCGTTCGGTCGCGTCAGCTTCTATTCGTATGACGGCGTCGGGCGACTCGTCGACGACGAGAGCTCCGACGGTCACCGGGTGCGTCTGGACCGCGAGCAGGAGCACGACTTCGCGATGACGGTCGTCGAAGACACCACAGCCGAAGGCCGGCGGCGTCGCATCGAGTTCCTCGAGTTCGACGGCGGGCCCGAGCGCGTGGTTTCGAACTGGGTGCGCCGCGTGACCACGCCCGATGGCATCCAGACGACCCGCCGCGAGCTGCTGGGCGGACGCTATGAGATCGTGGACGCCCTCGATCGTGTGATCGTCCGTGGTCGAACGACCAACGTCGACCGGGCCGGGACGCGAGGTGTCGTGCACGAGGCGTTTGGCACCGATGGTACCGAGTCGCTCTCGGGCGTCGTCGAGCCGACGGACTGGTCAGATGGGGACGACGCGGCGTTGTATGACGCTGGCGATTGCAACCCGGGGGACGGGATCGATCAGATTCTACATCCGCTCACCGGTCTGTGCTTCGAGCTGTCCGAGCCCGTGCTCGCTGCGCGCTTCTCGATGTCACGCGGCACCCACTCGGCGACCTTCCTGACGCGGACGGGTTCGGGCACCGACACGATCTGGGAGATCCGCACACGCGCCTACCTCGGACGCGTGACCGTCGCGGATCCGCATGGGACCAACCCCGTCGAGTCGTGGCGTCGAATCGACGCATGGGGCCGAGTCGTCGAGGCGGTGGGACCGCCGATGCGTATCCCGCCTCCCGCTGCGGGGTCTGGTTCAGATCCCGCTGCGGGCACGCGAACGCGCGCCTCGCTCGAGATCGAAGTGGATGCGCCATTTGAACGCACGACGACGAGAACAGTGGGGAACGAGAGCGAAGGTTTCACTGTGACGGGCAGCGACACCGTTGAGCCGGACCCGTTCGGTGCCGTGATGTCGGTCCGCTCCGCTTTCTGGGCTGGCGCCGGCGCCGGGAGCCACAGTGACGCCGACATCAGCCGCGACGACCTCGGTCGCCCCACGCGTGTAGAGACGTCGCATACCGACGCGAGTGGGACTGAGTCGTCGGGCGAGGTCATCGAGGCCACGTGGGCACCGGAAGACCGGGTCACCGGCATCGTGCCACCCGGTCGTGCGCCGCACACGTTCGACCGTGCCTTGGCTGGGCCGGCCGGTGGATATCGCGTGTCAGCGACCACACCACCGGAGACTCCGTGCGACGTCGACGCGGACTGCTCAGTCGGCGTTTGCGACACCACCCTTGGATTCTGTGCAACCGACGCGACCCCGGACACGACGGAGACCGTCTCGGACACCGACGGGCGGGTCGTGCGGTATTCGCTGCCGACCGGGGTTGTGGTCGACTTCTCGTACGCGACTGGCTTCTGTGCCGACACAGGGCTGGCGTGCGGCACCGGCGCCGATTGCCCGTCCTCGGGCGGTGTCTGCACGCCTGGGGTCGGCAACCGGCCCTCGCAGATCGCGATGTCGGGCGGCGGCGAGCCTGCGATGACGTGGGACATGGTCTACGATCGCTACACGGGCTATCCTCTGAGCATCGAGCGAAGCGATGGAGCCAGGTTGGAGTTCGCCGCAGACAGCGACTACGACGCCGCAAGCCTGACGTCGGGTGGAACCCCCCACCTGATGTCGTGGGCGCAGACCGGCTACGTCGGTTGGCATGACGGCGCCACATTCATCGGGGCGGTCCACAGCGAGATCACGGCAGATGGGACGGTCACCCGGACGATCACGGACGGGTCCACCGGATCGACCTACGCTACGGTGAATCGACGCAATGGGATTGGTGCGCCTACCGGCCTTGATGTCGACGGCACCACCCTGCTCGAGACCGTCTATGATGATGCATCAACGCCGCCTGACGCGAGGTCGATGTCGCCACGGCGCACCCAATTCTATCCCTTCGGTGGAGGCGGATCCGGGACGCCAGTGGCCGCCTCAGGGTTCGCGATGGACGACAACGGACGGCTGCTTCACGAACTGAACGTGGCCTACGTCGCAACGGGAGGCGCGGAGGGTATGTTGCCGGCGAACTGCTCCGCTGGGAGCAGCGACGAGACACCGTGGTGCGTCGAGTACGAGTACGACGCCGCAGGACGCATCATTGGAGCGGACGAGCGCGCCGGGGACGACTTTGTGCTGTGGGAGTACACCTACCACCCTGCGACGGGCCGACTCGCTTCTGCAGAGCGCACGGACTCACTCGGGGGTTCGCCACGCTTGTGGACCTGGACGTACGACGAGAATGGGAATCGGACCGGGACCACCGACAGCGGTGGCACGGACCTGTCTACCACCGACATCGAGGTGGATGGGCGCGACCGGCTGCTGCAATATGGCGATCGCCAGTACGTCTGGGACGATGCGGGGATGTTGCAGGAAGAATGGCGCGATGCCGCCGGTACGCCTGGCGTGCGCTGCTACGACTACTCGCCCATGGGCCCGCTCGAGAGCGTCACGTTGCTCCCGATCGGCGTCACAGATTGCGCCACGAGCACGGTCGCGTGGGATTGGCGCGTCGTGTACGCCAATGACGCGATCGGACGACGGATTGGCCGCATCGAGTACGATGCCACCGGCGCAATCGTGGATCAGCGAGGCTGGCTCTACGCCGACTTCCTACGGCCCGTCGCCGAGCTCGACGGTACGGGCACGATCGTCCGGCAGTTCGTCTATCAGACCGGACGACGCGTCCCCGACCTGGTCGTCGACTACGAGAACATCGATGCAGTCACTGGACACCCGACCCTGTACCGCCTGATCTCGGACCGTCGTGGCAGTCCACGAGCCCTCGTCCGGCTCGTCGATCCCGCGACGACCGATCCACTCTCGACCTTCGTCGCCGCCCGAATGGAGTACGGACCCTTTGGAGAGCGGACGCTTACCATCTCGCCCGACGTGCCGGAGATTCCGTTCGGCTTCGCCGGTGGCCACTTCGACCCGACCACGGACCTCGTACGGTTCGGCTTCAGAGACTACGACGCTTTCAGCGGACGTTGGACCGCAGCGGACCCGATTGGCTTCGCCGGCGGCCTGGCCAATCTGTACGAGTATGTCGGATCCGATCCCGTCTCACAGATCGATCCGCGCGGTACGTTCAGTATCTGGACACTGGTTGGCGCCGGCGCCGTGATCATTGGTGCTGGAGCAGTAATCTACAATGAAATCTCCGCAGTAGATAGCGCGAACGATGCTACTGCCCTTGACGATCCTGAGTCACCGATCAATGCGGCAATACGAGACTTTTCGGTACCGGAGCGGGGACTGCACAGCACACAGAACGCGATGGAACACTGCATCGCAGCCTGCGTCTTGGAGGCGGAGACGCTGTTCAATGGTTTGCCGTGGGATCTCATGTTTGCCATGGAAGTTTTTGTGGACCTCGACAGGGGAGTCTCGCGCGCGACGTTCATCATGGACAACTGGAACAATGCGATGGGAGCGGATCTTGCGGATTCGTGCGGCGGGGCAACGTCGGAACAGCGCGGTAGAAACTGTGCCTATGCCTGTGCGGAAGCTGCCAATGCCGGTCATCTTGTCGACGAAAGGAATGTCGGGTGGTTCGGCGGATGGGGCACGCCCCTCATGTCTGGTTTGGGGTGGCGTTGATGCTCCTACGAAGACGCGCTATCACTGCTCTAGCCATCATGCTGTCTGCATCGTGTACGCAGGAGTTACGTCGAGAGGCCGCTGTGTGTCTTTCGTCCCCTGAAAGTCGCGCGTATTGCGAGTTGGGACACCATGGAAGCATTGAGAGTACGGTGCTCTGGGCCGGGGTCCTGGATCCCGGGCAATGCTCTGCGTTTGTCAGATACGCTGCGGACTCAGATCTGAACGTATACGCAGAGTGCGCGGGAACGGAGCGTCAGTGGTGTGGCGGACCGGCGATGAGGTCTCCCGTCGAGTACATGGCGATTTACGGCGGAAAGTCCGTGAGGCGAGAGCATTGCGTTCGAGGTGCGTCGCCCGCAATCTTGCAGCGATACGGAGTGCCACTTGACCTTGGCCCGACGTACGAATGGAACCGGGGCAAATGGAGGAGTTCAGGTGCCATTCGTGAGTAGCTCTTGCTGGCAACCGGGCCTCGACTTGGCGGCGGGCTCAGTCGACTGGGCCTTGGATGGCGCGCAGGCGCGTTTCGCTCGGAAGAATCGTGCGGCTTCAGATTCGTGACTTGACAGGGTTCTTTGCTGTTGGTTCGGTACGAGCAATGGATAGGTGGCTGTGAGTCGTATTGTGGAAACCGGGGTCTCCCCGAGCGAGATGTTGTTTGGGAAGCGACCCGGATGTAGCTCCGTCGGATGCTTGCTGAGTCGGGGGTTTCGATCTGTTGGTCGGACGTTACAGGCAGCCGGGTTCGTGCTCCTCGCAGGTTTGGGGTGCGCTGGCGATGACGCGCTTGCCACAGGCATGTGCGCAGACTCGGATGGCGCAGCAGGTGACGCTGTCGGATGCTCAAGTGTCGAATGCGAGGGTGGGCGGCGGTCCTGCTGGGATGATGGCACCGTCTGGACGTGCCCGGTGGATGGAGGCGCACCCCGAGTTGAGGACTGCGACCCGAACCAGGTCTGCGCCGATGGCGTCTGCGTCGACATCACCTGTGAGGCCGATACCCCGCCTCGCTGCGAGGGCGACATCGCCATCACCTGCGACCCCGACACCGGCGAAGTCGCCGAGGTTTGCACCTCTGCCTGTGAGTCCCCCGCAGGCTGCACCTGCACCGACGGGGCCTGCGTCGCTCGCACCTGCATCCCCGGCGAGCGGCGGTGCGCGCCCGAGAACACGGTCGAGCAATGCGACCCGGACGGGTTCGGGTGGACGGTCGTGCCCGGGTGTGCCGCAGACCAGGTCTGCAGCGCCGGGCGATGCGAGACGGTGCCCTGCACCGACGGCGAGGCGTACTGCGTGGGCGACACCCTCGTATCGTGCGCTGCCGGCGGCACGCTCTCGCTGACGACCTGTGCCGACGAGGGGCAGTGGTGCAACGCGTCTGGCGATGCCGCCGACTGCGTCGACGCGATCTGCGACGCGGGCACGTCGGTGTGTCGCGACGACCAGTGGCGCGCGGTCTGCGCGCCCAACGGAAGCAGGTGGACGGTTCAGCCGTGCGAGGAGGGGAATGTCTGCATCGGCGGTGTCTGTGGCACGCCACCGGAAGAGTGCACCCTCGAATCCTCGTCGATGTCCCATTGCGTGAGCGAGACGACGCGACGGTCCTGCTCGAGGGGGGCGTGGTATGAGACACCGTGCCCGGGAAGCGAGTCCTGTGTCCTCGGATGGTGTGAACGCACGACCGGGCCACGATGGCAGGACGAGATGACCTGCATCGACGGCGAACTTCACCGGCTGAACATCTTCGACGATGGGGACGACCCGCTGGTCGTGTGCCCGTGGGGTTGCAACCGGGAGTTGAACGACTGCGCACCACCGGCCTGTGAACCCGTCGGCGCGACATGGTGTGCGGCCGGCGACGTGTTGACCTGCGACGGGGATCGCGGATGGGTACCGGGGTGCGTAGGCGACGAGTGCCCCGTAGTCGACTGTTCGACGCGAGGCCTGGAGGAAGGCGAGGCGTGTACCTTCGACCTCGCCTGTGCGTCGTCGAGTTGCAGCAATGGCCGATGCACTCCATCCGGGTTCGTCTACGTCGAGGGCGGAGAGCACTGGATCGGCGACGACGCCGTCGCGGTGGACTTTCCTTCGAGGCAGATGTCGCTCTCGCGACCGGTGACGCTGACGAACGACTTCTACATGGCGAAGTGGCCGCTCGGCATTGCAGACAGGGCGGCCGTTCGAGGGGTGCCCCTGCCCGGTCCGGGCCTCACGCCTTTCGGTGGGGACTCGGCACGTGCCGCACCCAACTTCATGAGTCGGCGAGAGGGGTTGCCGACATGCTACACGGACAACGCCGAGTGCATCGAGCTGCGTCCGGAGTATGCGACGCCCTACGAGTGTCCGGGGTATCGGTTCATGACCGAGGCAGAGTACGAGATCGCGCTCAGGGCTGGCACGCGCACGCCGTGGTTCGTCGAAGACCTGACGACCGATGACCTCGAGACGGCGTGGCGGGTCCTGGCCGAGTACGGGAACCTGTACACCACCGCCGATCGCGAGCCTCGGCTTGGCTATACCGACCCACGGTACTTTATGACGGGGACGAGCCGACCACATCCATCGGGCGCCTTCGACATGGTCGGGCTTGGTCGTCACATGCTGCACGAGAATCGGGCTGTCGACACGTGGCCGGTCGGCACCGACCCCTGGTCGGGTGAGGGGTGCTTGCGACCCTACGAACTGCGCCCACGCGGTGGGCTCTTCGTGCTCGATGCGCTGTCGGCGGATCGCTCCAGCTCGAGGCAAAGCGGCGCGATCTACCGTGTCGTGCGAACCGCTTTCGACGGTGAGTAGATGGGCTTTCACCACGCGGAATCGATGATGCGCCACGACGACAGCGACAACGCACCGCCGCCCTCAGGTGTCTCAGTGCGCGTATGGGCCTTCGCCTGCGTGGTCGCGCTGGCAATAGCCGCTGCGTCCTGCGGCGATGAAGCCGAGCAGCCGGCCTCGGTGTCGGATCCCGTGACCTGCCCCACCGGAACCATCACCACCCCGGACGGCATGTGCCGCGCGCCTGTGTGCGAGCCCGGCGCCACGGCGTGCGGGGCAGGGGGGCGGGTCGAGTGTGACGCGCGGGGTGTCGCGTGGGTCGAGCTGCCCTGCGACGCCGGTGCGCAGTGCCGCGAGGGCGCGTGCGTTCACACGGACTGCGAGCCCGGGATGGCTCGCTGCAGCGAAGACGGCCGCGAGGTCTGTTCGAGCGCGGGCACATGGGAGCCCGCGCCCTGCGCAGGGGACTCGTGCGCCGGTCGCGCCTGTGCCTGTGACGACGGGGTCTGCGTCGCCGTCGTCTGCGACCCGGGCCGGCGACGGTGCACGGCCGACGCGGTCGTGGTCTGTGAGCCCGACGGTCTGTCCGAGACGGTGATCGAGACCTGCGACACCGGCGACGTCTGCATGTCCGAGACGTGCGTCCCGGCGACGTGCTCGGCGGGATGGTCGACGTGCGCGGACCAGTCCGTCGTGGCGTGTGTCGGCGGACACCCCCGCGTGATCGCCGATTGTGCCGGCGAGGGGCAGGTGTGCTCTGCCGTGTCGGGCGTCGCCGGATGCACCGACGCAGACTGTATCCCGGGGACGGCGTGGTGCGACGGCGGGACGGCTGCGACGTGCACGCCCGGCGGCACCATCGAACGCACCGACTGCGACGAGGCCTGCAATGGTGGCAGGTGTGTCGGTGCGCCCAGGGAGCCCTGTGAGCGAGAAGGAGACATGAGGTGTCGTGCGGGTCTGGTCGAGCGGTGCGGAGGCGTCTGGTACGAGGTCGACGCATGCGAGGCCGACGAGGTCTGCGGAGACACGGCCTGTCTGCCCGCAGTGTGTGAAGCCGGCACGGCGCGGTGTGAGGGCGATGTGGCGGTGCACTGCCTCGACGGCGCGCGTGAACACCGAGAGTGGTGCGGCCAGGATGGCGGTGTCTGTGACAGCGCATCCGGGCGGTGCGCCCTGGGCCCGTGCGGGGAGGTAGCGTCCACGCGGTGTGACGGCGACGCGGTGGTCACCTGCGATGCCCCTGCGGAGCCGGTCGAGACCTGCGCGCTGGGCTGTGTCGACGGCACGTGCGCAACGGCCGCAAGGGGCGCGTTGCATCGGTGCAGCCGCGACGCCGGGTGCCTCTCGGGTGCATGCTCGAACGGGCGTTGCGTCGAGCCGGGTCAGGTCTGGATGCCTCCGGGGGTGTACCCGCTCGGTCGCCCCGAACCGATCCGACCCGAGGCGTGGCCGGCCTCGATGCACGAGGTCGACTTCGACTATGGCCTGCTCGTCGATGCGACCGAGGTCACCATCGCTGACGCGTCGGCATGGCTCGAGGGGACGGTGCTGGACGGCACGCGATACGACCCCGAGCTCACGGCATGTGTCGGCGATCCGACGGGCGAGGATTGCCCGTGGCAGGCGGTGCTGATCGAACCGGACGTGCACTGGCCGCGTGAAGGTCCATGCATCGTCGCCGTCGCAGCCAACGCGCGCTCGGATCGCGATGGCCTCGACACCTGCTTCATGGACGCAGTCCTCGGCGCCGTCGACGGGACCGAATGGGCCCAGTGCCTGCCGGCAGACACCTACCCCGACGACTCCGTAGAGGCGCCGTACTTTCCCATGGACGAATCCATGATTGCGGCCGACGCAGATCCTGTGGCGTGCTACGGCTGGCGATTGCCGACCGAACGCGAGTGGCGCGTGTTGATGCGGTCCGGCCAACCGTGGTCGGCGGTCGCCGCCCCGCGTCACCTGAGCTGCGCCAGCCCGATGCTCGAAGGCGAATGGACGTGGTGCAACCACCCCGCCGCCCCACACCGCGTCGCTGCAGGGCGGCCCAATCCGTGGGGCCTGTACGACATGGGCGGCAACCTGTCCGAGATGATCCTCGATCAGCCGCAGCCGTGGGTACCCGGCCTCGTATCGCCGGGTCCGGTCATCGACGGTGGCGGCTACGTCGTCGGCTGCAACACATACGGCGACCTGACCGGATGCTCGATCGACGATCGCGCCGAAGTGGTCGCGTACTCTCCGGCTCGCGGGGTACGGATGGTACGGACAGTCCCCGCCGCTGAGCTACCGTAGGGCGCGGATGACGCTGAGGCCAACGACGGCCTCGTCGCATCCACAAGGCGGTCGATAGCCCTGAAGGGATGTCCTG
>Ga0070728_10003789_pt1 | contig 16276 bp, 15 predicted proteins | sample tdDd471_FD_66723 | JGI IMG/M metagenome (GOLD analysis project Ga0070728, IMG submission 66723) | Marine sediment microbial communities from the Atlantic coast under amendment with organic carbon and nitrate - tdDd47.1 | ecosystem: Environmental > Aquatic > Marine > Coastal > Sediment | place...
TGATCGTCGAGGAATCGGGGAATTTTCTCGGGCAAGGATCAGCACACCCCTCATCCAAGACAGGACAATCCAAAGGGTAAGGGCATCCCCCGGTAAACAGATCACAATCATGCAGGGTAATAAGAATTTTCCGTCCTGATGGAATGGACCGCAACAGCGTAGGCCAATTCCCCGTACAGTGCACATGCCCCACGGCCACATCCGGCAAATAATGACCAAAGTCCTCGGGCAGAATAGCAGTACCGTCCGCCTTTTCAGCCAGTTCGAAACTCAGATTCGTTTCAACCTTCTGTTTCTTCAAACCAGAAATAAGAAGACGGGCAACCCGTGTCGCTCCACCGCTCGTTTCAAGCCCGGTATGATGATAAATGGGTGGAAGATCCATAAATCAGATATCCACCTTTTCCATGTCCAACGTCATGTTCACCAGATCCTCGTCATGTTGGTTAGGCGTGACCACGAAGCCGAACTTTTTGGACAACCCCTGCATGGCTTTATTCTCTCGCATGGTTTGCCCCTCCAACACATGGGTTCCACGTTCCTTGGTATATTGAATTCCCTTGTGGAAAAGCATGGACCCCAGCCCCTCGCCTTTCTGATCGGAACGAACAACGATAGCAAACTCCGCTTCAGAGTTATCCGGTCTGGTGTTGGTACGCATGACGCCCAGGGTTTCTGGCTCACCCTTTTCATCCGGGGCCGTGGCAATGAACGCCATTTCACGGTCGTAATCAATCTGGGTAAAACGAGCGATATCCTTGTGATCAAAATCGCGTTGAACCACGCCGAAAAACCGCAATCGCAAATCTTCATCTGTCAGACTGGACAAGAACGTCCGGTGGGTTTTCTCATCTTCAGGACGGATAGGACGCAATGTGACATGACGCCCGGTCTTGAGCACCACGCACTCTTCCAATTCGCGAGGATAGGGCCGAATGGCGAGTCGGGCTTCTCCCTCACCCTTGAACGGCGCGATATCAACCTTGCCGCCCAAGGCGAGTACGCCTTCGGAATCCGCATAAAGTGGATTGATGTCAATGGACATGATCTGCGGCACGTCCACGATAAGCTGGGAAATCTGAATCAGGGTCAAACAGATGTCGTCGATGTCTACCGGCAACTGCGACGGAGTCCCCCTAAGCAAAGTGGCGATTCGTGTCCGACCAACCAACTCCTTGGCCAAAGACATGGAAAGCGGCGGCAGGGTAAGCGCCTGATCCTGAATCATCTCACGGGCCATGCCACCATGCCCGAAGTGAAGAACCGGCCCGAACACGGAATCAACTGTGGCGGACACGGAAAGTTCGTGTGCACCGGGTCTGCGGCCCATCTTCTGAACCGTAAAACCTTCAATATAGGCGTCTGGGCGCTCACGAGTACACCGAGCCAGAATGGATGCAGCCCCTTCCCAGACCCGTTCCGGAGTCTCCAGATCAAGCAACACACCACCCACATCGAACGGCTGTGGAATTTGCGGACTACGAAGCTTCAAGGCCACGGGATACCCCAACGCATCTGCGGCAATAACCGCTTCCTTGGCTGACACCGCGATACGGGTTTCGACCACGGGAATACCATAAGCCGCGAGGATATCCTTGGCCTCGGGTTCAGTCAGGGAATCACGTTCGTCGTCGAGAGCCTTCTGAACAATAGCCCGCGCCCCGGAGGTGTCCGGAAAAAAATCTGTAGGCAAAGAATCCGGCGTCTCAATGAGCATCTCCTGGTTGCGCAGGTACTCGGCCATGTACAAAAAGGCCTGCACAGCCTGAGTGGGCGTCTCATAGGTAGGAATATCCGCCTTGCGGAAAACTTCACGGGCCTCTTCTGCCGCGCCCGAACCGAGCCATGCAGTAAGCACCATACGCTTGACCCGCTTCAGTGAATCTCGCAGGGCCTCGGCCACTTCCCTGTCGGGCTGGGCTGTCCACGGCACATGCATGACCAGAATACCATTGGCGGTCTTGTCCTTGATAAGCAGCTTGAGAACAGCGGAGTACGCCTTGCCATCCGCGTTAAATGGGATATCCACCGGATTGGCGCGGGACCAATTTTCCGCACCAAGTACACCGTCAATGGCCTTGATGGTGTCATCCGAAAGAGGTGCCAGCTCTCCGCCGCCGCCCAACAACCGATCCGCCGCCAGAATTCCGGCAGACGTTCCATTGGTCAGAATGGCGAGTTTCTTGCCGTAGACCTGCCTCGGCGTCCCCAATGTCTGGGCCGCATCAAACAGTCCGTCGATATCTTCCACGCGGAGCATACCGGCCCGCCGAAAGGCTACGTCATACACTTCGTCCATGAGCCAATGGTCGCCGGTTTCTCGCAACTTCACGTCACCGAGCACGGTATCAAGCGCCTGACCGGGGCGAATGACCAATACGGGTTTGTTGCGCGAGGCCGCACGGGCTGCGGACATGAATTCGCGAGCGTCCTTGATGGACTCCACATAGAGCATGATGGACCGGGTCAGGGGGTCTGAACCGAGATAGTCCAGAATATCCGCAAAGGTCACGTCAATACGACTTCCAAGAGCGATCATGTGCGAAAAGCCGATACCCTTGTCAATGGCCCAATCCAGAACCGTGGCAAATAACGAGTCGGACTGGGAAATGAAAGCGACCTTGCCCGGTCCTACAGCTCCATGGGCCAAAGAGGCGTTCAAATTGAGGGAAGGGACCATGAACCCCAAAGATTTTGGACCGATGATCCTGATTTCCGGTGGTTTGGCAATACTGAGAATCGTGGATTTGACGTCCAGCCGCTCATCCGGTGTCATGGAAGCAAAACCGGACCCCATGAGCACGGCACCCTTGGTCCCACGTTCCTTGAGGGAATGAATAATCTCGGGAACCTGATCAAGCGGAGAACAGACCACGGCCAAGTCAGGGGTCTTGGGCAGGTGTTTGACTGAAGGATGGGTCAACACCCCCGCAATGGCCTCTGCCTCGTCAGAGACAGGCATAACCGGTCCCATGAAGCCGCCTGCCATGATATTGCGCATGACAATGTTGCCAGCATTTCGCGGATCATTGGTAGCCCCGATAACCGCTACGGATTTGGGCTTGAGAAGATATTCGAGATTGATGACGCTCATATGGTGCCTCGCGTGACATGTGTGCAGAATATATGGACGCAGGATAGCGTGTTTTCCATGGGTCAGGCAACAAAGGATTGAAATCCGACTCAGGATAAAAACATGCACAACCGCTTCACCGATAACCATATTACGACAAACCACAAAAAAAACGTTCATGCACCCTAAAGATAACGCTCCACCTACCGATAAAGCTCTACGAGAAGATCAAGCCAACCTTATAGAAGGAGCATTATGTCATGGCCATCGAATCTCTTGCCCAGCAGATGTCTGCATTTGTGGATTCCTTGAGTATCAAGCCTGCGCCCTCTGCCGAGAAGTCGGTGGATGAGACCGGCCAGGAGATCAAGACCCCGGTTCAGGGGGATGTCGTGACCATTTCCGAAGAAGCACGCGCTCTGGCTGCGCCGGAAAACTCGGGCGAGACAAGCCAGAGTAAAGATGAAACCGCGGCTGAACAGACAATCAATATGCTCAAAAAGCAGATTGAGACGCTGGAAGAAGAAATCAAAGAGATTGAAAATAGCGATCTGCCTGAAAAGACAAAACAAACGCAGGTACAGGAAAAACAAAACCAGCTCATGGAACTTCGCAACCAACTGGCCAAAGCCCAAGAGGCAGCCCTCACAAGCGCAGGTCAGGCGGTGGGCGGCGGCACACGTGCCAACGGATTCGGCAACAGCGTTTCCGATTTCTAGCCCTGGACTAACGAACTTTCAGACGCGACAGGCTTCACCCCTGTCGCGTCTTTTTTTGTACCCTCGCCACAAACATTCATTCACACAAGTAAACGATTATACACCTTGACTGGCTTTTTGGCGTTCGTATATTGTATATATGCCGAAATGCCCAATTGCGGGCATCAATCAGACCATGGAAGGTCTGCTCGCGGCGGGGAGAGACACCCATGTCCATGTCGAGCGTAACCGACTTCATCGTGGCCGGACCAGCCGGACAGGTGACAGCCGGGCCAGCAGGCTCATTTCAGGCCGGACCAGCCGGTCAAATCGCTGTGGGAGAACCGGGCCATGTGCCCATTGACACCACTCCTGCACGCGTGATGATCGACACATCCATGGCCAGAATACCCTATTCCAGCCCGACCGGAGGAGGCAACGCAAGCGCCTATGCAGGCGCGTCTGGTGGTGCGTCGTCTGGCGCAGGTAGTGGTGGCAGCGCTCTCGCAGGGACGAGCAGCACTGGCGGTTCATTCGGTGGCGGCGCAGTAGGCGGCGGATCCAGCGCAGCGCATATCGGCGGTGGTGGAGGCGGTGGCACTGCAACCAGCAATACTGGAGCCGCACATATCGGCACAGGCGGTGGTGCAGGTGCAGTTCAAAACAATACCGGCGGCAACGCAGTCGGCCAGTCTACCGGCGCAGGAAGCTCTGGTCAGACAGGCAGCTCCAACCCCGTCAACATGAACAACACCGGCTCCGGCGGCGTGTCCGGTGGAGCCAACGTGCCCATATCTACGGAGTCGGGCAAACCAGCCATTTCCCCGTCCACAGGCGGCGGAGGTCTCTCAGGCGGTGGCGGTGGCGCCCCTGTCCAACCGGCAGGCAGCCCCCCAACCAGCGCAACGGGTAACGTGGCCATTGCCCCACAATTAGGTATTCAGCCCATCTCGCCTGCGGGCTCTGTCCCCATGACACCCAAGGTGGGGTTTTCTATGCCCACTTTGACCGGATACGTCCCCATTTCGCCTGCCGGCACCATCCCGGCATCCAGAATGACCGAGCCGCACGGCATGTATTTCGGCCATACTCAAAGTTGGCCCAGTGACGTCATACATCACACCAAACATTCAGCGCCATACTCATCGCCCAAAACACCCATGGCACCATGGATTCCCACGGCGGACGGATATGCAGAACCATACGAGGCTCCCAAGGTAAACTTTGATGACGCGAACGGGTCCGGCGGCAATATCGACATGCGGTCTGAATATTCCCTGAACATCGACCAGACGCAGAAGATTCAACAGTCGCACCTGATAACGAACAACGAGTCCGTGGACCGCTCTCTGGATCAATCCATGAATTCATCCATCCACCGTAGCGACCAGTACATCACCGAAAACAACGTGGACAACTCCGTCTCGCGCAATCAGGATATGAGCACTGAGGAAAACCATCAGTTGACCCAACAGCTCAGCCAGGTGACCAACCAGGAAAACGTCACGGATAACGAAACCAATATCATCAGTCAGCAGGACAATTCCAAAACGATCAATAACTCCGAAAACCAGCAGATCACCAATGAGTCAGAGAATGTCAACGTCAGAAACGTGGACGCCAGCCAAACCAGCAACGAAGATAGATCGACTGACCGCACCGAGGTGGACAATTCATCTGTCAGCTTCGTCAACGATCAGGACCTGACGCTGGAGAACGACAACTCGGTCACCCGCAATGAAGACCACTCCACCACCGTACAGAACAGTGCCGAGTACACCCAGCAGCAGGTGGACAATTCACAGACGAACTACAGCTCCGACAACGATGTCACTTTCACGGAAAACCGCAACTTCGAACAGAATACCAACGACACCCATATCAGCGAAACCGACAACTCTCGCCATGTAGAACAATCCACGGTCTTCAACTTCACCGAACAGGACAATTCCATAGAGAATCACATCAATAACAACGATACCATTCTCAACGAACACAACGAGATGTCGTTTGCCTACAACCTCAGTTCCGAAAACAATTTTGACCAGTCGCGAAACATCGACCAGTCCACGAGCTTCCACTTCACGGACCAGGACAACTCCATCCAGAATATCATCACCAACAATGATACGAATCTGGTGGAAAACCACAACATGTCTTTCGAATATAACAACTCGGTGGAGAATGATGTCGACAACTCCCGGATCATCGACCAATCCACCACCTATACATTCGTAGACCAGAACAACGCCAAGACCACGTACGTAGACGACAGCGACACCAACGTGGTGGAAAACCACAACCTGACCATGGCCTTCCCGGAAACACGTATTGTGGAAAACGACAATTCCACATCTCTTTCAGTGACCAACAATTTCAACAGGGTGTCGGAAGACAATTCGGTCACCAACATCGTGGACGCCCGAGAAATGCACATCTCGACAAACGAAACGCCCACATACGTGTTTGACAACTCCTCCCACGTCAGCATGAACTTCGCAGCACCGGAGCGAATCGGTGGAGACATCGTGGCCGGTGCCGCATAGTCCCAAACGACAAGACCAAAAAGAAAAGGCGCACATTTTGGATGTACGCCTTTTTTCATCTCTAGCGATAATCATACTTTAATCGACACGAAGGGTTGCCGTTTGAAACGTATGCATTTCAGTGAACCCGAATAACCCGGCGAACTTGAAAAGCCGGGCATCGAATTGCCCTTGGTCGTCGGCACGAATACCCATGATCCGGCTCTTTCCAAGCCGTTGAGCCTCCGCCTTCAGCCATTCAACGTCCATTGCAAGATTCTGTCTAACGCTTCTTCCCCACTGTATTAAAGTCACATGCAATTCCAACATGTCGTCGTGCTCAACGATTGCCGAATACCCGTAGACCTGTGCTGCATCATGTAACTCCAGCCAACGGTATTCCCCTGTTGCCGGGAAATTGGACAAAACATCCGGGCGATTACACAACTCACGAACGGCCATGAGACCTCCCGAACGGGTTATAGTCATTGGATGTTTTCGATGCTCTTTGGCCAGATTCCGGTTGACGGAATCCTACGGCAAAATACCGGAAGCCATCCACGGCGTGGCTGGTCCAGTCATGGACCGGTCGCGTAGAGAAATTAGCGGTTCTGTCGTTGAATGACCTGCGGTAGTGCCGAAGGGCCTCGATGCCCAACGCGCATCGTTTTTCATCGAACCAGCAACTCGGAAGAATGGTCCGTACGGCATTGATACCGTCCTGCACCGGGATATTCGGCGCGATATCAAACCGGATTCCAAGTGATCTGGACACCTCCAGCCGCGACTTGCCCGTACCCAGTTCCCGCACCCGGATGTCATGGGGTGCGATGTGCATGCCGTACTTGTATCCCTTGTGATCCAACACCTTGGCATAATGATCCAACCCCTCGCCGTTGGCCTCATAGTAGTCAATGACCGCGAACGTACCACCGGGCTTGGCCTGAATAAACCAGATGGAGGTCGAGTCGGACATGCCGAGGTCCCAGGCCGTATGCACGGGCATGGATGGATCATGCGGCACGGAGGTCACGCGACCATCCCTGTCAGCATCACTCATGAGTTGACCAAAGTACGCCCCGCGAATGGCGGCGGTGAAGGAACATTCGAATTCCTGTTCGTATTCCTCGGGCGACATTTCCCGGGCGCTGGCGGACAATTCATCCGAGTGGATAATCCCGGTCTCGGAAGCGCGATACATGGCCGTAAACCAATCAGGGTCAACCTTGGCCTTCTCCCAGATCTCATACAGAGCATTCTTGCCGCGTGGTGTACCTATGAACAAAGCCCACCCCTTACGATCAGACAAGGCGGGCCGGATAACTTCGGTCCAAACACGATGGGGCATCTGCGCCACCTCATCGAAGACCACGCCATCCAGATACATGCCGCGCAGGCTGTCAGGATTATTGGCTCCGAAAAGTCGAATACGCGCCCCGTTTTCAAAATCCGCACGCAATTCGGTTTCATTGAACTTCACGGTACAGTCATCCAATCCCAGACCACAGTATCGCTTGAGTTCATCCCAAACCACGGTTTTTGCCTGCCGGTAGAGCGGTGCAATATAGGCTCCGCGCCAATCGGGCCGGCCGGTATTTCTCGCCGCCCGGATAAGCTGATTCACGGACAACACGGTCTTACCGAACCTGCGGTGACAAACCAGGACCGAAAACCGGGCCAGAGAGGCCTCGATCTTCGCCTGATGTTCTCGTGGTGTGTACATATCTTGTGTCATTCTTCATTTTCCTTATGTTGACGGACGGTTCGCCGACAGGTATCTCCTGTTAATGCGTTGTCCCGTCCTGATACTTTTTCTTCTGATCGCCATATTGGCCGGTTGCGCGAGCAAGCGGCCAGCGCCTCCCCCTTTGACTGCCCAGGAAAAGGTCCTTCAAGAACACCAGGCAGCGGCTGCGGACGCTCTGAGTCAGGCCATGCAACTCATGCACGACGGCGAATTCCTGGATGCAAACGCGGCTCTCGATTCCTTGAACAAAGCCTTGGAACTTGATCCTTCGCTGGCAGGCGCACGGTATTACAGAGCGTCGTTGTTTTTCGAGATGCATCGGTATGACGAAGCGTTGAAAGACGTGGACATATTGCTCCAGGCCCGACCGAATCACACCAAGGGACATTACGTTCGAGGTTTCATCCTGCTCCAACTCGGCGATCTCAGTGCAGCAGCCAGAGACTTCACTCAGGTTATCAATGCAGACCCCACAATCGCTGAGGCGTATGTCAAACGCGGCACCTGCTATGACGGACTGGGCCGCGTGGACGAGGCCATTGACGATTACACGCATGCACTCGCTCTCGACCCCGCCCATCTGGATGCCAATTATAAGCGGGGCATGGCCTACATGTCTCTTGGACAGTACGAACCAGCCCTCCGCGATCTGAGTCAGGCGTTCATTCTGGATTCGGAAAACAGTCAGATCATCATGGCTCGCGCACAGGCTGCCATGAAGCTTGGACAGTTCGACAAGGCAACCGCGGATCTCAAGCGGGCCGTAGCCCTTGAGCCACGCAGAAGCACACTCCAGGCTCTGTTGGCCGACGCTTTGGCCGGAAGTGGAGACATCCCCGGAGCCATCAACGCCATTCGAAGAGCTATCAGCCTTGCCGACGCTGTAGGCGACGAGGCCATGGCCGGACTCTACCGACAGCAACTCGACGGCTATCTGGGAAACCCCACTCCCTGACACTTTCATCGCACGACCTCGAACAACACCCTGGCTCCCAAAGCCGCCACAGTGGCCATACACCCCCAGACAATGCGCTCCAAAGAACGTATTTTCACCTGATTGGCTGCACACCGCCGGGACTCATTGATCTCACGGATATCTTCCTGAATAGCCTTGACCCGTTCGTCGATACGAACGAGCAAGTCCTGTAAGTCCTGTCGCTCCAGAATGGTCATTTCTCGCCTCCCCAAGCATCCCTGATGCCGCGCACGGCACCTGGCAGGAAATCTCCGATCTTCTTGACGCCAAGCACAGCGGCCACGATCCAGAAAGTGACTTGTAAAAACCAATCGGGCAGATTTTCCCAGGAACGGAGAACTTCCCCTGCCCCTTCAGGATCTATGCCCGACCAGATGAAAAAACCTATCCAGGCAAAAAAGAGCACATCATCTTTCCAGCCTGCGTTCTCCAACTGTTTCATTTCCCATTCATGATTGAACTCACGGTCACTCCGGGCCAGCCGCATGCGGTTTTCCATGACCGCCTTCTTCAATTCCTCTTTTCGTTTGAGGTGACCAGACACGCCGTCCACAACCATGGACAACAATCCTGCCACCGCGCCAATAAGCGGTATCGCCATTTCGCAAATCTCCAATTTCTAGAGGGTGAAACACATCGCCCCCCCGATTCGGGAAACAGCATACTCCCGGTTTTTGGAAAACCATGGAAATGTGAATGATTGCATACTAAAATCGCTTGATAGGTATAAAAAATCAGCTTGACAGGATTCGAGCATGACTCCCGAGTCATCTCTGCGTCATCAGGACAGACGATGCATGGAACAGCCCTGACGCTTCACGATGGGGCTAGCCAAAACCAGCCGTTGTCTGTATGGAATAGTTAAGGAATATCGAATGCAACCGGCCGACACGGGCCGGAAATCAAGGAGGAACCCATATGCTCGTAGCCAACTGGATGACCAAGGATGTCGTGACCATCTCCCCGGACCGTTCCATGATGAAGGCCTCCAAGGTCATGAAAGACAAATCCATCAGCCGCGTGCCCGTGGTGGATGAAGACGGCAAAATTGTCGGCATCATTTCTGACCGGGACATCAAGGATGCCTCACCGTCCAAGGCCACGACCCTGGACATGCATGAGCTGTACTACCTGCTCTCCGAGATCAAAATTCAGGATATCATGACCAAGAAGCCTATGACTATCCGGTCTGATGAAACCGTTGAAAAAGCAGCTGTTCTCATGCTAGAAGGTAACTTCGGAGGCCTGCCTGTTATCGATGAAAACGATAAGGTCGTGGGCATTATCACTGACACCGATATCTTCAAGGTGCTGGTGGAGATTTCCGGTGTCTACGAAGGAGGCTCACAGGTCTGCCTTCAGGTCTCCACTGAAGCCGGAAGCCTGACCCCGGTTCTTGATTACCTCAAGGAAAACAATGCCCGCATCATGAACATCATGACACGCAATGTTTCAGAAAGCGAAAGCATCAAGGACGTCTATATCCGCATCCGCGAAATGGAAAAGCCCGAATTCAAACGCCTCCAGCAGGGCATGGCTGAAAAGTTTCAGGTCCAGTACTGGGCCAAGGACCCGGTTCACACCGTTCTGTAATTCCCTTCACAAAAGCATTTTGAGGCCGGACATGTTCCGGCCTTTTTTTATGGTGCACACCATCTCAAAAAATAAAACCTGAGACATATACTTTCTGCATGAATTCGAATTTCATAATGGGTGAAAGCAAAACACTCGCCAAAAAGAAGCAGGATTTTCCTAATGGATATTCGATAAGTTAGCACATCATAACTCATCGTAAATTAAATATATTACGGTGACGATTTTAAAAAAAATCCAGTATTACATTATAAGCCACAACACTATTTTTTCTCTCTCGATCCAATCTTCTCAAACAAGATAACCCCTAAAGCAAAACTTGAACTCTGCCGAAGAGAAGAATGACTGAGAAGGAGAAAGGAGCGGTCATGGGTAGTGTTGTTGCATTGGAAGAATTCCGTCAGACTCTCGGCAAACGAGAACCTCGCATTCCTGTAAGGAAGCAACCGAAAATTCGGGGCGGAGAGATTTGGGGACGCGACTATACCGAAGTCGAAGCCATTGTTTTTGGGCTGCTTCTGATTCGGGATATCGTGGCATATCATCAGGGTGATCTAAACATTGAATTTGACCAGCTCTGTTTGAACGGCCTGGAAGCCGCATATAAGGTCAATGATCTGGGCCCAGCCAAACTCAAGGAAGCCATCAAGCCGATCAAAGAATGGGTTCTCGACGATATGACCGAGGACAACAAACGAGACATGTCGTGGGCTCTCGTTGTAGCCGACCTCATTGAAAAGTCGCCAACCAAATAGATATCGATAAGCGACGATTTTCTTTTTATTTAAAATAATTCAATATACAAATTACCGATTTGCACACCCCGACCAGACGATACAGTCTGGTCGGGGTTCTTTTTCAGCCAGTAATACACTTGATTGCAGTGAGAAAAACAAATTTTCGGCCCTGTATTCTCCTCAAAACCACCATCTTCCGTTTGCCGTTTACCCGGTAGTTTACGCCCTTCCCCGATTATTTGATTGCCTGAAAACTCGATTCCTTTATTGTGTAAGACATGGACGCAGAATCCACTGGCCGCACCGGCCCCCAGATCCTGCTGTCGGCAGGGTGTCTTTTTCATCTCCCGCTGAAGCTCATCGCGCGCATCGGTCGGGATGCCGGTTTTGTGGGCATGGAACTGATCATGAATTCACCCAAGCTCACGCCAGAGGCAGGTCTGGATACAATTGATGAGATACTGCCCATACGAAGCCTGCACGCCCCCTTCCGCGATTGGGCCGCCTGGGGCGGGCATCTGAGTTCATGGAAAGCGACAACGGCCTTGGCCAACTCGCTTCCTCAGGCCGACCACATCACCATGCATCCTCCCGGTTCCAAACTCGCCAACATGATCCAGAATCGCTGGTTCGAAAAGGCATACGATTTGCCCCTGCTGCTCGACGCCAAAGGCCGCATCCAATTTTCGTTGGAAAATATGCCGTGGGCAGAAAGATCTCCCTTTGCCAAAGACCCACTGGAAAGACTCATGGACCAATGCCGGGACAAAAACGTCGGTCTGACCTTTGATGTGTGTCACATGGGAGTTTCGGGACGCGATGTACTCCACGCCATCGACAAAGTGCCTGACGATCTGTTGTACAATGTGCATTACTCCGATGCGGTTGGCTACACCGAACATCTCACGCCTGGTGTAGGCAACCTGCCTTTGGAAGACTTTCTCTATCGGCTTGGCAAACGCGGCTATGACCGCTATATAACACTTGAATTGGAACCGGCTGCATTCCCGGATGACCTTGAGGGAACCATTGAAATTCTCTCCGGCTTGCGGGAAACCATAAAAGAGCAATTGGAACAAGGAAAGAGAGACGCCGATCATGCCGCACGCATACCTTGAGCAGGTCCGCCAAAAGAATCAAACCATCAACCCGCTCCTCGCCTTTCTCGGCATCGAAGTTGACGAAATCGAAGCAGACCGGGCCATATTACGATTGGCCGCCAAGCCGGAACTCCTTCAGGGAGCAGGAGTGGTCGCCGGCGGCATCCTGGCTACCCTGCTGGATGAGACCATGGCCCACGCTGTGCTTGGCGGCAACCCACAGGGTAAACGGACCGCAACTGTGGACATGAGTGTCAGTTACCTGCGTCCGGTACACCCCAATACGGATCTTGTTTGCGAAGCACGGGTGGTCAAACGCGGCAACCGCGTAATTTTCGCAGAAGGCAGCGCCTTGGCCGAAGGACACGAAGTGGCTCGAGCCACAGCTTCTTTCCTGCCTATATGACACCCCATTGCTCCTGAACTTCTCATGATCATTACTCTGAACTGGAGGACACACCCATGACTACTGACACCAAGATAATCGTCTGCCCCGCCTGCCGAGCTCTCAACCGTATTCATTCCGGACGTGAAGCCGAAGCTGTGTGCGGCAAATGCAAAACCAAAGTTTTCGAAGCAACGGCTCTTGAGCTGGTTGGCCCGACCTTTGATCGTCACATCACCAAAAACGACGTTCCTATGCTCGTGGATTTCTACTCCCCAACCTGCGGTCCCTGCCTGATGATGGGACCACAGTTCGATGACGCAGCCAAACGCCTCCACCCCAAGGCTCGACTGGCAAAACTGGACACCACAGCGGATCAAGCCATAGCAGCCCGCTTCAATGTCATGGCCGTTCCCACGCTAATTCTGTTCAAGGATGGTCGTGAAGTAGCACGTCAACAAGGTGCCATGAATACGCAAGACATTGAGAACTGGGTCAACAACTACACAAATTGATTTCCAAAACCCCCTTGACGTAACAGGGTGCAAAGGGGAAAATAGTTTATGCTCTCACTTGATGTACCCTTTGTCCCGGATGAGGACTATCCCGATTTCCTGGCCCAGCACGCAGCAACGCTGACCTCGGTCCATTTCTCGTTGTACGACCAACGACTGGCCGACAGTCGCCACCGTCTGAAAAGTCCAGACCTGGACAAAATAATCACGGGCCTCACTCAACTTGAAGGCGTAGACAAGTTCGTACTCATGAACGCACGACTTCATGCGCCGGGACGATATTTCGGCAAAATCGGATTGGACGAAACAGCGCTTCGACTTGAGCAACTTCTTGAAAAGATAGATCTTTCCGGTGTCATCTTTGCCGATCCTTATTTCCTCCAGGCACTCTCTGACGCCCACCCTGATCTCGCAAGCAATCTCGAAGCCGTGCCGAGTGTCAACTGCATGCTGGATTCACCGGGACGGCTTTTCGCCATAATCGCCATGATCGCTGAAACCGCGTTCAAGGCACCATCCCGCATTGTACCCGACCGTGCATTGAACAGAAAACCCGCTCGTCTGGAAAAAGTCGTGAACGCGGTGCGGAGCCTCTATCCAACCATAAATATCCACCTGCTGGCCAACGAAGGCTGCTTGCTCCAATGTCCGTATAAATCAGCGCACGACGCACACATTTCCCTGGTCAACGAAGGTTTGTGCCAAGAACAAACCTTTGCCATGAACCATGATCTTGGCTGTGTGCGCAGATTGTTACAGGACCCTGGTCTCATGCTTGCCTCGCCATTCATCCGGCCCGAGGACGTACTAGAGTATGAAGGACAAATTGACGGCCTCAAACTGTGTGGCCGCACCAAAGGTGTCCCCTTCCTCAAACGCGCCATCACTGCCTATCTGGATGGTTCCTACACAGGCAATTTGCTCGACCTCATGGATGCCATGGGCGATTTGGCCGACCGGGTATACATCCCCAACAGGGAATTACCCGACCAATTGTTCACCAAGGTCACGACCTGCGACAAAAACTGTACTGCCTGCGGATGGTGCGACGGCGTCATGAACTCTGTTGCCGAGCACTTCGTACCGACTTTATCTCGAATGTAACCCACGGTTGCCATTCCCATTTTTCAGCAAATGACATAGACTTTGTCATATCCAAGCACAGTTAAGGAGATATCCATGAAAAAATCACTCGGTCCCAAGACCCTCGCCCAACCCGCCCCAGTCTGGGCAGTGGGTGCATACGATGAAGACGACAAGCCCAATGCCATGATCGCGGCCTGGGGCGGCATATGCAGTTCCGACCCCGCCAGCTTGACCGTATCCTTGCGCCCGTCCCGCCATACTTACGCAGGCATCATGAAGCACAAGGCATTCACCGTGTCCGTTTGCCCGGAATGCCTGGCCGCCGAATCCGACTATCTCGGCATGGCCTCGGGCAAAAATGAAGACAAGTTCGCAGCCACCGGCCTGACGCCGACAAGAAGCGACTGTGTAGACGCCCCCTATATCGAAGAATTTCCATTGGTCATCGAATGCGAACTGACCGGCACTTACGAACAGGGCATCCACACCCTGCTCATAGGTGAAATCAAAGACGTAAAATGTGACGAAGACAAACTTGTCGACGGAAAGCATCCAGACCCGGAAAAAGTCCTTCCCTTGGTCTTCAGCCCTGGAACTCGTGCCTACCACACTGTCTCCAAATTCGTGGGGCAGGGTTTCAGTATCGGCAAAAAATTCATGAAGAAATAAGGGATTGAGCATGATCCGGCACGCCATTGCTCTCGCCCTGACACTTCTTTTGTTCGCAGGTTGTGCGGCACAAGACCCAAACGCCCCTATTCTCGACCTGATCGAATTGGAACAAAACGCGGGAGCGTATCATGGCCTGCCGGTCAATTCTCCGCTCATCTCGCTGGAGATACAGCAACAGGCTTTCGACAACTTCTTGAAAGAACACTTCGGCCCCTGGGAACGGACTGAACCAAAGCACCCGGCTGAAGAAGCGTTCTGGGGACTCGCCGTATACGGTAACAAAAAACTGTACGGCGAGAACACCCTGCTCCGTGACCCTCGCTGGATGCGCAGCATGAACGATGCGTCACGGGTAGAGGCATATCCTTCCATGGGAAGGCGCGCTATTGCCGTGACCAACATAAGCATGCGGGTGCTGCCCACCAACCATCCGGTTTTCTATGATTTCAAAAAAGCAGGCGAAGGTTTCCCCTTCGACTACATGCAGAATTCGCTGATCCTTGCCGGAACGCCCTTGTACGCCTCCCACGTCAGCGCGGATGGAGCATGGATTCTCGTGGAATCCCGATTTGCCTTTGGCTGGGTACCGGTTCGGGAAATAGCCTGGGTGGATGACAGCTTTGCCAAAACGTACCAGACAGGGGCATACACAACACTCACGACAGACAATGTTCCCGTCACTGACACACAAGGAAACCATTGTTTCATTGCACATATCGGAACCCTTATCCCCATCACAAGTCCTACCGCAGACAACAAAAATAGGGCCTTCGTGATTCCTGTCCGTGATCATGAAGGAAATGCCATTGCCGTTCGAGCAAGGCTCCCGCAAGGGACGACTGAACCGGCACCGATTCCGGCCACGCCCGCGAACTTCACCAGATTGGCCAATGCAATGCTCGGTCTGCAATACGGTTGGGGTGGATTGTATGAAAACCGGGATTGTTCGGCCACGACCATGGACCTGATGGCCGCGTTCGGCATATTCCTGCCCCGCAACTCCAGCCAACAAATCAAATTCGGTACGCAGACGTCATTGGAAGGATTGGACCCGGACGAGAAAAAGGAACGAATTCTGGAAACGGCCGTTCCGTTCATGACGCTGGTACGTAAACCGGGGCACATCATGCTCTACATCGGCAGCCGGGATGATGAACCGATAGTGCTGC
>Ga0070728_10003794_pt1 | contig 16259 bp, 27 predicted proteins | sample tdDd471_FD_66723 | JGI IMG/M metagenome (GOLD analysis project Ga0070728, IMG submission 66723) | Marine sediment microbial communities from the Atlantic coast under amendment with organic carbon and nitrate - tdDd47.1 | ecosystem: Environmental > Aquatic > Marine > Coastal > Sediment | place...
AGTTGGTAGAGCAACGGACTGTTAATCCGTGGGTCGCTGGTTCGAGCCCAGCTCGGGGAGCCAATTTTCACTACTGTGAACCATTTTCACGGTAGATGCGTTCAACAAAGAATCCCTGCTGTACGTGATCGTTACCTCATCGTCCCCCACGACTATCTGATCGATAAAGCTTTTGTAAAAGCGTCTCGTTGCCTTCGGGCTCTCATTCTCCAACACTTTTTGTCGTAAAAAGTCGACGATATCGTCCAGATAGGTTTCATCAATATCCACTTTTGGTGGTCTCTGGTTATCGATTACAGAAATATCTCGCTCAATCTGTTTTATCTCAGCATTATTTTCTCTGAGCCGCGGGGCCAGGTCTTCCAAGTTAAAAGCCCCTGCAGGGTCCTCCAACAGTTCGTATAGCTTTGAATTTCGAGCCTTTAGATCGGCCAACTTCCGCGCCAGTGACACACGTTTCTTTTTGTTCTGCTTTGCCCAGTCACCGTACATCTCATTAACATCGTCCAGGACGACCGCTACGTTTTCCCTGGTCAATACCTTTCGAAGAATGGCCTGGTTTAAAAACTCATCCATGATGTCTGCGCGAAGACGGCGATTTTTACAACCGTAGCCCTTCTGAGCGCTCCTGCAGTTGTAATAGTGGTACCGCTGGGTGCGACCCTTGGCAGATTCGATCTGTAAAGAGGATCCACAATCACCGCATTTAAGAATCCCGGTAAAACTCCAAGTACTATGAGGGCTAGAGCCGTCTTCTAAAATGCTTTCTGAGTTCATGAGCATTTGAACCTCCTCGAAAAGGATTTCATCGATAATTGGCGTGTGTGAGTCAACAATGACCCACCTATCCCGCGGCTGACGAACACCATTCAGCTTCTGCCCGAATATAGTTTTTCCCAACAGTCTCTCGTTTCGCAACAATGACGTAACAGACGTTTTATTCCATGGCTTTTGCTTGTTTCTAACGCCCCGATCGTTGAGTACTTGGGCTATGCTGCGGCCTCCAAGCCCCTGTAGGCGCATTTTAAAAATCTGCTGGACGATATCGGATTCATAGGAATCGGGGACCAAACGTTTTTTCTTTGGATTTTCCGGCGATTTTTCAGCTTTATAGCCAAAGGGTGGGACTCCTCCATTCCAAAACCCATCCCTTGCGTTCTTTATCATCGATCGACGGGTATCAGCGGATATTTGATGCGACAAGTGCTCATCGAACAGCTCTAAAATGCCCTCGTGTAGCATTCCGGAACCGCCTTCGTCAAAACTGACAGAGACGTATTCCACTTTGGTCCCGCCAGACTGGAGACGGCGCTTATTGAGCTGTGCATCCAATCGATTTCGAGCAAAACGCGAGGTGGACCAGCAAATGAAATAATCAATATCAAATGACTCACAATAAGCGATCGCGGCCTGAAATTGAGGGCGAGCATCGCTTCGACCCGAAATACCCTCGTCCGCAAACACTTTCGCGACGACGGATCCTAGCTCCTCAGCTTTCCTCTGGCACTGATCCAGCTGAGAATCGATAGGCAACTCTTTCTCTTTCTGGCCTGTACTCGATACCCTCAAGTAAATGACCGATTTCGGCATTTTCATCAGCTTCTGATCTTTTTATCGTGGTTTCGGAAATACTAACCCCTTCTTTCTCCAAGGTCATCTGTATCTCCTTGGTCGATAGGCCTTGCTCCCGCAGTCTCTTGACATATCGTCGACGGTATGCGCGAGAAATCACAGAAAAGCTTGGCAAGTAGAATCGGCCATCAACTTCTCGCCATGACTCCAGCATCTGCCAGACAACCAGCGTGTTTTGGACGCCGATCTCCCGAGCGAGATCGGTTATCAGGTCGTGGACGTTTAAAAGCTCCAGAGCCCTGAGCGATTTTTCCTCATTACCAAGTTCAGAATTGGTGCAATTATCTTGGTAACCTCCCCCCTCTGGGGTGGGGGTGCGATCCCTCTGCCGACCCCCCACCCCTCCCCGGGGCGCACCAGAATCACCATATTTGCGCTTTGAGCTTCGCATATTGTCCGAGCCTCTTGTGCTAAGTGTTTGATATAGCGTGCTGCCACACACTGTGAGCTTCGTATAATGGTATTAAACGAAGTTGGTAGTTCTATTCCCCTATTTGTTTTTGCCCGTTTTAAAGGCAAGTTTCAGAGTCACATTCGCACCCCTTAGAACGCCCATGTTTAAAGGGATTAAAGATAGTGGGTGGGCCGTGGTATTAGGGTTCTATCCCGCAACCCGTCCAAAAGGAAAACCTCTATCATCTACTACAGCAAGTAAACTGTGGACGCTGACAAGGGTGTATTCCCTGTCGTTAATCACCGTGTCATAGCCTGCACAGTAGGCCAGCAGAACATGGTCGTTTTCTCGAACAGATGTCACCAGGTGACCAACACTGCAGACACGGCCTACGCGAGCATGCCTGGTAATGTGAGATATCCCCTCAATCTCACATCCCGATGTTTCGGAAACACTCTCCAGCAGGACAAAATGACCATAAGCTCTAAGCATTCGCGCCGGCCTTATTCAGTTTGTCTATGAGTGACGATACTGGAGTGTTTATCTTACCTAGCGGGTTGCTGCGGTCGATCACAGCGGTTCGTTTCCGCATAGCAACCTGAACATATATGGACGTCGCATTGGCATCGGTGTGGCCCAGCTGAGCCTGCATATCAAGCGTTGTCGCGTCCGACTCAGCCATTTCTGTTCCCAATAAGTGGCGCAATGCGTGAGGGTGGGCCTGATCCAGGGGAATTCCTGCAGCCTTGGCATGCTTCTGCAGTAGCCGCCAAACAGATTTTTGAGATAACCGGCGGTGCTCTCCTCTGTACTCATGCTCAGGAACAGCGCGATTCCCAAAGCTCACAAAGATCAATTTATCGCCGTCAGGCAGGGTCCGATCGATCGCATCGAGCTCAGGATGACCTAGATACGCCCATAACAGCACAGCGGCTTCTTGCGGAAGCGGAACGGCTCGCTCGTTATCTCCTTTCTCTCTCAAGCGAACAGCGAAGCGATCGCGACCCTGGCCATCCTGGAATGAATAGAGAGACGACTCATTCATTCCAACCAAACCGCTAACGCGCATGCCACATCCGGCCAGCAGCGCAATAATTGCTGCATCACGCAACCCATCAAGCGTACCGATATCGGGCTGCATCAACATTTTCTCGACACTGGACAACTGCATAGCGATAGGCATGCGCCTTCCAATGGAAGGGTATTCCAGAGAACCGGCCGGATCCTCTTTGATATGGCCATTCTCGTGTAGGAATTCATACAAACCACGAACGGCGGCAACAACAGCCTTCCTACTTCCAGGAGCCAATCCGGATTTGTGAAGGTGTAAACCGGTGAACGCAATCAGCTGATCACGGGATGCATCAAACAGAGAAGTGCCAGAATCGGCAAGAAATGAAATGAGGCGTTGAATATAGCCCTGGTATTTTTCAACCGTGGCAACGCTACGCCCTTGGGAGGCGACTTTGTAGTTCAGCCAGTCCGTGACCGCTGGATAATCCGTGACCAATTCCGGCATAAAAAAATACCCCAGGGGCAGCGCAGGATGAAATCCTGTGGATTCGGCCGAATTATAGCATATCCCCTTGTTTTATATCTATTTTTCACCCACAAAACATCCACAAAAAAACCGTGGATGCAAAAAAAAGCTGTGGAAATATTCCGTTACATTTCAAAAACCCGTGGATCATACCGTTTTTGTTGTGGATCTCTTCTTTTCCGTATTTATTTATATTTTTCAATCAATTAGAGAAAGAAAAGAAATACAAAGGGGCGAAAGCAACAGGCCATGCAGAGAAAAACCGTGGAGAAAAAGCAAACATATGTGGAGAAAACCACCGAAACCGTGGATCGAACTAATAATAATATCCACTCATAACAAAGACTTAACATTCTGTAACGGTCAATTCCACAGTCCACAGTGCCCTCCCTGTCCTCCGTAAAAAATCTGGGCTGGCCCAATTTTCGCCTTCCTTGCTTTCCGGCCAGTTTTGCGGTCGCGCAGCGTTATTCTCGAAGGGGGGCGGGGAAACAACGGGAACACGAGTACCGGATACAAACTGGAGGATGACCAGGAAGACTGTAAGCGTTATTAGCCAGAGCAGCGTTCTCACGTGCACTTGAACTTCGTTATTTGCTAAGATCAGCCGAATCTCGAACAAAAAGAAGGATAACGCATGGACGACACCGTTATTTTTGTCATCTGCGCCATCATTGCCGGCATCATCTACTTCGTGCCGACAATCATCGCCACCAGGCGCGACCACTCCAACATGGTCGCCATCTTCCTCTTGAACCTTTTACTGGGCTGGTCGTTTCTAGGTTGGCTAGCGGCGCTTATATGGTCCGTCTCAAGGACCAACCCCAAAGACAAGGCGCCAGCCCCAACAAAGGCAGAAGCCGTTGTAAGATGCCCCTACTGCGCAGAGAACATCCAAGCACTGGCGATCAAGTGCAAACACTGCGGGAGTAATCTATCCCGAACACCCCAAAACCAACCAGGAGAAGCAAATGGCTAATGATAAGAATCAACAAGGCTCTGGGCACCCAACCCCTCCCACCGATCGGCCGAGCGACCGCGGGGGCGGCCAACGGCCAGGTGACGGTATCAAAGAAAGTATCGAAACAACGAGCACTGGCCCCAAAGCACCCAGCGGTGGGAAGAAGTAAGCATGGCAAAAACTGAACTCAAGGAGTTCAAAGAGGGTTACTACTACAACAGCGGGAAAGCCAGCGACATCTGTCGCCAGCTATCGTTTGCGGGTATCGCCTTAATATGGATATTCAAAAACGATGCAGAGGGCAGTATCGCGCTGCCCAACGACTTGCTGTGGCCCGCTCTTTTCTTCATTGCATGCCTCATCTTTGATCTGTTGCAGTACGTTGTCGCAACAGCAATTTGGGGCATGTTCAACACCTGGCATGAACGGCGCGGTTTAGGTCCAAAGGACGAAGTGGGCGCTCCAGATTACCTCAACTGGCCGGGCGTATTCTTCTTTTGGGGAAAAATAGTGCTCATAATCATTGGCTACGTCAATCTACTTACCTACGTGATTTCAGCTATCTACTTCAACTAGTGTCGCCGCCATCGGAGGCCTCGCACTTCATGCAATGGCCGTGCGCATCGAGCCAATCCTCACAGACATGATCACGCTCTCGAACGTCATGGTTCAGGCTAGCAAGGGACGACCAAACCACTGCTGCTGCAACCAGCAACCCCACCCCTAGAACAATCCACAGCATACCGACACTCCTATAGTTTTTTTCAGCATACAGTGAAGCGATGGGGGCGTAATTGTGAGAAACGAACAGGATCTCACACAGCCGCAGCAGTCAGGGAACAAATGAGCACTCAAACCTAAAAACAGTGCTAATCTTTAGATTCTCAACATACGCCGTATATGGGTAGTCATTTTCTGGCTGGGCCACTAAGCCCACAAGGATTGCATTTTCAAGCGCCTCACAGGCACTAGCCCCCTGACAGCAGCCAGAGCAAACCTCCTCCCCAGCCTGAACAATTGTTATCTCGTATACGTTCACCCAAATGCCTCTCAGTTACACCGCTGCCCGGCGCCGGAGGACCGTAGTTTTGTTGTGGAAATCGCAGATAACGGAGCGTGATCCAATCAATGACCAAGCCGTATATCCAAGCCTCACAGCGACATGCTCGATTTTTTCGCCCGTCCAGGCAGCATACTGCCGCAGCTCCTTGTTAAGGTCGGAACGTAAACTCAAGTATGAATACTCTGTCTCAATTGCCTGGTCTGGTGCTGCTCTGATCATTTCGACCTCCAAATAGAGATTCCGACATTATTTAAAGATGGTTCATTTAAGGAACCCAGTTATGGGCGTTTCGCTTTTCGTCCGTCGTAAACCACGATCTTGACGCTGCCATTCTCTCGTATCGAGCACGACGCTCCGCTTGCGCAATAGACCACGCCTCTTCCGAGAGGGTGCAACAATACGTTCTGCGGGACGGTAGCGGGAGACAGTCGCTGGCGATCCGTGACCACGATACGAAGCCTGATTCGTGCCATGCTTCAACAGAGGCTATGTCGTCGTCGTTCATTCGCTCTACTGCAACTGCGCCACCGTAATCGACGGACGCGCACTCTAAAAACAGCAACAAGCTCAGCTCTGATCTACTCATCTGTTCGTGTGTCATATAGTTATCTCCCGACAAAATCACTCGTTGTACTCTTTCAGCATCCGATCACAGATACTGTCCAGCTTCTCAGCCATGTACCACATATCGTTATTATCTCGACGACTGACTACCTTTGCGCGGCTGACGTTTCGTTCTATTAATATCCACGCGGCAATTCGTATCAAAAACACTTCAACGTGCTTGCGAATCTTCTTTCTCAAAACGCGTTCCTCAACAAACCAACGGCTAAGCGCACAAGCTTGGCCCAAGAAGTTCGATGCTTTTGATCGAATCTTTATCAATGAGGCCTTCAACGTCGCTGAAGCTTCCTCCGTGAATGTAGATAACCCCTTCCTTACATTGGATGTAACAGGGCGAGTCCCCTTTAGGGGCGTAAGTCGTATCTCCCTTTGCATTCGTGGTTATCACTTCGACTCTATAACAATTCATTTTTATGCCCTCCAAGGCTAGTTTGTTCGACATTACTTAAGCTTGATGTGATTCAAGCACCTTGATTCGTTCTAGGGAATGGCCGCCAGTGCGACCCAAAAGATTAACCACGGCCTCGCCATGCCCTAATTCCCACGCAACCGATCTGGTGTTTGTGTGGTGCTCTTTTCCAAAATCATCTGTGTAGATGACCGCAGTACCTACAGGGAACCATTCGTTAAATTCTTTAGCTTTCATCCCAAGTCACTCCTTAGCGACATTTCTACTGTTTGAGCTCTAAGTAGGTACCGTGCTCGCTGATTCGCTTTAGCGCGATCGCACACTCTTCGCCAAAAGCAAAAAACACAGTGCCGGCACCGCTTCTACTCTTCTTGTGCTGGTTCTCTTTACCAGGCACAAAATCAATTCTTCCGCTGTAAAAAAGCATTGATGTGCATGACTTCATTGCCTTCTGACACCAAGCCGCATCAGTTCGGCTAAATACAAGGGCGATGCCGTTGTTATGGTCGATCATGCGATTCATCCAAAATCCGATTTCACGGCCATACGGTGGATTTAGCCAGACTCGACCAAACCACTTTTTACTGAGCCCATCGTCAAAAATGGTGTACTTTGTTTTTGCTGGCACGGCGCTTTCCATGTCATAGGGAGAGGCTGGATCCAAGTCGAATTCCATACCCAGAGCTTCGAAAACCCACTTTGGTGTATACCATTCAACGCTCTTTCGTTTCGATCGAGTTGATTTTTCGGAAAACATGCCGCTCATTCTTAGCGCTTCCACCAAGTGCAGTTTTCCCAATAACAAGCGCGCTCACGCAGACCATCTCTGAAGGCCTCCTCTTGATGGCTTTCAACTCCGAGCTCGATGCAGATCATCTCAAGGTCGAGCATCGCATCTGCTGCTTCCCGCATCTTTTTTACCGCCAGGTCAACGGCCTTCTTCTTCTGCTTAGGTGTCATGCGATATCGCTCCTCTTACTCCCAATCCACCAATTTTTTCCGGGTGGTTTTCAACTGCTTCGCGACATAACTGGTGTACCCTGCCTGATCCAACCACCTCAGCATTTCAGCTTGATCTGGATTACTGTAGTCATCCATGGTGGTGATTCTTTGCAAATAGTTGACGAGCTCCAGATTTCCGGCATCAAGCGTCGCGCTCATTTCCAGCGCACTGGGTCCAGGGAGTTCGCGGTGGTCGCAAGCCGACCAAGCAGCATGCGCCAAAAGATACGCAGCAGAGCACGTATGGAGCTTCACAATTTTCGTCTTCACAATGTCGAGTAACTTCATCATTTTCTCCTGGTCAATAAATTATGGGAGGGTGTCATGGCGACACCGCACCCGCATGCAACTCCACAGCCCGAAATACCGCCTCGATATCCCCAGATCGCTCAATCGAGTACTGATCCCCACCGAAGTTCACAAAAACGCCTTCTCGCTGGAGTATCAAAGACGCCCCCTCAGGCACAGCGACACTCCGAAGCGCCTCGAATATTCCCGCCGAACCGGGTTCTGCGCTGGCAGGCTCAGATTGATGCTCAGGAATTTGCAAGGCATTGGGTAAAACATCGTTAGGAAAAGCGACTCCACCGCCTATTTTCCCAGCAGGCACATCGACAACTTCAGTGCGGTCGGGCCCTGCGGCCAAATCGAGCCCAACGTGCGACGCTGGCTCAAATTCGGCCACTGTCTCCTCCTGCTTTTCCGCAGGCGCTTCCGGTTCTTCGCTATCCTGCACCTGGTCATCCTCCACCACTTCACCAGAGAGAACCCCTTTGCCCTTGCTCGTTAACTTCCAGTAGCCGTTGGTCCAGCGATAAACCAAACCCCGCTGCACCATGTTATTCATAAACAGACTGGCCGCCGAGCGATCGCCCAGGTATACAATTTCATCCAGTAACGCTTTCGTTGATTTTTCTGACTCAGAAAGCGACTTCAGTACCAACTGTGTTTTATCGATCGTTTCCACCTTAACCCCCATTCGCTTATCGACGCCCCTCAGCTGACCGGCAGGGCGCTCTGTTTACCTTCCTCCAACCTGAGCCGTCTCGGTTGGCTGTCGTCAAAATGGGCTGCTCTCCGGTCGATTCTGGTTTCTACGCCACGGGTTTTAATCGACATCCCCGCACCCACACCCACGGAATCACAGCCCTCTCGGGTATTCCATCAGGCCAGCCGTGGCACATCTCCCACTCGAAGCTTGCGTTCGTCTTTCAACGCAGCCATTTCCTCCGGAGAAACCAAGTTTTCTTCCTCGAGTATTTTCACTTCCAACTTTGTACACAGCTCCCGCTGCGCGTACACATGGCCATCCCGAGTACTGGAATATATTGACTCAAGCGACTTGGCGCGCTGGAAAATGCGCATCAGTTTTTCCGCATGATCCTGGTCTTCAAGCAACAGCTCGTGATCACCTATCTTTGCTACGATCATGTTCCCCCCTAAAAATTCTCATCAAAATAGTCTTTCAAAACGGCATCAACCTGGCTTCGGCTCAAGGTCATTGCCTCCCCTTCTCGATGGAACAACCAGAACCGGTTCGGATCCACTTGCACCAGCGAAAACTCCTCTCCCGAGACAACGCCCGGCGAGTTTGTAAACGCTCTTAAAAGCGCTTGCATGTGTTCAGTCATAACGCCCATACCTCACCCCGCCAGCGACATTTGTTGCCAGGACGCTTCCGCATTCGTGCGGTCGATTTCCTCCGGCAGTGAAACGGTCAACCCGTACTGGTTCAAAACAGCCAGCGACAACACCTCCAGGTGCGCAGTGCGAACCTTATCGATCGTGCGCTCCTTGCCTGTCGCCACCAGGGCACCTGCCTTGGTGAGCTGTTTCCTCAGTACGGTGGGCGACTTGATCGTCAGGGCGTTGTATTTGTCACGGAGGTAGGTCGTTGTGGACAGGTGCTGCATGATGGACGTGCATTTGATGAACAGGAACACCTCGTCAGAGGCAAAATCCTTCTCAAATTTATGCGGGTAATCGAAGCGCTTGGCGTCGAGCTCGCCCAGGATAATCTCGATGATCCACACCCACGGCTCGCGGCGAGCCTTGGTCTCGTTGATATGGGTATTCATCTGGGTAATCAGGTCGCGGATAAATCCGCCCTGTTCCTTTGGAATGTCCGCAAAATCAGTTAAAAAACGCCAGGCGGTGAGAATAGCGGCATAATTTCCCACCATCCGCTCTGCACCATGATCGGCATTCCGATCGGCAGAACAGTGTTCCTGGCAAAACCCCAACACCTCATTGAACTTGTCGAGCACCGTGTCTTTGTTTAACCCCGCCAGATAACTCAACCATTCCTTAACAGGGAACACCGGCAAGTTCTCGGGAATCAGTGACCCCTTGTTCTTGAGCTCCACGCGCACCAGTTTCCCGGTCAGCCCATCGACAGGCACATCCTCACCGGCCAATAACACCGGCGCACTCATCAAAAATTCAGTCATATCCGAGCCGCGGCGGGTCACGGTGAATTGGTAACTCTCCTGGAGCATCGCCACGGCCTTATCAATCACATCCTGTCGCCGCGTACTAATCTCTTCCCAACCTACGGGGTGCGAAGTGTGGCTCATCGATGTCAGCAATCTGAACTCCGTCTGCAGCGACTGTGCGCCAAACATCGTGAAGCCAATCGTGCGCTCCATTCTGTTGATCAGTGTCGATTTGCCTGAGCCCTTGTCGGCCTGCATATTCATGTGCGGCCAAAACCCCAGAAAGGCTTTCAGATGTGCCCCTAGCGCCCACACCAGGCATTGCAAAGCAGCGTTATCGCTAAATGTGTGTTGGTAAGCGCTGAGGACTTTTTTCGCGTTGTAGATGGGGCCGGTCGGGAAGGAAAGGTTTGAATAAGGGCACTGCTTTTCAGGATCGGTAAAGTAGGTATCGGCACCCTCATTCACCAGGAGTTTGCCGTCTTGCCAGGCTAGGCCCACAAAATTCACCGCGTCTCTGGCCCCCAAATGCGTCGTGCGCTCCAGCAGGTTAATCATCCGAGCAAATCGCGTCGTGTTGAACAGCGCACCAAACTCACGCCACTGGTCCGGGTTGTACAATTTCTCGTCAGTAAACACCTTTCGTCGTAGTGCATTCCCGTACCGTGGCGACTGAACACTGGCACAAAACAACGTCCGGGGCGCTAGGTCTTTATCCCCGCTCATAGCGGCCGTCGCGCTGGCAATGCGGATGCGCGTCAGTGCAGCAACCCGAAACCCGCACAAATCTTCAAAGCTCATCTGCTGCGCTTCACCGCCGTCTGCATTCGTTCCCTTGGATATTTTCACAAACTGTGAATGGTCCAGCTTCACACGGAACAAAAAATATTTGGTGTAGTCATGCGGCGGCAGGTAAACGCGAGGGCGCCCTTTCAGGCGGGTCGCTTCATCGTCCCCACATGGTAAGCCGGGAATCAGCCATTGCTCGTAGCGCTTGAGTGCAAATCGGGTCGCCTGCTCGCCATGCTCTCTCAGGTAATCATTAATGTCATTGATGCCGTCCCAGTCATCGCTCCACTGGTCGACGAACACACAGGCAATATCAAGTGCCGTCAGCGTTTCATGCAGCGCCCACGCTGCTTGGGGGCCGGGGCGCTCGCCCTTGCGAGGGCCTTTATCGATCGGGTCGTCGTTATCCATGCAACAAACAACCAGTTTGCCCCGCAGGAACCGCCAATCCATATTCGTGTTACCGGTACCACGGGTTGCGATCGCCGCGGTATAGGGCAGTTCGCATGACATAATGCTCAGCGCATTAATGGCAGACTCAACCAGGTAAACTGTATTCGCTCTCTCCAGCTGGAATGGATCCGGTATCCATGGGAAGCCATCCTTATCGCCCTGGCTCTTGGTCTTCAGCCCCCCATTGAGCTCCGGATCGAAGTAGCGATAATCGATCCCCTTCACAAATCGGTCTTGAATCCCTCGCACAATAAACGCCGCGGCCGGGCCGCCATGGAATCGGGACCCCGGGTCAAATTTCGGGTTCGTATAGTCGTCATAACCCAGCGTTCCCCGCTTGATGCACTGATCTATGATCTTTTCTGCGATGCCCCGCTTCTCAATCAGATAGGGTTTCGCTTTGTCAGCAGCTTTGCGGTAATTGTCCGCCCACAGATCCAAGCCCTTGAGCTCCCGTTCGGGCATGTCGTCTTTCGGAATCTGATAGAGTTCATGCAGCCGATCCACCGCCTCCGCTATCTCAGTGATGCTTTCAACATACATCACCAGATCAATACAGGAGCCACCCACATCAGCCGAGAAGTCTTTCCACCCCCACTGCCCGTCTTTCTCAAATATCGACAACGAGGGATTAACATCGTCATGATGGGGGCTCCGGTAGTTCCCCCGGCCGCCGGGACGGACCAGCTCCAGTTTCCCTGCCAGATCGTGCAGATCGATCATCTGTTTCAGTTGTTGTATTGATGCCACGTAAGGCCTCTCTCGCTTCCTCAAGACTGAATAAAAACTGACCGTTGAACTCGGACAAAACGGCTTGCACGTCCTCGCTTTTCATCAAGTCAGCGACTTTGGGGTCTGTTTTGCATATGTGCCCCCACAAACTTTTCTTCTGCTCAGGCGTGAGCTCAGACAGACGGATGTATTCCTCTGAGCAGACTGAAGAATGGACAACCGGCTCAACCTCGCGGGTAGGCGTCGCCGGCTGCCATATCGCTCCATCTGACTTAGTGGGCATGTGCAACCGTTGTCGGTGCAGGCAAGCGCATCGGCCGACGACCCGACGGAGGGTGATTCTTCGCCTGGATGCGATTGAAAACTTCCTCTCGATGGACGGGCGTCGACTTGGGAGCCTCGACACCGATACGCACCTGGTTCCCCTTGACTCCCAGAACCGTGATTCGGACATCTCCCTTTTCACCCACAACGATGGTTTCGCTTGTTCTTCGCGTCATAATTAGCATGTAAATCTCCTGGTCTTGATTAGTAGTTAGATTACTTTTTGCAGGAATGCCTGCATCGACTCCTTGTCCGGCTGCAGATAAATCGAGGTGGTTTTCAGATCCGAATGATCCAAATGCACCTGTATTTTCAACAGCGTCTCCATGTCATTTTTCTCGGCCAAGCGGCGCTTGGCCCAGGTATGGCGCCACCAATGGGGTGTCGCATCAAAAGGAAGGTTGGCCTCGCGGCACCATTGCGTCATGCGCAGCTGCAGGCTACGCACGGTAATTGGCTGCTGGTTGCGGCTAATCAGTAGCGGCCGATCCTCTGCTGGAATATCCCAACGGTCGTGATCCACCATTTGGCTATGGATCATCAGCAGGTTGCTCAGCGCAGCGCGGACGCGCTTATTCGCGTAAAACTGCCGATCGCTCCCCTTGGCCCTGCCGCGTTTTTTAAGGCGCGTCACGGTCACCTGCTCAGTGCGAACGGTGCGTTTGGCATCCCCAACCGTCAGAGTGACCAGAGTCGACACCCTCAGCCCGGTATGGCGCAGAAACACCATCCACCAATAATCACGGCGGGCATACACATCCGAGATTCGGGTTTTAATGCAGCCCAGCAGCTGCTTTTCTTCGTCGGGAGTAAAATATTTATCGAACACCTGGCCATCAGACGTGAGCATGGTTGACCTCCAGCGAATCAGACTCCTCGATTACCCGAACGTCACGCAGCTTGCCGGGGCCCCGGCTGCCATTCACGCTCAGCACGGTCAAAATAATTTCATACTGGCACGGTCCAATCCGGTGGATGCACCGAACCTGCAGTCGCAAGCCGCACCACTCATCCAGAGTTAAAACGTCCCCATACAGAGGGATCATCCCGATCGTCGATGACACGTTATTTCCACGCACCTCAACCAGTACATAGCGGCCCTGGCTGGTCACAATCCTACCGGTGAAGCCCCGACCCAACGACAATGATTGTCCGTTCCGGATCGTCATATGTTTGCGCTGCCGCGCCTGCTGTGTCAGCGGGTAGACACGCTGACCAAATTCAATCACCTCACCCATGGTTTCCTCCTGGTCGTTTTCCTGTTCTGCATGTTTTGCCGATCGCTGCTTTTGCCTGCATCGTAAGCGCTTGGCGCATCACGTCCGATGCCAAGCACTCTTCGAAGCTAATACGGCGCTGCAGCCATCTGTTTTTGTTATATACCCAGCGAAGTTGCTGCTCGCCGACATCCGGAACCAAATCAAACCCCATCTGCCGGCCGCTCATATCAGCGCTCCTGCTTTTCTCTGGTGCGCGTTTCCGCCCTCTGACTCAGGAACTCACACAACTCTTCCTGAAAACACAGTACCCACGGCTTAAAGTCCGGGCGTACCGCTTTACCCCCGGCGTTGTCCCGCACAGGGCAGGAGCCCTGCTTCACCAGGCGTTTCTGCACACTCACTCCGCAATGGCCTCAAGCCGGGCAATAAACGCCAAGTGGGCGCGAATCATCTGCTCACCCTCCACCCGTATTTCTTCCACTTCCTGCCGAGTGATCTTTCGATCCTCCAAGGCCTTTGCGACCTCCCGCGCCATATCACCCACTTCACGGTGGAAGGCCGCATAGGACTCCAGCAATTCGACGTCGGAGGTGCCAGTGAAATCGCCCAGATATACACAGGCATATCCCATGGCCGACGCGACCTCATAAAGCATCGAAGGGTCATTGGTTTCCTGCATGATGCGAACGGCGTCGATCAGCCCGAGCTTGGCACCGGTTGAGTTGGGATTGACTTCGTTTAGAAGAGAGTGAGCACTCTTATCAATGAGGGGAGCAAGTTGGTAGGCCTTGCCCGGAAAGCTGTGTACTGTTTCGTATGCCGCTGATTTGACCCGTTCTATTTCGGGACGAACAGGGATTGACGTTGCCGGTTGAACCGGCGCTAGTGTTGCGCGCATGTGAGCCTCCTGGACTGGCTAACATTGTTTTTACCAATACGACGCGCTTACACTATTACTGGGCGTTAGGTTCCGAGCCTGTGTGTATCCGCCTGCCAGCGGTGCGCATCGCCCCGGGCCGTCGGGACTGCCATTCCGACGGCCCACCTCGTTATGAGGCCTTTCTGAGCTCCGCGATATACTCCTGGTCCTCATCGACCGGAGGCAACTGCATCGCCTTCTCAACCAAATCCAACTGATCTTCTAAAAGAATTCGGGCCATTTGTGAGACGCCGCGGCGTTCTCTCATTGCCAAACGCTCTATTCGTTGGCGTATGCTCTCGCTATAGACAGACGTAACGTCTCGGGTTCGCTGTTGCATATGAATAACCTCCGCGGTTTAATGCATGCATATAGAAAACTTTAAATATCTATTCTTTTATAGATTATATAGCATTTTTAAATAGTTCAATCTATTTTTTTATATATTCGGCGTTTTTTTATCATGGATCAATCAAATCTAATAGATCGCATCAATGCGATACTGGAGAACCGCTCCATCTATGCCTGGGTGCAATCCTTTGGTGCGACAAACGGTGTAGCTGAGTCACTGAAAAAAAACACAATGCCGCGAGGCGACATCCTGACGCTGATTGGTCGAGTGGAAAACGTATCACTAAATTGGCTGACAGCCGGGAAAGGGAGACCATTCTTAATTGGTAAGCATGTCCGGCCTATACAGTTCGCATACGCAATTAGAGCTCATCTGGAAGACGACCCAAATTGGCATGTATCCGTTGTCAGCTGTGACTACTATCCGGACGAAACAGTTGTAATTTTTGAAGCACCTGCACAGGTCGACTACAAAGGAAAGGCTGTAGACTACACATTGATAGAGCTCGAATGCGGAGGATGGAATCAGGATGTTGCTAAGGAACTCAAGAAAGCAAAGAACGTGACTTGTTATAGCCTCGGCGACAGTAAGCTCGCCACGAATAAGATCATGTTCAATATGCTCAAATCGGGAAGGATGGGAACATACTTAATACACAGGTTTTTCAAAAATCTTAGACCTGTCGACCCCTCTTTGGTTCTGGACCGGCCAACCGTTGAGAGACCCATCCGCTATGAAGTGCGCGAATCGGGTCCCGCGGATCTAATAGATTTGAGTAAAATGCGCCAGGTGATCGACGCGGTAAAAACTGCAGCAGAAGAGGAAGGCCGGCAACTGAGCAATGCCCAGTTTTCCAGCGCAGTAGCAAGCCTATACCGGCGCCTGGAACCTGGTGCGCATATTGACCAGAACGTCGTCAAAATTGCGATCGACAGCGCTCAGGCGCTGGGCGCCGCCGAATGATTCAGATAACTGGCTACCCGATAATGCCAATCAGCTAAACGCAACAACCGCTCATTCGGGTCCACAATCCCTTTAATCTGTATTCTTTCCTGAAGTAATTCCTTGGCCGCACACGCGGTCGGGGTATCTTTCTTGCTCAGTGACTTCTGTGTCATTCCTCATGTCCTCCAAGCTATTTTTATTGTTATTCCATTCGGAAATATAGCGGACTAAGCAGTGTATTCGCATTCATACCTTTGACCATGACAGATTTGTCGTGATCAATGCGGAAACAAGACCTATATGTCGGTATAGCGCTCAATTGCGCTCAGGATGCTACTCATCAGAGCACCTTTTCTGCCCGATAAACGACTCGTGTAATCGCGACCAAAAACAATATAGTCGAGTGATACATCCAGGAGTCGGCACACTTGAGAAAATGTAACCCAATTAGACAAGGTCAGGTCA
>Ga0070728_10003795_pt1 | contig 16257 bp, 11 predicted proteins | sample tdDd471_FD_66723 | JGI IMG/M metagenome (GOLD analysis project Ga0070728, IMG submission 66723) | Marine sediment microbial communities from the Atlantic coast under amendment with organic carbon and nitrate - tdDd47.1 | ecosystem: Environmental > Aquatic > Marine > Coastal > Sediment | place...
CGTCACCGAGAAGAACAGGATGGGTCGGTCGTTGGCTCCCTCGCGCCGGACGTCGACGCGATCGACATCGTCCGGAAGGTCGGCCTCGACGCGTGCGACTCGATCGCGCACGTCGCGCTCGACGATACCGGGGTCGGCATCACGTTTCAGCTCCAGGGAGATGCGGACGTCGCTGCGCGTGCAGCGCGTGCTGATCGACTCGATGCCCGCGACAGAACCGAGTCCCTCCTCGATCGGAACCGCGATGTTGCGTTCCGCCTCGACCGGGGAGGAGTCCCGCAGGCGGGCGCGGACCGTGATGCTGCGCGACTCGAATCCGCTGGGGAGCATCTCCAGCGGGATATTGAGGAACGAGAGCGCGCCCATGACGAGCATGGCGCCGCAGGCGACGAGGATGCCGACCGGTCGGGCCAGTACCTTGCGCATGTGACTGCTCATGCGGGCTTCCTCCGTCCTCCGGCGAGGTCGTAGAGCACCGGCACCACGACCAGCGTGAGGACTGTGCTCGAGATCAGGCCGCCAATCACCGTGATCGCCATCGGCGCCCGCAACTCCGCCGCCTCCCCGCCTCCGAGTCCCAGCGGAAGCGTGTCGGCGCCCGGAATGCCGGCCAGCACTCCGGTGAGCGGCACGAGACCCAGGATCGTCGTTAGCGTGGTCATCAGGATCGGGCGCAGGCGCTCCTGGGCGGCGCCGAGGATCGCCTCGTGTCGCGACGAGCCCTCACGCATTCGGCGATTCATGCAGTCGAGCAGCACGATCGCGTTGTTGACGGCGATACCGACCAACAGAATCGAGCCGAGGAGTACGACGACGCTGAGCGGGAGATTGAGCAGGTCGAGCAGCAGCACCGCGCCGACGCCGGCGAGCGGCAGGGCGACCATGATCAGGAGAGGCTGGATCAGCGACTCAAACTGGGCGGCCATGACGGCGTAGACCAGGAAGATCGCCAGGAGCATTGCGAACAGGAGGGCGCGCGACGAGCGCTGCGCCTCTTCGCTGCGACCGAGCACCTGCACATCGACGCCGAAGCGCTTCGCGATCGGGGCGGCAGCGGCGGCCGCTTCACGCGCCACGCGATCGAGTTGCAGTCCTTCGTAGTCCGCCTCGATGGTTGCCGCGTGCCGACCTCCGACACGGCGCACTTCGCCGGGCCCCTCGGCCACGACCGGTTCGCCATCCAGGACCATCCGCAACGGCAGCGACCCGCTCCCGGGGTCGGCAACGTCGAGTTCCTTCAGGTCGCGCACCGACGCGCGATCGTCCGCCGCAATGCGAACGCGGACGTCGGTGCGCGCCGAGCCCTCGACGAGGGAGGTGGGGACGCGTCCCGTCAGTTTGCCCTGCACGCGAGTCGCGACCTCCTCCGCGGTGAGGCCAAAGCGGAACAGCGCGTCCCGGTCGAACTTCAAGCGCACCTCGCGCGCGCCGCGTCCGTGTCCCACGCGCACCGAGGTTACTCCCGGAAAGTCGCGCACGATCATGGCGGTCTGCTCCGCTGCCCGGGAGATGCGACCCAAGTCGGTCTCCCCGCCGCCGAAGAACACGAGCTTCAGGGGCAGCGCGAAGCGGAACAGCGAGGAGGGGAGCAACTGGGACTGCGCATCCGGCTGGCGTCGCAGGATCGCCTCGACCTCGCGTTGGACGTCGCGTTCGGTGCCGGCCATCTGTGTCGCGTGCGTCAAGTGCACCGTGATTGTCGCCGTGTGCTCGCCCTCGTCGGCGGCGCGATCGGCATCCGCCTCGACGCCGACCGTGGTGGCCGTCCATTCCACGCTCGGAAGCGCGCGGATGCGTTCCTCCGCCCGACGAACGCGGCGGGCCGTGCTTTCCAGCGGCGTGCCGGGCACGAACGAGACCTTCATCTCGAACTCCCCGGTCAGCGACTCCGGAATGAGATCGGGGGAGAGCGTCGATCCGCGCCAGCCGGCGAACACCAAAGCGCCGAGCGCCAGCGCGACGACAACCCCGCGGGCGCGCAAGCAGCCGCGAAGAAACGGCACGTACGCACGTTCGAGTGCGCTGTAGACATGCTGGAACGCTCGCGCAGCCGGCCACATGATGCCGCGCGTCATCCAGGCCAAGACCCGGAATACGCCGCCCACAAGCAGCGTGACGAGGAACCACTGGAAGGCGATCAACCTGCCGAGGAGCGCGAACCACACGAACACGAACCACCACAGTCCGCCCCAGATCTTTCCGAGCAGACCGCGTCGGCGCAGGCGCGCCCACGAGAGGACCGTGCTTTGGCCGATCAGCCGCCCCGCCCAGCCGAAGCGTCGCGTGCGTCCGGTGGCACCCGCCTTGGGGCCCAGGCTCGGCAGCGTCGCGAGGCAGGTCGGGATCACGAACAGGGCAACGACGAGAGACACCAGCAGCGAGAACACGACCGTCAGCGCGAGGTCGCGGAAGATCTGGCCGGCGATCCCCGCCTCCTCGACGAAGACGATCGGAAAGAACACGCAAACCGATGTCAGCGTTGACGCGGTGATGGCGCCCGCGACGTCGGAGACGCCGTGGATTGCGGCGTCCATCGCGCCCTCGCCCTGTGCGCGCCGGCGAGCCGACGACTCGAGCACGACAATCGCGTTGTCGACCAGCATTCCGACCCCGAGCGCGAGACCGCCCAGCGACATGATGTTGAGCGAAACTCCGGCCAGGAACATGGGCGCGAACGTGGCCGCGATGCAGATCGAGATCACCGTCGCGGCGATGAGCGTGACCAGGCCGTCGCGCAGGAACAGGTAGAGCACGAAGATCGCCAGGAGCCCGCCGAGGATGGCGGTGTCGCGCACTTCGTCGATGGCGCCCTCGATGAAACGGCTCTGGTCGGTCAGCACGCGCATCGAGACCCAAGGCTTGAGCGACGTTTCGAGGTTCTGCGTGCTCGCGATGCCGCTCGACTGCGGTCGGCCGCGGCCGCGTCCGCGTCCGCGCCCGCCCCCTTCGCTCGACTTGGGCGCGGCCACCTTGCCGGAGATGCGATCGCGCACGGCAGCAGCAACCGCGACCAGGTTCGCGTCCGCCTTCTTGTAAACCTCGACGAGCACGGCTTCCTTGCCGTCGAAGTACGCCGCCATCTCCCGTTCCTTGAACGTCTCCTCGACGCGGCCGAGTTCGCGCACGCGAATGGCCACGTTGTTGATGCGCCGCACGACCAGATCCTCGATCTGCTCCACGGTGCGCAACTCGTTCACCGAGCGGACGATGTACTCGATCATCCCCTCGTTGATCAGGCCCGCCGCCTCGTTGCGATTGGCGCCCTGCAACGCGTCGGCGACTTCGGAAAGCCGGATGCCGCTGCGCCGCAACGCGCTCTCGTCGAGATAGACGGCGATCTCGCGCTCGCGTCCGCCGCGGATCTTGGCCGCGGCGACACCGTCGAGCTTCTTGATCTCCTTCTCGATCTCCTCCTCCGCCAGTCGTCGCGCCAGCGCGAGATCGGCGTCGCCGCCCTGCTTGCCGTACACGGCGATGCGCAGGATCGGATCGAGGTTCGGGTCGTACGGCAGGATCAGCGGGCGCTTTGCCTCCTGGGGGAGCGTGGCGGCCGCGATCTTCGCGTCGATGTCGCCGCGTACGGCGGTCATGTCCGCGTCCCAACGGAACTCCAACGTGATGTCGCTGAAGTTGCTGCGCGACACCGAGGTCATCGAGACCAGGCCGCCGGTCGTCGCCAGCCGCTTCTCGAGGATGTCGGTGATGCGCTCGTCGACGTCGCGCGGGCCCGCGCCGGGATACTCGGTGCGCACCGTGATGGTGGGGTAGTTGAGGTCGGGCAGCAGCGCGACATCAAGACGCGAGTACGACACGACGCCGAACACGACGATGGCCAGCACGACCATCAGGACGGCGACCGGGCGTCTCGCGGCACCCGCCAGCGGCCCTCCGCGGGGCAGGATCGGGTCGCTCACTTCTCCGGCGTCTGCACGTCGACGTCCGAGCCGTCGGTCACCGTGTCCTGACCTTCGACGACGATCGAATCGTCGGGCGCAACGCCTTCCACGACTTCGATGACGTCTTCGCGTTCGAATCCGGTCTGGATGCGCGTCCGAGCGGCCTTGTTGTCGCGCACGACGAACAGGTACGGCCCCGTTTCATCATCGTGAAGGACGGCGCGTTTCGGGACGACAAGCGCGTTGTCGCGAGTTTCGACGACGATGCGGATCGAGACGAACAGGCCGGGCCGGTAGCCGGCCGCGGGTTTCACGGACATTTTCACGCGGATCGTTCCGGCAGCGCTGTCGACGGTGGGGGCCACCAATTCGACGCGACCGGTCGTCAGCGTGGTGAGCGCGGAGCTTCCGAAGTGCACCGTGTTGCCACGCTGGATGCGGCTCGCCTCGCGCACGGGGAGCTCGCCGTACACGACGAGCTGGTCGGGATCCTCGACGGTATAGACGTGATCGCCGACGCGCACGCGCTCACCTTCCTGCACGTCGCAAAAACTCACGACGCCCGCGAACGGTGCGCGCAGCTGCGATTTCTCGAGGGCCACTTGCGCGCGCTCCTCCTTCACCTCGGCGTCCTGCACGAGGACCGCACCGAGGTCGACTTCCAGCTTCGCCTTCTGCAGCTCAGCCTCGCTGGCACGGACTTTGGCCAGCGCAACCTTGGCTGCGAATTGGGCAGTCTCGTGCTCCTCCGCGGTGATCGTCCCGTCCTCGATTCCGCTCGAGGTGCGCTTGAGAATGCTGGTCGCTTCCTCCGCTTCGAGTCGGGTCTGCTCGAGGCTGCGCTCCGCGCGCGTGCGGTCGACCTTCAGTTCAGCCAGACGCCCCTTGATCTCGAGCACCTTGATCGTCGCTTCGCGCATCGCCAGGTTCATGTCACGATCGTCGATGGTGGCCAGAAGGAAGACATCCTCGCCGTTTTCCGCCGCGCCGATGCGATCCCCGAGGTCGTGATACTTCCGCATGATGCGGCCGTCCACCTCGGCGAGGATCGTGGCGCGGCGTTCCGACTCGAGGTTGGCCTGGGTCTCGACCCAATCCTCGACGTCGCCGCGTCCCGGCTTCTCGACCTGGACCGGCACGAGGAAAGTCTCGTTTTCGCCGTCCTGCTTGCCCCAGTCGCCCTTGCCGGAGGAATCACTCGAGCCTCCGCAGGCGAGGAGGAGGGCGGGGATCAGGAGGAGGGAGGCGATTCGCATGGCTTTTTGGGGAGAAACGGCCAATTCTATCCGAGGGACACACCCGACATGAAGATCAAGCAGCGCCCCGAAGACTTCCGCGTCGAAGAACAGAGCGTGCTCGACGCCGGCAACTCCGGGACGTTCACGCTCTATCGATTGTCGAAGCAGGGCGTCGGCACGCCGGAGGCGGTTCGGCGCATCGCCAAGCGCTGGAATCTCCCGCGGGAGGCGCTCTCCGTTTCGGGCCTCAAGGACACGCACGCCATCACAGGTCAGATGCTGACCATCCGACGAGGTCGCGCGGAAAACCTCGACGGGGGCGCGTGGCGGCTCAACTATCTGGGCCGCGTCGATCGGCCGGCCGACGGTCGCTGCCTCCAGGCCAACCGTTTTCGCATCGTGGTGCGCGATCTGTCCGGCGAGGAGGCGGAGCGATTCGCCGCTCGCGCAACGGAGGTAGGGCGGCACGGATTCGCCAACTACTACGACGACCAGCGCTTCGGGTCGTTGCGCGGAACCGAGGGCGAATTCGTGGGGGCCGCGTTGCTCGCCGGGGACTACGAGCAGGCATTGAAGCTATCGATCGCTTCACCGTCGGCGCAGGATCGCAGCGCCGTTCGCCGCCGCCGCGTTCTCCTCCGCGACCAGTGGGGCGATTGGACGGCGCTCGCGGCCGCGATCCCGGACGGGTTCGAGCACGACCTGTGTGGGCAGCTGGCGCGCGGAGAGAGTTTCGAGGAGGCGTATGGGCGTCTCGACCGTGAGATTCGGCGATTGCACCTTTCCGCCCTTCAGGCGCGCTGGTTCAACGACTGCCTGCGGCGTCGGATCCCGACCGGGCCCGAGGCGGAGGGCGTCGCCGGGGTCTATCGGTTCTCCGAGGGCGAGGGGGAGGATGTCCGGATTCCGTTGGCTTCCGGGCAGGCTCCGGCGCACCCCGACCTCGATGCGGTCCTCGACCAGGCGGCCGTGACCCGGGAGCAGTTGGCGTCGCAGCGCTTCCGCGTCGGCGAGCGATCGACCGTCTCGGTTCCCGCGACCCTCCAGCTTTTGGATGCCGAAGACGATGACCTCAATCCGGGGCGCCAATCGCTCGCGGTGGCCTTTTCGCTACGCCCAGGGAGTTACGCCACGATGCTTCTGAAGCGGTGTAGCTACGACATGCAGTCTGGTAAAACGAACGCGTGAGTCTTCTGCCGGCCGGTTCGCTCGACCACGTACTGCGTGCCCAGAACCCTTGGTGGGTGTCGGGATCGAGCGCTGCGCGCGGAATGGCGGGGCAGCCGCGCGCGTTCGACGAGCGGCTTGCGAGCGACGAACGGCCCGTGCTGCTCACCGGCGCGCGCCGGTCGGGGAAATCGGCGGCGTTGAACCGGCTGGTGGATGCGCGGCTGCGGCAGGGGACACGACCGCGGGACCTTGCGCGGCTCGACCTGAATCACGCGCTGCTGCGTCTGGAGCCGCTGGGGCCTTTGGTCGATCGCGCGCTGAAGCTGATGGAGCCGGAGGGGCGCCCTTGGGTGTTGCTCGACGGCCTGCAGACGGTGCCGGATTGGCCGCAGCGCTTCGGGGAGTTGCTCGCAACGCGGCCGCAGGCGCATTTCGTCGCGGCGAGCGCGGTTGCCGACGGGGTTCACGAGTCGACGTACGACACCGTCCGCGTCGCGCCGTTGCGGTTCCGGGAGCAGTGCGCGCTGCGCGGCCTGCCCGAGTTGGGCGCGCCGAAGCTCGACCCGTTGGCGCTGCAATTGCCCGAGAGCCCGGACGCGGCGGACGACTACCTGTTCGATCGCGTGCTCGAGCCGCTCTTGGCGGAGTACCTCCTGCGCGGAGGCTTTCCTGAGTCGGTGTTGCCGTCGGATCCCGCCGAGGGGCGCCTGCGCATTCGCGAGGGCGTCGTCGCGCGCGCGATCTACGAAGATCTGCCGGCTGTCGTGCAGGTGTTGACGCAGGCAGACCTCGAACGCGTGCTGCTGGCTGTGCTCCTGCACGGGTCGGCGCCCATCGCGGTGGAGTCGTTCAGCGACTCGCTCGGGCTCACATCGCACACCTTCGGGCGCTACCTCGATCATCTGGATCGCTGCTTCCTGTTGCACACGCTGCGCAACTTCGCGGCGAGCACGGAGCGATCGCGTCCGCGCCTGTTCCCGACCGACCCTGCGCTGCCGAACGCGTTTCTGGACCGCGGCGCCGAGGTCTTGGCACAGCCCGACGCGCGTCGCGACCTGTTGCTGGGCGCGGTAGTCGATCACGTCGCCCACTACGCGGAGGCGCACGGATTCGACCTGGCGTACTTCCGCGAGGGGGACCTCGAGGCGGATCTGGTTCTCGTGACTCCCGAGGGGGCGTTGCCGATCGTGCTGTTCGATTCGGATGACGTGGGCGAGGAAGAGGTCGCACGGGTCGATCGCCTGATGAAGCGGATGGAGGCGCAGCGCGCCATCGTGCTCAGTCGCGCCCGACCGCGACGCCGCGAGGCGCTCACTTTCTTCGAGTCGGTCGACCATCTCCCGGCGGCCTACTTCCTCTACGCCCTCGACCTGGGGTAGCGCCCTCGCGGCGCTCTCTTTCGGCTCGTCGTTTACCCTGCACGCGTGATCACAGTCGATGAAGCGCGCGACCTCGTCCGCGCCGCCGCGCGACCGCTTGCGGAACTCGAAGACGTGGCTTTGCGCGATGCGGCCGGCCGCTGGCTGGTCGAGGCGATCCACGCCGATCGAGATGACCCGCCGTTCGACAAGTCGCTCATGGATGGCTACGCCGTCCGAGCCGTCGACACCAAGAACATCCCGTGGCAGTTGAACGTCGTCGGGCGCGTCGAGGCGGGCCAAGCGGAGATCGAAGGGGTGGGGCCCGGGGAGGGGCAGTGGATCAACACGGGCGCGCCGTTGCCGGCCGGAGCGGACGCGGTCGTGCCCGTCGAATGGACCGGGGACGGTCTTACGTCGGAGCGCAGCGTGGAGGCCGGCGCGCACGTGCTGCCTCGCGCCGCGTTGGTCCGTGCGGGCGACGAATTGTGCAACGGGCGTCTGGATCCGGAGCGCATCGCGGTCTGCGCCGCAGCGGGCGTGGATCCGGTCCGCGTGCGACGACGCCCGCGTGTCGCCGTGTTTTCGACGGGCAACGAGTTGGCCTCCTCCCCTGGCCCCCACCAAATCCGCAACAGCAACGGGCCGCTGCTGGTTTCGCTGCTGCAGCCGTATGCCGACGTCGTGGATCTCGGCGTTGCGCGGGACGATCTCGATTCGCTGCTCGCGGTGGTGGAGCAGGGACTCGCCTGCGACGTGCTGGTATCGACGGGTGGCGTGTCCAAGGGGGATCGCGATCTGGTACTGCCGGCGCTTGAGGCGGCGGGTGCCGAGAAACTGCTGCACGGCGTCGCGTTGCAGCCCGGAAAGCCGTTGCTCGTCATGCGCCGCGGAAGCTCGGTCGCGTTTGGCCTCCCCGGGAATCCCGCGAGTGCATTGGTGTGTGCGGATTTGTTCGTGCTGCCGTTCCTGGCTGCCCTGCAGGGAGGCGACTTCAACGCGGTGCCGGCGCGTCGGTCGGGCATCGCGAGTGCGTCGGTGAAGGGTTCTGCGGTCCGTCGCCGCGTCTTTCCGTGCCTTCGGGAGGGCGACGCCGTCCATCCGTTGCCGTTCCGCAGTTCGGCCGATCTGTACACGTTGCCGCGTGCGAATGGCTATCTCGTGATTGAGAAAGGAGCCGACATCGCGGCGGGCGACAGCGTGACCTGTCTGGTTCCCGAGCGAATGGCGGCACGGTAATGCGCTGGATTGCGGCTCTGTTCATCGTCGTGCCGTTGGCGCTGTCGTTCGTGCCGGGCGTGCCGACCCATGGTTACGGCCTCATGATCCTGGGGCTGCTGCCGCTGTACGCGTGGAAGCGTCCCGCGCAGCGTCCGCGCTTGTTGGCGTACGGAATCGCGTTGGGGCTGGGCGTGTTGGCGTGGCCCGACCCCGACTGGGGATTTCTCGGCTGGTTCCTGATGCTGCCCTACCTCTGGGCGCGCGAACGGGACGACGGCGCGGCCTGGTGGCGAACCGCGTGGTTCTTCGGGTTCCTGCGGGCGATCGCGGGCTTCTACTGGCTCGGCAACATCCACTTCACCGCTTGGCTGGGTGTGGGCTTTTTGTCCGGAATCGCCTTTGCGGTGGGTTTTGAGCTCGTTTTGCGGCGTGCGACGTTTATGCCGTACGCGTTGCGGGGCGCGACCGGCTGGCTGCTCTTCGAGTGGATCCACAGCTGGATTGGCGGCGGCTTTCCGTGGCGTTACCTGGCGCACACGCAGCACAACTACCTGATCGTCATCCAGATCGTGGCCGTCGCGGGCGTGCCCGCCCTCTCGTTCCTGATGGCGTTCAGCCAATTGGCGGCGTTTCAGGCGTGGCAGAAGCGTCGTTTCGTGCCGGCCGCCCGCGTTGCGGCAGCAGGAATCGCTCTCACGCTTCTGGGCGGGGTGATGTTCTTCCCGGTTCTCAAGCCCCGGGCTCCGTCCGTGCTGTTGGTGCAGTCCTCTGTGCCCCAGTCGCTCAAGGAAGCCAAGTTCGAGCTCGCCTCGGATGTTCTGCGGGAGCTTGTGGAGCTGACGGAGGCGGGGTTGGAGCGATATCCGGACGTCAAGCTCATCGTGTGGCCGGAGACGATGTTTCCCGCGCCGCTGATTGCCGACGACACGCGCGACCGTTATCGCTTCCACGCGCTGGCGAAACGGCTCGCGGAGCGGTTCGGACGGGATGCGATCTACGGCGCGAACTGCTTCCCGAGCTACGCCGATTTCGAGCGGCGGCGCGGCTACAACGCCGCCGTCCACATTCGCGCCAACGGCGAATTGGCTGGCGTATACCGCAAGCAATGGCTTGTTTCGATGGGGGAAGAGTTCCTCCCGCGCCGTTTTTTTCCCGATGCGTGGTGCGATGCCGCCATGGACTTCCTGGCCGCGAACGTCGGCTATCCGCGCTCCAGCGATTTGCGCAAGGGCGATGGACCCGTGACGCTGGATGCGGGGGAGGGGCTGCGCTGCGCCATGTCGATCTGCTTCGAGGGCATGAGCCCCGCGCTGACCCTTGAATCCGCGAACCACGGCGCTCCCGACCTGCTCCTGAACCTCGTCAACAACGGCTGGTTTCAGGAAACTTGGGAAGAACGACAGATGCTGGCGATCTATAAGTTCCGCGCGCTGGAGAACGGAATGCCGTTTTTGACTTGCGCGAACGGCGGCGTATCCGGCGCGATCGGGCCCAGTGGCGACGTCGTCGAGGTGTTGGACGAAGTCATGAAAACGGGCGTAATCGCGGTCTCCGTACCGCATGCGCGCAGCAGAACGCTGTTTGCAATGGGGGGGCGCTGGGCGGTGCCGATCGGCCTCGCTGCCGCAGCCCTTGCCTACTTTCTGACGCATCTTCGAAAAAGGCACTGAAATCGGCTCGGCGAGCGGGATTCTGCCTTTCAACGTTCGGCTTGACTCCCTCGTGCCGTTTTGCTGATATGTCGCGCTGTCCAAGCGGACAAAGAACTCCCGCTCCAGAGGGCTGCGGGGGATTCGGCAAAGAATCGGCAAAACACAGCTGAGCGTTTGAAGATCCGGAGAGGAGACGGTCCATGTCGAGCATGGCGAAGATTTTCGTCGTGGTGAATCTCTTGCTGATCGTAGCGGTATTTGGTGCCGCTGCGGTTCTGTTGGGAGCCCAGGACGATTACCGAGGCAACTTGGTTGAACTCGAGCAGAAGTCGCGCGAAACGCGCGATAAGCTCCAAGGCGACATCGCACGGCTCAAGGGCCAGGTGTCGGCCCAGGTCCAAAAGGCGTCGGCCGAGCAAGCCCGCGCCGATGACGCCGAGGCACGCCTCGAGATCGCAAGCGCGAGCCTCGATAAGGCGCAGCAGGCGAACGCGTCCAAGGACACGTCGAACGAGCGCCTCACCGGCGAACTTGGTTCGCTCCGCAAGCTGTACGAGAACCAGCAGCAGGTTCTGACGGCGGCGCAGAGCGATGCCAAGGAGGCCAGCGAGAACTTCGTCGACAAGAACAAGGCTTGGGAAGAGGTCGTCCGTCAGGCGGCATCCCTCGAGGTTCGTGTCACGGAACTCGACGACTCGGTCCGCAGCCTGCAGGCGGACAAGAAGAAGGTCGAGGACGAGCTCCGCGACTGCCAGTTCTGGCTTGGCAAGTACCGTGAGCGTCACGGTGACATCGCCGGCATCACGACCGGCGCCGAAGGCCGCGTGCTCGAGGTCCGTGAGGCTGCTGGCGGCGTTGTGCTGCTGGTGCTCTCCGTGGGCCGCGACGACAGCGTTTCGGTCGGTGACGAGTACCGCATTAGCCGCGGCTCCTCGTTCGTCGGTTTCGCCAAGGTCACCCGCGTCCTGAAGGACAAGGCTGTGGCCGAGTTTGACACCCAGTTCCCGGGCAACGGCGCACCCGCCCGCAACGGCGACCGCGCTTACACCAAGTAACGGGAAAGGGGGCACAGAGCATGGCCAAGGATGAATATCTCGAGATCCAGGATCTCGATACGACTCCGGAAGCGGACAAGGTCTCGATGGCGTTGATCTACGTGACGACGCTCTTCGCGCTCGGCGCCTTCGTCCTCATCCAGTACAAGCTCAAAGAATATGGCCTCGGCCTGTTCGCTGAGTAGCAACCGACTCTTTGACGATCTGCCGGGCTGGCCCTCGTGGCCAGCCCGGTTTTTTTGTGGTTGGGTATGTTTTTGAGGTTCCGCAGGCAAAGTCCGGTTGTTGGACTCGCGTGCGGGGCGGTAAGCTCTTCGTGACCCCGCACACCCCTATAATCCCGCGAAGGTACGTATGAAGGGCCTCGACTGGATACTCGGGAAGTTCTCTGTCGACATGGGCATCGACTTGGGAACCGCCAACACCCTCGTCTATGTTCGGGGTCGCGGCATTCTGCTCAATGAGCCCTCCGTGGTCGCGGTCCGCAAGGGCAGCACGGAAGTGCTCCTCAACGGGCGCGCGGTCGGCAGCACGGCGAAAGAGATGCTGGGCAAGACGCCTGCCAACATCGTCGCCATCCGTCCCATGAAGGACGGCGTCATCGCCGACTTTGAAGTGACGGAGCAGATGCTCAAGTACTTCATCCACAAGGTGCACGGCCGCAGTTGGGCTGTCAGCCCGCGCGTGGTGATCGCGGTTCCCTCGGGAATCACCCCCGTCGAGAAGCGGGCCGTGATCAACTCCGCGGAACGTGCGGGGGCTCGCAAGGTCTATCTGATGGAGGAGCCGATGGCGGCCGCGATCGGTTGTGGCCTGCCGTTCGCCGAACCGCGCGGCTCCATGATCGTCGACATCGGCGGCGGTACGACCGAGGTCGCGATTTTGTCGCTGGGCGGCATCGTGCAGTCGAAGTCGATCCGCGTCGCCGGTGACGAGATGGACATGGCGGTCGTGAACCACATGCGCACCGCGTACGACCTGCTGATCGGCGAACAGAGCGCCGAAACCGTGAAAATGTCCATCGGAAGCGCCTTCCCGTTGAAGAAGGAGCAGACGATGGAGGTGCGCGGTCTCGACAAGAAGAAGGGCCTGCCCAAGAAGGTCGTCGTAACTTCGGAGGAGATTCGCGAGGCAATCTCGGAACCGGTGAGTGACATCATCGACTCCGTGCGCGACACGCTTCATTCGTGCCCGCCCGAACTGGCCGGCGACCTGATCGAGCAGGGCATCACGCTCGCGGGCGGTGGGGCGCTGCTGCGCGGAATCGGCGCGGCGATTAGCGAGGCGGTCGGGCTTCCGAGCCGGATCGCGGACGAACCGCTCACCTCCGTTGTGCGGGGGACGGGCGTGTTCCTCGATAATCTCTCGGAAGTGAAGTCGATTCTCGAGCAGGCGGAGGAGTTCTAGCGAACTCCTCCTGCTGCTCGAGCGGACTTCACTTCCACGATCGATGTTGCTGGTCCAACGGCTGACGCCGTTGGGACGATGAGTCGGCATGACGAATCGGCGGCCGACGCCGTTGGGGCGATGGGTCGGGAAGGCGGGGCGCGGCTCGTCTCAAGAAAACGACGAGCGGGGGATTGGGTCGGCGAAGCGGGGACCGCTGGCGAAGACTCGTTGCATGCCTGGGGCCCGTAGTTGGCTTCTCGTTGCTGGCCACGAAACTGCCGCAGGCAGTTCCGTGGCTCCGGCGATCGAGGACAACGCACTCGAAGCCCCACTACATCTGGTTGAGTTTGACGCATTGGCACCCTAGAATTGGTAGCTGGACCGGACGCACGCGCCTCGGGGCACGGCTGCTATGCGATTTCGTCGAATTGACCGCTTCCTTCTCGTACTCGCCGTACTGTTCGTCGTCGCGGCTTTGCGGGTGAGGTCTCTCCCGGGCGAAGAGGTTCTGCCCGATCTGTACGGCAATCTCGTGGAGCGTCCGCTGCTGGCCACCACCATGGGCAAGAGTGAGTCGCCGGACAAGCAGACAGCCCGCCTGCGCAGCGAGGTCGCCAGCCTCAAGCGCGAAGTTCAGCAGCTGCGCACCGAGGTCGAAGACACTCGGCGCCTGGGCGAGTACTTCGACACGCTCGAGTGGCGTCGCGTGCCGCGCGCGGTCTCCGGCTGGGTCACGGGCATCGACCCCGACCCCTGGCAACGCACGCTGCGGGTCGGGTGCGGAACGGATCAAAAGGTCCCCCTGGTCAACTTGGCCGGTGGGCCCACCAAGCTGGCGGTGGTCTCCGGGCGCGCGCTGCTGGGCACCGTGATCCGCACCAATCGGCGCGAGTCGGTGGTGCGCCGCGTCGACGACGACCGCTTCAGACTGGAAGTCGAGATCAAGAGTCCCGCAGGCGTCCTGAGCGGCGTGGTGATGGGCCGCGGCGGCCCGCTGCTTTCGTTGCGCTTCGTGCGCCCGGTGCGTGGACTCCAGGTGGGCGGCGAGGTCTTTACCAGCAACTTTGATCCGGACATTCCCCCCGGGCTGTTGGTCGGAACGCTGGAGAAGGTCAGCGACGAAGATGGCGATGGCGTGACGGAGGTGGACGTCGTGCCCGCCGCCAGCTTCGTGCGTTTGGGCAAGGTCGAAGTCCTCGTTCCCCGGAGGGATCGATGATCGTCTTTGCACTCGTTCTGACCGTGTTGCTCGACACGACGATGCGCCGTCACCTTCCCGCGACAGAGTTCCAGCTCATGTTGCTGCCGAGCTTGTCGTTGGCAACCGCGCTCTACATCGGAATCCACGCGCGCACCAGTGGCCAACTCGGCTACGCCGTCCTCTTGGGGCTGATCGTCGATTGCTTCAGCGCCCGCCCGGTCGGCTACTTCGGGTTCCTTTTCGGCGCCACGGCGTATCTCGCCTGGCGCGTGCGCAAGTACGTTCCGCCCGATGCCGTGATCCCTCGCGTGGTCGCCTGCCTCCTTTGCGGATTCGTGTTCTCGTTCCTGGGGCTCGTGCTCGCCGCCATTACGGGCGGGAATGCCGGAAACGCTCCCGGATTCCTCCGCGCGCTCGCGATGGTGAGCACGACGGCACTCAGCGCGCCGCTCCTGTTCGCCATCTGGAACCAGTCCCGCATCTTCCGTCGCGTGTTCCGGGGACGTCGCCACTACGAGTGGGCGTCATGAACCTGACATTCCCGAAACGCCTCGCGTTCCTGGCGGCTGCCGCAGCGATTGCGATTCTGCTCGTCGTCATCCGGCTCTACAACCTGCAAATCGTCGAGGGGGTCCGCTGGCAGGCGACGCTCGACCACAAGTCCAGGTCCATCAGGAAGATCGAGGGGGAGCGGGGACGCATCCTGGATGCGCGCGGCGCGCTGCTGGCCGCCGACGACTCCGGATTCGATCTCATGGCTGTGCCTGCCGGATGGGCGGGTCGCTTGCACCGTTGTCGCAAGTGCGCGCATGAGATGTACGTGCGCAAGCTGGACCTCAACTCGTTCCGGCGCTGTCCGCAGTGCAAGGAATCGTTCGAGGTCTTCATGGACGACCTCAGTACAAGGTGCAACCTGGAGCCGCTTGCCCAGTTGCTCGGGAGCGACCGTCAATCGCTCCGCGAGCAACTCGACGCGCGGGTCCAGGAAATCAACGAGCGCGTCGAGGCCGAGCTCAAAGCGACGACGACGCCGATGAGCAAGGAGCAGAGACAGAGACTGCGTACCCAGCTGCGCCGCGACTACGGCTGGCAACCCGCCGTGTTTCGGCGCGATGTCACCTACGAAGTGGCGCGCGAGGTGACGCTGCACTCCGATCGCAATCCGCCCTTCCGCATTCGGGAGTCGCGCGCCCGCCGCAATTTCGGAGGCGAGCCGTTCTCGCACCTGATTGGCCGGGCCCCCGATCGCGTGCTGCGGGCGCGGGGTGACGGTGGCCACGGTGCCGGCCTCGAGAGCCGGTTCGACGTTGAACTGCAGGGCGAGCCCGGTTGGGTCCGCAGGGCGGTCGATACCGAGAATCGCAATCGACTCAAGGTCGTCGAGCGCGTCAGCCCGGTGAAGGGCCTCGACGTGCGCCTCACGATGGCGCGCGAGGACCAGAGCGCCGCGCAGGATGCGCTGGCGGGCATGGTCGGCGCGTTCGTCGTCATCAATGCCCAAACGGGTGCCGTGCTCGCCCTCGTCAGCGCGCCGACGTTTGATCCGGACCACTATGCGGAGGCCGTACGCCGGGCGAACGAGAACCCCGACCTGCCCGGCCCGTTCTTCCAGCGCGCGGTTCGCGGCCGCTATCCGCCGGGATCGACCCTGAAGCCGTTTACGGGAATGGCGGCGCTCAACTCGGGGCTGCTGACCGCGGACGACACGATTCAGTGCGACAAGTACTACGTTCTGCGCGGGGCCACGATCACCAATGCCATGACGTGCATGGGCACGCACGGCCCGACCGCACTCCGCGGCGCGCTCGTCCATTCCTGCAACACCTACTTCCAGACGATCGTGGATCGTTTGGAACAGGCCGGCAAGGAGCAGCAGTTCGAGGACACGCTGCGCCTGTTCGGTCTCGGAGAGCCGACCGGACTCGACATCGAGTCGAAGAGCATCAAGAAGCTGACGCTGCGCCTTCGGTCGAAGAGCTACCAGGTCCCGCTGAGCGCGCGCATCCAGGCGGGAATCGGCCAAGGTCGCGTCGTGCTGACGCCGGCGCAGGTGGCGCGCGGGTATGCCGGGCTTGCT
>Ga0070728_10003796_pt1 | contig 16256 bp, 9 predicted proteins | sample tdDd471_FD_66723 | JGI IMG/M metagenome (GOLD analysis project Ga0070728, IMG submission 66723) | Marine sediment microbial communities from the Atlantic coast under amendment with organic carbon and nitrate - tdDd47.1 | ecosystem: Environmental > Aquatic > Marine > Coastal > Sediment | place...
GGGGTACCTGGGCCGTGTACTCGTCGTTGCTGCCGACGTCGGAATTGTAGGTCATCGAGACTTCGACCATGGGGGCGATATCGGTGGTGTACTGCAGCACTGCGGTGATGTCCGCGCCCTGGCCCTCGGCGTCGGTGACGCCGCCCTTGTATACCTGGGCATAGACATTGAGCGGTTCGGTGGGAACGATATCGGCGCCGGAATTGGGCCAGACGCCGCCGGCCCAATCGATGGTCGCCAGTGCGGTGCCGGTCGTGCTCAACAGCACGATACCGACGACAAGCATGAGCATCTTCTTCATGACACCCTCCAAGGGCTGTGTGTGTGGAACGGACGACCCGTGGATGTGGGTCAACCAGCCCATCCCGACAACCGGCGCGACCGGGTCGGGATAGATTTTTGGGACATTCAAGAGTATTTTAACAGAAATTTACTACCCATGGTACTTTTTTTAACAGGATAGGCTCAAAAAAGGGGCCAGAAGCATCGTAAGCGTCTGACCCCCATATTCTAATAAACTGTCGACAGGCCCATCAATTGAGCAAAATCGCCCCACTCATGGCCGGGATCGTGACCGCCACGTCTCCCTGACCCAGGTCGATCACGTCGCCCGTCGCGAAGCTGGCGCCGGTGGCCCGGGGAAACTGCTCGGGGCCAATGATCACCTTTGCCCGCAGCGAGACGCCGTCATTGAACTTCGCAGCGATCTGATCCGCGGGCAGGGTCAAGGTCACCGGGCCGGTGCCGGGATTGAACAGGCAAACGGCCAGCTTGTCGTCCAGGGTCCGGGCGAACGCATAACCGTGGCCCTCAGCGGCCAGGGTCGTGAACTCTCCCCGCCGGAGAACAGGGGTGTCGCGCCGCAGGCGGGTGACCGAACCGTAGTACTCGCGCAAGGCGACCTTGCGGGGATCGCCTTCGTACCGCCAGTCGAAGGGTCGGCGGCAATCCGGGTCCTTCCCCCCCACCATGCCGATCTCGTCGCCGTACCAGATGTGCGGCATCCCCACGTAGGACATGCTGAACATGGCCGCTAACATCATCCGCCGTACGTCACCCGTCGAGGTCAGGAAGCGAATCGTGTCGTGGCTGTCGATGAGGTTCATCATCACCGCCACCGATTGGGGCGGGTACTGGAAACGGCCGGGACTCAGACGCTGGTCGAACGACGCGGCGTTGATGCTGCCCTTGCCGAAGAAATCCATGACCGGATCCCGGAAGAACTTGTAGTTCATCGTCGAATCGAAACAGTTGGGGCCGATCCAGCGGCCTGCGTTGCCCCAGAGCTCGCCCACCAGCCAGCAATCCTCCTTGATGGACCTGCAGCGCTCGTTGAAGAGCTTCCAGAACCAGAAGGGCACCTCGTTGGGTACGTCCAGTCGGAATCCGTCGATATCGAACTCGCCCAGCCATAGATCGGCTACCGACAGCACGTAATCGACCACGGGCTGGTTGGGATTGGCCTTGGCCACGTCGTCGATGTTGTTTTCATCGGCATTGGACCGCGTCAGGTCGAAGTTCAGATTGGGGTGCAGACCGAATCCCCACCAGCAGTCGTAGTAGTCGCTGGCGTTGAAATCCCGGGACTCGGGCAGGGGCCAGCGGTGGAACTCGTACCACTTGTAGTACTCGCTGTCGGGGCCCTTCTCCACCGCGTCACGGAAGGCGAAGTGCCAATTGCCCGTGTGGTTGAAGGCCATGTCCACGACGATGCGGATACCGTGATCGTGGCAGTCCTTCACGAAGTCCTTGAACTCGTCGGCACCGGCGAAGTGGGGATCAACCGTCAGATAGTCCACCGGATCGTACTTGTGGTTGCTCATGCCCTGGTTCAGCGGATTGAAGTAGATCACCGTCACGCCCAGGTCGTTCAGGTAGTCCAGCTTCTGCCGGATGCCGGCGATATCACCGCCGTAGAACGAGTAGTAGTCGGGGCGGCCGTCGGTCCGGTAGGGGCTGCGCACCAGACCGGCGACATCGTACCAGTCCTCGATCAGGTGAAAGTACTCGCCGTTGGTCTTGCCGCCGGAAGGCAGCTTGTTGGCGCCTTGGTACCACTCCTCGCTGAAGTCCGGGTCGTTGCCCTTGTCCCCGTTGGCGAATCGTTCGGGGAAGATCTGGTAGATGACGCCGTCCTTGGCCCATTCGGGGGTCAGGAACGGAGGGTGGTCCGCGGCACGATAGGTGAACAGGTTCTCCGGACGCTCGGCGCTCATGCCGGCAGCGGCGAAGTACTCGACAACGTCGGCGTCCCGGTACCGGATCAAGTACTCGAGGGTGTCGTCGGCATCATCCAGCTCGACGGTCGTGCGATAGTACTGGAAGGCCGCGTCTCGCTCGGCACCCTCCATGACCTGCTCGCTGAAGTTTCCACCGTTGACACGATACTCCAGCACCAGTTCTTCCACGTCACCCTGGTGGGCGCGCCCGGTGATGGCAATGGAGGTGCGGGTCAAGGGATTGCAGGTCGAGTAATCGAAGATGGGCTCCAGATCGTCGCTGAAGATCACCCCGTCACCCAATTCGATGACGATCGTCGGGAAGGAAGCATCCACCTTCAGCACTGAATTCTGGCCACCGAAGCCGTCTTCGACGCCTTCGGGATTGGCAGGATCCTGCTGCCAGTTGCCGTCCACGACGAACTTGTAGTGGTAGGTTCCCGGCGCCAGCAACAGCGATACCGTATAAGTACCGTCGTTGTCGCCGTCGGTCATGCGGGTCTTCGAATCGTTCCAGTCGTTGAAGGTACCGGCCAGAAACACATTGGCCACGCCCGAAATGACCGGAGTGTAGGTGAACTCCACCGAGCGGGGCGAGCCGTCTCCGGCGCCAGCTGCTGCGACGGTTGCCGCAGCGGCGGCACCACCGGAAGCGGCGGCCATGGATTCAGCACCGGCAGTCACCCGTACCACGGAATTCTGACCACCGAAGCCGTCCTCGGTGGTGCTGGGATTACCCGAGTCGGCCTGCCAGTTGCCGTCCACTACGAATTTGTACTGGTACTCGCCCGGAGCCAAGGGCAGCACCACGGTCCAGACCCCGTCGGTCTCGGCCATCAGGGCACCGGAATCGCTCCAGCCGTTGAACTCGCCGGCCAGGTACACCGCTGCCGCGCCCGGCGCCTCGCAACTGAAAGTGACCTGGACGTCGCCGGTGGAAGAGGAGGTCGCAGCGGCGGTGACTGCGACGCCAGCGCCGGTGGCCACACCGCCGGATCCGGCGCTCATCTCGTCCGTTCCGGCCTCCACCATCACTACCGAATTCTTGCCTCCGAAGCCGTCGTCCGCTTCGTTGGAATTACCGCTGTCGGCTTGCCAGGAGCCATCAACAACGAACTTGTACTGGTACTCGCCGGCAGCGAGCTCTTTGACCAGGACCCAGGTACCGTCGCCGTCCGAGTCGTCCATCGGGTCGGCCGAGTCGCTCCAGCTGTTGAACGAGCCGGCCAGATTCACCTGGGCCACACCCGGCGCCTCGCAGCTGAACGTCACCTGCGTCGCCAGGGCTGCAGCCGTCGGCACAAGAATCGCAGCCAACAACAGTACGAGCATGCACGGATATCGCATCGGTCAAACTCCTTGGCAGAGACAAATGGCCCGGCAGTCGCAAGACCCCGGGCTGGGCACCATGAAATTCTAACAGACGAGAATCGGCAGTCAAGGCGGCCGTAGAAGTTGTCCAGCACCTCATTGGACTGGATCTCGCTGCGAAACCGACGTGCTATCTCTACATACGAAGCAGTGAATGTGTTATAATGAAGAGTGAAAAACCCGTCCAGAACCTATAATCGCGAGTGGACTCCGGGACCTCCCCGACTCCGCTCGTTTCCTGGAGAAGCAATGCAGCACGGTCGACACGGATTCTCCCATCCGGTAATGACGGTACGCTTACTCGGCGTCGTGGCCTCGGTTCTAGTTCTGCTCCTGCTGTCCGCCGGATGCACGAGGGTCGAGAACCCCGTCGCGCCCGTCGCAGTGCAGGTTCCGGTCCCTGCCGACCAGAACAACCCAGTGGCAGGCGATGCTACCGACAACGCGCGCACCCATCTGGAAACCTTCGTTCTGCGGGCTTACGACCTGGACTCGGTACACATCGCCGGATCTCTCAACGACTGGAACATGGCGGATCCCGAATGGGAGATGACCCTGCAGGAGGACGGCTACACCTGGCTGCTGGAGAAGGAAGTCCCCGACTACCTCATGCTCTACAAGTTCATCATCCGCGAGGGCGGCCGTACCGAGTGGCTCTCCGATCCTGCGGCCGTCGAGGTGACGCCGGACGGCTTCCACGCCGACCCGGCCTATTGGAACGGGGTCCGCGGCCGACCCATAGCCGCGCCGACGCCGTTGCCGACGACCATCCAGCGCAATCGATTGATCATCTATGAGATGTCCTTGAACGACTTCAGCACCGCCGGGACCTTTGCCGGCGCCATTGCCGGTCTGACCAGCGGACCGAATCTGTTCAGCCTGGGCGTCAACGCCGTCGAGCTGATGCCGGTCAGTTGCCCGTCGTACAATGGCTGGGGCTACGACCCGGTCTACTACTTCGCGCCGAACCCCAACTTCGGAACCACGAGTACCTTTGCGAATCTGGTCGACAGCGCCCACCAGCTGGGCATCGCCGTCATCCTGGATGTCGTGCCCAATCACATGGCGGGCAGCAACCCCCTGCGCCAGCTGGATGAGTTCACCGGCACGAATCACTTCACCACTGCCGAGCCCAACCCGTGGGGCCTGCTGGAACTGAACTGGACGGACCCCGCTCTGCGGGACTTCATGCTCGACGCCCTGTGCCACTGGGTCGACACCTATTCCGTCGACGGCTTCCGCTTCGACTACATCGGCGGCGAACCTTACTCGACCTGGGTCTGGATCCGTGACGAGCTGAAGTCGCGCTACCCGGACCTCCTGCTCATCGCCGAGGACTTCACCTACCCCAACCAGGGCAATGCGGTGACCCACGGCTTCGATGCCCAGTGGGGCGGCAACCACACCGACAACTGGGGCGGCGGCGGCAACAACTTTCTGCAGGTGATGACCACGGCCTTGACCCAGCGGGGTTTCGCCTGGCGGGGTCAGACCACGCCGGAAGTGGGCGCCTGGGGCATCTCCTACAACAACATGTGGGCGGTGGCCAACGTCGTCTCCGGCAACAGCCAGTACGGCGGCGCAGTGCCTGGCGATGGTTTCAGCGACGTCAAGTATCTCGAGAGCCATGACGAGAATCGCACCGTATGGGCAGTGGACTCCTATGGGTCGGCCGACGCCCAGTCCGTCGGCGGACTGACCAAGGCCCACCTGGGCGCCGTCGTGTCCATGACCAGTATCGGCATCCCCATGCTCTACAACGGGCAGGAACACGGAGCCTCCGAGTACCGCCCAGCCGATCCGGTGATCCACAAGATCGATTGGGACGCCGGCGACCCCACCTTGCGTGCCACCTACCGCTCCCTCATCGAACTGAGGTTGTACAGGGACGCCCTGCAGTCCGAGCACATCTACTTCCACTGGCGGCCCGGCAATATCGATCAGGTCGAGGCCACCATGGTCTACTGGCGCAGCGCATCGGCCAGCGCCGCCGCCGCGGATTTCGTGGTGGCTCTGAACTTCGACCACCTGGATCATACCTGGAACATCCCCTTCCCGGCCGCGGGTAATTGGGTCCGCCATCACCTGACCACCGGCGGTGTCGAGTTGGTGGAAGTCTCCGGCGACGGATTGACCCTCACGATCCCCGCGTCGACCGCCGTCCTCTGGAGCCGAGGAGACGGCATCTCGGCAGTGGACTGATCCCCCGGTCCGTCTGTTGAACAACGTGGCGCAATCAATCTCTCGCCGGTGCGTCCTACCGCTTGGTGCGGTCGCATCTGTTGTGTTAACATGCGCACCGATATTCCCCGTCGACGAGTCGTGAGGTGGTTTTTTGGCAAGGGTCGAACTATACCAGGTAAGCAAAACGTACCCCGGCAACGTGACGGCCGTGCACCCGGTAGACCTCACCATCGAGCACGGTGAGTTCATGGTCCTGGTCGGACCGTCGGGTTGCGGAAAGTCGACGACGTTGCGCATGATCGCAGGACTCGAAGAGATCACTGCCGGCACCATTTCCATTGGCGACCGCATCGTCAACGAGATCGAACCCCGCGGCCGCGACATCGCCATGGTTTTCCAGAGCTATGCCCTCTATCCGCATATGACGGTGAAGGACAACCTGGCTTTCGGCTTGAAGATGCGCCGCATTCCCAAGGACGAAATGCTACGCCGGGTCCGGGCGGCGGCACAGGTCCTGGGCATTGAGGAGCTCCTGGAACGCAAACCCCGCGCCCTGTCCGGCGGCCAGCGCCAGCGGGTCGCCCTCGGGCGGGCGATCGTCAGGGATCCCGCCGTGTTTCTTTTCGACGAGCCGCTGAGTAATCTGGACGCCAAGATGCGTGTGCAGATGCGCACCGAGATCGCCCGGCTGCACCACCGCCTGGGCGCCACTATGATCTATGTGACCCACGACCAGACCGAGGCCATGACCCTCGGTCAGCGCATCGTGGTCATGAACGCCGGCGAGGTGCAACAGGTCGCCCCTCCCCTGGAGCTCTACGAGACACCGAGCAACCGGTTCGTCGCCGGCTTCATCGGTTCGCCGGCCATGAATTTCCTGAACGGCCGTCTGACCCGCAGTGACGGGCTGGTCTTCATACCTGACGCTGATCAGGACAGGGCCATCCGGCTACCCGCCCGGTACGCACCCCCGGAACGGTTGCTGGATGTGCCCCTGGTCCTGGGCGCACGCCCTGAACACATCGATGTGGTCGCCGCTCCCGACGAAGTCGGCTTCGAAGTCCCGTTGCAGGTCATCGAATCGCTGGGCAACGAGACGTTGCTCTATTTCGACCTGGCCGGCAACTCGTTCACTGTTCGCGGGCCGGGGCAGGTCGCAGCGGCGGTGGACGACAAGGTTTCACTGGCGATGCGACCGGAGAGTATCCTGCTGTTTGCGACGGACGAAGCTGGCGGCGGGCTGTTGAGCTGATACCCTGATCCGGAAAGAGTCATTCCGTGCGCTACACCACCGACATCGTCGTCATCGACCTGGAGGCTTCCTGTCCGGAGGAGGATCAGGGCAATAATTCGGTCGAGCGCAGCAGCATCATCGAGGTCGGCGCGGTTCGTCTGGATCGCCGGAGTCTCGAGGTCGTCGACACCTTCAGCGAGCTGGTCCGCCCCGAAGACTACCCCATCGTCCCGTTCATCACCGACATCACCGGCATCAGCCCTGCCATGGTCGCCGGTAAGGACACTTTCGACCAGGTAGGGCAGCGCTTCCTGGACTGGTATGGCCCACGCAACAAGGCCATCATCGCCGCATTCGGGGCCTACTACGATATCCCGTTGCTGCGCAAGGAGTGCCAGCGCTACGAACTGGATTTCCGTGCTCATATCGCCGGCGGTGCGTTTGACCTGCGGGCGGTTGCAACCATCTGGCTGGCCATGAACGAGAGAAGGACCAGCGGACTGACTCTCACGGCCATCCTAGAGAAGATGGATCTGGCCGACCGCTTCACCGCCCACCGCGCGGTGGAAGACGCCCGGGCCGCGGCCGCGGTTCTGCAGGTTTTCCACCTGGGACGGGCCCTGGACTGAGTGTGCCTTCCGAGGCAACATTTGACGCCGCCCAGCGTTCTAATACCACGCACCGTGAATCCCGACCCAGCGCCGTAGACCTCATGAAAGGATCCGCGATGTCCGCCCTACGTCACTGCTTCGCATTGATTGCCCTGGCAACCATTGTTTCGACCGGGGATGTCGCCCTGGCATCGGCCCCGGCTAGCGGGTTCATCCACGGTACAGTGACGACCCATTCCGGCAAGCAGTACGAGGGATTCTTGCGCTGGGACGCAGAGGAGGCTTTCTGGGACGACCTGTTTCATTCGGCCCGCAAGGAGCTGCCCTGGTTCGAATATGTGGATGAAGAGGTCCTGGAAAAGGAATACGAGCTGCGCTACAACGAATCCCGCAGCATGATCAAACGCATCATCAGGAGTCTGGGCGGGGACAGCCACCGCTACGAATCATCCAGGATCTTCGTTTGTCGATTCGGAGACCTCGAACGCCTGGAGATCTCCCACCAGAACGAGGTCCTGGTCTGGACCGGTGACGGTTCCCGCCACCGGGTCAGCGGCTACTCCAACGATGTGGGCGGACCGATCGTCGTCTACTCGTCCGCTACCAAGACCCAGAAACTGTCCTGGGAGCAGATCGCCAGCATCGATTTCAACCAAGCCCCGACCACGGCCGTGCCCTACGCGGAGCGCCTGTACGGCACCGTCGAGACTTCCGAGGGTGAGTTCGCCGGCTACATCCAGTGGGACAAATCGGAATGCACCACCACCGATGTCCTCGACGGCACTCACAAGGGCCGGGACATGGAAATCGAGATGGGTCGCATTCACGCCATTATCCGCCGCAACTCGCGTTCCGCCAAGGTCGAGCTTATCGACGGCGACACCTTCGTGCTCGAGGGCACCAATGACGTCAACGCCGACAACCGGGGAATCATGGTAGAGAAAACGGGCGTGGGCCGGGTCACCATCCCCTGGCAGCGTTTCAAGCGCGTGGTCTTCACCAACGGACGCGGCAGCGGCCCGGATCGCGCTTCGTTCGCGCACCAGCGAGCGTTGCGCGGAACCGTTGTCGACCAGGAGGGCCAGCAGCACTATGGCCGCCTGGTCTACGATCTGGACGAAGCCTGGTCCTGGGACATTTACAACGGCCGCAACGACAAGTTGGAATGGGATATTCCTTTTGCCAGCATTGCCTCGGTGAAGCGAGACGGACACGAACACTGCCAGGTCACGCTACTCTCGGGAGAAACGCTGCGTCTGGGCGGTAGCCAGGATCCGGGGCCCGGCAATGACGGTTTACTGGTATTCGCGGACGAGCACTCCGAGCCTCGTTTCGTGCCCTGGCGCCTGGTCTCGGCGGTAAGATTCGAGCACTAGTCAGCAGCCTTGCGGACCCAGTCGCACGGTTATGGCACGATCGCCCTGATTCCCCTTGAATCCTCTGCCCTAGTCTAGCATTCTACGGGCAGCACCCACCAACGGGCAACGCCCGCACGGGACCGACGCATCCGGTCGTCCCGGACCGGCGCTAGGCCGCCACAGATTCCAGATCGAGAGGAGACGCCCGTGTCTGACGCCAACAGGCTGTACGAGGCCCAGAAAGCGAATTTCGTCCACTGGGAGATCATCAAGGATGTGGTCGATCAGCAGATCGATCTGATGCTCAATTACCGGCAGAGCGGGCACCCGGGCGGCAGCCGCTCCAAGGCCCATTACTTCATCAGCTTGTTGCTCAGCGGTGCCATGCGCTGGGATATCAGACACCCCGAGAAGCGATTTGGCGACCGATTCATCCTCGTGGCCGGTCATACCGTCCCTCTGGTTTATTCCACGTTGAGCGTGTTCAACGAAGCGTTGCGTACCATGTACGAGAAAACCGGTGACGACAAGTACCTCGTCGGCGGTGGCCGCGATAGGATGCTGACCTGGGAAGACCTGCTCGGATTCCGAAACATGGACGGCCTGCCCGGCCACGCCGAGATGGCCGAGAAGAACCTCTTCGTCAAGTTCAACACCGGACCCAGCGGTCACGGCGCCCCGGTTTGTGCCGGCGAGGCGATGACGCTGAAGCACGCCGGCGCCGCCGGTGTGAAGGTTTTCGGCATCGAGGGCGAGGGCGGCCACACCGCGGGCTGCTGGCACGAGACCAAGAATTCCGCCTATGGACTGGGCCTGGACAATCTCAACATCATCCTGGACTGGAACGATTTCGGCATCGACTCCCACCCCACCAGCTCCATCGTGGCAGGCACGCCGCGGGACTGGTTCGAATCCTACGGCTGGCATGTCCATGAGGCGGTCAACGGCAGCGACTGGGATGACGTGACGAAGGCCCTGCTGGAGATGACCCACGGCGAAAACCCTGCTCTCAAGCCGGGCATGATGTTCGGCAAGACCCGCAAGGGTCGGGAATACTACAAGTACGATGCGCCCAGCCACGGCGCTCCCCACAAGCTGAACGACGACAAGTTCTGGCAGTGCCGCGCCGACTTCTCCGAGAAGTACGGTGTTCAGTGGCACGGCACCGGCGAAAGCGCTCCCGCGGACAAGGCCGAGATGCGCCAGCAGTTCGCCGACAATCTGCAGGTGGGACTGAACCTGCTCAAGAGCAAGGAAGAGACCCTCGCCTACCTGGCCGACCGGCTGGTGGAAATCGGCGACAGCGTGCCTCAGGACATCGCTGGCTTCAGCCTGCCTGTGGCCAAGAATCCGCTGCATGACGAGAGCCTCTTCGACGCCGAAAGCTATCCCGATGAGATGTGGGCCAAACCCGGGGACAAGCAGCCCAACCGGGCCGGCTTCGCGCGCTGGGGCAGCTACATCAACAGCTACTGCCAGCACAAGTTCGGTCGTCCCCTGTTCCTGGTCTGCTCGGCGGACCTGGCGGGCTCGACCAATATTTCGGGTTTCGGCGACAGCTTCGGCGATTGGCCCAACACCGGCTGGTACGAGCGCGAGAACAACCCCACCGGCGTGATCATGCCCCAGGGCATCACCGAGTTCACCAACGCGGGCATCTGCGTCGGCGCCGCCTCGGTGAATCTGGCCACCGATCCGGAACAGGAGTTCAACGGCTACTACACCGCCAGCAGCACCTACGGGTCGTTCAGCTACTTGAAGTACGGCGCCATGCGCCTGTACAGCCAGCTGGCCCAGGATTGCGAGCTGAAGGTGGGTAAGACCATCTGGGTGGCCGGCCACAGCGGTCCCGAGACCGCCGAGGACAGCCGCACCCATTTCGGCATCTTCAGCCCGGCCTCCACGCAGATGTTCCCCAATGGCCACGTCGTCAATATTCATCCCTGGGAGTTCAATGAGGTGCCGGTGATGCTGGCGGCGGCCATGAAGACCGACCAGCCCATCATCGCCCTCCATCTGACCCGGCCCGGGCTGTCGATTCCCGACCGCCAGGCCCTGGGTCTGGGTTCCCACTTCGAAGCGGCCAAGGGCGCCTACGTGCTGCGCAAGTACCGGGACGGTGAGCCGCAGCAGGGCGTGATCCTGGTCCAGGGCACCATGAGCACCTACAACCTGATCCAGGCCCTGCCGGCGATCGACCAGGCGGGCGTGAACGTGAAGATCGTCGCAGTTCCCAGCCCCCAGCTCTTCGCTCTGCAGAGCGACGAGTACCGGGCCGGCGTCCTGAGCGATGGCGACAAGCTGAACAGCACCTACATCACCAACCGTGCGCGCCGTACGATGTACGACTGGATCTTCAATCCGCTGGCCGATCGTTACGCCATGACCAGCGACTGGGACGACCTGTGGCGCCCCGGTGGCTCGGTGGACGAGGTGTGCGTGAGCGCCAAGATCGATCCCGAATCCATCGCTGCCGGCGTGGTCGCTTTCGGCAAGGATCACGTGAAGCGAATGGCCGAGCTCGACGGGATGCTGGGCGCAGCCCGCGGTTGAAAGGTCGCTGCGTTCACATTGGAATGATCACCGCAGAAGCCGGCCTCCACCTGGGTGGAGGCCGGCTTTTTTATGATGGGCGAGTCGCCCTGCAGCCGGGTCGGACAGCGCCTCGGGGGAACGAGACGTACGTTGTCACGACCCAGACAGATGCTCGCTACTCAGAATGCCCAGGGTTCGTCTCCACCCTGGGCTCCGCTTGCGCCGGCAGTGGCTTCGGCGGCGGCCTGATGCACCTCCTCGGTGATATCCTCCTTCTCACCACTATCGTCTCCGACACCAAGCTGAACCGCGATCCATCTGACGGCCGGCGGACCGCCCTCGGCCGGCGGTGCCGTCCCTCCGTGACCGGCCTTGTGGCGTAGAAACCGCAACTCATCCGCCCGGAAATCGATCACGATCAGATCACCGGCATCCAGCTTGCCCTGCACCACGAAGTGGGAAAGCGGAGTAACGATCAGCTCGGCCATGGCCCGATTCACCGGCCGGGCCCCCAGGGCGGGATCGGCATTGTACTCGATCAGGTGGATACGGGCCGCTCCGGTGAGTTGAATCAGGAACGGTCGCGGACAGGTCAGAGTGCGCCGATGGAACTCGGCCACCCGGAGGTCGAGAATCCGCATCAACTCTTCGTCACCTAGCGGATGAAAGGTGAGGATCTCGTCGAAACGGTTGAGGAATTCGAACGGGAAGACCTTGCGGGCCGCCCGTCGCGCAGCATGTTCGATGTCCCGTGTCAGTGCATCGTCGCTGTCCCCCGGACTGAACCCGATGGTCTCTCGCCCCAGATGCAGGCCCATGGCCTGGCTGCCGACGTTGGTCGTCAGGATGATCAAGGCTCGACGAAAATCCGCTTCCTCGTTGTTGCCCAAGGTGACGGTGCCATCCTCGAGGATCCCCAGCAACAGGTCCCACACCTTGGGATGGGCCTTCTCTATCTCGTCGAAGAGAACCAGGGCCAGAGCCTGGTCGTCTGAGGGATCAATGACCTGACGAATCAGCGAATTATCCGCCGAGACGAGGCCGGTGCCCTGATTCAACGCTTCGAGATAGTGGCGATCGAGGTTGTCTTGGCTGAGCAGGGGCTTGATCTCACCGCCCACATAGCCGGGCGGTGAACCCAGCAGCTTCGAGACATTGAACTGGGCGGCGTATTCCTGGCAGTTGATCCGGGTGAAGGCCCGCGGGTTTCCAAAAAGAATCCGGGCGAGTGCCCGGACCGTTTCCGTCTTACCCACCCCTGTGGGTCCCATGAAGAGCATCGTAAGCAACGGTCGCTGAGGATCCTGGATCCCGGCCAGCAACTGGCTGAGGCTGTCGGTGAGCTTGTCGAGGGCCCTCCGCTGTCCGACCACTTGTTGCTTCAATTCCAGGGAAAACCGTCGCAACTGCCCACTGTGGGGGTCTGGCCGCAACTCCTCCACAGAATCCTTCCCGGGTTCGTTCCTCCGTGAACGTTCCTGCGCCGGCTGGGCAAGAAAGCCGGTGCGGTGGCGGGTATTTTCAAGATAGGTAGGATCATGATTTCGGCAACCCGCAGGTTGTACTCCGGACCGCCCGGGATTATGCTGGACAATCCCTTGTCCCCCGGAATCCCGGATGCCCTCGGCGCCAAGATCGAAAGGACACGACGGATGAATCGTGCAACGAATTCGATGACATCCTCCCGACACGCCGCCGGGGTCTGCGTCACAATCGCTTTCCTGGCGCTCTGGGCCACGACCGGATGTTTTGCCGAGGACGTTGGCACCATCGAGTTTGTCGAGAGCTGGCCCCAGGAAACCGCCCTGGATCTGGCCGATCTGCGGGATGCTCCCGACGTCTGGATCGAAGCCCTCGCGGCAGCAACTGCCCGCGTCGATGTAGCCAGTTTCTACTTCAGCCGCAAGGGCGACGGCAAGGACGCCTACGGTCCGGACGAGGCCCCCGATCTGCTGGTGCCGGTGCTGACGGAGCTGGTGCGGGCAGCCGAGCGGGGAGTGGATGTGCGGTTGCTGGCCGACGGCAAGTTCATCAAAAATTATCCGGCGGTGCCCGAGTGGATCGACGGCATCGACGGAGCGGAGACCCGTATTTTCGATATGGGTACGGTCTGTGGCTCGGGGGTCCTGCACGCCAAGTATTTCCTCATCGACGACGAAGGCTTCTATGTCGGAAGTCAGAACTGGGACTGGCGCGCTCTCAATCAGATTCACGAACTGGGCGTACTGGTTCGCCACCCCGGGTTGACCGCGTCGGTGCGCAGCGTGTTTGAACTGGACTGGGATCTGGCGGGAGCCAACCAGCCCGTCGAAGGCGGCGAACCGACCGAAGCCGAAGCGTTGGCCGAGATCGCCAGGCACGAATTGCAGACCGCGAGCGGTCATCGCGTCAAGGCGGTCGTGGCAGCCAGCCCGGCCACTCACCTGCCTGCCGGCGTACCGTGGGATCTCCCTCTGCTGATCGAGATGATCGACGCCGCCCGGGATTCGGTGCATCTGCAATTGCTGTCCTACGGCACGACTGATCGCGAGAAGCGCCTGTTCGACGACCTGGACCGAGCCCTGCGTCGAGCCGCGGTTCGAGGCGCCAAGGTGCACATCATCTTGGCCAACTGGTCCAAATCCAAGTACAAGCTGCCCTGGATCAAGAGTCTGGCAGCAGTTCCCGGTATCGAGATCCGCTTCACCAATATTCCCGAATTCAGCGGCGGATTCATTCCTTTCGCCCGGGTCGAACACGCCAAGTACCTGACGGTTGACGGCAACGCCCTGTGGATCGGAACTTCCAACTGGTCCCGCGACTACTTCTACAATTCTCGCAATCTGAGTCTGTTCCTGCTGGGTGCCGGCGCACCGCGGGATCCCGACGTATTCTTTAATCTCAGCTGGCAGGGCCCCTACGCCGAAATCGTGGAGCCTGGTGGCGAGTACAGTCCGCCCCGGCGCAACTGAGCCGGAACCACGGAAACTCAGCCCAGACAATGGAGTGATCATGACCGAGAGTATAGATGTGCCTGACCGCTTCACTCGTAATCGTACCGCCCTGGTTGTCGTCGATATCCAGGAGCGCTTTCGCGATCTGATCCACGGCATGGATCAGGTGCTGGCCAATACCGAACGCCTGATCCGCTTCAGCCAGCACCTCGACATACCAATCATCGTCACCGAGCACTACTCGCGCGGCCTGGGGGTTACCGTCACGGAGCTGCGTAACCTGTTCTCGCCCCTGCATCCGATCGAGAAGATCCACTTCAGCTGCTGTGGCGCCGATGATTTCAACCGGCGTCTGGCCAAGATCAACCGTAACCAGATCATCCTCTGCGGCATCGAAACCCACGTCTGCATCTACCAGACCGCCAGCGATCTCCGGCGCAGCGGCAAGCAGGTCGCCGTGGCCGTCGATGCAGTCAGTTCGGTTTCGGCAGCCAACCGGGACATTGGCCTGGCCAACCTGGAACGGATCGGCGCCCAGAACATGGGAACGCAAATGTTGATGTTCGAGCTGCTGCGCAGGGCAGGCACCGATGAGTTCAAGCTGGTGGCCCCGCTTGTGAAGGATTGACCCGGCGTCTGCAAGCCAATCGCCCTGTTGAGGTTGAATAACCGACCCGTATTGTGATAGCCTGTTGTCGATGGCCGTCACCAGCCTCGTCCGCATCGCCCAGCGACGAGCCAGCTACCGCACTTGCGGGGGCTCTGCCACAATCCGGCCCGTCAACCCTGGCCCCCCGCAGACGACTCTTTCCAAGGAGTTCAATATGCACGGGATTGTCGGTTGGGGATCCTATGTTCCCCGTTTCAGGATCAAGGTCGAAGACATCGCCGGCCAGTGGGGAGCAGACGCCGTCGCCTTCAAGCGCGGCCTATTACTCGAGGAGAAGACGGTCCCCGGTCCCGATGAGGACACCATCACCATCTCTGTCGCTGCGGCCAAGTATGCTCTGGCACGCGCTGGAATCGATCCCCAGGACATCGGTTGCTGCTACATCGGCTCGGAGAGCCATCCCTACGCAGTGAAGCCGTCGGGTACCGTGGTCATCGACGCCATCGGCGCCGGTCCCGATTGCCACGTGGCTGATTTCGAGTTCGCCTGCAAGGCCGGCAGCGAGGCCATGTTCGTGGCCTACTCCCACGTCAAGGCCGGGCAGATGAAATATGCGCTGGGTATCGGGGCCGATACGAGTCAGGGCGCACCGGGTGATGCCCTGGAGTACACCGCATCGGCCGGCGGCACCGCCTACATCATGGGTGCGGACAACGTGGCTGCCGAAATCGTCCACACCTATTCCTACACCTCCGATACGCCGGACTTCTGGCGGCGGGAGGAGGAGTTCTATCCCCGACACGCCGGTCGATTCACCGGCGATCCGGCCTATTTCCATCACGTCCTGAGCGCAACCCGAGGAATCCTGGACCGATCCGGCATGAAACCGGAGGATTTCCGCTTCGCTGTCTTCCACATGCCCAACGGCAAGTTTCCTCTGCGGGCGGGCAAAGCTGCCGGCTTCAAGCAGGAACAGCTCGAACAGGGTTGGGTAGTGAACCTCATGGGCAACACCTACAGCGGCTCATCGCCCACGGGGCTGGCTGCCTGCCTGGATGTAGCCAAACCGGGAGACAATATCCTGATCACATCCTTCGGCAGCGGGGCGGGCTCGGACAGCTTCGTCATCCGCTGCAACGATCGCCTGCTCGAGATCCAGGACAAGGCTCCGGCCACCCGCGACCAGCTTGCGGACCGGCGT
>Ga0070728_10003800_pt1 | contig 16243 bp, 10 predicted proteins | sample tdDd471_FD_66723 | JGI IMG/M metagenome (GOLD analysis project Ga0070728, IMG submission 66723) | Marine sediment microbial communities from the Atlantic coast under amendment with organic carbon and nitrate - tdDd47.1 | ecosystem: Environmental > Aquatic > Marine > Coastal > Sediment | place...
CCTTTGCCCGGCGGGTCAACGACCTTATGGTGCAGGTTGCCAAAGCCTGAGCCCTCATATACTGACAAATATTTTAATACCTAAAGCCGGTGCCCAAAGCACCGGCTTTTTTCGTTCTTGCAATTGAGAACCATTACAGTACTATTTACCATAGTTTGTCGTAACTATTAGCGCCAATGGATGTACTACATGCCCAGACACAAAGACGCCGCCCTGCCCACACGAAGTGTTTTCAGAAACCTCCTGCTTTCCATGCTGGCCTTTGGCCTTCTTGTGGGGATGACGTTTCCTCCTTTTGCCGCAGCACTGCTGGACAGTGACAAAGCCCTTTCCCCAGGCTTCTTTGCCCTGTGCGTTGCCGCAGGACTGCTGGTGGGTGCGGTAAATTACGGTCTGTTCAGTTTTGTGGTATCCCGGGAGCTGCTACGGGTGGTTGGAAGCATGTTGAGAATCAACGATTCCGTTGCCAAATCCCGCACCGAAAGTCATCACAAGCAGTGCCAGGATAAATGCCGCATTGAAGTTAGCAGTAACGATGCCATCGGCGATATCGAAGCCTCTTTCAATGTCATGAGCGAAACCATTTACAACCGCATTATCGTTGATGATGCGATTCATGCCCTGATGTCCAAACTCTCAGTGAGCGTTGAAATAGACTCGGTAGCCGAAGTGATTCTGGAATCCTTTTCCCGTGTATGCCATTCTCAGGTGGGTGTTCTGTATGGTGATACGGGCAGCGAGTTTGAGATGCTCGCCCACACGGGAATCGACAGTGGTGAGAATCTGCCCAAACGCATAAACAACAGCATGGGCATGGTGCAGCGGGCAATACACACCGGCGAAATCGCCATGGTGGATGCCCGGGCAGATAATCTGCAATGGGTGAAAACCTCGACTCCTTTGGGAAGTTTCGCCCCGACACTGGTGGTGGTGGTGCCGCTTTCCGTGGAAAACCGGGTCACGGGCATCGCGATTATTGCCTGCGCCTGCACAGAGTTGCAAACAATTGATCACGATCTCCTTGATGCCCTGCGCCTCAAGGGTGCGCCGTATATCCAAAACGCCATTTTGCACCGGAAAATCCGGGATCTGGCCGCTATTGACGACCTTACCCGTATTCTTAACCGGCGCTTTGGCAAACGTCGCCTTTCTGAAGAGTTTTCCCGCTCCGTGCGCCATGGCGTCCCCGTCAGTGTCATAATGCTGGATGTTGACCACTTCAAGCGGTTCAACGATTCTTTTGGTCACGATGCCGGTGATGAAGTACTGAAAATGGTGGCAGGGTTGATGGACAAAAACCTGCGCTCCGGTGATGTGTTATGCCGCTACGGCGGCGAGGAATTCCTTATCGTGGCTCCGGGCACCGGCAGCGCCGACGCCGGTATTTTAGTGGAGCGCATCCGTCATGCGGTGGAGGAAAGCCGCCTGAAGTGGGGCGAGGAATACCTTGCGGTCACCATCAGCGCCGGAGTGGCCACCTGGCCGGTAATCCGGGCATCAGAACCGGAAGAAATCATTACCGCCGCGGATCTGGCCCTCTACGCAGCCAAGGAAGACGGGCGCAATCGGGTGAAAATCAATACCGGTGAACGCATGGAAAACGCCGAATAGCGCCATCTAACTCATTGTAATTACTTGTCTTCAGGGAATTCAACGAACAATGGAAATATTTTTCTGCAAAAACATTTGACAAACGCTTGTTTAACTTCTAAGGTGTGATTAAACGAGTGCTTAAAACCATCGTTTGATTAACAATCAGGAGTAAGTCATGGAGCAAAGCGCGATGTCAAAGAAAATTTCCATTGTCATTGGTATCCTGGTGTTCATTCTGGTGATGACGGTTTTGCTGATGCCGGCACGGGCGCATGCAGGACTGTTTGAAGACGCCCTTAGCGGCGACGCCCCGCCCCCCGCAGAGCAACCCAACAGCGACAACAGTGAAAAAAACACATCCTCCGGCGGCACCTTTGGCGGCTTTTCCGGTATCAACTTTGAGCTCAACGGCTATGTCCGGGGCGTGACCTATATAGGCAAGGTTCCCGATGCCGAGGAAGCCGAAGTAAAAAGCGGTTATGGCGAAGGCGCGTTGAAGCTGCGGGTCCGCACCGGAAAATACGGCGACGGGTTTACGGAACTGCGGTTCCGCGCCGGATACGAGAACAACGAAGAGCTGGTTGAATTCGATTTGCGGGAAGCCTATGTCAACGTATTTCTGGGCCCTGTGGACATTCGCTTTGGCAAGCAGATCATTGTGTGGGGCCGGGCCGACGGCTTTAACCCCACCGACAACCTGACCCCCAAAAACATGCTGTCCCGCTCCCCGGATGAAGACGACCGCCGCCTTGGCAACCTGGCGCTACGCACCTGGTTCAACGCCAACCCCTTCCGGTTCGAGCTTATCTGGGTGCCCTTTTACGCCGAAAGCAAGCTGCCGCCCTTCCAGCTTGACGGCCCCATCAGCTTTGCCAATCCCCTGTATCCCAACATGAACCTGAACAACGGCGCGGGCGCGGCACGCTTCAATATCAACACCCCGGCCATTGACGCCTCAGTGTCCTATCTTTTTGGCCACGCGCCACAGCCGGGCCTCACCCTGGTGGATATGCAATTTGGTCCCGGTGTTGACCCGGGACTGACCGTGGCCCTGCGGCCCTATCGCCAGCATGTGGCGGGCGCGGATTTCTCCGCCGCAGTGATGGACTGGTTCGGTATTCGCGGTGAAACAGCCTTCCGGTATCCCCTTGATTACGAAGATAACGATTACGCCCCCAACCCGGAAATCCAGTATGTGCTGGGTCTGGATAAGGAATTTTTCGGTGAACTGAATTTCATCCTGCAATACACCGGAAAATACGTCTTTGACTGGGAAAGCATTGACGACGATCAGCGCATTTCCTATCTGATGGAAAACCCTTCAGCCATCACGGGGCCGGTGGATATTCCGGGCATGGTGGGTAACGAAATTGCCTTCCGCAACCGCATGATCTCCGGCCAGAGCGAACGGGTGCAGCACGGCCTTACCCTGCGGGTGGAATGGAAAACCCTGTATGAAACCCTGAGCCTTTCGGCCCTTGGGTATTACAATATCAGCACCGGCGAATGGATGACCCTGCCAAAGATTACCTACCAGATTACCGACGCGTTGCAGTTCAGCGCCGGTGGCCAGATCTACGGCGGCCCCGACGACACCATGTACGGCATGATCGATGAAGTGGCCAGCGCCGGATATATCGAATTCAAGGCATCCTTCTAAATCAGGAGCAGAACAATGAGTGACAACATTAAACAGGAAACAGAACCCAAAGAACGCATTCTTGACACCGCCATCCGGCTGTTCGCCCAAAAGGGCTACTCCGGCACCGGGGTGCGGGAAATCGCCCGGGAAGCCGATGTCAACGTGGCCATGATTAACTACTACTTTGGCAGCAAGGGCAACATCCTGAAATGCATTATCAATGACTTCTTTGACGCCTACAAAGTGGTGCTGGATGAGGTCATGGGGGAAGACAAACCCCTGGATGCGCTGGTGCCCCATATCCTGGGAAAAATTATCGGACTCTTTAGGGAAAACCCGGACCGTATGCGGGTGGTGTTTACGGAAGTCCCCTTTGACCTGCCGGAAATCGCCGATGTGAAGGCGCAAAATCTGGGCAGAATGCTTCCGGCGGTATTTGGTAAAATCATCCCCGAGCTGGAAAAACTCGGCGTCACCGAATTCCGCCCGGAGATTGTGGGACCGTCCCTTATCGGCGGTGTGCTGTTCCACTTCCTCATGAAACCGGTGCTGGGAAAGGTGCTGGACGTAAAATTTGATGACGCATTTTACGAAGAATATCCCGAATATCTCTCCCAGGTTTTCCTCTATGGCGTAACCAGCCTTGGCACACTTCCCCAAAAAAAGGACGAATCCCATGTTTGAGCGACTCTCGACATTTGTGACCCGCCATCCCTGGCCCATCATTGTGGTGTTTTTGGGCATCAGCATCTTTTTTGCAGCCCAGCTTCCCAAGGCGGAAGTGGAAGGCGATGTAAAGGCCCAGTTACCCGCTGATTTTCCTTCGCTGGTCACCATTGATGAAATCGAGGATATTTTCGGCGGCACCGACATGATTATGATCGTGCTGACCGCCGACGATGTGCTGGCCACCGACACTCTGAAGCGCACCAAGGCCATGAGCCGCAAGCTCAAGCGCGTCAAGGGCGTGGATAAAGTTCTGAGCCTCTTTGAACTCAAGGACATCCGGGGCGAAGACGGCAGCATGATCGTTGATCCCGCGGTAAAATCCATTCCCAAAAGCGAAAAACGCCGGGAAAAGCTGCGGGCCAACCTGAAGAAAAATGATCTGGTATACGGCAATGTGGTGTCCGAGGATTTCAAGGCCACCGCCATCATCGGTCTTTTAAAGGCCAATACCAAGGATGGCGATATTGTAGCCGCCGCGAATACCATTGTTGCAGAAACTCCGGGGCCGGAACCCACCTACATCAACGGCATGGCCTATATCCGGGCCATGGTGGGCAAGGATATCAAGGGCGATCTTTCCAAATTCCTGCCCGCGGGCCTGCTTATCATGCTTATCTTCCTGTACTTTGCCTTCCGCCAGCTTCGCGGCGTGATTCTGCCCTTCTTTGTGGTGGTCATGTCCATATGGGTGGGTATGGGGCTGATTCCTCTGTTTGGCTGGAAGATACAGGTGGTGACGGTACTGCTGCCGGTGATTCTCATTGCCGTGGCCAACGACTACGGCATCCACGTCATCGCCAGCTATCAGGAGCATAACACCGCAGGGACGCCCCTTGATAACCGGGCTATTGTAGCCAAAACCATCAAGGAACTGGGCATGCCGGTGGTCTTTACCGGTATCACCACCATGGCGGGTCTGTTAAGCCTGTTAAGCCACGTCATCGTCCCGGCGGAGCAAATGGGTATCCTGGCCTCCCTTGCGGTGGGTTGGGCGCTTTTAGGCAGCCTTATGTTCATTCCTGCGGTACTTGCGGTTATTCCCCGGGCCAAACCCATCATTGGCGTGCATCCTGACAACGGCAATGGTAACGGCAACGGAAAACACATGCTGGACCGTATGCTTCACGCCACGGCGCGGGTTGTCACCACAAAGCCCAAAACCGTGATTGCAACTCTGGTTATCATCACCTCCCTGATGAGCACCGGCATCTATTTTGTCAGCGTGGACACCAATGCGGTGAATTACTATGACGAAGAATCAGAAATGCGCCAGTCTTCGGACCTGGTAAACGAATACTTTGGCGGCGCTACCGTGGCCAACGTCATTGTGGAAGGCGACATCAAAGACCCGAAAGTCCTCAAGGCCATCGACACCTTTGAAAAGAAACTGAAGGAGCATCCCAATGTGGGAGAGACCTCTTCGCTGGCAAAGGTGGTGCGCCAGATGAACGAATCCATGAACGACGACGACCCGGCCTTTGACAAAATACCGGACACCCGCAACGCCATTGCCCAGTACCTGCTGCTGTACAGCATGAGCGGCGACCCCGAGGACTTTGACCGCATGGTGGATTTCCCCTATGAACACGCCCTGCTTACGGCCCGAATCAACAGCGCCGGAACCTCGGAAATCTCGGAAGTCGTGGAATTCATGGAAGACTATGTCGCCAAAGACCAAAGCGGCGTATTCAAAAAAGTCGGCGGCTTTGGCACCCTGTTCTACGAACTGGTTGACGCCGTGGTAAAAGGCCAGATCATCAGTCTGCTGCTGTCGCTGTTTATCGTGGCGATTCTTGTGATGATCCTGTTCCGCTCCGTTACCGCAGGCATCCTGGCCAGCGCCCCGTTGGGGCTTTCCATGGGAGCCCTGTTCGGTTTGATGGGCTACTTTGGCATTGAACTGAACATCCCCACCGCCATGCTGAGCTGCATCATGATCGGTGTGGGTATCGATTATACCATTCATTATCTGTGGCGCTACCGGACTGAACGCCAGCGGGGCCGGGATTACAACGAAGCGGTCTTTGTCACCCTTACCACCACCGGACGCGGCATTACCTTTAATGCCCTGTCGGTGATGATCGGCTTTATCGCCACCTTCCTGTCCAGCTTCTCGCCGGTACAGTACTTCGGATTTCTGGTGGTGGTGTCCATCAGCAGTTGCCTGGTAGGCGCACTGGCTTTTTTGCCCGCCGCCACGCTGCTTCTCAAACCGTCTTTTCTTGAACCGAAAAATCAGTAACAGCATACACAGGAGATTGCCATGAAAACCAACACTATCGTTACCATCGTTATGGTTAGCATTGCCCTGAGCATCTGCGGTCTGGTAAGCGCCGCCGATGCCCTGACCGGCAAAGCCATTGCAGAAAAAGCCCGCACCGCCACCCTGCTGGACGGCAGTGAAGGCGTATCCACCCTGACCATTTTCAATGCCAAGGGTGACAAGCGGGTCCGCACCATCGCCCAGGTCAGCAAGCTCTATGACAACGGCGACACGGAAAAGCGCCTGGTGCGTTTCATTGCTCCGGCGGATGTCAAAGGCACCGGCCTGCTTACCTATGACTATGAGACCAAAACCGATGACATGTGGTTTTTCATGCCCGCACTGCGCAAAACCCGCCGCATTGTGTCCAGTGAAAAATCCAAGAACTTTATGGGCTCGGAATTCACCTACAGCGATATGGCTCCCCCGGCCATTAACGATTTCAAGTACAAAGTGCTGAAATCGGAAAAGATCGGCGGCGTGGAATGCCACGTTGTTGAAAGCACCCCCAAAACCGAAGACATTGCCGACGAAAACGGTTATTCCAAAAAGGTAGCCTACTTTGGCAAAAGCGATTTCGTTATCCGCAAGGCAGTGTATTACGATCTTGACGGCGAACTGCTGAAAGAAATGACGGTGAAGGAAGTCAAGGAAGTCGATGCCACCAAACACCGCTTCCGCCCCATGCACATGGTCATGGTCAACAAACAGAATGGGCGCAAGAGCGTCATGAAAATCGACAAGATTCAGCTCAGCGCCGAAGTACCTGACGAATATTTCACCACCCGCTATCTCGAACGTCAGTAACTACTGAGTTCCCAGTGCAATAAAAAACGCGGAAGGAGCAATCCTTCCGCGTTTTTCTTTAAGAAATGAATGAGCGCTTACTTGCACATTTTTTTCCGAAGCTGCGGTGCCACAACCTCTACTGCCGAGGACAAGCCTTTTTCGCTGCAGTTGAAGTTGGCGGTGGCCATACCGCTGACGGTTTCGCTGGTGACATCCAGCAGTTCGCAGGCCAGGGTACAGGTTTCACCCATGCGCCGCACCGTGGATTTTAACACCACGTTGGCAGAAAGCGCCTTGCCCAGCTCCACCTGATAGGCGGTGTCGTAGCGGGCCTTGTGGGATTCCTTCTGAAACTCACGAACCGTCTTTTTGTCGTCCTTCTGGCTTGCGGGATCAATGGCCAGGGTAATACCGCCCCCCGCCAGTTTACTGCGCAAAAACACGGTAACGGTTTCAAGGCTGTCGGCATTGAACAACCCGGTCTCATCCAACATGCGCATCACCGCCAGGGTGGTGCTCTTTTTGGAAGCGGGCATCGCCGCCGGTGCCGGTGCTGCGGCGCGTAAATGTTTTTCTTTCTTCTTCACCAGGCTTGCGGTGCACAGTTGCCGCTTGCATACTTCCCCGGGATTGCAGTCGCTGTTGCGAAGGCAATGGGGATACATGGACTGTTGCGGCTGCGTAGTGGCGCAGGCCATCAGCACCACAAGAACACCGGCAAGAATAACGTGTTTGATATACATCATTAAAGCCTCAATACCTGAAGTACGGGTCGCTTACACCATGCCCGGCATTTCCATGACCAGTTCCTTGATGATGTCCTGCACTGTAGCGGAAATCAGGTCACGGTTGAAATAGTACAGCTGATAATCGTAGTTGGACTTGGAAACTTCGACGTTGGGATATTTTGCCTTCAGGGTGGCAATCCAGTCGCTGGGCAGCACGTCGGTCAGGGCCACGGTTTTGGTGCCGGACCAGATCACCCGACCTGACATGTCGATCATCCGCAGTTCAACGGTGGCCTGCCAGATATTGACCTTAAAAATAGCGGCCTTTTCGTTGGCGGCAAACTGGTTGGCGAAATCCTGGGGGACTTCCCGGTATTCTTTTTCGCCGGGGCGCTTCAGGTAGGTTTTAACAACTTCATCCACAAAGAGATCCTTGATCTCGAAGATGGCGTCGGCACCGGTGTCTTTACCCAACAGCAGGGCTTTTTCCACCCGGTCCCATTTTTCACGGGTCTGAGAATCGGAAAGCTTGGTTTCCACACGGGAAACAATGGCGCCGCTGATGATGTCGAAGCCTTTTTCCATCAGGAGCTTTTCAACTTCATTGACAAAGCGGCTGTAGGAATTTTTGGTACGCACCACTTCGGAGCACTGGTTGGGGCAGCGGGCTTCATCGGGGCTCAAAAACAACAGCTTGGTGAATTTCTGGTCTTTCACCGCATTGCTTTTCATGATCCGGGGAGCTAGGGGCTCGGTTTTCTTCAGCACCAGGGGGGTACCGAAGCAGGCGGCCAGAGAGCCAAGCAGCATGGCAACCAGAAGAACACGCAGCCAGGTAGAGACAGATGTGGTCTTAATCATGATTCAATCTCCTGAGATATTCATAGTGTCGTTGTTGTTACCAGACTAGCGATAAGCCCCGCCTTGTCAATGCAATTACAACCATTTTAGTCAAGTTTGCCGACTTATCTGCATATAAAAAACCTGTGGCAACCATGATGGCCGCCACAGGCTGATATGTGTGTCACTTTGCGGAAAAGTATATTACTTTACGCCCAGATGTTTCTTGAGGAATTTCACCATGGTGGGATAATAAATCATCCGGTTTTCCAGCTTACGGATACCGTGACCTTCGTCCTCGAAAATCATCAGTTCCACGGGACGGTTCAGTTCCTTCAGCTTTGCGCCAATGGACTCTGCTTCGCTGACCGGAACCCGGGGATCGTTGCGTCCATGGACAATAAACAGCGGGGTTTTCACCCGGTCCAGTTTACGGATCGGCGACACGGAACGCAGGAATTCAACGTCCGACAGGGGACCGTATTCCACTTCACGCAATTTGCGGCGATAGGGTTTGGTGTTTTTCAGGAAGTTTTCAAAGTCCACAATACCCACGCTGTTCACCGATGCGGCATACAGATCCGGGTATTCGGTGATGCCCGCCATGACCATAAAGCCGCCATAGCTTCCGCCCATAACCGCCACGCGCTTTGCATCGGCCTTGCCCGAAGCGATCAGCCAGTCGGTGACCGCCTTGAGATCCTTGACAGAATCCATGCGTTTTTTGTAGTTGTCGGCATCGGCAAAGGCGCTTCCGTAGCCTGTGCTACCCCTGACATTGGGGGCGGCAATGCCAAAGCCGTTCATCAGCAGATACTGGAACAGACGGCTGAACCAGGGGCGGCTTTGTCCTTCGGGTCCACCGTGGCAATACACCACATAGGGATGCGGGCCTTCACCGGCGGGTTCGTACATCAGCACCGGAATTTCCAGCCCGTCAAAACTTTTCACCCGCGCCACCTTGGGACCACGGAAGGCCCGGGTATCCACACCATTGAGGTCTGCGGCGGCAATGGTTTCGAGCCTGGAGGTATTGAAGTTCCAGCTGTACAGGGTTGTGGGCGTGGAACCGGCGTTATGGTCAAACACCACCTGATCGTCTTCCAGATCGGTGATATTGATCAATCCCGGCGGCAGATCAGGCACCGGCATTTCCGTGCCATCGGCCTTGCGGATCACCAGAGTACCCACAGCGTCAACGTTGAACACATAGGCAATGGTGTTGCCGGTGCGGGACACACCAAGCTGCTCCAGGGGCCAGGAACGCTGTTCAATGGCGGTCAGGCTCTTGTCCTGCATGTTGAACAGGGCCGGGTATTTGAAATCCGAGCCCTTGTTGGTGGTCAGCACCACACGGCCATCGGCCAGAAAACCACGGGGAGCGGAATAGGTGGGGGTTTCGGTGACCACAACCCGGGTGCCCTGCCCCTTTGCGCCCAGTTCCTTGACCCATGCTTCGGCATTGTTGACGGAATGATAGCGTACATAGCCAAAGCGTTTGCCGTCCGGGGAAAAGGTGCTGGGGAAATTCGCGCCGGGGGCATCGACTTCCAGCCGGGACTCGCCGGTTTTCATGTCATAGTAATAAATAAAGAAATCCTTGGGCGACGGGGTGTTGGCGGTATAGATAAAGCCGCTGCCGTCGGGATTCCAGTAGGGATCTTCATAGCGTATTTCCGGGTTCTGCAACAGCGGTTTCAGGCTGCGATCCGCCAGATCCAGCAGGTAAATGTCCCACTGCTCGTTGCCGCCGGGAGCCGCCAGCACCAGTGCTTTGGTGCGCTGGGGGTTCAGGGCATAATAGCCCATACCGTCTTCAAAATTGGTCAGCCGCTGCACACCGCCAGCGGTCTTATGGTAAAGCTGGTTGGTGCCTTCGGGCCAGTTGATGTACAGATAGCTGCCGTCATGCACACGGCCTGCGCTGTAGGGCGTGACGATTTTCAGCATCTTTTCCAAAGAAGGCATGGGAGCCGCCGGAGCCTGTTTTTCCGGGGCGGCAATACGTTTGCTGCAACCAATGGCCACAACAAGCATCAGCACCGCAACAATAAGCATCAATGATTTTTTACTGCGCATGTCCTTGCTCTTTCGTCTTTAAACACCGTTTTCACAACGTATACTGGTGTAACACTGCCGCCGATAGGGGTCAAGGCCTGTTAACAGGTATAAAAAAGCCCGCGCGTCATGACAACGGCGGGCCGGATAGTTGGGGTAACAGGATCAATAATAGTAAAATACACCGGCCATCACGCTGATGCCGTGGTGCAGCCGCCGGATGGGAACCGCGTCGCCATAGGCTCCCTTGGTGCCGTTGCCGTAATCCACAGGCTCATCGGAGACAAAGTCCACAAAGAGATCGTCTTCCGACTTGTTAAGGGAATAGGTCAGGTTATAGCGGGCCTCAAAGCCGAATCCGAAATTCTGTGTCAGCAGATATTCGATACCCACGGAAATGGGAACATGAATATTGAAATAATCGTAGGTATCTTCCATGGGCTTTATGGTAAGATTCCGGCGGCAATCGCCATTGGCATCCTGGGGAAATGCAGGATCACCACATGGCAAAGAATTATATTTGCTGGTTTCTTCAGTAGCAAGCCCCTGAGTAACATTTTTTAGCAACTGCATTTCTTCATTTTCCACGGTATAGCGCTGCCAGGACATACCGATACCAAGCTGTGCAAAGGGCAGCAGGCGACCGGTGGCGGGCTGGAAGCGGGTCATGACCAGCAGGGGCACCCGCATGGTCTGATAGCTGAATTTGGACATGTTTACCGTAGTGGTAAGCTGGTTTTGCTGGGGCGAAGTGTTTGGCACCGATTCCAATACCACCCGTTTGGTCTGCATGCTGTATTCCGACATAATGGAGGTGCCAAAGCCGGTTTCCGCAACAATCTGCATCCAGGGCAGTACATGAAAACCCGCCGACAGATTGACGTTGAACATGTCCGGCAACATGTAGGCAAAGCTGCTGTCATTGGTTACGGGACCGATATTCAGCTCGTAACCGGTGCGCAGGGTTAAAAACATATGCTTGTTTTTGCGGGCGATATTGATGTCATCGATAACATCGGCGGTAATGTCTTTGGTAAATCCCTTTTCTTCCAGGGCAAGTGCCACCACAGCGGAGTGCAGCGAACCGATAAGGTCTTCGGGATCGCCGTTAAGGGACTGGTTCACCCGGCGCACCACCTCGGCCTTTGCCACATCCAGCAAGGTAAGGGAAAGTAGATATACCGCTCCCACTTTACCCACACTGCCCCGTAAAAGCAGATCGGCGTTCAATTTCTGGCCAAGTTTGACCAGCTCTTCCTCGTTGTCTTCCCCCATCATCTGCAACACGCCCTGATGGGTCATCAGCGCCTTGAGATCTTCCTGGGACATGACCTCGTACAGTTGGGTCTTTTCCAGTTCCAGGGCCAGCAGGTCCGTTAAACTGGCTGCAACATCCTCGCCCACTCCCTGAGGAGTCAGGGGCAGAACGATCAACGACGGCGTGGCTTCTTCCGCGGCCACAGATGAGCCCGGGATTCCCGCCACACATACCAGCACTGCCATCAGGCTCAACGCTACGAACTTCTTCATATTGCTCCCTCGCTTTCAAACGGGTTTGCCGTCTATGGGTATTGGACCCATTGTAGGGAGAAATATTCACCATGGCAAGCCTGCGGAGCATTCATTCGCTGCTTCATTGACATACGCCGGGGGTTCACTTACGATTATTAGTGTCCCCTTACCAATAACGCAGTCATGGCTGTACCGCAGTCGAGGCAAAGATGCTGCCGTGAATATTCTGGAACTGGCGCAAAAGCGGGTACTTCTGTACGACGGAGCCATGGGCACCGCTATACAGGCCCTGCGGCTGGACCCGGTGGTGTTCGGACCCCATGAGGGCTGCAACGAATTTCTGGTACTCAGCGCCCCGGAGCGCATCGCCGGAATTCACCGGACCTATCTGGAAGCAGGAGCCCATGTGGTGGAAACCAACACCTTTGGAGCCTCCCCCATGGCGCTTGGGGAATACGGTCTGGAAAAGCGCTGCGAGGAAATCAACGAAACCGCCGCCCTAATCGCCCGCCGGGAGGCAGACGCCTTTTCAACCAAAGACATGCCCCGCTTTGTGGCGGGATCCGTTGGCCCCGGCACGCATCTGCCAACCCTTGGGCAGGTTTCCTTTGACGACCTGTACCGGGGATACCGCCGCCAGATACAGGGACTTCTGTCCGGTGGGGTGGACCTTATCCAGATAGAAACGGTGCAGGATTTGTTGCAGGCAAAGGCTGCAATCCTTGCGGCCCGGGACGAAATGCAACACAGCCGCGAGGTTCCGCTATATGTTTCGGTCACCATTGAGCAGACCGGCACCCTGCTGACCGGCGCGGACATGGAAACCGTTATCACGGTGCTGGAGCCTTTGGGCGTGGATATTCTTGGCCTGAACTGCGCCACCGGTCCCGTGGGTATGCGTCCCCATCTGGAAACCCTGTCCCGCCTGTGGCCGGGGCTTATCGGGGTGTATCCCAACGCCGGTATGCCGGAACCCTGCGCCGAAGGCATCTGCTATCCCAAAACCCCGGCGTCGTTTTCTGCGGAACTGTGGCACTTTTTAAAAGACCTGCGGATCAACATTATCGGCGGCTGCTGCGGCACCACCCCGGAGCATATCCGGGCGCTTTCACAGGCAATGGAAGGCATTGCTCCCCGCGCCCCGGAAGCCATACCCGCACCCAACGCCGTGGCAAGCCTGTACGCGACCACCGCATTGGAACAAACGCCTCCGCCCCTGCTTATCGGCGAACGGGCCAACGCCACCGGCAGCAAAGCCTTCAGAGAAGCCCTGTTACAGGATAATCACGATCTGTGTTTTTCCCTGCTGAGAGATCAGAAAGAACAGGGCTGCCATGCCGTGGATCTTTCCGTGGCGTGGCCCGGCCGGGACGAAACCGCGGACATGATTCTGCTGACAGAACGCGCCGGACGTGAGTGCTCCCTGCCGCTGGTCATCGACACCACCGACGCCGCTGTGCTGGAAGAAGCCCTCAAGCGCTATCCCGGACGGATCATCATCAACTCCATCAATTTTGAAGACGGCGGACAGCGGGCGCAGCAGGTCTGCAAACTGGCCCGGCGTTACGGCGCGGCCATCATCGGCCTTACCATTGATGAGGAAGGTATGGCCATGACCGTTGACCGCAAAATGGCCATTGCCACCCGCCTGGTGGAATTATGCGTCAATACCTGCGGCATGCGACCGCAGGACCTGCTTATCGACCCGCTGACCTTTACCATTGGCAGCGGCGATGCGGCCCTGAAGGACGCAGCCCTGCAAACCCTTGAAGCGCTTAAACGTATCAAGGCAGAAATTCCCGGCGTCCATACCCTGCTGGGACTGTCAAACATCAGCTTTGGCCTGTCACCCCACAGCCGCCCGGTGCTGAACTCCGTGTTTCTGGACATGGCGATGAAGGCGGGTTTGTCCGCAGCCATCGTAAACCCGCAGCACATCATGCCCCTGACAAACATCGACGATGCCGATCTTGCCGCAGCCCGCAATCTCATAAAAAACAATACCAACGCCGCCGGTGGTGATCCGCTGGAACTGTTTATCAACCACTTTGAAGGCCGTGTGATTGAAGATGCTGACGCTGAAGTGCCGGAGCGTTCACTTGGGGAGGCCATATATCAGGGCATTGTCTTGGGGCAAACGGATCAGGTGTTGCAAAAACTACCGGATATGCTGCATGAAGCCTCTGCAGAGGAAATTCTCAACAGCATTCTGGTGCCTGCCATGAAAGAAGTCGGCGAACTGTTCGGCTGCGGAAAACTGCAGTTGCCTTTTGTGCTGAAGAGCGCCGAAACCATGAAACGGGCCGTGGATACCCTCAAACCCCACTTCACATCCGCTGCTATGCACAATGGGCGTAAAACCCTGCTGTTGGCCACGGTGCGGGGAGATGTCCACGATATCGGCAAGAATCTGGTAAATATCATTGTCTCCAACAACGGCTACAACGTTGTGGATCTGGGCACCAAAGTCCCGGTTGAAACCATTATGTCCGAGGCCCAAAGCTCCCGGGTAGATGTTATCGGCATGTCCGGCCTGCTGGTAAGCAGCGCCATGGTTATGGAAGAGAACCTGCGGGCCATGAGCGATGCGGGCATTGATCTGCCGGTGCTGGTGGGCGGTGCGGCCCTGAATCCCGCCTTTGTCCGGGACACCCTTGCTCCCGCCTACGAACATGGAGACGTGGTATACTGCGCCGATGCCTTTGCAGTGCTGGAGGTCATGCAGGCGCTGGAAAACGGCGAAACACTGAAAACGCCGCAGATTCACCGGGACAACATCAAGACCCCGCCACAACCGCAGCCCATACACATTGAAACCGTTGCGCCCCCGGAACCTCCCTTTTGGGGTTCCCGGATACTGACGGATATTCCCCTGCCCCCCATCTTTTCACTGGTAAACGAAGCAGCTCTGTTCCGCAAACGCTGGGGCTATCGACGCGGCGCCATGAGTACCGAAGCATATCAGGCTCTTGAAACAGAGGAAATCCGCCCCAACTATGAACTGCTGCAGCGCATTGTGCAGTCGGAACGGCTATTTGAGCCCAAAATCGCCTACGGGTATTTTCACACCCGCAGCCATGGCGACCGGCTTATAATCGATGATCCGCAGCATCCTCATACCCTGCGGTTTCCACGTCGCAGCACTGAGCCAGCCATTGCCATTCCCGATTTTTTCCGCAGTGACGATGACGTGGCGGGCCTTTTTGTGGTGACCCTTGGCTCCCATATCGAGCATCAGGGTAAAAAGCTGTTTGAGCAGGCAGGGTATCTTGATTACTTCCTGCTGCACGGCCTTGCGGTGGAAGCCACCGAAGCCCTGGCGGAATTTACCCACGAGCTCATACGCCGCGAACTGGGCATTGCAGAAGACCACCGCCTGAACCGGCAGGAGCGCGCCAGCCAATCATATCGTGGCAGCCGCTACAGCTTTGGTCATGCCGCCTGTCCCGATCTGACGGGCAATGCCGTACTATTTGATCTGCTACAGGCCCGGCGCATTGGCGTGGACCTGACGGAAACCTTCCATATGACACCGGAATTTTCCACCGCCGCCCTGGTGGCACATCATCCCAAGGCCAAACAGTTCTCCCTGTAAGCATCCCAAACAAGCTGCATTCACGGTTGCCAATACCGACAAAGCGGGGTATAACCTTTCTCAAACATCCAACACATCTGCAAGAGAGTCAGTCATGTTGTTAAAAAACTCCTTTTACACTGTTTTGATATTTGCCATTGTCATGGGCTTCTCTGCCTGTTCATCTGAGGATACCGATGGACCGGGATACAGCTATCCCGCCTGCGGCAGCGGTGAATACAGCGGCAGCTATCTGCTTCCGGGCCCCGGCGAGGCGGGTTATGACGCGGATTTGGCGCTTTTGGCCCGCCGCTATGACCGCGTTTTTCATGCGGTGGTGGCTCCGGCACATGGCGTAAACTGCGATGTATCCATTAACGTGGACGCCACCGAGCACCGCGACCTTCTGCAGCGTTTTGCCACCGAAGACGACGGATGGGACTTTGAAGCCTTCAGCGGCGGTCAAAGCGGTATGGACATGGTTGACGGTTATCACAAGGTAGCGGGGCTGTACG
>Ga0070728_10003801_pt1 | contig 16243 bp, 16 predicted proteins | sample tdDd471_FD_66723 | JGI IMG/M metagenome (GOLD analysis project Ga0070728, IMG submission 66723) | Marine sediment microbial communities from the Atlantic coast under amendment with organic carbon and nitrate - tdDd47.1 | ecosystem: Environmental > Aquatic > Marine > Coastal > Sediment | place...
ATACAGGTCAATTTGATGGGGGTGTATTACACTGCGAAATATGCAATTCCACATATGAAAGCCAATGGCGGTCACATTATTTTGATGGGGTCGGGATTGGGGCATCGTGTTGGGGATAGCACTCATTCGGCGTATAGTGCATCCAAAGCAGGGGCATGGATGTTGGTGCGATCTCTCGCAAAAGAGCTACAAGATTATAAAATCTGTGTGAACGAATTGATACCCGGTGTCGTCAAAACCGATATTTTATCAGGGGATGATCGTCCCGATGATTCACCTCTTAATATCGAGTGGATGAAAACCCCCGCCGATGTTGTGCCGATGGCGTTGTTCATTGCCACACAACCGCTAACAGGTTCAACGGGGCAGAGTTTTAGCTTGATGCGTCGCGATTCGCAGTAGATACTAATTGAACACACAATAGTATATAGATGGAGAACACAAATGACATACGGTGAAAAACTACCACGTCGCCGATTGGGGCGCACTGAATTGATGATACCAGCAGTATCTATGGGCGGAGTCGGAGTTGGTGGCTTGGCGACCCATGTAGAAGAAACCGCAGCGATAGAAGCTGTCCAATATGTAATCGAGCAAGGCATTGATTATATTGATACCTCGCCATTTTATAAAGAAAGTGAACGGCGCATCGGGCTTGCGATAAAGGGCTATCCGCGCAAGAAACTTATTATTTCGACAAAGACAGGCACACATCCTGATCGCTGGCAAGATTATTCTTGGGATGGCACGATGTGGACAGTTGAAAATAGCCTGAAGTTACTCGGCACAGATTATATTGACTTACTCCTTATTCATGATCCAGCGGACTTTGATCCTTCGTTTGCACCACGGGGTGCGTTGGAAGCACTCGAATACCTTAAAGAACAAGGTGTCATTGGCTCAATTGGATTGGGTCAGCGACGACATGACTATCATAAGCGCGCAATTGAATCAGGTCGATTCGATGCCATTCTGACGTTTAATGACTATCATCCGACCCATACGACAGCCCTTAAGGAACTTTTACCTCTTGCCAAAAAGCACGATATTGGGGTACTGAACGGCGCGGCGATGTCGATGGGATTACTCACCGGAAATGATCCTGATGTAGTGAATGCAAACCTTATGTCTAAACGTCCTGAATATGAAGTTGCACCTGCCCGACGCTTGTATCAATTCTGTCAGGAAAACGATGTGTCGATGATTGCGCTTGTCTTCCAATTCTGTATGCGACAAGAGTTGATCCACTGTACGCTGACGGGTGCCAAGAATAAAGCACAAGTTGACGAAAATTTTGCCGCCGCTACCACGCCCTTACCTGATTCAATTTGGGATGAATTAGATGTGTTGAACCTAAGTGCGATCTGGGAAGCTGGTGAAGCGAAATCTAAGGAATAGACGGGGTTTAGGACTATACAGTTTCAACTTGATGCATACGAATTTGCAATAGGAGTAGGATATTTTAAAAGATTTAACACAGAGATACGAAGATGCGGAGGCGCAAAGAAATGTAATTTCTTGATCGCACGCTCTATTCTTTCTGTGACTCGGTGGTGGAATCTAATGCACCCTAGCAAACATCGCCTTTAAATATTCAGCTTCGGGGAAACCAATCGGATGGTCAAGCGCGTGGGATGTTTTCTCGATAATCTCTAATCCGTAGTCCTCCCGATTAGCGGTATTGACCACCAGATTAAAGAAGACATCAGGCTTGATACGGCTCGAACAGGATGCCATGACGAGGATGCCATCAGGTGCGACGAGGGGTAATGCTAATTTTACGAGCCGTTGATAAGAGGCAAGGGCGCGGTCTACTTCGGCTTGGCTTTTGGCAAATGAGGGCGGGTCTACGATCACCATGTCATATTGCTTGCCCATTTTTTCAAGTTTACGCATCCCCTCAAACGCATCAGCAACTAGTGTTTCGGTCTTCCGTGTATCCAGTTGATTGAGCTTAACATTGGCATATAAGGCATCCATCGCAGGTTGGCTGATGTCGAGTGCGGTTACGGATGTTGCACCGCCAGCTAAAGCATAGACCGTAAATGCTCCCACATATGAAAATACATCAAGGACACTTCTGCCATTGGCGAGGTCGCGCACCCGTTTACGATTATCGCGTTGATCGAAGAAAAAACCTGTTTTATGCCCGTGTATCACATCGGCTTCGAGCTTAATTCCATTTTCGATAAATTGAATTGGGGCTGTAATCGGATCACCGATGATGATTTGACCATCACTTAATCCATAACGATTACTAGCTATGGAACGGCTTAATCGCAGTACCAGACGCTCAAATGGAATCGTTGCTTGTAAGGCAGAAATAATCGTTGGGAGGTGTGGAAACCATGCCAGCGTATAGAGCTTTATCACAAGTGTATCCCCGTACCGATCAAGTATCAGCGCGGGTAAGTGATCACTTTCGCCATAAACTAATCGATACCCTGTTGTACCACTGTCGATTAAGGGCTGACGGTGGGCTTGGGCTTGCTTGAATGTTGCTTCAAACCACGCTTTATTAATTTTTGCTGGTGCATTGGCTTGCAAAATTTTAATGCGAATTGGTGAATCAGGGTCGTATAAACCGATGGCGAGAAATTTATCTTTTTTCTTGTCATAGATAATGGCTAAATCACCTGCTTGACCATCTGTGCTTTGTTTAATGATGGCATTGTCAAACACCCATGGATGCCCTTGTTTGATGGCGCGCTCGGCAGCTGGCTTGACTTTTACAGCGATATTTTTATTGGATAGGGATGGGAGTTTAGATAGGTCAGCCATGGCTCTCGGTTAATGGGTTGTTGAGTTTGAAATTTTGTTTAATCGTGTTGAATATCTTACAAAATTTACCAAAATGTTGTGATATATCCCAATTTTATCCCAAATTTGGGATATATTGGGATAATGTGGGTTAACGGATTTCACCCGCATCATCTACTTGTTTGATTGTTAATTCGGCATTTTCGAGCAAGGTTTGACAATGTGCCGACAGTAATTGACCTTGTTCATACAGTTCGACTGATTTTTCTAGTGAGAGTTCGCCGGATTCAAGTTGCTCGATAATCAATTCGAGTTGTTGATACGCGACTTCGTATGATAGATTTTCGATGGATTCCATTAGTCTTCTACCCTGACATTCAGTTGGTCGGTGTGTAATTGTATGGTCAAGCGATCATCGGCTGTGACCTGATTCGCAGATTTGACGATGTCGCCGTTTGTATCGGTCACTATCGCATAGCCCCGCGCTAGAATTGCGGATGGGCTGGCGGCATGGAGTGTGCTGGTTCTAGCCGATAAGCGATCTTGTAAACGGTTCATGTGTTGGCGCATAGCACGCTTTAATTGTGATTGCTGGTTGGTGAGTTGCTGTTGTGCGTGTGTAATGGTATTTAAGGGCGTCGCATATTTTAAACGTTGTTGTGTCCGTGACAAGCTGTTTTGTGTGCTAGATAGGGTACTCATAAAAAGTGCTTTTAGATCGGCTGTACGTCGATCAAGGTCGATGAGTAGATCATCACGGTTAGGTGTTGCTAGTTCAGCGGCAGACGATGGTGTTGGGGCGCGTAAATCTGCGACAAAATCAGCAATTGTAAAGTCAATCTCATGCCCGACACCGCTAATAATCGGGATTTTGCTATCTGCAATAGCTCGGGCGACACCTTCATCATTAAAGCACCATAAATCTTCAATCGAACCACCCCCACGCGATACGATGATTGTATCTACTTGCGTGTATTCATTCAGACGTTCAATAGCGTTGATGATTTGTGGTGGGGCTTGACTGCCTTGCACAAGGGTTGGGCTGAGGATGACTTCGACCATTGGAAAGCGACGGCGTAATACATTCTGCATATCATGATAAGCGGCGGCTGTTGGTGAAGTGACAATGCCGATTTGCTTAGGAAATGCTGGAATTGGTTGTTTACGGTCAGCATCGAATAATCCTTCGGCATCCAGTTTGGCTTTAAGTTCCTCAAATTGGCGATATAAATCACCAACACCACCTACAGGTTCGATTTGATCGGCATAGAGCTGATATTCGCCACGTGCATCATAGACATTTACGCGACCATGAACTAAAATTTCATCACCAGATTTGACATCAACTGGGACATATTGGGCGGCATTACGGAACATCACACATCGTAATTGTGCTTTTGTATCTTTGATGGTGAAATACCAATGCCCTGATGATGCTTTTGTCAAATTTGAGACTTCACCTTGTACCCAAACGCTGTTCAAAGTGGGGTCAGCATCAAATAAGTTGTGGATATGTGTGGTGATTTCTTCGACAGAAAATGTTTGCATGATGTTACTCAGATAAATTCCATGACAAATCCCGTTGGCACAACTCGTTTCGGGATATACAATTATGGCAGATTTTACACCTATAAGCTATTGGGGATTAACGATGGCATTTCTAAATGAGCAAGAACGCGACAAACTGTTGGACGACCTAAAGGGTATGAATTTCAATCGTGCAAAAGGTAAATTGCAACGAATGGATCCTAAAGGGCGGTTGGCATATTATCGGAATGTACAGATGGCTGGTGAATCACACACCAAGTATATTCTGGAAGGATTAGGGACGATTGTGACCTTAGTCGAGGTTAATAAAACCGAAAACACTGAAGCACGGAATAAACAAAATTACGAATTTGTGAATATCATTGTAGAACCAACCGCAAGCAATCGTACCTAAATTCAGCAACTTCCACGGTGTCATCGGGTTTTTAGGCTATGTGTGGGTGCATCTGTTATGCGCGCATAAAATATTAAATGATGTGGAAGGATAAAACATGCTTAGGACATTATCGATTACTAAGGATTGGTCACTTTCGATCCGTATTGCTGGAATCGTGTTCTTTACAATATTGACGGCACTTGGCGCACAAGTTGAAATCTGGTTTGGTGGACCTGTACCGTTTACTTTGCAGGTGCTGATTGTCTTATTGGCTGGTATGGTACTCGGTGCACGTGATGGTGCATTGAGTATTCTTGCGTATATTGGGCTAATTGCGCTCAATATCCCTGTTGGGGCAGGTGGCGCAGGTGCGGCGGCTTTTAGTGGTGTTACAGCTGGATACCTCATCGGTTTTACCCCTGCGGCATTTGTTACAGGTTGGCTGGTTGAACATAGTGCTGATCGTACATGGCAACGGTGGCTCGCTGGGATTGCTGGCGTAGCCATTATTTATGCGTTTGGTATCCCCGTGCTACACAGTATCGCTAATGCAGAAAGCTGGCATCAAGCATGGATGTGGGGTGGTTATCCCTTCATCGGCTTAGACATCCTCAAAGCACTGATTGCGGCAACCGCAACCGAAGGCGCACGCCAACTTATGTTGCGTCAGATGATGGACAAGAAAAAATAACTTCATAATGCCCGAAATTATCACTTGATGACTTTGGGCATTTAAGTTATCTCATTGTTCCAATTGGATAGTGAGTATCGCAGGTAATTCATTTGACCAGCCTTCATTTGCAGGTGGATAGAATGTTAATGTTTGTGATTCAAATCCTTCGGCAGATACTTCTATCTGAAATGAAATACATCCGTAGCTAAAAGCACTTTCAGTACTGAAAAACCCATCTTCATTACTTATCGTATTATGATCGAATGCAGGTTTCTCATATGAACCCTCGTTCCATGCTCGAATCTTAGCATTGGGAACAGGATTATCTGCTTCGTCGACTATATATCCATCGACTCCAAAAGTAATACCCATACAATCTTGGGGAGGAATGCAAGCTAATATGGCAAGTATTAACATTAGTACCGGAATAATCGCCTTTAATGAATTTGGTAATTGCCTCATTCAATCTCAATCAAAACTTATATTCAATTTGGATTTATTATATTCCAGTTATTAAATACTTTCTCAAATGTAACCTTCTAAACAAGTTGCTGACGTAAAGAGCCTAACGAGTCAATTGTATCCTTCGTCCATATTCCCCATAGTTCGTATCCACAACTAATGTTCCATTCAACAATGCTTCAAAATGCTCCCCAACAATTATGAATGGCTCAGTTGGTACATCACTAAAATCATAATTTTCTGAATCATCAATATTATTCAAATGGTCGGTAGGTATAGTGTCTCCATATTCGCTAAGTACTACTTTGGCTTGCTTGATTATTGCAATTATCTGATCAATATGTTCACGTGAATCTAGGTGATCGTCAAGACCTGTGTGGATTACACCCATACCTACGCCACTTGATTGAACCCGCCAGTGTTCATAAAGGCGTTGTAACCAAGGATCTATCGAATCTAGCTTCTCAATTTCATTAGCTAGCAAGTATAGCCAAGACTCAAGTGTCCCATCTTCACACCAAAAGCCCTTATTTTGGAATATAACAGCACTTGTACCCATCTCTTGACTCCTCAAATTCAAGAACTATAACTTTATTATATAGGCAGATATTTCGTTACTAATGTTCGTGATGCTCGGTATGATTATGGACTGGCGTATGTTCATGATAAACGCCTTGCTGGTGCATCCGTTGGTGCATTTGATTATGGGCTGTCTCGATAGTTGCCCGCAATTTTTTGTATTGTGTGGCTTGTGGACGTGGTGCAAGGGTATCGATATAAGCGATTGCCCCTTCGATTTGCTCTAATACCACCATCGCATCCGTTTTCGAGAATGGGATTTGTCCGTCAACTTGGATTTGTACCGCGCTGGTATGCGCCGCGATCTCGCCACTGACTCCCCGATAACTGCCACGAACACGCAAGGCTATCCATGTTGATTCGGTGATTTTGATTTCTTCTGTGCCACCTGCTGACAGGGGATTATGGACTTCTATTTCTTCAACGGTTAATCCACCAACGACGATTTCAACACGCTCAATTGGCATACTAGCAGATTCAACATGCCATGTGACATTGACTGTCCCGCCACCTTTGGGTAAATCCAGTTGTTGACCGGGGGATAAGCCTTCGACAATCAATTCGGCTAAAGGACCGACGGTGACAAACGTATTGCCAGAACGGGTTGCTTCCATCCAATTGTCATAGGTGAAGGGGCGATTATCAAGTTGTGTATAAGTACGGATACCACCGAGTAGTGATGCAGCGGACATTTTATCTGAACCACCCACCACAGGCAATTGATAGCCTAGATTCAGAAAGCGATACCAATCCGCGAGCCCATAAGGACTAATTTGGGCATCAAAGGGATTGAAGGTCATCATCTCGATGGCATTGACCAGACCGAGTACAATATCGGCAGCACGTTCACATTGTGGATTTGGGGCATGGGGCATTACCACAAGCCCATTCTGACGGATGCAACTTTTTGCCCAATCTGCCATCGTGACATCCAGCGCATCACCTAATGCAGACTCTGAAGGACCGCCACTACATAAGGGGTGTATCATCTGACCTGAATAGCCCAGTAAAGAAATATGTCCTAATACCTGCATTCGGTTTTCTGTGCCGACTCTGACCAGAAATTCACCCTCTCCTCCAAAATCTTTTGCTCCGAGGGTTGTTCGTCCATCAAAATCGGTGACATTGCTAAACATCTCGCCCCATTGACTGGCTAATAGATTAACAACATTAACCCCTTCTGCTGACCCCTCTAGCAGGGCGGTTTGTGGACTCAGGAAATGCACATGGGTATCGGCTGTGACCCATCCTTTTTCGTACCATTTTAGGACACGCTCTAACTCGAATGAGAATTCATCCGTTTCGGTTGTGACTTCAAAGCTGGTGCGGATTGGTTTGATTTCATAACCGCGTGTAATCTCGACAAACACTTCACCCATCGGCACTTCAACTTCGCACTCACCATGAATGTAAGCATATTGATTTTTGCTGTTGACGAATTCACCGTAATTGTCTTCAAACCAATATGGATTAACTTTACGATGATTGCCGCGTGGTGGTAAATATTCGCCAGATGCGCCATGAAAATGAATACGAACCGCAACTGGTTTCTCTGAGCCTGCTTCAACTACTTTGACGCGAATGAGTCGATTTGCAGGTTGAACTTCAACCAACCCTGCGTTGTCGAAGTCACTCAAGTTGTAAGCGATTAGTTTGTCATCTGAGCCCTTGAGATATAACTTGGCGTTCGGATGTGCGATATATTCGATGATGACGGTATTATCAGAACGTATGGGTTGTGCATTTGATTCTGCACTAAACCATTGCGCCCTCACATAATCGAGTTTGGCACGTGCTGAAATGACTGTGCCGAGGTCAATAGTTATATTATCAAGTTCACCGATGCGATTAAATTTAACGCCCTCGGGTAAGGTTAGTTTAAGTTTTTGGCGGGTCGTCGGACGTAATGGATGCGTCTCTACTTGTGTTGTGGTTATGCCATAAATCAGTGAACGCTCGTCTTTTGGTGTGCAGATAATCTGCGAAATAGTTTTGTCTGGATGCGGATTCGGTAACGCATAAAGCCAAATATGCTCTGGTTCTGGGGTGGTGTCTCGTGCTGAACCGTGACGGGTTTCGCCTCTGCCATAAGGCACTTTAGGTTTACGCCCTAGATCAAAATCTTCACTCGACAATGCTCTAATCGTTGGTGAGCTATTTGGAATAGATGCGAATGCACTTGCTCCCCATGTGACACGTGTTTGCTGTATCGCAAATCGGCGTAAAATTGGGATCGTTGCGGAAGTGCCATCGCTATAGATCAGTTGATATTCTGATACACGATGTCCCAATTGATTGCCATGCAGTTCATAACCACTTAATCTGTTATCGGCTATATCAGAAAGATCAGGCGGTACATTTTCAACTTTATTTTCGACAGCGTGGGCAAATAAAATATAGGTCGCCGAGATATTCCCCGCATCGATGGTTACCGCTTCTTTATCCAATAAGATAATATTGGATTGGTCTGTGATACCGAGTTCAAATGGAATACCTCCAAAACTTTGCTTTCCATACGACCAATCTGTGCTATGGTGAAGCGTCAATGATGAGTCTAATTGTCCTCGGCTGTGATTATAGACGGATGTTAATGGTATCGGGGTGAACGCATCTGATGGTGGGGTGTGCATGAGGTCAACCTCCTAAAAATAAGAATGCGCCGAGTATACCGTATTCAGCGCTAGAGGTAAAAATCATGCTGATAAACAGGGCAAACATCGTATCTTGTCTGCCCTAAATAATCAGGTATTACCGTTGTGCGATGCTAAATTGATTGCCGTCAGGGTCGGTGAATTCTGCTGATATACCACCCCATGGCTGGGCTTCTGGTGCTTTGGTGAAGTTTATACGATCTTTTTTTGCTTCATAAAATGTTTTGACATCAGCTGTATCAAAAATCATGCCACTGGGTATCCCAACTTGGGCGCCGGGGTAGGGGTTTAATAAAGCAATGCTGGTGACTGCACCCTTTGGCACAACTTCCAGCCAACGGAAATTTTCACCCATCATGGTATCACTGCGAACATCCATCCCCAGTACATCACGATAAAATTTGAGTGCTTTATCTTGGTCATTCACAAATACAGTTGTCACTTGAATTTGGTTAATCATGTCATTTTCTCCGATTGGTTAATCAGTCGATAATTCGATTAGTGTTTTGGAGAGTTGACGGAACATACGTCGCCATCCGAAACCAATGATGCCACTGATCGCGATGTCTGCAAGACCTGTAAAACCTGTATGGTCAAGTTTGAGGCGTGTACCATTGCCTTCTGGAATAAGTGTGAGAGTTACTGTGGTTTCGTGGTTCATCATGCCACCCTTAAAGTGATATGCTAGTTGGTTGGGTGGGTCAACAAGCACCACTTCACAGTAAAGTACTCCATCCCAATTACCACTGATGTCGCGTAATTCAAAGCGATGTCCAACTTCTGGCTTGAACTCGTTTTCCATCTGCATCCAGCGTTTGATTAATCCAGCATCGGTAATCGCGCGCCATACTAGTTCTGGTGGATGGGGATATAAACGTTGTAAGCGAATATCACGTTTCATCAGGCTTAGTTTCCTCTGCAAGCTCATCAAGCAAATTACCCAGACGATCTAAGCTGGCGTTCCAGATACCATCAAATTTCTGCATCCATTTATATATCTCGTTGAGGTTGTCGGGTTTAATGCGATAGACTTGCTTGCGCCCTTGCTTCTCTCGGCTGACGAGACCTGTATCTACCAGTAGTGTCAAGTGTTGCGAGATTGCAGACCGGGAAACATCAAATGGTTCAGCGATTTCGTTTGTTGTCAATTTCTCCTGTGCCAGTGCCTCTAATATCTGTCGTCGGATAGGATGGGCAATGGCAACAAATACATCATTTTCTAGCTTGAATATGGTTCTGGAAGGCATATCCTTCCCCTCTTTTGATAGCTACCAAATATTTGTTCTAGTGTATACGATTAAATTATACGTTAGGAGTAGCTAACGTGTCAAGCTTTTAAAAAGGCAAGTAAGTGATACCTGCCTTTGGAGGGTTAGCGAGGGTGAACCTACCAGATGTTGCTGATAATTTCCTTTTTACCGAGGATGCTGAACTCGATGTTATGGAGTGTCTGTATCGTTTTATGAACGGAGCAATGTTGAGCAACCCGTGCAATGGCTTGTTCACGATTTTCGATTTCACCATATGGGATTTCAATATCTACGCCTACATAGGTAATGTGTTCTTGTTCGTTGTCAGTCTCGTATCGGATTTCGACTTCTAGATCGGTGGGGTCGATGTTGTGTTCTTCACAATAGGTGCTAATCACCATATTGACGCATGTACCCAACGACGAGATAAATAATTCGATAGGCGTAGGGCCTCTATCATGACCACCAACGTAACGTGGTTTATCAATTGTTAGCCGATGCTTACCAATGTGTGCTTCGACCATTCCATCACCTTTATAAAAACTGGAAATTCTATGCATCCGATTACCCTCTTACTTGATTTGCTCTTATACCTCTACTATAGAGAAATAGGTCGAATGGCAATAGTGACAGGTGTCACCACTATATTGTGAAAATATTCACAATATTTATGATGATGAATCTATATCTTCTAATCTTCTTGACGGGCTATAATATGAACAAAAGAAAATATGATGACTGAAAACTGGATCAACAGCAATAAGGGTTAAAATAGGATGCAATTGAACACGTCAAATAGGCAGTCGATTTTGTGGATGGAATGGGTGTGGGCAATCGTGATTGCGCTAGTCTTAATTGGCGCGATGGATATGTTGACCAATCAGATAGATACGACCTTATTTGATGGTGACTTTGTCTATTATATAGATATGGCAGAAAATGGTATTTTTGAAAATTCACACCTTGCCGCGCCATTTGCGTATCGCCCTCTAGTTCCCTTTATGGCACGTAGTCTTGCTGATTTATTCGGAGGATCGCTAGAAACGGGGTTTCGGATTGTGGCATGGTTGGGTGCATTGCTGACATTAGTGAGTAGCTATGTGTTGGCGCGTACATTTGGGGCAGAGCATAAATTTGCACTCTTTATTATGATTATCATCGCAGGGTCATTTTTTCATTTAAAGTATCTACTATTTGATGTTTATCGCCCCGATCATCTGGCATATGGTCTGCTTATTGTGGCTTTTCTGGCACTATTACATAAACAATGGTTGGCTTGTATTATCGTATCAGCTATTGGTTTATTGACGCGTGAATTTTGTATTATCCCTCTGGTATTGATGCTCTTGCAATTGCTGATGAAAGTTTGGCAAGGGCAGAAACAGAGGGGCATGAATATGATCTGGATTACGATTGGTGTTTTGGTGATCCTTGCGTTTGTACTTCTTCCCCGGTTGTTATTGCCAATCGAAATGACTTTTGTCTATGCCACCTTGTTCAAACCTGACCCAACAGCTATCGAGACTGTCACCTTGCCATTAACCTCAATTCGACGGAATCTCAACTTATTATTTGCTATGATTGCTTATATTTTGCCTCTCATCTGGTTAGCTGGATGGGCACAACTTAAAGAGGCTTGGCATAGTCTTGGCGAACTACGTTGGTTAGTGGGTGGCTATATGCTGATGGTGTTAGGATTAACATTGATCGGCGGGACAGACCTTGCGCGCTTTGTGACTTATCTTCATATCCCTTTGATCATATTTTCTGCAATCTTGCTCAAGCATGATACGCCTCGGATTTTGCTGGTCGGATTGTTTGGCACGCTAATTATCTTTAATCGTCTACCGTTTCAAATACCGCAAGAAAATTACAATCACTTCATCGACTTTTACGGCGCATACCATGATCGTATTAATCCTGCCATTATCGCACGCTGGCAAGAACTAATCGTTTTTCTGTTTTTGGCAGTTGGCATCCGCGGTGGATTGGCGATTATCGCACGAGAGCGTGACGCAAAAATTGCCGCTACGGAGTCATAATTAATTCAAAGTTTATGCTCCCCAAGATTTGTCCGTTGACCTGAATCTCGATGCGATGTTGTCCACTATAATATTTGCGTGTGCTGATTGGTCGGATGCTGTGTGATTTTTCGATAGTCAGGGTTTCACCGGCTTGCAAAGTTGTTTTCTTGAGTTTAAAGACTTTGGGGGCTGTTTTGCCATTAGCTTTGACGAAGTTCATAACATAATCAATCATCAAATCTTGAGGTATCTCAGCTGTACTCTTTAGCTTAAAAGACAGACTGAGCGACTGACCAAAATGAAGTGTCTTCGGCGTAACATCTAGATCAAATAATTCAAGTTTTGATGCGCCAAACCCCAACAACGCCAAAGCACGGGAATCCCCCTTTTTTACGAGAGTCCGTAGTGCGTGGTTAATTAACCATTGTGTGCCTTCTGTTGCGTCCTTTTGCCACATTTCAAGCGTATCGATGACGCGCTCTGGATGATCTTTAGTGATGTCATTCAAATGGTTGGCAACAGAACGACGGACATACAAGGATTCATCATCTTGTAGATAAGTGAGGATTTCTAATGCTGGTGATGGGTCAGCGATGAAATCAGGCAATTGTGGTGCCCATGGTAAGCGAGGACGTGTCCCTTCACTGACGAGACGGCGTACATGCTCATTGTCATCATGTACCCATTTATGGAGTATTTCTAGGGTTTGCTTTGGATATTTCATGATAAATGGACGGATGGCAAATTCGCACGAGGTATAGCGTGTGATGATGTACATGGCATCCATCGAAGCCTCTAGGTGATCAGTGCCGTATTTTTCGACAAATGTTGGAATTGCTAACATCCGAAAGCCAACATCTTTGGTGTATTCAAAGTTGTGTTTCGTGCTGTCTAGGATTTCCACAAGGATTTGGACTGCATCAGGGTAGTGTGCAGGTAAAAATTCATAGAGCTTGTCCGCGATTAACCCGAAGCGTGGTTTAAGTTCAAGTTCATGTAATTTAGCGTCAACAGCTTGGATGAATGATTCGTGTGCAAAATCTGGGTAAACCAGTGAAATACGGTCAGCAATTTGTGTAACTAAGGTTGTGTCAATCTGGTCTTTTAATACGGGGAAGTCGGACATTGTTTTCTCTTTGGATGTATTGGATAAGCCATATTTATTATTTACTCAATATCATATAACAAAACAAGGGTATGTTGGGCACACCCTTGTGATAAGGAGGATAGCGTTAGGTTGTTAGATGGGTAAACTAATCACCTACAAAATTGGGTTAAGGAAGATATTGAGTGTGTTATAACAATCAATTTGAATAATTGGTCTAAATCTCATTTTTATCTCCCAATCGAAAATTTGTTCGATAGATAAAGTGTAGATCATCTGTGCTATTATGTCAAGTTGAGTCTAGCTTGAGATTGGATGAATGTAAGGCTTGCCTTAATGTTATGTTCGATAAAATTATGATTTTTTCGGGTTCTATACAAAGTCTAACGCTACTTTTTGAGCTATCGCACGTATACTAGAGCATAGGGCGTGATGAACCGTCCACTTGTACGATTAATGTTAATGAGCAAATTGAGGTGAATCCATGCGCGTGATTGTGCATACTGGCAAAGGTGGGGTTGGCAAGACGAGCATTTCTGCGGCGACAGCATTGCGATGTGCCGAGATGGGCTTAAAAACGATTGTCATTAGTACGGATACAGCACATAGTTTGGGCGATGCGCTTGATAAAGAAATCGGTCCAGAGCCTATAGAAATTGCAAAAAATCTTTGGGCGCAAGAGCTTGATACCCGTTATTCGATGGATAAATACTGGGGCAAAATTCAAGATTATCTGGGAGCATTTTTTAATCGTGAAGGGATTGCGAGTGTTAATTCGTCAGAAGTCACGATTATTCCCGGCTTGGAAGAAGGTGCACAACTCCTTTGGATTAGCGAATATTTCCAGAAAGATGAATATGATGTATTAATCGTGGATGCAGCACCAACAGCAGAAACGATTCGGCTATTAAGTTTACCTGATGTCACCCGTTGGTGGGTGGAACGACTAATGAAAATTGCGCGCGGGCTAGATAGTGTGATTCGCCCCGTCCAAAAATTATTGCGTCGGGGCAAAAACGAGCCCGGTATCGATATCGCAGAAAATGCGTGGGATCAAGTGGAATTGTTATTTGATACGCTGGATGGTGTCCGCGAATTGTTGACCGATCCTGAGCATTCTAGTATACGGTTGGTTGTCAATCCTGAGCGTATGGTTATCCGCGAGACACAACGTACCTATACCTATCTCAACCTATATGATTATGCAACTGATGCCATTCTGGTCAATCGCTTGTTTTCGGATGCGATTACTGACCCTTTCTTCGATGTCTGGAAAAAACGTCAAAAGGATAATATGGAATTTATTGGCGAGGCATTTGGCTCATTGCCTGTATTTAAAGCACCTCTTTTTGGCGAAGAAATGGGTGGCTTGGACATGCTCCGTAAGTTGGCGGACGAACTCTATGGTGACCGAAACCCAGCCGAGCGAATGTTTGACGGTGTTGTCCATAAGATCGAAAAATTGACTGACAACGGTGATGATTCCTCATGGATGCTTCGAGTCCCGATTGGATTTGCCAAAAAAGAAGACCTCGACTTATTCCGTTCCCGCGATGAAATTACTTTACGAGTAGGACCATATCGCCGTAACATTGTTCTCCCGTCTGAATTACAGAATTTGGAAATTGCCGGTGCAAAATTTGAAGACAAATACCTCAACATCCGATTCGAGAAACAAGAATAAGAAATACACGAATGGGGCGAGTCCAAATGGCTTGCCCCCAAATAATCATTCTGAAGACGATGAACATGACTCTATTCCTCTCAAACGTGAGGTAGATCAACCTGCACCCCATGATGAGACTTCAGCTACGCCATCCGTAGCAAAACATAAACCCCTTGTTCAGCCAGCTATCACACCACCAATTGAATCACCTATGACTGTATATCAACAGGTGAATGCACAACGTCCACGTTCCATTCGGATGCAGTACCGTTTCCTTAAGTCTGTGATTTTTGCGTTGTCGCTTTTCAGTCGATTGATATTCTGGGATGTTTATGTCATGCGCTGGTTGCCATCAATGGCGCGCCGTACCCAGATGAACCGTTGGAAAAAGTATGCGCGAGGATTTAGCGAGTATGCGATTTCGATGGGTGGCGTGATGATTAAATTGGGACAATTCGCCTCAACCCGTGCCGATATATTACCCGAAGAAATTGTGCTTGAATTGGCGAATCTGCAAGATGAAGTGCCTAGCGTCAAATATGAGCAGATCAAACAGGTCATCGAAACCGAAATTGGGCGGATTGAAAACCATTTTGCATGGATTAGTGAAGAGCCTGTAGCGGCGGCATCTTTGGGGCAAGTGCATCGCGCACAACTTAAGAATGGGGATCGCGTTGTCGTCAAAGTTCAGCGTCCAAATATTCGTGATACGGTCTATACTGACCTTGCCGCCATATTCATTATTGCGAAGTTGTCGATGAATTTTGGATTTATCAATCGTCGGGCAGATATGGTCGGGCTGTCGGAAGAATTTGGGCGGGTTTTACTGGAAGAAATCTCCTATGAATCCGAAGTCCTCAACGCCAAACGATTTGGACGGATGTTTAAGGATAACATGGGGGTGTATATTCCTTCCGTGTATGAAAATCTCAGCACGGATAAAGTGATTGTGCTTGAAGATGTGACAACCATCAAAATCAATGATTATGAACGCTTGGAAGCTAACGGGATTGATCGTAAAGCTGTTGCAAAACGCCTCTTAGATACGTATATGCACCAGATATTTGAGGAACGATTCTTCCATGCCGACCCACATCCGGGTAATTTGTTTGTATATCCGTTACCTGTCGAAAATGAGAGTCAATATAT
>Ga0070728_10003803_pt1 | contig 16239 bp, 18 predicted proteins | sample tdDd471_FD_66723 | JGI IMG/M metagenome (GOLD analysis project Ga0070728, IMG submission 66723) | Marine sediment microbial communities from the Atlantic coast under amendment with organic carbon and nitrate - tdDd47.1 | ecosystem: Environmental > Aquatic > Marine > Coastal > Sediment | place...
CCGGCAAGGCCGAGCTGATGTTCCTCGAAGGCTATCTCTTCGACAAGGACAAGGGGAAAGAGGCGTTTCTCGAGGCGGCGCGCGACTGTCACAAGGGCGGCGGCAAGATCGGCATCGCCATCTCCGACCCGTTCTGCGTCGACCGGCACCGCGGCGATTTCCTGTCGCTGATCGAGCACGAGATGGATTTCGTCATCGGCAACGAGGCCGAGATCCAGTCGCTGTTCCAGACCGATCACCTGGGCGACGCGCTGATAATGACCGCCGCGCTTTGCCCGCTGGTGGTCTGCACCCGTTCGGGCGACGGGGTGACGGTGATGGAGGGCACCAGCCGCATCGACGTGCCGGTCGAAAAGATCACGCCGGTCGATGCCACCGGGGCGGGCGACCAGTTCGCCGCCGGGTTCCTTTACGGCATGGCCACGGGCCGCGACCTGGAGACCTGCGCGAAGATCGGCAATGTCTGCGCCCGCGAGGTGATCAGCCATATCGGCCCGCGCCCGGAAACCAACGTCACCGAGCTTCTGCGCGAGGCCGGGCTTCTCTGATGGCGTTGAAGGCGGGTTTCCACGACGTACCGCTTGGCATGGTGGCCGCGGTGGTGACCCATCTGGAGATGCGTGCCCCGGCCGAACCGCGCCCGGTGCCGGCGCCCGAGGGGGTCAGCCTGCGCCGCGTCGCGGCACCTGCGCCCGGCTGGTATCGCGACCTGTTCACCCGGGTCGGCGGGCAGGACTGGCTGTGGTTCTCGCGCCTCGGGCTTGACGACACGGCGCTGTCCGCGATCCTCTCCGACCCCGGCGTGGAGGTCTGGGCGCTGGAAAAGGCCGGCCGCGCCGAGGGGCTTCTTGAACTGGATTTCCGCGACGCGGGCGAGTGCGAGCTGGCCTTTTTCGGGGTAACGCCGACATTGATCGGCGCCGGCGCCGGGCGCTTCATGATGAACGCGGCGATCGAAAAGGCCTGGGCGCGTCCGATCACCCGCTTTCACGTCCACACCTGCACGCTGGACCACCCCGGTGCACTGGGGTTCTATCGCCGCAGCGGCTTTACCCCGATCCGCCAACAGGTCGAGATCGCCCCGGATCCCCGCCTGAACGGCGATCTTCCGCGCGAAGCCGGGCCGCATATCCCGATCTTCGAGGGCTGAGCCGGGCCGGTCGCCCCCCGCGCCTCAGCCGCCCAGACGCAACAGCGCGGTTCCGACGGTGACATGGACCGGCCCGCAGCCCTGACCCACAGACATGCGCCCCCGCGCGCCGCCGGTCCCGACACCAACGCCAAGGTTCACGTCCACGGGTTGCCTGCACTCTTCGCACCCCGCCAACAACAGGACCGCCGAGATCAGCAGAATAGATCGGATCGGCATCGGCACACCCCCTGCAACAGCCCTGAGGCTAACATGGCGGTCGTTGCCGACAAAGGGGCATTCCCGACCGGCCTACCCCAGATAGGGCGCGAATTCCTCGACCACCTTTTCGTAGACCGCGCGCTTGAAGGGCACGATCCGCTCCACCAGATGCGCCGGATCCTGCCAGCGCCATGTGCTGAACTCCGGATGGTCGGTCGCGATGTTCACCTGGTCGTCGGTGCCGCTGAACCGCATCAGGAACCATTTCTGCTCCTGTCCGCGAAAGCGGCCCTTCCAGATCTGCGGCACCAAGTCGGCGGGCAGGTCATAGGGCAGCCAGGAGGCGCTTTCGGCCACGATCTCGACCAGATCGGCGGTGACGCCGGTTTCCTCCCAGAGCTCGCGCAGGGCGGCGGCGCGCGGGGCCTCGCCCTTTTCGACCCCGCCCTGGGGCATCTGCCAGGCCTCCTCGAACCGGTCGCGTCGCTGGCCGACAAAGACATGCCCCTCGGCATTCATCAGCATGACACCGACACAGGGGCGATAAGGCAGCTTGGCAATCTCTTCGGGGGTCATCGGGGCGGCTCCTGTTTTTCTCCTGTCTAGCGGTTGCGCCGCGTGGCGCAAGCGGGTGACGCAGGGTTGCGGGGTGACAGGGGGCCGCAATGGGGCAATCCTGCCCGCGACACGAGGGAGGGCGACATGACCGAGTACCCACATCTTCTGGCGCCGCTGGATCTGGGCTTTACCACTTTGAAGAACCGCGTGCTGATGGGCTCCATGCACACCGGGCTGGAGGAGACCGGCGACTGGAACCGGGTGGCCGAGTTCTATACCGAACGCGCGCGCGGCGGGGTCGCCTTGATGGTGACCGGCGGCATCGGCCCGAACCTCGAGGGATCTGTCCTGCCCGGCGCGGCGATGATGACCACGGAAAAGGACGTGGCCAACCATTCCATCGTAACCGACCGGGTGCACGACGCGGGTGGCAAGATCGCCATGCAGATCCTGCATGCAGGGCGCTATTCCTACGGCCCGAAATGCGTCGCCCCCAGCCCGGTGAAATCGCCGATCTCGCCGTTTCCGCCGAACGAGCTGGACGAGGCCGGCATCGAGAAGCAGATCGCCGACATCGTCAACGCCGCCGTGCTGGCGCAGCAGGCGGGCTACGACGGGGTCGAGATCATGGGCTCGGAGGGGTATTTCCTCAACCAGTTCCTGGTGACCCACACCAACAAGCGGACCGATGGCTGGGGCGGCAGTTACGAAAACCGCATGAAACTCCCCATCGAGGTGGTGCGCCGCACGTGTGAGGCCGTCGGGGCGGAATTCATCATCATCTACCGGCTGTCGATGATCGACCTGGTGCCGGACGGCTCGACCCACGAAGAAGTTGTGCAACTGGCGCAGGAGATCGAGAAGGCCGGCGCCACCATCATCAACACCGGCATCGGCTGGCACGAGGCGCGCGTGCCCACCATCGCCACCTCGGTGCCGCGCCGCGCCTTTGCCTGGGTGACCAAGAAACTGATGGGCAAGGTGGGCATCCCGCTGATCACCTCGAACCGGATCAATACCGCCGAGGTCGCCGAAGAGGTGCTGGCCGAGGGGTGCGCCGACATGGTTTCGCTGGCCCGCCCAATGCTGGCGGATGCGCATTTCGTCGCCAAGGCCCAAGCCGGGCGGGCCGCGACCATTGCGCCCTGCATCGCCTGCAACCAGGCCTGCCTGGATCATACCTTTGGCGGCAAGCTGACCTCCTGCCTGGTCAACCCGCGCGCCTGCCATGAGACTGAACTGGTGTTGGAGAAGGCGGCCAAGCCGATAACTGTGGCCATCGTCGGGGCCGGGCCCGCTGGCCTTTCCACCGCGCTGGCGGCGGCGGAGCGGGGCCACAAGGTGACACTGTTCGACAAGGCGAAAGAGGTCGGCGGGCAGCTCAACATGGCCAAGCAGGTGCCCGGCAAGGAAGAGTTCTGGGGGCTGGTCGACTGGTACGCGACCATGCTGGCCGAGGCCGGGGTGACCGTGGAATTGGGCCGCGAGGTTACCGCAGACGATCTGACCGGTTTCGACGAGGTGGTCATCGCCACCGGCGTCCTGCCGCGCGATCCCGGCATTCCCGGCGAGGACCGCGACAACGTGCTGAGCTATGTCGAAGTGCTGCGCGACAAGGCCCCCGTGGGCAAGAGCGTTGCGGTGATCGGTGCCGGCGGCATCGGCTTCGACGTCTCCGAGTTCCTGCTGGAGGAACACAGCCCGACCACCGACCTGCCCGCCTGGCTGAAGGAATGGGGCGTGACCGACCCCGAACAGCACCGCTCGGGCCTTGCGCCCGAAGGCCCACAACCGGAGGCACCGGCGCGGCAGGTGACGCTGTTGCAGCGCAAGAAACAGGCGCATGGCAAGGGGCTGGGCAAGACCACCGGCTGGATCCACCGCGCAACGCTGAAGATGAAGGACGTCACCTTTGTCGGCGGGGTGAATTACGAGAAGATCGACGACGACGGGCTGCACGTCAGCTTTGGCGAGGCGCGGGAAAACCCGAGCGTGATCGCCGCCGAGACCGTCGTGCTCTGCGCCGGGCAACTCTCCGAGCGCAGCCTTGCCGACGCGTTGCAGGCCAAGGGCATCACCGCCCATGTGATCGGCGGCGCCGACGTGGCCGCCGAACTGGATGCCAAGCGGGCGATCGACCAGGGCACAAGGCTGGCCGCTTCGTTGTGACCAGAGGGCGTGGCCGATTACCGGCCGCGCCCTATCCCCCGTGCGCCGCGCGGCTGTCTTTTGGTGCCTGTGCGCGGTCGGTCATGCCATAGTCGCGGATCACCCCCGCCACCCGCAGCCGGTAATCGGCAAACACCCCGCCACGCCCCTTGGCCTGGGCGCCGCGATGGGCCTCCAACTGCCGCCAGCGTTGGACGGCCGCCTCATCCTCCCAGAAGGACAGCGACAGCAGCTTGCCGGGTTGGGTCAGGCTTTCGAACCGCTCGACCGAGATGAAGCCTTCGATCCCGTCAAGCAGCGGGCGCATCTCGGCGGCGATATCGAGATAGTCGGCCTGCCGTCCCTCGGCCGGCTCGACTTCGAATATGATGGCGATCATCGGACCGGCTCCCTTAGAATACGCCGCCGACTTTCGCCCCGCGAAGCGGCGCAGGCAACCGGTTCCTGTGTAATGGGCTCCTGTTTCCACGGCCGGAACGATCCCCGCAATACCGCGATATTATCCAATCGGCGCCCCGATCTTGCCCAGATTGAACCGGATAAACGAGGCAACAAGACAGATAACCGAGGACAACGGCATGGACCGACTGACCGAAATGGAAGCCTTTGCCAATGTGGTGGATCAGGGCGGATTCACCGATGCGGCCAAGAAGATGGGCATCTCCAAGTCAGCAGTGTCCAAGCATGTCTCGAGCCTGGAGGCGCGACTGGGGGCGCGGCTGTTGAACCGCACCACGCGCCGCGTCAGCCCGACCGAGATCGGCCTGGCCTATTACGACCGCGCCCGCCGGGTTCTGAACGACGCAGGCGAGGCCGACGCGCTGGTCACCTCGATGCAGTCGGCGCCCTCGGGGTTGCTTAGGATTTCCGTGGCGACCGATTTCGGCGTCAATCTGCTGTCTCCGGTGCTGTCTGAATTCCTGTCGGATTTCCCCGAGATCACCGTGAACATGGTGCTGAACAACCGGTTTGTCGAACTGATCTCCGAAGGGTTCGACATGGCGATCCGCATCGGCGAGCTTGAGGACAGCTCGCTGCGCGCCCGCAAGCTGACCGAAACCACCAAGCGACTGATCGCCAGCCCGGCCTATATCCAGAAATTCGGCCGCCCGCAGAAGATCGACGATCTGAACGAGCACAAGCTGCTGCATTATTCCAACCAGTCGAGCGGCAACGTCTGGAAGCTGACCGCCCCCTCGGGCGAAAAGCGCCAAGTGCGCACCGCGGGCTGGCTCAGCGTGAACGACGGGCAGTCCCTTCTCAACGCCGCGATTTCCGGCCTCGGTATCGCCTATCTGCCCAGCTACCTCTATGCGCAGGCGATGAAAGAGGGCCTGGTCGAGGATGCGATGCCCTCGCTGCCGGTCGAGACGCTTGGCGTCTACGCCGTTTATCCGCCCGGGCGGTTCACCCAACCCAAGGTGCGCGCCTTTATCGATTTCCTGGTCCACGCCTTTGCCGAGAAGGGCCCGACCGACTGGTAACGCGTTTCATGTTGCTTCCCTTGGCAACCCGCCTGCCCCCGTGTTCCGCACGGGGGCTTTTTTCATTCGGCTTGCAGCAGCAATGCCTCGACCCGGCGATTGCGCTCGCGCCCCTCGGGGGTGAGGTTCGAGGCCACCGGCGAGAGGTATCCCATCCCCTCGGCCGCGACACGGTCGGCGGTGACGCCATAGTCGTTCACCAGCCGGTCGCGCACGGTTTCGGCCCGGCGCTTCGACAGGGCGATATTGGCCTCGAGCGCGCCGGTCGCGTCGGTATGGCCGACCAGAACGATCCGATAGGCCGGGTTGCCGGCAAGGAAGACCGCGATCCGGGACAGCGAGTCAAAGGCCCCGGGCCCCAGAGCATTTGCGCCGGTATCGAACTCCAGATCGTCAAGGATCGCATGACCGTCGGCAAGCAGCGCGGCGATCAGTGGCGCGGCGACTGAATCCTGCCCGGGCGCCGCAGGCTCGGAGGCGGCGGGCCGATCCGGCGCAGGGGCAGCAGATCCCGCCTCGTCCTCGGGGCGCGGTTCCTGGGCCGATGGCGGACCGGGCAGCACATGGATCTGCTGGATATAGGCACCGCTGCCGCTTCGGCTGACCATCAGGCTGATCGCCTCGTTTTTGTTCCGAGCTGCCGAGAGAAACCGGAAATTGCCGATATCCACATGCATATGCGGGGCCGGTGCGACCTCGGTCCCGAAACGGAAATCGAAGCCGCCGCACCCTTGGGCGCGGCATTCGAACAGGATCTCGAAACCGCTGATCACCAGTTGATCGCGCAACGGCGCCAGCAATTGCAGCGGCGTCTGCGACCCGCCATCGAGTCGCCACGTCCGGCGTTCGACCGGCCCCTCGAAATGCTGCGCGGGCACGGTTTCGCCATCAAAGGGCGCGCGCGGCAAATCATAGCTGTCGAGCGCCGAGAGACGCTCGTACAGCAGCCGCGCGCCCTGCGGCATCTCCAGTGCCCGGACTGCGGCCGGGCAGGCCGCAAGGATCAGGCAAATGGCACCGGCGCGGATCATCTGAACTGCGCGTGATACTCGTCATTGGGCCACATCGCGGTGGCGCTGCCCACGCGATTGGTCATGTTGAAGAAGCCGGCGACATTGGCGATATCCCAGATATCCCGGTCGCAAAAGCCGACCTCGCGCAGCGCCTCGCGATCAGCCTCCTCGATCGTGTAGCTTTCGGTCGTCATCTTGGCGGCGAAATCCAGCATCGCGCGCTGGCGCGGCTCCAGATCCGCGACGCGATAGTTGATCGCGATCATCTCGCCCAGCATCGGATCGCCCGATAACTGCCGCAACGCCGCGCCATGGGCCACGATGCAATAGAAACAGCGGTTGATCGAGGACACCACCACCGCGATCATCTCGCGTTCCAGCTTGCTCAACCCGCTGTCCGCCAGCATCAGATTGTTGTAGATGCCGGTAAAGGCGTTGAGCTTGTCGATGTCGAACGCATTGGCCTTGAGCACGTTGGGAATCATTCCCAGTTTCTCCGTGCAGATGTCGAAATACTTCTGCGTCGCCTCGGGCAGCGGATCGACGATTGGAAGGTCGAGGGCGGTGGGCTGTCTGCTGTCGGTCATGTGCGGGTTTCCTCCCCATTGGACATGCGATAGTGGTACTGTCCCACTACAGACATGCCGAGCACGGAATACAAGGCATTCGCTCCGTCATTTTCCCGGGTACAGACAACCGAGAGCGTATGCGCCCCCTGCGCCGCCGCCCAATGGGCCGCGCCGCGCATCATCCATTTCCCCAGGCCCTGCTGACGCTGGTGCGGCAGAATCTCGAGCGCGTGCAGCATCGCCACGCCATCATGGATGGCGACAAAGGCGGTGCCGCCGGGCTTGTCGTTGTAGCGCGCCAGAAGCCCGGTTTTCGGCCCTTTCGCGCGACCCATCACCGCCAGCCGCTCCGGGCCGATGCCGGCCCCGGCCCAGATCTCGCGCATGATGGCCAGCGGCTCCCAGACCGCCAGAACCGTGACACGGGGCACCGGGATGTCGGTGAGCAGGCTCACCGGGCAGGCATAGGCCACCACCGGATCCTTGACCGCGTAGCCCCGCGCCCCGAGCCGCGCATCAAGGTCCTCGTCACCGGGGCGGATCATGAAGAGCGGGGGCTGACCCATGGCGCGCATCGCCTCCTCCGCTGCGGTAATGTCGCCCTCCGTCACCGGCCCCTCGGCGGAGGCTGCCGAAACCCGGCTGCCGCCGCCCTGCCCCTCGCGCAGGGTCCAGGGGCCTTGCCGGAGACAGTGCGCGGCGGGCCAGGTGCCGTCGATCACGTCGAAAAGCCAGGTCTGGGATGTACTCATGCGTCAAACTCCCGCGACAGGCGGGTGACAGCGGCATTCACGCGGGCGCCGTCGGCCCCGCGCACCACGATGCTGGCCCCGAAGACGCCGTCTTTCTGAAACGGGTAGCATCCTATCGAGAGGTCCGAGAACTCCTGCGCCAGCGCGCCAAGCGTGCCGGCGATCTCCCCCTCGCCGCGCATGATCCGCAGGCTTTGCGACAACAACGGCGCGCCGCCTGTCAGCCCGGGCAGGACACTGGCCACCATCGCCTCGAACACCGCCGGGACACCGGCCATGACATGCACGTTTTCGATCGTGAACCCGGGCGCCGAGGAGACCGGGTTGTCGATCAGCGCGGCGCCGTCCGGGATCCGCGCCATGCGCAGCCGCGCCGCGTTCAGTTCCACCCCGGTGGTCTTGTAATGCGCTTCGAGGATCGCGCGGGCATCATCGCGCACACCGATCTGCGCGCCGAAGGCGGCGGCGATGCTGTCGGCGGTGATGTCGTCGTGGGTGGGGCCGATGCCGCCGCTGGTGAACACATGGTCAAAACCCGCAGACAAGGCGCGCACCGCACCGGTGATCGCCTGTGGATCATCGCTGACTACGCGCACCTCCTTCAGGTCGATCCCGTGTTTGGTCAGTTCGCCCGCAAGATAGTACATGTTGGAATCGCGCGTGCGTCCGGACAGGATCTCGTCCCCGATCACGAGCATTGCAGCGGTTGGATTGGTCATGGTGCCCCTTCCCTCAGGTCGCGGTCTTGAAGGGCCGCGCGGGCAGGTATAGGCCGGGTTCCATGCGCTTTCAAACCCCTCTTGTCCCGGCCCGGCTGATTCGACGCTACCAGCGGTTCCTGGCCGATTGCACGCTGGAGGACGGGCGCGAGGTGACCGCCCATTGCGCCAACCCCGGCTCGATGCTGGGGCTGGCCGAGCCGGGCATCCGGATCTGGCTGGAGCCGAACGATGACCCGAAGAAGAAGCTGAAGTTCGGCTGGCGGCTGGTCGATCATGAGAACGGCCATTTCACCGGCGTCGATACCTCGGTGCCCAACCGCGCCCTGCGCGCGGCGCTGCAGGCGCGGCAGATCGCGGAACTGGCCGACTACGGCACGGTCCGGCCCGAGGTGAAATACGGGAAATCCAGCCGCATCGACTTCCTGCTCAGCGAGCCGGGGCTGCCCGACGCCTATGTCGAGGTGAAATCGGTGACCCTGTCGCGTATTCCGGGCCTGGCGGAGTTTCCCGACAGCCGCACCGCGCGGGGAGCGAAACACCTGGACGAACTGTCGGAGATGGTGCGCGCGGGACATCGGGCGGTGATGCTCTATCTCATGCAGCGCACCGATTGCACCCGCTTCGACCTGGCCCGAGACATCGACCCGGCCTATGGCGCGGCCTTCGACCTTGCCAGGGCGGCCGGGGTTGAAAGCCTGGTCTACACGACCCGGATCAGCCCCGAGGAGATCACCGTGGCCCCCCCGCTGCAGCCCCTGCGCCCCCCTCTGGCAACTTCTAGGCAAACGCCTTAAATATGGAACAACGGAAGAAAATGGAGAGTCCGTTGAATAATGCACTTCGCGGCCGCCTGACCAAGGACGGCATCCAGATACATGATCAGTCTGATTTCGCGGGCATGCACAAGGCCGGGCATCTGGCCGCGCAGATCCTGGACGAGATCGCCGAGCACGTATTTCCCGGTCAGGCCACAAGCGAGATCGACCGCATCATCGAGGACAAGGTCAACGCGGCCGGGGCGACCTCGGCCACGATCGGCTACAAGGGCTATAAGCACGCAAGCTGCATCAGCGTGAATCACGTGGTCTGCCATGGCATCCCCGGCGAAAAGAAGCTGAAGGAGGGCGACATCCTGAACATCGACGTGACGGTGATCGTCGATGGCTGGTACGGCGACACCAGCCGGATGTACGTGGCCGGCAAGCTGAGCCGCAAGGCCGAGCGGCTGATCCAGGTGACCCATGACTCCCTGATGAAGGGGATCGAGATGGTCAAGCCGGGCAACACCTTTGGCGATATCGGCCACGCGATCCAGGTCTATGTGGAAAGCCAGCGGATGAGCGTGGTGCGCGATTTCTGCGGCCACGGGCTGGGCCAGGTGTTCCACTCAAAACCCAACGTGCTGCACTATGGCCGTCCCGGCACCGGGGCTGTTCTGGAGGAGGGCATGTTCTTTACCATCGAGCCGATGGTGAACCTCGGCCGCCCCGAGACCAAGACGCTGGCCGACGACTGGACGGCGGTGACCCGCGACAAATCGCTTTCGGCGCAGTTCGAGCATTCGGTGGGCGTGACGGCGGAAGGCGTCGACATCTTCACCCTCTCGCCGGCGGGCAGGTTCCACCCGACCTACGGTTGACCCGCAGACGCGGGTCGGCACTCAGAACGCGTAGACCAGCCCCGTCTGAACCGAGCCCCCCAGGTCGGGATAGTATTTCGCGATCGTCCGCAGAGCCAGGGTCGTGTCCCGCGCCCGTCCCACGGCCAACCCGACCTGGATCGCGGTATAGACATAATCGCTTTGGTCGCTGCTTTTCGATAACAGGCTGATCAGAGCCGAATTCAGGGTGGTGCGGGTATCGGTAAAGGTCCGACCGCCGCCCAGTTCAATGACGGATTTCACCTTTCGTCCCGCATGATAGGACACGCCGGCCTCAACCTCGATGCCCGTCGTGTTGAAAGAGATCGTCATCGGGTCAACCAGAATGCCAACGCCCTCCGGCAGGAAATACCGGCTTTTTCCCGTAGAAACAGACCCCCGCCCATGGACAGAGAAATGGCGGGACACCGGTTTTTCCAAACTGACACTGGCCTGCAACTTCGTGCTTTTCGTCTGCTGATAGGCCACGCCGCTTGTCGAGCTGAGCGTATCCTTGTCGATATTCAGGAACCCGGTGGGGGCCGATGCACCGGGAGGGGCGGTCGCGGCGCCAACCCCGCCCGATCCGGACAGAAACCGAGAGCCCGCGGTATCCAATGACGACGGGATGATATGCATGTCGTCCTGGAGCGCAGAAACAGCATAGTCGATCCGGACTGGGCGCGGCTGCAGGGAACACCCTGAGACAACAGAAAATACACCCAGGAGAACCAAAATATCCTTCATGTAAAAATTGTAGGGCTAGAAACGACTTTCATCAAACGTGTATTCGGCTATTCTCACCTGAATACTTGGTAGCGAGGAGAAATTGAAATGGTTGACATCAAGTCAAGCGCCGACTTTGCGAATTTTTTTGACACCGGTCGGCTGACCGACTTCGTCGCGCTTAACGGAATAAAATACGCAGATCATCTGGGCATGCTTGATCTGTTGGCCGATTCTGGAACCTGGACGGTAACCACCCTGTCCGCCAGCAAGATCGTCCTCGAAGTGGAGGGGCCCTGGTACAACCCTGCATCGCTGAAGATAGAGATCCTCGGCACGGGACTCAGCCCTGTCAGCAGTCTGGAAGAGCTCGACGCGGCGATCAATTCCGGGTTCGCGACAGGGGAGTTCACCCAGATCAAGATATCCGGGGCCAAGACAGCGGTCGGAGATGGCGAGTCGCTCGCGAACAAGACGTTCCTGAACTTCGATTTCGGCGACGATGGCTATACCATCACCTCAGGAAACCTCCGGATCGAGATACCGGGCACCCTGCCTTCCAGCCTGCAGGACATCTTCGACGTCGGACTGATGGCCGGCCAGATCGCGGACTACGCAAGCCTCACACCCGCGCAGCAGGCCGATGTTATCGCGCAATTGAACACGATGTCCTCCAGCGGTTTCTCTGTCATTCTAAGCGGCACGCCCATTCTGGAACTTGACGTTTCCGCAACCGAAATGTCGTTGTCGCAGATGGGCTACTCGCTCGTTCTCGAGGGCAATTTCCCGACAAGCCTCGGGGATGCCTTTGCCCTGTTGATGGAGCTTTCCGCGGCACTGGACAGCGGCGCGGAGATCGATATCAGCCGGCCCACCGGGTATTCGTTTGACGTCGTGAAGATCACCGACCCGGACGACAAGGTGGTGCTGGAAACCATCGGCGACCTCGGGACATCCGACACCATTTCGCTCGATAAGATCCGGATCGACGGCAAGACGGTCGGCAACCTGGTTCTGGGCGACAATACCGAAAGCGCAATAAGCTCCGTTCTGGAGCCGGCTTACTCGCCTGAATGGATGCCAGGCGACGACCTGTATGGCACATCGGGGAAGGATCACATCTTTGGTCTCGGGGGAAACGACAGCCTGTTTGGATACGGGGGAAACGATTTCCTTTTCGGCGGCACTGGTAACGACACCCTGGATGGGGGCGCGGGGAATGATGTGCTCAACCCCGGCAGCAACCTCGGCTACGACGCGACCATGGGATCGGATGGCAACGACACCATAATCCTCTCGGATTCAGGGATCGGTTATCAAGACCTAAACTATTCCAGTTTTCACCGTGGCGTCGGTTTTTCAATCAACGGGAAAGCCAACACTGGCACGGTGACAAAAGGGGGCGCGGGAACAGACACGATCGTGGATGTCGCGGTGCCGATGAAGGCGGGCTGGACATCCGCTGCTGGTGGCTTCGGCGTGGTCGGTTCGGGCTTTGACGACAGCTTCGATATCGTGACCGCATCGAAGAGCTGGACCGCGGTGATCGGCGGCGGTGGCAGCGACAGTTACGATCTGGCGCTTTCCGCGAACTCAATCTTGCGAATGTACTTTAGTGGAGATCAGAGCGCCAAAGTCAACTTGAAGACCGGCGTCATCGCCAACGACGGGTGGGGCAACAGCGAGACCCTCAACATACAAAACAAGGGGGGGCAGATCGAACTGAATGGCTCTGCCTACGACGACCGACTGGTTGGCGACAAATTCAGCAACCGGTTCATCCTGTTCGGAGGCGACGACGTGGCGAACGGGCTCGGCGGACAGGACCTCGTACGTTATGACCGTTCTGGTGTCGGCCCGGTCGACGTCAACCTGGCCAAGGGTACCGCAACCGGGACATGGTACGGCACAGACTTTACTCACACCTTGTTGAAAATCGAGGATGTCCGCGGCTCACGCGACGGGAACGATACCCTGATCGGGAGCGCGGTCGCCAACCGGCTGGAGGGGCGCGGTGGCGCCGATACGCTGATCGGACGCGGCGGCAAGGACAGCCTGTTCGGCGAGGATGGTCGCGACAAGCTGCTCGGCGGTAGTGGCAGCGACAAGCTGTACGGCGGCAACGGGAACGACCGGCTGGACGGTGGCGCCGGCAACGATATCCTGAAAGGGAACCAGGGGGCCGACATCTTTGTTTTCTCGGCGGGAAACGACCGCGTAAAGGATTTTGGCGGCAAGGATCGGATCGACCTTGGCAGCGCAGCAGGGATCACTGGCTTTGCCGACTTGAAGAACAATCACATGGCGGAAAAGGGCGACGACGTTGTCATCACTGACGATGACGGAAACACGATGACCCTGCTCGACACCGGCCTTGATACCCTCGACAAAGGCGATTTCATTTTCTGACGCTTGCGGGGGACGATGCCATGGCCAATCGTCCCCAGTATCTTGTTCCTGGCGTGGGGGCGCGGGCCGCTTTCGACATCTGCAAAGGCGAAACACCGCCCCCGCCCAGACCGGAAGAGCGGTGGACCACGCCTACTGAACCGTCAGCATCATCGCCTTTTGCACATGGTAGGGCGCGGTGGAGAACCGCGTCTCCGCCTTCTGCGCCGAATCCGACGCATAAAGCGCAACGGTCCCCGCAAAGAGGATCGAAAGGGCAATCGCCCCCATCAAGGACACACGCAAACCAGTCATCGAATTCTCGCTCGTCTTGTTTTTGTTGTTTGGTCACTTTCTGACCGGACTGCTTAAATAGGCATCCCTTCCCCGGGACGCGAGGGGTGACGGAGGGGAAACCCGCCTGTCGTTGCGTCACGAAACCGTTACTCTGGCGGAAAGGACGGACTTCCTCGCCCCCGTCCCGGCGCGGGCAAGACGCGGCACAGGCCGGAGCCGGACCGTCAGTCACCCACCTCGAGCAAGGTCACATGCGTCTCGCCATAGCGGCGGCGATCCAGCAGGGAAAACCCCTCGGGCGGGTCCATCGGCGCGTTCTCTTCCCAGACCACCAGCGCACCGGGGGCCAGCCAGCCCCCCGCGAACGCCGCCGCCAGGGCCTTTTGCCCCATGCCCTTGCCATAGGGTGGATCGAGAAAAACCAGGTCGCAGGGATCCCCTTCGCAGGCCCCCAACCGTGTCGCATCATGCCGGATCAGCCGGGCTTCCCCCTGGCTTCGGGTGATCTCCACATTCTGAGCGATCAGGCGCTGTGCCGTCCTGCCGTTCTCGACAAAGGTGACGTGATCGGCCCCGCGCGACAGCGCCTCGAGCCCCAGCGCGCCGGTTCCGGCGAACAGGTCGAGCACCCGCGCGCCGGGTATCGCGCCGGTATTGGCCAGCACGTTGAACAAACTTTCCCGCACCCGGTCGGCGGTCGGGCGCAGATGCGCACCCGCGTCCCCCTTGCCCACCGAGGCGAGCCTGCATCCCCGGAACTGCCCGGCGACGATCCTCACGCCCGCATCAGCGCCTTGAGGTCGAGCGCCGGATCGCCCACCAGATCGGGATCGGCGGTCTTTCCGGCGTCGATCAGACGCTTGCCGACCATATAGGCGCGCGGGTCGTTCATCGCGTCCACCGCCAGCAGCTGGCCGCCCCTGAAATACCAGAACGAGGCCGTCTGCCCCTCGCCCCGTCGCGAAACGATCCGGTCATAACCGGTGTTCAGCCCGGCGATCTGAAGTTTCACGTCGTATTGATCCGACCAGAACCAGGGCTTTGGCACGTAATCCGTTTCGCCGCCCAGCATGTTGTCCGCGACGCATTCGGCCATGTCGATGGCGTTCGGAACGCTTTCCAGCCTGAGGCGCCCGTCCTCATGGGGAAAGCTGGCGCAATCGCCCGCCGCCCAGATCTGCGGGTCCGAGCTCCGGCCCCGCGCATCGACCTTGATGCCGTTCTCGATCTTTAGCCCGGCCGCCTCGGCCAGTTCCGTCGCGGGCGTGATACCGACCCCGACGACGGCGAAATCCACCGCCAGTTCGGTGCTGTCCCCCAGCACCGCGCCGGTGACCCGGCCCGCCTCGCCCAGCAGCCGGTCGAGCCCGACGCCCTCGCGGATATCGACCCCGTGCGAGACGTGCAACGCGCGGAAATAATTGCTGGTCTCCGGCGCCGCCACACGTTGCAGGATGCGGTCGGACATCTCGACCAGGGTCACCTTCACGCCGCGCTTGGCGCAGACCGCCGCCGCCTCCAGCCCGATGTAGCCGCCGCCGACGATCAGCGCGCGGGCGCCCTCGACCACAGCGGGGGCCATGTCATCGACATCGGCCAGGGTCCGCACCACATGCACGCCCGCCAGTTCGCCGCCGATGGCCCCGGGCAGACGGCGCGGCACCGACCCTGTCGTCAGGGCAAGCTGGTCGTAGGGGATCTTCTTTCCGCCGGCGATGACCATCTTGTCGGCCCGGTCGATGGCGACAGCGATTTCGCTGAGTTCCAGGGTGATGTTGTTTTCCGCGTAGAAACTCTCGGGCCGCAGATACAGCCGTTCCAGCGTCATGTCGCCCAGCAGATAGGCCTTGGACAGCGGCGGGCGCTGATAGGGAACCACCGGTTCCTCGCCGATCAGGGTGATCTTGCCGGCAAAGCCATCCTTGCGCAGCCTGGCCACCAGCGATGCCCCCGCCTGCCCCGCCCCGATCACGACGATATCCCCCATCCAAATTCCTTTCGCTCTGGCTGTGGCTATTTCCTGGCAGGACACTACATCCACGTCCGGGAAGAAAACAATCTCTCGCGAAAGGACCACGCATGACCATCAAACCCGGCGACCGCCTGCCCGACGCCACCCTCAGCCGTTTGGGCGAACGCGGCCCCGAACAGGTGCCCCTCGCCGAGATCACCGCTGGACGCAGGGTGGTGATCTTCGGCCTGCCCGGCGCCTTTACCAGCACCTGCAGCACCGCGCATCTGCCGAGCTTCATGCGCACCGCGCAGGCATTCAAGGACAAGGGCGTGGACGAGATCATCTGCATCGCCGCGAACGATGCCTGGGTCATGGACGCCTGGAACAAGGACACCGGCGCGGGCGAGGCCGGGGTCACCCTGCTGGCCGATCATGCAAGCGAGCTGACCAAGGGGCTCGGGATGGAGATGACGGTGCCCGCCGTCGGCTTTTTCTCGCGCTCCAAGCGGTTCGCGCTGCTGGCCGAGGATGGCGTCGTCACCCACCTTCAGCAAGAGACGGCCCCCGGCGCCTGCGACCTGACCACGGGCGAATCCCTGCTCGCCGTGCTGTAAGAT
>Ga0070728_10003805_pt1 | contig 16230 bp, 14 predicted proteins | sample tdDd471_FD_66723 | JGI IMG/M metagenome (GOLD analysis project Ga0070728, IMG submission 66723) | Marine sediment microbial communities from the Atlantic coast under amendment with organic carbon and nitrate - tdDd47.1 | ecosystem: Environmental > Aquatic > Marine > Coastal > Sediment | place...
GGCAGATGGTCGCCGAGGACCGCTTCGTGGTCGGCGGCGGCGTCCGGATCGGGCTGGGCGTACGGATCTGCGACGGCGCCGGCGTGATCTGCGAGGGCTCGGTGTTCTTCCAGCCCGGGTTCGCCGCGGGCCTGACCGGGCCGCGCTTCGACCTGCACGCGGGCCTGTCGCTGCGCCTGATCCTGGGCCAGCTCGGGCTGCTGTCGATCGACGGGGGGTACTCGCTGCTGATCGAGGGGAACTCGATCGTGCACCTGGGGGGGACGGCGGGGTTGGTGTTCTAGCAGGCCGCTCGAGCGGCCTGTGCAGGCGCAGGCGCAAGCGCAGGGGCAAGGGGTGAGCGCCGCCGGCTTCGCCGGGGCGCTCACTCGGCTCACTCGATGATGATGATCTCCGGCGGCTCCGGGGGGACCAGGAAGAACACGTTGCGGGAGTCGAGCTCGGTGAAGCCGTCGCCGATGACCGCGACCGTCGCGCGGAACAGCTGCGGGTCCTCGGTGCGCTCGACGGTCGTGTTCATCCGCGGGTAGACGTCGAAGCAGACGCGGTCGTCGGTGCGGACGTTCGGGAACGTGTCGAGCACGCCGTCGCCGTCGCGGTCCTCGGCGACCCGCGCCTGGCAGCCGCGCACGCGGTTGCCCATCGGGTTGGCCTCGAGGTGATCGAAGAACGCGGCCTCGGTGTCAACCGCGTCGCTCGGGTCGTCTCGGAACTCGGCCGTGACGTCGAGGCGGCTCTGCTCGGCCAGGGTCTGGATGTTCCGGACCACCGCGTCGCTGATCGTGCCGCCCATGAAGTTCTCGACGAGCGGCGTGCCCATGTCGTCGACCGCGTCGGTGTCGGTCGCCACACGGTCGAACACCGCCTGGGTGTCGCCGAAGCCCGAGCCCTGGATGATGCCGGTCACGCGGACGCGGTTGTCGACCGCCACGCGGATCATCTCGTCGTAGCTGACCGGCTCGGGCGTGATGCCCGTGTAGTCGTAGGTCGACCCGCTGCCGACGTCGGGCCCGTTGTGCATGTAGATGTCGGCGATCAGGACGATGATCGGGACGGCGTCGTCGCGGAAGCACGGGTAGCCGAAGCGCTCGGCCGGGCACTCGCCGAACATGTCGTTGTCGTCGCGCGACGGGACGCTGAACAGCTCGCCGCCGGTGACCGCGGCCCAGATCGCCTGGCCGTGGCTCTCGGGCCCGTCGCCGCCGCCGGCCGGCTCGTAGACGCCGCCCGCCGCGCCCATCGCCACCGCGGTGTCGTCGGTCATGTCGAGGTAGTGCTCGAACGCCTTGTCGGTCCCGCCGCCGTAGCCGCCGGTCGGGTAGTCGCGGAAGCCGCCGAGCCCGAACCAGCTGTTGGGGATGACCGCGCGCACGCGCGAGATGAGATCCGCGATGCCGCTCGCGAGCGAGTCGATCGAGCCACCCATCGAGCCGGTCTCGTCCATCAGGAAGTAGATGTCGGCGTTCTGGATGCTCGTCGCGAAGTCGAGCGTGTCGCGGGTCGGATCCGGCGGCTCCTCGTAGTCGACGACGAACACGAAGTCGCCGCGCGTGCGCGGGCTGTCGGTGTCGTCGAGCGGGTCGGTGCCCGCCGCCGTCTCGACGAGATCGTCGACGCCGTCCATGTCGGTGTCGGCGAGGCGCCAGTCCGTCCCCGACTCGTCCTCGCGGCGGTCCGACAGCCCGTCGTTGTCGCTGTCGGGATCGCGGAAGTCCGGGATCATGTCGCCGTCGCTGTCGATCGGCACCGAGAAGACGTCGGAGTCGCCGGCCTCGACGCTGTCGGGGATCCCGTCGTTGTCGCTGTCGAGGTCCTCCTGGTCCTGCAGCCCGTCGCCGTCGGTGTCCGCGCCGAACTCGTCACCGTCGAGGATCAGGTCGTCGTCGGAGTCCGGGTCGCGGTAGTTCGGGAAGCCGTCGCCGTCGGTGTCGAGCGGCGGGTCGAGGACGCCGTCGAGCTCGTCGCGATCGCGCGCCATGTCGTTGTCGTCGTCGACGTCGGCGTAGTCCGGGATGCCGTCGAGGTCGAAGTCACCGGTGCCCTCGTCGGCGTCGTCGAACCCGTTGTTGTCGGAGTCGGTGTCGATGTAGTCCGGGTCGGCGTCCAGGTCGCTGTCGCGCGGCATCGTGCCATCGCTGCCGGCCTCGTCGCGGTCCGGGATCCCGTCGCCGTCCGAGTCGGTGTCCTGGTAGTCGGGGGTGCCGTCGCCGTCGGTGTCACGACGCTCCGCGAAGCCCTCGACGTCGTCGGGGATCGAGTCTCCGTCGGTGTCGACGCCGACCGGGACGTCGCCGTCGGGCGGCCCTCCGTCGGCGCCGCCGCCGCCGCTGTCGCAGGCGCAGAGGGGTAAGGCCAGGCTAACGACGAGAGCGAGTACGCGACCGCTAAGATAGGACATGGGGCAAGCCTAGAAGAGGTGCCACCCCCGCGTCGAGGCGGCGCGTGTGCGCCCGCGCCCCCGGGTCCGAGGTCAGATCCGCTGGTTGGCCGACTCGATCAGGTCGTTCAGCTCGCCCCACCACGGCGTGGTGGACGAGACGGTCGCGTGGAGCAGGCGCGCGTCGTCGCGCAGCTCGGTGCTCCGCGGGCCCTCGATCCCGAGCGCCGCGCCGAGCTCGAAGAGCAGCCCCTCCTCGGACTCGACCTCGCGCCCGTCGACCGACGAGAGCCACGCCGCGCACAGGTACACCAGCTCGCGCTCGCGCGGGGTCAAGTCGTCGTGCGCGATCTGGGCGACAGCCGGCGGGCCGGCGTCGAGCGCGTCGAGCACGTCGTCGGGCAGATCGAGGACCCGGCCGGCCGCCTGCACCGCGAGGATCTCCTCGCGCTCGAGGCGGCTGTCGGCCCAGGCCATCGCGAGCAGGCCCTCGAGGATCGCCCGGCGCGCCGAGGTCGAGAGCGAGTCGACCGCGCTCACTGGGCCGCCTCCTTGGCGGCGGCGGGCTCGGCCGCCACGCGCTGGATCGCCCAGAAGACCTGCTCGGCGGTGGCCGGCGAGCCGAGCTCGACCACCGCGGGCGCGTCGCCGAACGCCGCGACGGCCTCGCGCAGCGCCTCGCGCACGCTGAACGCGAGCATGAACGGGGGCTCGCCGACCGCCTTGCTGCCGTGGACGACCCCGGGCTCGGTCGCGCGGGGCAGCAGCTCGACGTGCATCTCCTCGGGGCACTCCCCGAGCGTCGGGAGCTTGTAGGTCGAGGCGTTGACCGTGCCGAGGCGCCCGTCCGGCGCCCACCACAGCTCCTCCTGGGTCAGCCACCCAACGCCCTGCGCGAAGCCGCCCTCGACCTGGCCGAGGTCCACGAGCGGCGACAGCGAGTCGCCGACGTCGTGCAGGATGTCGACCCGGCGCAGCGCGTACATCCCCGTGAACCGATCGACCTCGACCTCCGCCACCGCCGCGCCGTAGGCGAAGTAGTGGAACGGCCGGCCGCGGCCGGTCTTCTCGTCGAAGTGCAGGTTCGGGGTCCGGTAGAAGCCGGTGGCCGACAGCTGCACCCGATCGAAGTACGCGCGGTCGACGACCTCGGCGAACGTCGCCGAGTCGCCGAGCCCGTCGGTCCGCGCGACCCGGCCGTCGGCGAAGGTCAGGTCGCCCGGGTCGACCCCGAGCATCCGGCCCGCGACCCCGGCGAGGCGATCGCGGATGGTCTCGCAGGCGGCTCGGATCGCGGCGCCGTTCAGATCGGTCCCGCTCGACGCGGCGGTCGCGCTCGTGTTCGGCACCTTGTCGGTCCGGGTCGGCATGATCCGCACGGTCTCGAGCGGGATCCCCAGCTCGTGGGCGGCGATCTGCAGCATCTTGGTGTGCAGGCCCTGGCCCATCTCGGTGCCGCCGTGGTTCACCTGCACGCTGCCGTCGCGGTACACGAGCACCAGCGCCCCGGCCTGGTTGAAGAACTTGGCCGTGAAGCTGATGCCGAACTTCACCGGCGTGATCGCGAGCCCGCGCTTGAGGTCGGTGGAGTCGGCGTTGAACGCGGCGATCGCCTCGCGGCGCGCGTCGAACTCGCTGCTCTGCTTGAGCTCGGCCCAGATGCGCTCGATGCGGTCGGCCTGGTCGACCTCCTGCTCGTAGTGCGTGGTGTGGCCGGGCCGGTAGAAGTTGCGCTCGCGCACCACGTGCGCGGGGAGCGAGCGGGCGCGGGCGATCCGGTCGAGCGCGTCCTCGATCATCGCCATGCCTTGAGGGCCGCCGAAGCCGCGGAACGCGGTGTTGCTGCAGTGGTTCGTCTTGCAGACCCGGCCGACGATCCGCGCGTGCGGCAGGAAATACGCGTTGTCGGCGTGGAAGAGCGCGCGGTGGAGCACCGGGTTGCTCAGATCCAGGGAGTACCCGCCGTCGCTGAACAGCTGCAGGTCGAACGCCTCGACCTGGCCCGCGTCGTCGAAGCCGACGGTGTAGCGGCCGAGGAACGGGTGGCGCTTGCCGCTGATCGTGAAGTCGCGCGCCCGATCGAGCCGCACCCGGACGGGCCGGCCGGTCGCGCGGCAGCCGATCGCGGCGACCGCCGCGAACGCGTTGGCCTGCGTCTCCTTGCCGCCGAACGCGCCGCCCATCCGCAGCGACTGGACGACGACCTCGTTCTTCGGCAGGTCGAGGACGCGGGACACGATCTCCTGCGTCTCGGTCGGGTGCTGGGTCGACGACTGAACGAGCACGCTGCCCGCCTCGTCGACCGACGCGATCGACGCGTGGGTCTCCAGGTAGAAGTGCTCCTGGCCGCCAACGAACAGCTCGCCGGAGAGCTGGTGGGCCGCGCGCTTCAGCGCGCCGTCGACGTCGCCGCGCGCGATCACGCCGGGCTCCGGATCGTGGAAGCTGTCGGCCGCGATCGCTTGCTCGATCGAGGTGATCGCGTCGAGCGGCGTGACGTCGACCTCGACCGCGAGCGCGCCCATCTTGGCGGCCTCCTCGGTCTCGGCCAGGACCCAGGCCACCGGCTGGCCCCAGTAGAGCACCTCGGTCGGGAACAGGGTCTCGTCGTGGCGCGCGGGCCCGGTGTCGTTCTCGCCGGGGACGTCGGCCGCGGTGAGCACCCGGACCACGCCGTCGACCTCGAGCGCCCCGTCTGCGCGGATCGCGTCGAGCGTCGCGTGGGCGTGCATCACCTGGACCGGCCAGGCGTGCAGGCAGCCGGGGTATCGCGCCACCAGGTCGTCGGTGTACAGCGCGCCGCCGGTGACGTGCCCCTCGGCGCTCTCGTGTGAAATCGCCTTGCCGATGCTCATGCCCGCGCTCCCGTCTGTGCCCAGAGCTTGTCCAGCAAGCTCGTGACCATCGCCGCGCGGTAGTCGGCCGACCCGCGCTGGTCCGTCATGGGTGAGAAGGCCCCCGCGGCCTTGGTCTTCGCCTCCGCGATCGACGCGGCGCTCCACGGCTTGCCGACGAGCGCCGCCTCCGCCTCGGTGGCCCGCACCGGCGTCGCCGCCACGCCGCCGTAGGCGAGGCGCGCGGCGGTCACCGTCCCCGACGCGTCGAGGTCGATCGCGAAGCCCGCCGCCACCGTGCTGATGTCGTCGTGGACCCGCTTGGACACCTTGTAGAAGCGGCCGATCTGCGGGTAGGGCTTGGGGATCCGGACGCGCGCGATCAGCTCGCCCTCCTTCAGCGCCGTCTGCCGGTAGCCCGTGAACAGCGCGTCGAGCTCGATCGCGCGCTCGCCGTGCACGCTCGCCGCGATCACCTGCGCGCCCAGCGCGAGCAGCGCCGGCGGCGAGTCGCCGATCGGCGAGGCGGTCGCGAGGTTGCCGCCGAGGGTCGCGCGGTTGCGGATGAGCTTGCTGCTGAACAGCGGGAACAGGTCGCCGAGCAGGCGGGGCTCACCGCCGAGGCGCTCCTCGATCTCGCTCAGCGGCACCGCGGCGCCGATCGTCAGCGCGTCGTCCGCGTCGTCGAAGCCGCGCAGCTCGGCGATCGCCTCGAGCGACAGGATGGTCTCGAGCCGGCGCAGCCGCTGGTTGAGCTCGACCACCAGATCGGTGCCGCCGCACACGATCGTCGCGTCGGGGTGCTCGGCGTAGACCCGGGTCGCCTCCGCGAGGGTCGTCGGGCGGAAGAAGCGGCGCGAGCCGAGCGCGTACTCGACCGGCTCGGCGGCGGGCGCCGGCCTCGCGAGGCGGGCCGCGTGGGGGTCGCCGTCGCCGACCATCGGCAGCGACCGGCCCGCGTCACGGATCGGGCGGTAGCCGGTGCAGCGGCAGAGGTTGCCGGCGATCGACTCGAGGTCGAAGCCCGAGTCGGCGCGGCCGGAGCGGTAGTACTCGGCGAACAGGCTCATGATGAAGCCGGGCGTGCAGTAGCCGCACTGCGAGCCGCCGAGGTCGACCATCGCGCGCTGCACCGGGTGCAGCTCGCCGTCGGCGACGCCTTCGACCGTGAGGATCTCCTGGTCCGCGGCCGAAGCGAGCAAGAAGAGACACGAGTTGACCGGCACGTAGCGGGTCTCGCCGTCGGCGCCCTCGCGGACGAGCACGACCGCGCAGGCGCCGCACTCGCCCTCGGAGCAGCCCTCCTTGGTGCCCGTGAGGCCTCGCTCGCGCAGCCACAGGAGCAGCGTCTGGTTGGGGTCGGCGCCGGTCGCGTCGACCGCGCGTCCGTTCAGGGTGAACCGCAGGCTCGCCATGGCTCGACTGTAGCAGCCTACGGTGCGCGACGACCTCGTGCCTCAGCCGAGGTCGACCACGCGGCGCGCGCCGTCGCTCGGGATGCGCCAGACCGGGCGGCCGAGCTCCTCCTTCACCGAGCGAGCGTGCTGCTATCGTTCAGCGCGATGGGCTGGATCGGGAAGACGATCGTCAACCTCACGCGGATCCGGCGCCGGATGCGCGGCCCGATCCGCGAGAGCTGGTCGGTCGAGCACGAGGCCTTCACGCGCGTGCTGCACCACTGGGCGCGCCGCTCGACGCGGGTGCCGCTGGCCTGGCAGCGGCGCGCGCTGGGCGCGATGACCCCGAAGGGTCAGGCGCCGGTGCCGCTGCGCTGGGTGGACGCCGACGGCGTGCCGTGCGCCTGGATCCGGCCCGAGGGCGTGGACCGCACGCGCACCCTCGTGTACCTGCACGGCGGCGGATACTCGATCGGCTCGGTCGAGACGCACCGGCACTTCATCTCCAAGCTCGCGCGGCGCACCGGGATGCAGGCGCTCGCGGTCGACTACCGGCTCGCCCCCGAGAGCCCCTTCCCGGCGCAGCTCGAGGACTCGCTGCGCGCCTGGCGGTGGCTGCGGCGGCGCGGCCTCGACCCGGAGCGCGCGGTGATCGCCGGCGAGTCCGCGGGCGGCGGCCTGACGATGAGCACCCTGATCGCGCTGCGCGACGCCGGCGAGCCGCTGCCGGCGCGGGCCGCGCTGCTGTCGCCGTGGGTCGACCTGACCCTGCGCGGCGCGTCGCATCGGGAGAACGCGCGCGTCGACTTCCTGGCGCGGCCGGTCGTCGAGACCTACGTCCGGCGCTTCATGCCGCCGGGCGTGCAGCCCACGCACCCGCTCGTCTCCCCGGTCTACGCCGACCTGACGGGGCTGCCGCCGCTGCTGATCCAGGCCGGCGGGGCCGAGGCGCTGCGCGACGACGCGCGGATGCTCGCCGAGCGCGCGCGCGCCTGTGGGGTGGACGCGACGTTGTCGATCTACGAGGACGGCATCCACGCCTTCATGCTCTTCGCCGGCGTGGCGCTCGCGAAGTCGGCCGTCGACGAGATCGTCGCCTTCCTCAGCCCTCGGGAGCGACCGGGAGACGCGCCGCGTCCTCGGGGCTGAGCTCGCCGCCGAGCACCTTCTTCAGGGCCGGGTCGTCGAGCGCGCGCATGTGCGGCCCGGAGCGGCCGTGGCGCAGCGCGATGAGCTCGGACGCGATGCTCACCGCGATCTCCTCGGGGCTGACCGCGCCGATGTCGAGGCCGACCGGCGCGTAGACGCGCTCGAGGTCCGGCAGCCCGCGCCGCGCCGCGATGCGTGACAGCACCCGGTACACCTTGCGCCGGCTCCCGATCACGCCGAGGTACGCGTGCGGCCCGCGGGCGTAGAGATCGAGCGCCTCCTCGTCGAGGGCGTGGTCGTGCGTCATCACCAGCAGCCAGTCGCGGTCGGTGCACGCGAGCGCTTCGACCGCCTCCGTGGGCTCGCAGAGCAGGCGCTCGCAGCCGCCGAAGCGGGCCTCGGTGTTCAGCTCGTCTCGGTCGTCGACGACCACGACCCGGAAGCCGAGCGTCTTGGCCAGATCGGCCGTGGCCTTGGACACGTGCCCGGCGCCGAACAGCACCAACCGCGGGCGACCCTCCACCGGCTCCACGAACACCTCCATCCGACCGCCGCAACACATGCCGAGGTCGCGGATCAGGTCCTTCTTCACGACGCGCGGCTTGCCGTCGCGCAGGCACTCGGCGAGCTCGGCGCTGATCGTGTGCTCGATCGCGCCGCCGCCGATGGTGCCCACGGTCTGGCCGTCGGGGAGCAACAGCATGCGCGCGCCGGGATCCTGCGGCGTCGATCCCGACGACCGGATCACGGTCGCGAGGGCGCCGCGCCCCCCCTCGTCGAGGAGCGCGAGGATGGCCGCGGTGACGTCTCGCACGACCCGATCCTAGCGTCACGCCCCCGAGGGCACGACCTTCAGCTTCTTGAAGCGCTTGATCTGCACCTTGCCGGCCGGCATCCCGCGCGGCTTGCTCACGTCGGCGGCGCGGCACCAGTGCACCTCGACGCGCGCCGCGTTGCGCGCCTTGCTGTACCAGGCGGCGAGCTGCGCCGCGCGCTCGAGGACCTCGCGCGGGACGTCGTCTCCATCGGGGTTCTTGATCACGACGTGGCTGCCGGGTGCGCCGCCGGCGACGTGGAGCCACAGGTCGCGGCCCTTGGCGATCTTGAAGGTGAGGTAGTCGTTGTCCGAGGCGCTGCGCCCGACGAGCACCTCCCAGCCGTCGACGTCGACGGTCCGGTAGGGACGGCCCTTGCTGCTCATGGGCCGGTACTCTGCGTCATCGGTCGAGCCACTGGAAGACCGCGGCGAAAAGGCACGCGCCCGCGGTGCCGAACCCGAAGGTCACGAGCGCGTGCTCGGGGAGGAAGACGACGAGCAGATAGGTCACGAAGAAGCTCAGGGCGACCCACGCGACCCAGCGGACGTACGCGATCGCGGCCACGGCGAAGCCCGTCGCCATCGCGAACGAGTCCCTGGCGAAGTGCTCGGGGACCGAGGTCTCGACGAACAGCCCGGTGAGCCGCTCGACGAGCAGCATCAGGATGAGCATGTGAAGCAGGAACGTGAACTGGCGGTTGAGCGACTTGCCCAGCGCGGTCTTGCGCAGCCAGATCGTGCCGATCACGGTGCCGGCGTAGAGCACCATCGGGTAGACGACCACCTCGAGCTGCGTCGGCTGACGCCCCTGCACCAGCGCGTAGGTCGACACCCCCATCCCGATCATCGCGAGCACGCCCAGCCCAAGCGCCCGCGAGCGCGCGCCCACCGCCGGGTCGCGCTCGTACGCCTCGCGCTCGAGCGCCGCCGCGCGCTCGGCTCGCTCCGTGACGATCGCGTCCAGCCGGCGCTTCGCGTCGCGCGCCGCGACGTCGCCCTCCCAGTCGGCGAGGGCGCGCTCGAAGCCGAAGCTCGCCTCGGCGATCAGGCGATCGATCCGCGCGCGCACCCGCTCGTCGGAGGAGTCCTCCTCGATCACGAGGCGCTCGAGCTGGCTCAGGCGGGCCGCGGCGTCGCGGGCCAACGCCGCCGACTCGCGGTGCGCGACGTAGCGCAGGATCGCGTCGCGCAGCGCCTCGGCGTCCCGCGGCCGCTCGGCGGGCTCGCGGTGGCACGCCCGGTTGACGAGCGCCCCGAGCTCCTCGGGGACGCCCGACCCGTAGGACGCCGGCTCGCTCTGGGTCGCCGCGAACAGCGCCGCCGCCGCGTGGGCGCCCGCGTGCCGCATCTGCCCCGTCAAGATCTCGTGCAGCGTCGCGCCGAGCAGGTACACGTCGGTGCGCGCGTCGATCGGCCCGCCGCCGACCATCTCTGGCGCCATGTACCCGGGCGTGCCACACAGCCGCGCCTCGGTGTCGCCGACCCGGCCCGCGACGCCCCAGTCGGCCAGGTACACGTCGCCGTAGCGACCGATCAGCACGTTCTCGAGCTTGATGTCGCGGTGCACGACGCCGCGGCTGTGCGCGAAGTGCACGGCGTTGCAGACCTGCACGAAGATCTGCAGGTGTCCGGGCAGCCGGTCGCCGGCGTCGCCCTGCCAGCCCTCCCACCCGGGGTGCTCGGGATCGGCGGCGAGCTCGGTCCACGCCACGCCCTCGACCCGCTTCATGACCATGGCCGGGCGCCCCTCGGCGTCGAGCCCGAGCGCGTGCACCGGGACGATCGCCGGGTGCTCGAGCATCCCCGTGGTCGCCCCCTCGACGAGCAGCGCCGCGCACGCCGCCGCGTCGCCGTCGTCCTTGGCCGTCTTGACCGCCACCTCCCGCGACAGCGAGTGCTGCCGCGCCACGAACACCCGCCCCATGCCCCCCTCGCCGATCACGCCGGTGACCTCGAGGTCGGCGCCGGAGACCGGCGGCGGCTGGCTCGCGCGCGCCGCGATGGATCCCCGCAGATCCACGCTCAGCCGCGGCAGCGAGCGCTGCGTGGTCGCCGCCCGGGGCGCCGCGAGCGTCTCCGCGATCGAGGCCTCGACGCCCAGCGGGCGCAGCGTGGCTCCGAGCGGCACCGCGGCGGTGTCGGCGTAGCCGACCTCTGCCAGCCGCTCCTCGATCGACGCGTCCACGGGGTGACGATACTCCGCAAACAGGCGTCCGTGATGGAGGCGGGTTATCCTCCCAGCGAATGAGTCAGGGGTCGGTAGTCTCGCGCATCGCTCACCAGGAGTGCCGCGAAGCCCCTTCGTTGATGCCGAAAGGCGATCGATGGTGGGAGCGCCTGGACAGGGAGTTCCACCGGCGGCCGGAGCCGTTTCAGCTCGCGCTGAAGGACCGGCTGCAGGTGAAGGCCACCGCGGCGAGCGACGTGCTGATCCGGACGGTCGGCGCGTGCCTCGTCGGCACCACGGCGATGCCGCTCGGCTACCGCCCCGCCCGGCTCGACGCGGCGCTCGCGGCGCGGCGCTTCTACGGGAACATGGCCGAGAGCGGCGACGCCGCCCGGTTCTTCCGCCGACCGGTCGAGGGCGTGAAGGTGAAGACCGAGCGCGCGAAGTACTCGCGCTTTCGGCCGCTCGGCGACGGGACCACCAACGACCTGTCGTTCGAGAGCCCCTACGTCCCGGCCCACCCCGGCGAGCGCGCGCCGTACCTGAAGCACCGCGCCAACCGCGTCGCCCACCTGCGCCACTGGCGCCACGGCGACGGCCCGCGCCCGCTCATCATCACGATCCACGGGTTCAGCGCGGATCTGGCGCTGATCAACGAGTGGTTCTTCGCGCTGCCGTGGCTCTACCACATGGGCTTCGACGTGGCGCTGTACACCCTGCCGTTCCACGGGCGGCGCCAGACCCGGTTCAGCCCGTTCAGCGGGCACGGCTTCTTCGCCGGCGGGATCAACCGGATCAACGAGGCGTTCGGGCAGGCGGTGCACGACTTCCGCGTGTTCGTCGATCACTTCGAGCGCGACCACGGCGTCACCCAGATCGGCGTGATGGGCGTCAGCCTCGGGGGTCACACCTCAGCCCTGCTCGCGGCGACCGAGCCGCGCCTGAAGTTCGCGATCCCGAACGTCCCCGTGACGAGCATCGCGGACCTCGTACACGAGTGGGAGCCGATCGGGACGATGGTGCGGCTGGGGATGAAGAGGCTCGGCCTCGGCGTCGAGGACGCCCGCCACATGCTCGCGGTCAGCTGCCCGCTGACCTACGCGCCCGCGTTGGCGCGTGAGCGCCTGTTCGTGATCGGCGGGGTGGGCGACCGGCTCGCGCCGCCCAAGCACAGCCGCCTGCTGTGGGACCACTGGGGCCGCTGCCGGATCCACTGGTTCCCGGGCAGTCACCTGCTCCACCTCGACCGCGGGATCTACCTCCGGCAGATCGCCCGCTTCCTGCGCTCGGTGGGGTTCTACGACCATGTCCCACCCCCGCGACTCCGCCGATAACCGCTGTTAGGCTCGCGCCGTGGACCGCAAGACGGGCGTGTTCGTGCTCGGGCTAGCCGCCACCATCGCCCTGGCCGCGGGCCTCGGAGCGATGCTGGGGGATGAGCCCTCGACCGCGCCCGCCGAGGTCCCGGTCCTCGAGCTACCGCTCGCGGCCCCGCTCGACGCGCCCGAGGCCGAGCTCTCCGGGCTGGCCTGGTGGCACGACCAGCTCGTGCTGCTCCCGCAGGAGCCGGCGCAGGTCGGCGGGACGCTCTACGCGATCTCGCGCGACGCGCTCGAGGCGGCCATCGACCGCCCGGGCGGCGCGCCGCTCGAGGCGCGCCCGATCGAGCTCGTGGGCCCGCCGCTGGACCCGGGCGAGTTCGACGGATACGAGGCGATCGCGTTCGACGACGACGACGTGTGGATCGCCGCCGAGCTGCTCGGCGACCGAGCCGTGGGTCCCGTCGGGCGCCTCTACCGCGGGCGCGTCGAGGGGGACCTCGAGCGCATCGTCATGGACGCCGAAGGCGTGACGCTCGCGCCCCAAACGGCGCTCGGCAACACCGCGTACGAGACGCTGGTGCGGCAAGGCGATCGGCTGATCGCGATCTACGAGACCAACGGGGAGGTCAACCCGGCCCCCCACGCGCTGGCGTTCGGGCGTGACCTGTCGCGCGTGGGCGAGCTGACCGTCGCGCCGATCGAGTACCGCATCACCGACGCCACCGAGGTGGACGGCGCCGGGCGCTTCTGGGTCGCGAACTACCACTGGCCGGGGGCCCCGTGGAGCCCCGGGACCTGCCAGATCACCGAGCGCTACGGCGAGGGGGAGAGCCACGCGCGCTGCCGCACCGTCGAGCGCCTCCTCGAGCTGCGCCTCGAGGGCGCCGCGGTGGAGCCGACCGACCGGCCGCCGATCCTGCTCGAGCTCGTCGACGACGCGCACCCACGCAACTGGGAGGGCATCGTGCGGCTGGGCGACCGCGGCTTCTTGCTCGTCACCGACGAGCACCCGCGGACCATCCTCGCGTTCGTGCCGATGCCATGAGCGGGCCGTCCTCGCAGCGCGCGCGGCTCCTCACCGCTGGCGTCCTGGTCGCGGGCCTCGCCGGGCTCGCCGTCTGGGCGCTGTCGGGCGCCGGACCGCGGCGCGGCCCGGGATCGCCCGACGCGCGCGGGGGCGCGCTGCCCGAGGTGCTCGTGCTCCGCGACGGGTCGGTGTTCGCCGACGGCTCGGTCGGAGCGCGCGCCGGCGATCGGCGCGGCGGGGCGGGCGACCGCGACGACCCCGGCCAGGCGGAGACCTTCGACGGACGCACCGACGGCGCGGTCCCGCTCGACGAGGAGACGACGCCCCCGTACGCGCCACCCGACGACGTGGTGCGGCTGACCCCCGAAGAGCTGAACGAGCGGCGCCTGCAGCAGGTCGGCTTGATCGAGCAGCGCATCGACGCGCTCACCGATCAGATCGAGGCCGCCCCGCCCGACAGCTCGCTGCGCGGGATCCTCGAGGTGCGCCGCGAGCACCTCGAGGAGCGGCGCGGCGAGCTGCTGAGCGCGGTGGTCGGCGAGGGCGTCGGCGACGACTGACCGGCGTGACGCGCCGGAGGAAGCGAGAGGGGGCGATGCCCCTGTCGACCTCGAGGGCTCCGCAGGTACGCTCTGCGCGAGGAGAGACTCGATGAGCCAACCACCCCCCGCCACCCAGCCGAAGGTGCTCGTCTTCGGCGCCTCGCTGCGCGCCGACTCGTGGAACCGCAAGCTCGCCGCGCTCGCGGCGCAGGTCGCCGAGGAGGCGGGCGCGGTCGTCGACCACGCGTCGATGCGCGACTTCGACCTGCCGCTCTACGACGGAGACCTCGAGGCCGCGGAGGGCATCCCGCGCGGCGCCGAGGAGCTGCGCCGACGGCTCCTCGACAGCGACGCGTTCATCATCGCGTCGCCCGAGTACAACGGCTCGATGCCGGGCACCCTCAAGAACCTGATCGACTGGACCTCCCGGTTCCGGCCGCAGCCCTTCGACGGACGCCACGGGCTGTTGCTGTCGGCGTCCCCCTCGCTGGCCGGCGGCAACCGCGGCCTGTGGGCGCTGCGCGTTCCCCTCGAGCACCTCGGGGCGCGGATCTTCCCGGACATGTTCTCGCTCGCCCGAGCGCATCAGGCGTTCGACGGCGACGACATCGCCGACCCCGGGCTCCGCGAGCGGTTCGATCAGAATGTGCGGGCGTTCCTCTCGCTCGCCGAGGCCGCCAAGCACTACCCGTGCATGAAGCGCGCGTGGGTCGAGTTCCTCGGCGAGCCGCCGGGCGAAGGCGCCGACCGCGTCGACCCGGTGGCGGACTGACGCGCGCGCCGCGCCGCCGACGGCGTCCCAGACCCACGAACCCCCAAGCCCGCGCTACGATGCGGGGGTGACCGAGTCGAACCAGGGCGGCAAGACGACCAAGATCCTGCTCGGCGTAGGCGGCGGCTGCTTGCTGCTGTGCCTGTCCTGCTGCTGCGGGATCGGCGCGTTCTACCAGATGCGACAGTCGGAGACCGCCGAGCTCTCCAAAGACCACGTCGAGCGCTTCCTCGACGCGGTGCAGCGCGACGACTACGAAGGCGCGTTCGCGGTCGAGACCTACGACCACGGCGACGGCTTCACCGTGGGCAGCGCCGAAGAGCTCCGTCGGTGCTACGAGGACACCGCGCTCGCGGACATGACGGCGTACGAGTGCGACGACGTGTCCGTCGAGCCGTTCGACGACGGCGGGGACGTGCAGTGCACGGTGACGTCGACGTCGCGCGGCCCGGTCGAGATCACCGTCCACGCGAACTACGTCCGCGAGTTCCCCAGCCTCGGCTTCACCTGGTTCGCGTCCCGCGACGCGTTCGGCAGCACGTGGGCCGGCGAGGGCTGCGCGCTCTACTCGGGCCAGTCCTTCATGGGCGACACCCCCGCGGGGCGCGTTCGGCCCTGAGCGCCCCAGCGGCTAGAAGCTCCCGGAGCCGCCCATCATGCAGCCCTCGCAGCCTGGGCCCGTCGGATCGGTGTTGCAGCGGAACGGGCAGTAGTTGACGCGGTTGAAGACGTACTCGGACCCGCTTCCGTCGTCGATCGGGTCGCACTCCACGCTCAGCCCGAGCACGCTCATCTCGCCGTAGCCGCCGGAGTCGCGGAACTGCCGCGCGCAGGTCGAGTCGGTGCCGCTCCACGCGGGCAGCGGGGGCAGCTCCTGCACGGTGTCGCGCGTCTCGTACCAGAACTCGCCCGTGCACACGCGGCTGACCACGCAGTCGGACGGGCTCGGCGAGTCGGCGTTGCCCGCGCGCAGCGTGTAGCAGAGCTCGAAGCGGCCCTCGCAGTCGACGGTCAGCCGATCGGTGCTCCAGTCGGTGCCGGCCTGAGGCGCGGGCGGGGGCGACGCGCCGCTCGGCAAGTCGGGGCACGCGGCCCCGCCGCCGCCGGTGATGTACGTGCTCACCGCCCACACCCCGCGCGACCCGTAGTCGACGAAGCACGGGGAGAGGTTGTCGATCGACCACTGCCCGCGCGAGAAGCACCGGCACGCCTGCGGCCCGCGCTCGACGCCCTCGGCGGGCAGCACGTAGCCGGTGCACGGGCCCCAGCGGCCGGTGAACTCGTCGAACGCCTCGCAGGTCGTCGTCCCGTCGCGGCAGATTCCGCGGTCGCGGTTGACCCGCAGGCCGGGCCAGCACGGCGCGGTCTCGCCGACCTCGTCGCAGCGGCAGCCCTCGCGGTTCTTGTCGTCGGGGCAGTCGGACGTGCCGCCGGGCGGGTCGGGCGGCGGGCCCATCCCGCCGTCCTCGAGGCAGACCATCGGGGGCGGGTCGTCGGCGAAGAACGCGTCGGGGTTCGGGCCCACGTCCGGCGGGCCCTCGGGGCCGGCGTCGACGAATCCGCCCACGCCGCCGTCCATGCCGGGCGGCGTGGCGCCGGCGTCGAAGTCCCCGGTCAGGTCGGTGCACAGCCCGTCGACGCAGGCGAGGCCGGTGAGGCATCGGTCGCCGCTCGCGCACTCGCAGTTCAGGTCGCCGGCGCTGCAGGTTCGGGTCGGGCCGGGCCCTCCGTCGCACCCCGCGATCCACGCGGCGAGCGCGAGCGCGGCCAGCAGGGGGATGGGGCGTGCGGACATCTCGGACCTCCGATCCGAGATCATAGCAGGG
>Ga0070728_10003806_pt1 | contig 16222 bp, 12 predicted proteins | sample tdDd471_FD_66723 | JGI IMG/M metagenome (GOLD analysis project Ga0070728, IMG submission 66723) | Marine sediment microbial communities from the Atlantic coast under amendment with organic carbon and nitrate - tdDd47.1 | ecosystem: Environmental > Aquatic > Marine > Coastal > Sediment | place...
GGCCGCCACTGCGTCGGGATCCGCCGGAACCGGCGACTCCACGACACCGGCCGGGTTCTCGGTGCTCACTTCCGGATCCGCCATCTCCTTGATGGGCTCGGCGGCAAAGCCAAAGCAATGGACCTCTACCGGAATGATGTCACCCTGGGAATGGCGTAGTTCCAGCTGACGGATCTGGCCTGCCTGACAGAATCCCCCCTGCTGGCAATTCTCGACGCTGGACGGCGGCACAAAATACTGGCTCAACGGGTTGTCGACCAAGTCGCTGCGAGCGCACCCGAACAGCACTCCCGCTCCGTCGCTAGTCAGAAGGATCGTGCCGGCGGGATCTATCGCAATCATCGGGCTATCATTCTCCTCGAAGCCCGTAGCGATGAGATCCGCCCGGCGGCGGAGATACTCGGAGTGATCCAATGAACCAACCTCACAGATTCCGATATCTGATATCAACTCATGGTCGCGGCGCAATGCCACGGCAGGCTAGCGGCCGACCGCACCGTCGTCGCCGGCCAGGATGGCCTCGTAAAATTTCTCGTAGTGCCCGGAAGCCACCGACCAGCTGAAGTCACAATCCATGCCCGAGAGCTGTAGTTGCCGCCACCGCCCCTTGTCACGGAACAGATCCTCGGCGCGCCGCAACGCCGCCAACAGGGCTTCGGGAGTGCTCTCGACAAACACGAAACCGTTACCCTGAGGCTCGTCCACATCGGTCACGGTATCGGCCAGTCCCCCGGTGGATCGTACCAGCGGCGGCGTCCCGTAACGCAAGGCATACATCTGGGACAAACCACAGGGTTCAAATTCACTCGGCATCAGGAACAGATCGCTGCCGGCGTAGATGCGATGAGCCAGCGATTCGTTGAACTCCTGCACAAATGCGATCTGGTCCGGATGGCGGGATGCAGCGGCGGCCACGACCCGGTGCAGACGTTTGTCTCCGGTACCCAGGATCGCGAAGGCAAATCCGTCGCCCGCCAATCGATCCAAAAGGGGCAGCAGCAGGTCGATCCCTTTCTGTTCCACCAGGCGTCCCACGAAACCGCAAACCGGCTTGTCCGCTGCGACATCCAGACCCAGTTCCAGCAGCAGTTCGCGCCGGCAGATCTCCTTGCCCCCCAAGTCGGCGGCATCGAACCCGGCGGGCAGCGCCGAATCCCGGGCGGGGTTCCAGGTCTCGTAATCGCCTCCGTTGAGAATACCCACGTACTCATCACCGCGACCGGCCAGGATCTCCGACAGTCCGCAGCCGAACTTCTCATCGACCACCGTCTCCAGCGCGTAGGTGGGACTGACGGTGTTGACCCGGTCGGCGGCCACGATCCCGGCTTTGAGCAGATTCAGCCGGCCGTGAAACTCCAACAGGCCAGGATAGGCGGCCAGGGAGCGGGACAGCCCCAGGATGCTGGCGGCATCAGCCGGATGGGCCTCCTGGTGGGCCAGGTTGTGAATGGTCAACAGGGTTCCACCGGGTCCCGGCAACTGGCGACCGTCATACCACTGCTTGCGGTACAGGATAGCCGGCGCCGCCTCGGCATCGTGAGCATGGACGATGTCCACCGGCCAGTCCAGCAGGCGCGGCAACATCAGGGCCACCTGGGAATGGAGGGACGCCCGCTCGAGGGAATCGCTGAAGCCGACACCGCGGCTGTCGGTGTAGATTCCCGCGCGCCCGTACAGCTGCGACGACTCGACCAGATAGACCTTCACCGCTGCCGATGTCGAACCCCGTACGTGGACGCGTACGTCATGAACCCGCTGCCCCACGCGAACCGAGAGCGGCGGTAACTTCTTCAATGGGCGAATGCCTTCCCGTTCCCGGTCCAGATGACCGTAGAGCGGCAGCACCACCCGCACGTCGTGCCCCCGGACCGCCATTGCCCGCGCCAGGGCATCACACACGTCGGCCAGGCCCCCGACCTTGGCCCAGGGCGCTATCTCCGCACTGACCATCAGAATCCGCAACTCAGCATCCTTCCTTCCGGAGTCGCGCCGCTGCAACCTCCGGTGCCGTCGAGTTGATGGCAAACCCGGTCCCGATCTCAAACCCGGCCAGCCGGGTAGCACGAGGCAGGATCTCAACATGCCAGTGGTACGGATCGGTGCCCAGGTCGGCGGTGGTCTCCGCCTGATCGCTACCATACGCCGTGGGAGCCGTCGGCGCCAGAGGTGCTCCGTGAAAGACCAGGTTCAGCGAGATTCCCGGCTGGATTCGCTCCAGTCCCGCAAGGCAACGGGACATGATCTCGGCCAATCCCGCAAGTTCCTCCGACCCGGCGCGGCCCAGCCCGGACCCGTGCCGCCGGGGAAGCAGCAGCATCTCCCAGGGGAAACGACTGGCCCAGGGCGCGACGGCAACCCAGTGCTTGTTCTGTGACACCACCCGTTCGCCAGTCTCCGTCTCCAGACCGATCAGATCACACACCAGACAGCTTCCGTGGGTTCGACGATACTCCAGCAAGCGTCGCAGCTTCTCCCTGGGCAGCACCGGAACGACCGGTGTCGCTATGATCTGCATGTGGGGATGAGACAGAGTCGCGCCGGAGTAGGGCCCGTGGTTACAGAAAGGCACGACGTAATGGTTGCCGGGTTTCGCCTCGAGGGCGCGAGTTCGCGTCCGCAGAACCTCCAGCAATTCGGTCCACTCGGCAATCGTCAGGGTGGCGGGGCGAGCCCGGTGATCCGGAGATATATTCACGACCTCATGGTCCCCATGCCCCGGAACCAGAGTGAGAAGCGCGCCAGCCGATTCGCCGCTCCCCTCCCCAGGGAACGACGACTCGACGGCAAGGGTGTCGTTGTCCGCGGCGCGCAAGGCGGGGTAGAGGTTGGGAAACACCCGCACCCGCCATGGCGAGCGGTTCGCCACGCCTCCGTCCGGCCGACCGGTGGCCAGTATCTCCGGTGTCGTCCGGTCTTCGCGACCCGGGCAGAAAGGACACTGATCCGCGTCCGGAGTCGGACTCTCGGTAGCGCCGAATTCGTCGGGACGGGCGCCACGACCACGGGCGACGATCACCCAGGTACCGGTCAGCGGATCCTGACGCAGCTCGGACATGCCCTGCTTCCTTTCGGAGGATACGAATCCAGGGACGAACCATGGGAACCTAACAAGGATACCGGCGTAGAATATCACCGTCTCCCGAGATGACAACTGCCGCTTTCCCCCCAGGCAGTTTATCCCCTTCGGGCAGGGCAAACCTCAGCGAGTGACACGATGGCGAGTGTACGGACCCCTTGGCCGGGGTCTGTACGCTTGCCGTTGCCCGCCCAGAAATGCCGTATCCGGAAACGGCCGGTGTGCGGATCATAAATCTTCCCCAAAAAGACGGTTTATTGAAACCCCCGGTGCATTTCCTCCGTAGAACACATCATGTCCGGTTAAGACATTGACTGCTTCACCCCCTATCAGCAGCTCTGTTTCCGGGCCAGGCGAACACTTTGGCGAGAGTGAACGCGAACGATGGAAGCGGACCCCCAGCCAGGGTCTGTTTCCATATCCGGCCCACTTTAAGACAATCGGTTTTCAAATTCAGGCAATGGAATGAACCGGCAGGGATGTGGCCTGGTCCAGGCGACGGGTGTATTCTCCGAGAGTCTCGAAGTCGCCGGCCGCCAGAATCGCCTCCAGCTTCGCCGGCATGGAGGCCTGGCCTCCCTGACTCCGAATACTGGTGGCGGCTGATTGTCCGACGCTGGGCTTGTAATCATCCAGTTCCCAGGGATGCAGATACACGATGCAGGGGATGCCCTGCTTGCGAGCCAGGGCACGCAACATCCTGAACGCAGCCCAGGGCAGCATCCGCAGGTAACCACCTCCGGAAAACGGTACGTTGACCCCCATACAGCGCCACGTCGGCATGGGAATGACCGTCAAAGCGTCGGGATCCTCGTTCAAACGGAATGGGCGCCGAGGCGAATCCGGTTGTCCGTAGCGGGGATGGTGCACCGGAAAGATGGAGCAGTCGTAGCGAAAACCGCATTCCTGCAGAATTTCCAGATAGCCGTGGACTGATGGAGTGATACTGAAACTCGGAGCCCGGTATCCGGCCACATCCGATACTCCAGCGGTCGCCAGGGCGGCCAAGGCCCGCTGACAGTCCTCGCGAAACAGTTCCGGAGTCAACCGGTAGACCACGGGATGGGCGTAGCTGTGGCAGGCCACTTCATGGCCACGTCGGGCTATCTCGGCCACGGCTTCAGGATGCCGCTCGGCGGTCCAACCCAGCACGAAAAAGGTACCACGAACCTGATGTCGGTCCAGCAGATCCAGGCAGAGCGATAGACCCCTGTCCACCCGGGACTCCTGCTCATCCCAGGTCTCGGGAGCCACCTTGTCCAGGTAGTTGTGCCCGTGGAACCACTCTTCAACGTCGACGGTGATGATATCGCGAGGCTCGACCATCAGATAGTCACTCCGCAGCGGACGGTTCGACCGCAGGCCTCTGCAGCCTGGCAACGACGGCGAACTGCAGGTAGCCCATGTCGGCGAATCGGCCCGCCGTCAATAGGTTCAACACGCGAAATTTCCAGGAGCGTGTCTGGTTGATGCCGGTAGTCTGCACGATCCGGAAACCGGCTTGTTCCAGCAGACCCAGGATGCTGGACCGGGTGTAGAACCGCAAATGGGTCCGGTCCAGAATGCCCTCGTCAGTGTAGTCCCAGCGTCCCTTGATGGCCAGATCCACCACGTTGAAGACGTAGCGGACGTTGGGGATGGAGACGATCAAACTGCCCGCAGGAGCCAACACCCGTCTCACACCGGCCAGTAGGGTCTCCGGATCGGCAACGTGCTCCAGAACGTCGTTGAGGAACACACAATCGAAATGACCCGGCGGTAGATCCTGCAGAATCAGCCGGGCATCCCCCCGGTGCACGTGATCGATCTCCTGCTCGGCCCGGCGGGCAGCCTCGGGATCCAGTTCGATTCCCCAGATCGTCAGGTCGGCCGCAGCCCCACCCCGGGATTCCCGCACACCGGCGGCAAAAGCGCCGCCGCCGCAACCGACATCCAGCATGACCTTGGCTTCGCCGGGTACGAATGCCACCAATTCCCGGCGGGGTCTCGTGAAGTAGGCATCAGCGGACACGGGGCCTCCCTCCCAGCTCAATTCTCGGGTGCCGGTCGCCGGAAGGCGCGAGGGTTGGTCTCGGCCAGCAGGCGATCCAGATCTTCCATCTGGCCCACGATGACGAGTCGGTCGCTGTCGGTCAATGCCCGATCCGGCTGAGGCATCTCGTTCCGCCATCCGCCGAACGTGTTGCGCCGCTTGACCGCAAGTACCGAGATGGAGAAGCGGGGACGCAGTTCCAGATCCCGCAAGCTGCGGCCGACCCATTCGGCCGGCGGAACAAACACCTGCACCTTGTACGATTCAGGCAACTCCACGCAGTCATGCATGCGGGCCTCGCCAGTGATCAACTGGATCCCGGTGTCCTGCCGCTGCAGGATCTCCCGGTTGTAGATCTCGAAGATCGCCTGCCTTGTGATGATGCCCACGAGCACGGGCTTCTCGGGACTGTACAGCACGGGCAGGCCGCGGCTGTCGTGACAACCCAACTTGAGCAGGCAATCCTCCAGGGTATCCTGTCGATAGACTAAATCCGCCACCTCATTGCGGATGTCGTCGGCCAGGATGACGTGCCCCAGGCCTTCCTCGTGCAGCAGATCCTTCACGTCATGGATGGAGATCTGCCCGACCAGGTGCCCGTCCTCCCCGACGACATAGTACTCCTCGTCCCGGTGGGTCAGGAACATCTGCAGGATGCGATCAAACGGGGCGTCCACAGGCACACTGGTGGGGTTCACATCCATCACGTCCTGGACATGGTAATCCCTGAGGATGGCGCTTTCGCGCCCGAACTCGAGGCGTTGCCCGGCCCGCGTGAACTTCAGGGTGAAGATGGAGTCACCCATGATCGAGCGGTAGACCAGGGCCGCGCCGATGCTCGCGAGCATCAACGGCAGAATCACCCGGTATTCCCCGGTCATCTCGAACAGGATGAGGATGGCGGTCAGAGGCCCGCCGGTGGCGGCTCCCACCATGGCGCCCATGCCGACCATGGAGAATGCGCCGATCGCACTGTGGCTTCCGGGTACCATCGTGTCGACGAGAACACCGAAAGCACCTCCCAGCATCCCACCCATGAACAGAGCCGGAGCGAAGATGCCTCCGGAGAAACCCGAGCCCAGGGTCAGATTCACCGCCACGAGCTTGACCAGCACCAGCACCGCCATCAACTGCCAGCCCAGGTTGCCGTCGAGAGCCTCGACCATGGACGCGTATCCGACGCCGTAGGCTTGGGGAAACCAGATCACCACGACACCCAGCAGCAGCCCGCCCAACGCGGGCTTGAGCCAGGTGGGGATCGGTAGCTTCTCGAACCAATCCTCGGCTCCGTAGAGTGTGCGCACATAGACCACAGCCACCAATCCCACCAGCAATCCGAGCACCAGGAAAAAGGGCAACTCCGCGTACCCGTCCAAAGTGAAGCCGGGCACCGGAAAAGCGGGCGTGTCCCCCAGGAAGTTGCGGCTGACGGCCGTGGCCACCACGCTGGCCACGATGATGGGCGCAAAGGTCACCACGGCAAAATCGCGCATCAGGATCTCCAGGGCAAAGAAGGCCCCGGCGATGGGTGCATTGAAGGTGGCAGCGATGCCTGCAGCGGCTCCGCATCCGATCAGGGTGCGCAACCTCTGGGGTGAGAAACGCAACCATTGACCCAGGGTGCTGCCCATGCCCGCGCCGATCTGGACGATGGGACCCTCACGGCCCACCGAACCGCCGAAGGCGATGGTCACGGCGCTGGCCACGGTCTTGACGGCCGCAACGATGGGCCGAATGACCCCCTTGCGAAACACCATGGCGCCCAGGACCTCCGGGACGCCGTGTCCCCTGGCCTCGCGAGCCAGAAAGTAGACGAGCGGGCCGACAATCAGGCCACCGGCAACGGGCAACAGCAACTTGTGCCACCAGTGCAATTCGGCCAGCAGGGCCACGGTATCCTCGCCGTGGCCGAGAACCAGGCCCTGGATGGAATTCACCAGCATCCTGAAAAATATGGCGCCGAATCCACCGACGAGACCCACCAGGGCCGCGACCACGACCATGATGGTGGTCTCATCGGGTGCAAAGCGTTCGATCAATCGAAAGAGAGTGCGCCGCACGCGGCTGCTGCCGCCCGCCGCGGAATCGGATGCCATGGAAATCGCTCCCGCTGGATCGGAAATGTAGATCGGTGTGGATACGGCTGACGCCCCCAGGGCGCCGACTCAGCCTGTCACGAGGTCGCTGTACCTGGCCGACGACGGAGTACATCCCCAAACTCGCCAATGAGACGGTCGCCGTCAACCGCCGCTGTCTGCAGTGGACAAATCGGGGAACGGCCCGATAATGACTGCCTGGGCTTTACTCCATCCACCCGGCGAAACGAGACACGATGAACGACCATTTCCAGCCCGACGGCAAATTGCACCCCTGCGATCTGGCTCCGGATCTGTTCACGGCCCGGCTGGACAACGGCCTGAAGATCATCATACGGCAGGATGCGCGCACGCCGGTGGCGGTGTGCAACGTCTGGGTGAGGGTCGGCTCGAATCGGGAGCCCGAGCCGATGCGAGGCTGGTCCCACGGCATCGAGCACATGCTCTTCAAGGGGACCGAACATCGCGACGAGGGGGACTTCGCCAAGGAAGTGGCCGACGCGGGGGGCACGACCAACGCCGGCACCGGCTACGAGACGACCAATTACCATATCACCGTGCCCGCCGAGAACCTGGACGTGGCCATCGACATCCTGGGCGATGCCCTGCTGAACTCCCGTTTCGACGCGGCCTCCCTCGACGCCGAGCGGCAGGTCCTGGTGCACGAAAACCACATGTACGACGATATACCTTTCGGATTCGGTGTGACCTGGCGCTGGGGAATGGAGCTGGCTTTCGATGTGAGTCCGTACCAACACCCCATCGGGGGCCGGGACGAGAATCTGCTGGAACGTGACCGGGACGACATCATCGCTTTCTACCGCTCGGCCTACCGGCCCGACAACATGACGGTTGTCATCGTGGGTGATGTGGACCCGGATTCGGTTTGCGAACTGGTGGCGAGCCGTTTCGCGTCCCTGGGAAGCCTCCATGCCGACCTGGACCCGGGGACCGATACGGCCATCGTAGCCGCACCTGCAGTCGAGCCGGCCCACCACGGCACCCGCCTGCGGGTGGAACAGGGAGACATCCAGAAGGCCTACGCCAAGCTGATTCTGCCCGGCCCGCCGGAGAACGACCCGGACCGGCCGGTGCTGAGCGTGGTGCGTCGCGTTCTGTCCGACGGCCGCAGTTGCCGCCTCTACCGACAGGTGCAGGAGGAATTGAAGCTCGTGGACGATTTCACGGTGATGACCGAGGCCGGCCCCCGGGAAGGGGTCTTCATCATCGATATCGAGACCACGCCCGAACGCATCGTCCCTGCACTGCAGGCGATCACCACCATCCTGGGCGATCTGCAAAGAGCCGGCTGCAGCGAAACGGAGCTGGATCGGGCTCGGGTCCGGGTCGCGCGGGGATTCCTGTTCGGCGAGGAGACGGTTCAGGGACAAGCTTCCACCCTGGGCTACCATGAAGCCATCGACGATTTACCCGGGGCATTCGAGTTGCCGCAGCGAGTGGCGGCCGTTCGTATCGAGGATGTGAAGCGGCTCAGTCACCGGCTTTTCGACACCGACAAGCTGAGCTGTCTTATCTATCTGCCTGCGGAGAGTGATCCGGTCGCTGCCGGCATTCCTGCCAACGGTGAGGAACTGGCTGCCCTGCTCGGACCGACCCTCGAGCCGGAGGCTCCGGACACCGCCGGCGGCGGCGCAGCCAGTGATGCGCTTCCTCCCGCCTCCGGAGAGCCCAGCGCCCCGTTGGTCCGCCGCCGTGAGACCGATGGAGGACTCGAGTTCGTCTTCAGGGAATCGCGCCTGGCCAACGGAGTCGTGGTCTGCGCTCGCCGCGATCCGGCGGTACCGGTGATGGCGATGACTCTCACGACCCGGGGAGGGGCCAACGGCGAGAGTGCCGACAACGCGGGGTTGGCGGCGCTGACCCAGATGGTCCAGGTAAAGGGCGCCGGCGGCCTGGATGCCGAGGCCTTGCACGAAGTGCTCGAGGGTGAAGGCGCATCGGTGGGACCGCGCGCCGATCGCGACTATTCCGGTCTGTTTCTCAGCGGCCTGACCGAGCGCATGGACCGTGTGCTGGATCTGACCGGACAGATGGTGACCGAACCCGCTTTCGCACCTCTGGAGGTAGAACAGGAACGACGACTGGCCCTGGAACAGCTGGCCGCCATGCAGGACAATCCCTTCCAGGCAGCGGCGGTTGAACTGCGCCGGCTCGTCTATGGCGACCATCCGTACGGTCGCCCACTACCCGGCACGACTCGGAGCCTCCCCGCTCTGACCCGGGATCAGGTGGTCGCCTGCCATCGCCGGATGTGGACGGCGGACAACCTGCAGGTCGTGGTCTCGGGTGATTTTGACGAGGATCGATTGCTGGCGAAACTGGAGACGATCCTGCAGGACCTACCAGCCAGCCCACCCGACGACGCACCGGCGGCGCCTCCACCGGGCCCGACCCGTGTCCCGGCCGACGTCGAGGGTCTACGCATCGAGCGGGACCAGAACCAGAGCGTGGTCCTGGTCGCGTGGCCGGGTCCCCAGACTCCGGACACCGATCGCTTCGCTCTGATGATGCTGAAGGAGGTACTCAACGGCCAGAGCGGAAGGCTGTTCGAGAGTCTTCGCAACCAGCGCTCTCTCTGCTACAACACCGGTTCCATGAGCACCGCCGGCTACGGTCAGGGAATGTTCATGGGGTACGTACTGACCTCTCCCGAACGAGCCAAAGAAGCCCGGGACGCCCTTGTCACGGAACTGACTCGAGTGCCCAACGCACTCCTCGAAGCCGAGGAATTCGAACGGGCCCGGGCCAAGCTGGTGGGTAATCTTCTGATCGCGTCACAGGCCAATTCCGGCCGGGTGGGCCGCGCTTCCCGCGACATGATCTACGGTCGCGGCCCCAACGACCTGCCCCGTCTGGTGGAGGGTATCCGCACCTGCACTGCCGCCGAGGTCCAGACCGTCGCGGCGCGTTACCTGGATCCGGACCGGTACTTCGAGGTCATCCTCGGGCCGTAGTCGTCGCCGGAAAACGCACCGCCGAACCGACTAAAAAAAGCCGGCCGCACCCTGAGGATGCGGCCGGTCGTCTATCTGGACATGCCAGCGAATAAAGCTGATCCGCTGCCGGAATCAGGTTCCAACCCGGTAACGATCCGGGGCATCGGACATATCCACCAGAATCGTCGGCTTGCTGAAGTTGGCTCGGTGATTGACGCCTTCGGGCACGCTGTATTGGTCACCAGCCTCGTAAAGATTCGTCTGGCCTTCGATCTCGATGATCATCTCGCCGGAAATCACCATTCCCCGCTGTTCGCAATGGGAATGGTCAGGAAAACTGACGCCCTCGTCGAAGACAAAGAACACAACCTGCTTCTCATCGTCGTGGAGACAGTAGCCGGTCACACCGGCAACAGGAACTTCGACTTTGGGCAGGGAAAGGATTTCGGCGGGAAGGAATTCTGTGGCGGCTTGGGTCTTGGCTGCTTCCATACGATAAGCCCTCCTTCGTTACGGATCTTGTGCTCCCGATTCAGACCACGCAGGCCCAGCACCGGGTTAATGACATTCTAACAGAACCCGCGTTTTTTGCAAGGTCCACCGGCTCATGGCGCGTAGTCGTGACCCCGCATGGGCAGGGCCGGTCCGCCGGCAACGATTTCTGCTTCCAGTACCCGACCCACGAAACAGTCGTGGTCCCCGGTGGTGAAGCGATTCTCGATGGCGCACAACCAACGCGTTGCGCACTGGGTCAGGGCCGGAATCCCCTCCCCAAGCAAGACGTGGTCCACCTCGGCCCATTTGTCCATGTCCGCCTGAGAATTGCGGCCAAAAAGACGCCCTTCGGCCACCTGGCCCTCGGCCAGCACCGACACGGTGAATTGCTGCGCATCCCGTAGAAGGGTCCAGGTGTGCCGCTGGTGCCCGATGGAGACCAGAACCAGCGGTGGATCAATGGAAACGCGGGTCACCCAGGCAGCGGTCAGTCCGCCCCGGGCCTCGCCTGAGGCAACACCGATGATCGCCACCGGTGCCGGGAGCAACTGCAGAGCCTCATCCAGCGTATTCTGCCCTGGTCGGGCACTATTATCACTCATCGTGGTCTCCCCCATCTCAAAAAGACGGCCCGGGTGACCGGGCCGAAAACCATCATCAGAGTGCAGTTTGTACCGGAACCCCGGTCAGACGGCAAGTGAGAATTCCGCCACTACCGGGAAATGATCCGAGGGCAGGGCGCTCTCCCGGTGATCCATGCCCGCGAAGTCCACGCGGTCCACCGAATGAACCGTCAGGCGGGGCCTGAAGAAGACGTAGTCGATCCGGCGCGGGCCCAGCACCAGGTGCCCCAGGCGATCCCGCAGACCCAGTCCACGGAAGGTGGCGCCGATGTGGGAGTCGTCACCGCGGGCTTCGGCCCAGGCGTCGAACATCGGTTCCAAATCGGTACCGGCTTCTCCCATGGCCTTGATCTCGGGCGAGTCGGACACGGCGTTGAAATCGCCCGTCAGGAACACCGGAATGTCCGGTCCCAGCTCCTCCACCTTGCTGCTGACGTACTCCCGCAACAGACGGGCGCTGCGCTTGCGATGCCAGCTGTTGACCGCCTCGAGGTGGGTGGTGCCGAAAACGAAGCGTTTGCCGGAACCGATCAGTTCGAACGTGTTCCAGGTCACCAGGCGCGGCCGGGTGCCCAGGTGGAACTGCGAAGCGGGTATTTCCGGAGTCGGCGACAGCCACAGGTTGTCACCGCCGATGTGCTCGGCGGGACGGATACGATCCCGCCGGAAGAAGGTCGCGCAGTACCAGTTCCGATCATTGTCGGCCTGGATACTACCCAGGTTGCCTTCGCCGATGAACTCGTAGTCCGGCAGCAATTCGGCCAGTTCCTGCAACTGCTTGAAGTTGGCTTCCTGCGTCCCGACCACGTCCGGCTGCAGGTTCTCGAAGATCCGGGCGATGTTCCGCTTGCGCAGACGCCAAGGATGGCTACGACGCTTCTTGGTCGAAGTCAGCAGATTGAAAGTCATCACTCGCAGGTTCAAGTCGGACACTGGATGCTTCTCCGCTGGTTATGTAGACCGCCCCGGCGGGCCGAGCCCATGGGCGGATCATTCACTCGATTCAAACGGATTTTCGTTCTCCGGTGCGGTGCCAAAGGTGCGCCACTACAGAAAACACGTAGACAAAACCCGACCAGTCAAGGAAAGTTCCCTACGGATGTTTTGTCGACAATGTTGCCTAGAACTAAATCACGAACTGCACAATTGTCACGTGAACAGATCAAGTTGCGGCGGCTCATCCGGTAGGCGCAAGGCCCGCAATACCTTGTCCACCCAGCCGGTGCGACTGTCACCCGGCAGTGGCAGGTACTCCAGGGTGAATTCCTTCAGTAATCGGTCAATCAGCCGGTCGATATCACGCTGGAAGTCCACCGAGGTGTCGCGCGTTCCGTCAAAGGACGGTGGCGCAACGACCGGTACCTTGACCAGCAGGTCGTAGGTTCCCATCCAGTGGCGGATGAAGGGTTCCAACTCGGGTCGACGGCCCGCGGCCTGGACCATGTAGGCGTAGTTGTCCAGCACCGCTCGGTCGCAGACGATGACGTCGAAGGCGTCGCTCAGTTCGATCTCCCGGGCAACCTGCGTGTGCAAGATCCAGTTCTGCGCATCATCGGTCGTATCCCGGTTGATGGGCAGGGGACACCCCCGCGCCACCTCCTTGACAAGATCGACGCTGAGGTCGAGCCGCTTCAAGGCTGCCGCCAGTTCGAAACAGAGGGTCGTCTTGCCGACGCCATGGGTGCCGATGAACGCGATTTTCATGTCCGAAAGCTAATCGTCTTGAGAGCCGATGTCCAGACTTCGCGGCCAACCGTTGCCAAGAGTACCTGCGCGGGTTAACCTGCCCCGAGAAGTCTGAGCACGTGATTCAGATCCCCGGGAAAACGAACTCATCGAGGACGGAAATGACCAGTTTACCCCAAATCGACTACTGGCGTGAAACCAACGGCGGTCTGCGGGGCAGCACGATGATCCGCGCCGGCACGGTGGTCATGGCCCTGGCGGGACTGAGCAACGTGATCGCCCCGTACGTGTCCTCCTTCGGTGTGGTCCCCTACGAACCGGCAATGATCGCCGCGTGGCTGAGCTGGATTCTGGGCCTGTGGATTCTGGGAGCCGGCTTCGCCTGGGTGGGCATCAATCCCTTCCTTTCCCGATTCGGCATCGTGGTCGGAACGTTTCACATCGCTCAGGGCGTTTATCTGCTGGTACTGCTGTTCACCAGCGCCCGTACCGCCGTGCCGCCGGTCTCCTTGTCGGTGGGCAGGTTGGTGGCGATTCTGGCCTTCGCCCTCATCGAGCGGGAATCCATCGGTCGGTCCACCAGCAGGCTGATCCTCGTCGCGACCGGGTTGGCGTTGCTGAAAGTCGCGGTGCGGATAATGACCTACCTGCCCCCGCTGTCGGCGACCATCTGGTCGCTGGCGGACGCCGGGATGTTGATCCTCCTTGCGGTGACACTGCTGCGGCTGGGAACACGGGTCCGGATACTGGAGAACAGCTGGGCCGAAGAGAGGTACCGCGAACGATCGGCCGGTTTCGTGGACTTCAACAACCCGGAACACCTTTGGAACAAGGCGGACGACTAGGGAAGCCACAGAAACACCTGGCGCGCGATCAAGGATCTGTTCAGGGTGTCACCGATCAATCGGGAAATCGGTCGGTCACCACCACATCGGCGATGGCCAGCTGCCCTGCTCGCTCGCGCGCCGGTTCCAGCGCCTTGCCCACCGTCACCGCCATGACGATATCGTGCTCCGGCGGCAGGTTGATGACCTTGCCCACCTCGGCGAAATCGAAGCCGGTCATGGGGCAGGAATCGTAGCCCAGGGCCTTGGCCGCCAGCATCAGAGTCTGTCCCGCCATCCCACCGGAGCGTAGATTCTCGTCCCGACGTTCCGGTTCATTCTGGCCGTAGAAGCCGGTGATCATCGGCACGAGGGCTTCCCGCACCGGCTCTGGAGCGTTGCGCCAATACCGTTCCGGCTCCTGGCAATAGGCATTGCGGTCGCCGCAGATCAACACCAGCAACGAGCATTCGGTAAACTGGGCCTGGTTCCAGCCGTGATTCCGAACTGCCTGTTTGACCTCGGGATCGCCAACGACGACGAAACGCCAGTTCTGGATGTTGAACGCCGTGGGACTGAGCAGGACCAAGCTCATGAGCTGTTCGATCTCCGCCGGCGTGAAGCGGTGATCGGGGTCGAACTTCTTGATCGAACGGCGGGTCTCGATGGCAGAGATGGTATCCACGATTCCTCCCGGATTCGGTATTGGCCAAGGTGTCGGCAGCGTGCCGATCGATGACATTCAAACAATGGATTCCGATTCGTGCCACCCAATTGGTCAGATCCGTACACGGACACTCACTTGCACGGGATCCCGCTTGCGTGTATGAATGGTTTCATCCAGATACTTCGAAAGGTTCGATTTGAGCGCACAGAAACCGTTCCCGGCAGGTGATTCACAGCCCTCGCCGGCTACGCAAGTGAAACCGGCGTCCCTGTTCCGGTTGCTGCCGATAGCGGCTGCGACGGCCTTATTCTTGGGTTTATTGTCGATTCCCCAGAAGCTCGCGATCGGCGCCGATCCCTGGTCACTGCAGGGATTCATCGTACCTGTCCTGTTTGGCGGAGGCGCCGGATTCACCGTAGGTTTCCTGGTCCTGCGAAGTCAGCGGGAACTCCGCAACCGGCTTGCCGACCGCGACGTCAGCGCCCGCAAGCTGGCAGCCAGCGAGGAGAAATTTCGCCTGCTGGCCGAGAATTCAAGAGACGCCATCTTCCGCTGGTCGCTGACCGAACACCGTTACGAGTACATCAGTCTCGCCATCTACGACCTCACTGGCTACCATCCCTCCGATTTCTACGCGCGACCCGGCCTGTTTGCCGAGCTGCTCCACCCCGAGGACCGCGATGAATTTCTCGCGATGGGAGCCGGTATCGCCCGCGGTGACCTGCCCACCTTCTGGGAGTACCGATTGCAACACCGGGACGGCCGCACCCTCCAGATCAATCAGCGACACGTGGTGGGCGCCGACGCAACGGGTCGCCCGACCGTCGTCGAGGGCATTGCCACGGACATCACCTCCATTCGGCGCACCAGAAGGGAGAAGGAGGATCTGCGGGATCAGCTCCGCCACTCCCAGAAACTGGGTGCGCTGGGCAGCCTGACCGGCGGCGTCGCCCATGATTTCAACAACCTGTTGACGGTGATCAACGGCTACGCCGAGATGATCCTTCAGGACCTGCCGCCGGGAGCGCCGGGACGTACCGAGGTTCAGGAGATCGGCAAGGCGGGGCGCCGAGCGGCAATGCTGACCGGCAGACTACTGGCGTTCAGTCGCAAGGATCGCAACCAGTTGGCTCAGACCGATCTCGCCGCGGCACTGGGCGAGGCGCTGACGCTGCTGGAACGACTGCTGGGCGAGGACATTGAACTGGTGACCGGCGTCGCCGAAAGCCTGCCGCCGATCGCCATGGCGACGGGCGAACTGGAACAGATTCTGGTGAACCTGGCCGTCAACGCGCGCGAGGCCATGCACGACGGCGGAACCCTGACTGTCGAGGTGACCGAGGCAACCTTCACAGGTGACAAGTGTCCGCTTTGCGGCAAGGCGCGCCGGGGTTCCTACGTCCGCACGGTGGTCACCGATACCGGTAGAGGGATGGCGCCACAAGTCGCCGAGCGCATCTTTGATCCCTTCTTCACGACCAAACAATCTGGAGAAGGCACCGGTCTGGGCCTCTCGACCGTGTTCGGTATCCTCCATGAAAAGGAAGGCCACATCACGGTGGACTCGACGCCTGGTCAGGGTACGACTTTCGAGGTACTGATCCCAGCTGCGGACAAGGGAGTTGCCGCGAATCCGGTCGCGACCGAAGTGACCTCCGATTCGTTGCGAGGTTCGGAAACGATTCTGCTGGTCGAGGATGAAGAGCAGATTCGCAGGCTGACGGCCAACATTCTCCGGCAATACGGCTACCGAGTTATTGCGGCGA
>Ga0070728_10003807_pt1 | contig 16219 bp, 14 predicted proteins | sample tdDd471_FD_66723 | JGI IMG/M metagenome (GOLD analysis project Ga0070728, IMG submission 66723) | Marine sediment microbial communities from the Atlantic coast under amendment with organic carbon and nitrate - tdDd47.1 | ecosystem: Environmental > Aquatic > Marine > Coastal > Sediment | place...
CAACCCGCTGCGCGATACCGCTGCCTGCTTCAGCGACCCAACACCCAAGTGTCTGCTCGATGAGGCGGTGGAGAACGCCAAGGCGGTTGCCGATGAAGAGCAAAGGGACTGGGCGTTCAGTGAAATCCTTACGACCCAGGCGCGGGTTGGGCTGATGGCCGATGCGATGGCGAGCGCCGAGCGTATCTCGGACCTGCGCCTGATTGTTGTGGCTCTGCGAAAAATGGCGGGGGCGCGAGCCCAGGCCGGGCGTTTTAATGAAGCCTATGAAGCGGTGGAGGTGATCCCCGATGATCGCCAGAAACTCGAAGCCGTTCTGACCATTCTGGAGGCCGGGGCGGTTCGCGAAACTCAAGGGCGGTCCGTCGGCCCCGGTATGGCGCTGTTGGTCAAGCGGGCGCTTAAAACGGCGGATGAGGCCTTGACGCCATTTCTCAAACTCCGCGCGTTGGCTCGCATTACGACGGTGCTTTCCGGGCGGGGCGACCGGGAGGGGGCTGAAGACGCGATTAGCCGTATGGCGACATTGGTTGAAATTAACGGGTTTGGGCGCGACCGGGATGAGGCTCTGCGTCTGCTCGCTACGGCCTATGCTCAACTGGGTGAGGTCGATAAAGCCCGTTCGGTTTTGGGCAAGGCGCGGGATAAGGACGCAACACCGGTGCTGGTGGCGGCCAGTCGCGCCATGCTCGATCAAGGGGCGGCCGATGAGGCTTATGATGCCGCAGCGGATATTTCAGCCGTGCGCTATCGCTCGGTCGCCTTGAGCAGAATTGCCGTAACTCAGTGGCTGCGAGGCGAAAAGCAGGCCGCCGAGACGACATTGACCGAAGCGCGGGAGGCTGCGGCCAAGATCGCGTTTTCCTTCGCCCGGTCGTTTGCCTATGCGCAGGTCGTCAAGGCTTTGGCCCGAACGGGACGGTTCGATGAGGCTGTTGCTGGCAGTAATGAAATCGACGATGCGGGGTTGAAAGCCCGCGCCCTTTGGGAGATTGCCGAACTGCAAGGTAAGGCGGGCGATCCTGAGGGGCGTGAAAAGACCGCCGATCTGGCCTGGGAGGCCAGCGATTCCATTGCCAGCACCTTGAGCCGTTGCTGGATGTTCGCCGAACTGGCCGAGGAGCATATGCGCGAGGGGCGCACCGGGCAGGCGCGTTCGTTGCTGATGACGGGAATTGCGGTCGCCGACGCAATGGGTAATGCCTGGAGCCGGGCGCGCGCTCTGGCGCGGCTGGCTTTGACTCTGCAAATCCTTAAAGGCGGGGAGTCGTAAAGGCTCGACTTCCAGGCCAAGTGTGGTACTCATTTCGGAGCGGAAGCGGAAAACAAGGGGGAGACCATGTCGAACGGTAAGAACGGCCCTTATGAGGTAGAGTTTGAGGCGGGCGAGCGATATCTTTGGTGCGCCTGTGGAAGAACCCAAACTCCGCCGTTTTGCGATATGTCTCATAAGGGGACCGGTATGGGACCGAAAATCGTCGATGCGGAGACAACGGAAACCGTCTATCTTTGCGGCTGCGGGCAGACCAAAACGCCGCCCTATTGCGACAACTCGCATAAAACGCTTTAGATTTTCCGGGGGAAGGGAATGAAACCGAGAGGCGCGCTTTTTAGGCTCGCAACCATCATGACCGTTATGGTCGCTCTTGTCGGCTGTGAAACGGTCGATGATGTGGTTGAATACGTTAAGCCCAGCGGGCCGACTGTTTGTCCCGATATTTCTATTTTGGCCAATGCCGCCGAGCAGACGGCGTTTAAAGCCGGGCCGGGGCGCGACCTGATCGATATTTTGTTCGAGGCGGAATTCTCCGGGGTGCGGGTCGATTGCGACTACGATCTGGATCGCAGCACCCGTGCCGGAACGCTTGAGGTCAACGTCTTTCCACTATTCACCGCCGAAAAAGGAGCGGCCAATCGTGATGGCCGCGCCCTGGTGAGCTATTTCGTCGCCGTGACGGATCGGGACAAGAAAATCATCAATAAACAGACTTTCGAAGTGGCGTTGGTTTTTCAGGGTAACGCCACCAAGGCCGGGTTTTCCGATCAGCCGGTGATCCTGACTTTGCCCATCGAGGCGGGGCGAGACGGCAGAGATTTTCTGATCTATGCCGGATTCCAGCTCACCCGTGAGCAGATGGACTATAACACCCGCAAGCGAGAGCGTCGGTAAAGTCTTCTAAATCAATCGCTTAAAAACCCTTTTCGGGGAGTGGTTGACCTGACCTAAACGACTCGTACACTTAAAACCAATCTCCACGCGCGAACCCTGCGGGAGAGATCGTCCTGGCCTTTCTGGGAAGGCTTGGACGACGCCGAAGGAGCAACGGGCCCCCGGAAACTCTCAGGCAGAAAGGACCGTAGGGGAATGTGGCTCTGGAAAGCAGGCGTCGGTTTTATTTCCGGCGGCTCACCGAAGATGAAACCCGGTAGCGCGGAAACCGCATTCCGCTGGCCAAACCGGGGAATCTTTCAGGTTCCGTGACAGAGGGGGGCATCGGGAAAACCAAGGAGGGGAGAGTCCTTGGGATTCCGGAATTCTGTTGGAAGGAACCAGGGTTTGAGCGACACATCTGAAGATTTGAAACAAACGCCACTTGCAGCGCTTCATCAAAAGCTGGGCGGTAAAATGGTGCCGTTCGCCGGTTATGAAATGCCGGTCCAGTTTCCAGTGGGTATCATGGCCGAGCACAACCACACCCGCGCAAGCGCCTCGCTTTTCGATGTCTCCCATATGGGGCAGGCCGTGTTGCGTGGCGATAATGTGGCAGCCGCCATGGAAACGCTGGTGCCTGCCGACCTCCAGGCTTTGCCTTTGGGTAAAACCGGTTACACCATGCTGACCGACGAAAACGGCGGCATCATCGATGACCTGATGATCGCCAATCATGGCGACCACCTGCATCTGGTGGTCAACGCCTCACGCAAGGAAGTGGATTTCGCTCATATCTCCGAGCATCTGGCTGATCGGGTTGAGCTTGATATTCGTGAGGATCGCGCCCTCATTGCCTTGCAGGGCCCCAAAGCCGCCGAGGTGCTTTCCCGGTTCGTTCAATATTGCGATACGATGAAGTTCCTTTTCACCTCGGTTGGTGAGCTCGCGGGAGTGACCTGTTTCATCTCCCGGCTCGGCTATACCGGCGAAGATGGCTATGAGCTATCGGTGCCCGTCGATGGCGTGGTTACGGTGGCCGAAGCGCTTTTGGCTGAGGCCGAGGTGGAACCCGCCGGACTGGGCGCGCGGGACTCGTTGCGCCTGGAAGCCGGGCTGGCGCTCTACGGCAACGATATTGATCTGACCACCACGCCGATTGAGGCCAATCTTGCCTGGACCATCGGAAAGCGCCGCCGCGCCGAAGGCGGTTTCTTGGGTGCTGAGGTGATTTTGAAGCAACTGGCCGAAGGCACGGCGCGTCTTAAGGTCGGCATCAAGCCGGATGGTCGGGCGCCCGCTCGGGAGCATACGGAAATCCAGGATATGGAGGGCCGGGCCATCGGCGAGATCACCAGCGGCGGTTTCGGCCCAACGGTAGGCGGTCCGGTGGCCATGGGCTATGTGGAAACCGCATTCGCCGAGACCGGCACGGAAATCAATTTAATGGTTCGGGGCAAGGCGCTGCCGGGCAAAGTGGCGGCGCTGCCTTTCGCGCCGCATCGATATTTCAGGGGTTAGGGAGTTTTTTTAAGCATGGCGACCAAGCGTTTCACCAAAGATCATGAGTGGGTCAGTGTCGAGGGGGATAGTGCGACCGTTGGGATCACCGACTACGCGCAGCAGCAGCTCGGCGATATCGTCTATGTTGAGGTCCCCGAAGCGGGGCGTTCGCTTGACCAGGGCGGCGAGGCCGCCGTGGTCGAATCGGTCAAGGCAGCCAGTGAAGTCTATGCCCCGGTGAGCGGCGAGGTGACCGAAGGCAACGGCGATCTTGAGGGCGATCCATCCTTGGTCAACAGCGCAGCCGAAGGCGACGGTTGGTTCTTTAAAATGACCTTGTCCGATGCGTCCCAGCTCGACGATCTAATGGATGAGGCTGCCTACAAGGCTTACATCGCGGAGCTTGGCTGATGCGTTATCTCCCGCTGAGTGACGCTGACCGTCTTGAAATGTTGGCGGCGGCCGGAGCGTCTTCAATCGACGATCTTTTCAAAGACGTACCGGCTTCGGTGCTGCTCGACGGTCCGGTCGACCTGCCCAAGGCTGCCGGTGAAATGGCGGTTGAGCGGACCATCGGCGCGCTGGCGGGAAAAAACCTTGGAACCTCTTCGGCCCCTTCGTTTCTCGGGGCGGGCGCATACGCCCATCACGTTCCTTCGGCGGTCGATCATTTAATTCAGCGGGGCGAATATCTGACATCCTACACCCCCTACCAGCCGGAAATTTCCCAAGGGACCCTGCAATACCTCTTCGAGTTTCAGACACAGGTTGCTCTATTGACCGGCATGGAGGTGGCCAATGCTTCCCTCTACGATGGGGCGACGGCGGCGGCCGAGGCCATGCTGATGGCTGCGCGCATTACCAAGCGCGGCAAGGCTGTTCTTTCGGGCGGTCTGCACCCTCATTACCGTGACGTCGCGGTCAATCAGGCCAGATTTATGGATTTCCAGGTGGTCTGCGCCGATCCCGATCCCTTGGCCCGGGAAGATTTAACCGCGTTAATCGATGCGGAAACCGCCTGCGTGGTGGTTCAAAACCCCGGTTTCTTCGGTCAGGTTCGGGACTTGTCCGCCTTGGCCGAAGCCTGCCATGAGGCGGGGGCGCTTCTGGTGGTCGCCGTGGCCGAGGTGGTGTCGTTAGGCGCGGTTACGCCGCCTGGAGCCATGGGAGCCGACATCGTGGTTGGCGAGGGGCAATCGTTGGGCAACGGCCTTTCTTACGGCGGGCCTTATCTGGGCCTGATGGCTTGCCGCCAAAAATTCCTTCGTCAGATGCCCGGACGGCTGGCCGGACAGACGGTCGACGTGGAAGGGCGGCGCGGCTGGGTGCTGACCCTTTCGACCCGTGAGCAACATATCCGCCGGGAAAAAGCGACCAGCAACATCTGCACCAACTCAGGGCTCTGCGCCTTGGCGTTCACCATGCATCTGACCATGCTGGGCGAGGCGGGCTTTACCCGTTTGGCGAGGCTCAATCATGCTGCGGCGGTCAAGCTGGCCGACCGGCTGGGCGCGTTGTCCGGCGTGGAGGTCGCCAGCGACACGTTCTTCAATGAGTTCGCCCTCAAATTGTCCAAGCCCGCGGCCCAGGTGGTTGATGACTTGGCGGCCAAGGGCATTCTCGGCGGCGTGCCGGTTTCGCGGTTTTATCCCAATGAGGCGGCGCTTGAAAATCTGCTGCTGGTGGCGGCGACCGAGCTGACCACGGACGATCAGGCCGATGCCTTCGAGGCCGCGCTGAAGGAGGTGCTCTGATGCCGACACGGACCATTCTCGGCAATCGCGGCCTACAGCTTGAACAGCCGCTGATCTTCGAGCAGGACTCGCCCGGCATGAGCGGCGTCGATCTGCCCGAACCTGACGCGGTGCAAGATCGCCTGGGCGGCTTAGGCCGTAAGGAATCTATCGGCCTGCCCGGCTTGTCCGAGCCTCAGGTGGTGCGCCACTATATGCGCTTGAGCCAGAAAAACTACGCCATCGATAGCGGCGTTTATCCGCTGGGTTCCTGCACCATGAAGCACAACCCGCGGCTCAACGAAAAGATGGCCCGTCTGCCCGGCTTGAGCGATCTGCATCCCATGCAGCCGGTTTCCACCGTGCAGGGTGCGTTGGAGTTGATGAACCTGCTCGGGCATTGGCTGAAAGTGCTGACCGGTATGCCCGCCGTGGCGTTGTCTCCGGCGGCCGGGGCTCATGGGGAGCTTTGCGGCCTGATGGCGGTGCGGGCTGCGCTGGAAGACCGGGGCAACGCGCGAAAGATCGTGTTGGTTCCCGACTCGGCCCATGGCACCAACCCGGCCAGCGCCGCGCTTTGCGGTTACGACGTGCGGTCCATCCCGGCCAATGACCGGGGGCGGGTCGATCTGGCGGCCTTGAAAGCGGCGCTCAACGAAGACGTCGCCTGCTTCATGCTGACCAACCCCAATACCTGCGGCTTGTTTGAAGATGAAATTTTGGAAATCGCCGAGGCGGTTCACGCGGCGGGTGCCTTCTTCTATTGCGACGGCGCCAATTTCAACGCCATCGTTGGACGGGTGCGGCCCGGCGACCTCGGCATCGACTGTATGCACATCAACCTGCATAAGACCTTCTCAACCCCGCATGGCGGCGGTGGACCGGGCAGCGGGCCGACGGTTTTCTCTGAAGCGTTGGCGTCTTTTGTTCCCGTACCCTACGTGGTCGATAAGGGCGATAGGTTCGATTTGGTCGAAGAGGAAAGCCAGTCGAACCAGAAACCGTTTGGCCGGATGAAAGGGTTCCACGGCCAGTTCGGCGTGTTCGTCCGGGCTCTGTCTTACATGCTGAGCATGGGCTCGGACGGTCTGCGCCAAGCCTCGGCCGATGCGGTGCTCAACGCCAACTATATTGCGGCGCGACTTAACGATCTGCTGACCCAGTCCTACGATGGGCCTTGTATGCATGAGGTGCTGTTCGACGACCGGTTCTTGAAGGATACCGGGGTTTCCACTCTCGATTTCGCCAAGGCGATGATCGATGATGGCGTCCATCCGATGACCATGTACTTCCCGCTGGTCGTCCATGGAGCTTTGCTGATGGAGCCGACGGAAACCGAGTCTAAGCAGGCGCTCGATCAGTTCGTCGAATTGATCCGCGGCCTCGCCGAACGGGCTCAGGGCGGCAACGAGCAATATTTCAAAGAGGCCCCCCGCATGACGCCAAGACGCCGCCTCGACGAAACCGCCGCAGCGCGCAAACCGATTTTAAGATGGGTGCCGGAGGCGAGCTAAGGCGCTAGAAGAAGCTGCCGCCGTCGCCTTGGTCGACCATTGAGAAGAGGGTTGAGACGTAGTCCATTTCTTCGCGGCGGCCGCGGCGTTTGAGCAGTTTTTGCTGGGCCGGTTCGGGCAGGTCGGTAAAGGCGATGACGCCTTTGCCAATCAACACATCGATCAAATCTTCGACCACGCGGGCCAGGGCGAGATCATCCTTGGCCCATTCGGCGGCCTGTGCGCCGCCCTGCGGGTCGATGGCCGATAGAAAGGCGATGACGTCGGGATGGTCGCTGGGGAGCTCGTCGGGCGCGCTGGGATCGGGCTGATCGAAGAGTGCGTCCACCTGTCCGTTGATGTTCCGCCTGACAAAGGGCATGGCCGTGTTCCCCGGTTGTGAAGCGCCTAGCTTATCGCGAAGCCGTTGATAAGAAAAGAAAAACCAAAGAGCTTGCTTGCCGCGACTAAAAATAGCGCTGCTCAATTGTTTTTTTTCAGCCTATAATTATCCTCTTAAGCCTAAAGTTTGTTTCCTTGTGGGGTTTTATGGATAAGCTTTCCGAACTTGAGGTTTTTACCCGTGTGGTTGACGTCGGGAGTTTTACCGGAGCTGCCGAATCCCTACGGCTCTCCAAATCGGCGGTGAGCAAGCACATCACCCGCCTGGAAGACCGTTTGGGGGTGCGTCTGCTCAACCGGACTACGCGGCGCTTGAGTTTGACCGAGGTGGGACAGGCCTTTTATGAGCGTTGCCGGGGCATTCTTTTCGACCTGGAGGAAGCCGAAGCGGCGGTCAGTCATCTAAGTGAAGCGCCGCGCGGCGTTTTGAAAATCGCCTGCCCGATGACATTCGGCATTAAACACGTCGCCCCTTTTCTGCCGTTGTTCTTGGAAAAACATCCCGATCTTAAGGTCGATCTCAATCTCAATGACCGAGTGGTCGATATCGTTGAGGAAGGATACGATTTGGCCGTGCGGATTACGCGGCTTAAGGATTCCAGCCTGATAGCCCGAAAATTGGCGTCCGCGCGTATGGTGGTCGCCGCCGCGCCCGCTTACTGGAACCGTAAGGGGCGACCGCAAAAACCCTCCGACCTGAAAGACCACGATTGCCTGATCTATTCCATGCGTCACCCGCCCAACGAATGGGAATTCAATATGGGCGATCAAACCGAAACTATCCGGGTTTCAGGCAACCTGACAGCCAACAACGGAGACGCCTTGATCAAGGCGGCCGCGCAAGGGCTGGGCGTTACCCGCGCCCCGGTTTTTCTGTTCGATGAAGAACTGAAAGACGGCCAGTTGGAAACTGTTCTGGATGATTGTGAGGGGCAGGGGGTCGATATCTACGCCGTCTATCCCCACGCCCGGCACTTGTCGCCTAAGGTGCGGGCTTTCGTTGATTTTTTGGTAGCGGCCTACCGTGATAAAAATTGGTGTTAGGTAGAGCGGCTTTCGCGGAGCCAGCCGCCGAGTAGGAAGGCGATGAGGACTAAGAGCCCGCCAAGAGCCGCCAGCGGGGTATCGACCAGGGAAGTCTCGGAAACACCGACCACCTTATATTGATCGTTAGCCGCCAGACCGAGCCAGCCGGACCCGGCGGCGGCTGCGCCGGGCGCAACGCTGCGCAAAAGAGGGATGCGCTGATCGGCGTTCCAGACAAGGCCGCCTTTTGAGGCTTTGCTTAAAGGGCCGAGGGCGGTATCGCTGGTGGTTACTTCCCGCCATTCCGGCGCATTGGGGTCGCCCGCCACGGCCCAGGCCGATAATGCGCCTTGAGTGACTTTGAAAAGACCGATTTGCGAGGCGGCTGTTTCGCCTTTGAATAAACCGTCTTTTGCCTGCGCCAAATTAACCCTCACCTGGTTGCCGTCGGGGGCGGTGACAATGGCGGGCGGCAAGGTGTCCTTCAGGCTGTGTCGTTCGATTTGTAAGCGTTCGCCTTTGATTGTCAGAGCTAGACGCTCTTCTTCGAGATCAGGCTCTTTCATCAGCCAGTGGGCCAACCCGCGCAAAAGAGGCAGATGGGGGCCGCCGCCTTTGTAGCCGCGGGCCCAAAGCCAAATGTGATCGCTCAACACCAGAGCGACCCGCCCCTTGCCCACCCGGTCGACGACCAGCAACGGATGACCGGCGTTTGATTCCATCAGGCTGTATCCTCTGCCGACCTTGGCGCCGATGTGGCGTAGCCAGGGGCCCCAATCGGCCTGAGCCGTTTGAGCGAGAGAAGCGGTGATCGGATGTTTGCGGCCCATGTCCGTCGGTTGTGGGCGCATGGTGCCTTCCCAAATCTGTCCATCGGGTTGGCCGGGAAGAATATCGCCGATGGGGGTCGCGGCCAGTGAGCGCGGTCCGGCGAAATCAGGCCCGGCTGCGACCATCACCGCCCCGCCCTTTTCGCTGACGAATTTGGTGATTGCTTTTAAGTGGGCGTCGGAAACGACGAAGCGGACGAAAAAACGGTCGAAAATGATGAGATCGAAATTATTGATCTGTTTTTCAAACAACTCGGCGACCGGAAATTGAATCAGCGCCAGTTCTTTTAAGGGCGTGAAGTCGGTTTTTTCGGGTGGGCGGAGAATAGTGAAATGCACCAGATCGACCGCCGGATCTGACTTGAAAAGATCGCGCCAAGTCCGTTCCCCAGCATGGGGTTGGCCGGAAAGCAGCATAACCCTTAAGCGGTCGCGTACGCCATTGATGGTGAGCGCGGCCTTGTCGTTGACCGGGGTAAGGTCGTCCTCGACCGGGTCGACGCTCAGCCGCACCGGGATCGTTCCCGCTCGGTCTATGGGCACGACGATCCGCCGCGGCTGGTCGATTTGGGCCTCGATTCTGCGGGACGGAGCGTCGCCGGTTTCCACGGTGACGCCGATCCGTGCGCCGGGTGCGAGCCCTTTGTCGATAACGACGAAACGGACCCAAACCCGCCCTCCGACAATGCCGTAATTGGGCACTTCGGTGATAACGATCCGTCGGTCCCGTTCGTTCTTTTTACCAGTCAGCAGGGTATGGAAGGGCCGGGCGGTATTTTGCGGCGGCATGTCGTGGATGCGTCCATCGGTCACCACGAGTGTCCCGGCCATGCGTTCGGCCGGAATGTCGGCGGCCGCCTGACCGAGTGCGTCGAGCAGAACCGTTTCATTTTGTCCCTTGCCGAAGAAGACCTCGCGGACTTCAAGGTGTGGCAGGGCCTTGAGGCGGGTTTTAAGCTCTTCGCGCAGGGTCTGTGTTCGCTCGGTTCTGTCGGCCAGGGTTTGGCTTGGCGACTGATCGATGGCGAGCAGGGCGATGTCGTCGAGCCTTTCCCGTTGCTCCTGCAGCAGGGACGGTCCGGCGGCCAGGGTGATGAGCAACAAGGCGAGGCCTAAGCGGATCAACCCGCCGCGTAAGCCCTGGGCCAAGGCGATGAGCGCCGGAAGGATGGCGAAAACAGCCAAGACCGTCAGAACCGGCCAGGGGATAAGCGGCGAAAAAACGATGTCCTGAATAATCATCGTTGCAGCCGCTCCATGATAATCGGCAGATGCACCTGATCGCGTTTATAGTTGCCGGTCAGGACGTAGATCATCAGATTGACGCCGAACCGATAGGCGTTTTCCCGTTGTCGTTCGCCGCCCGGCGCAAGGGCGAAGAGCGGGCGTTGGTTTTCGTCGGTCGCCCAGGCCGCCGCCCAGTCGTGACCGCCGACCAACGCGGGGGAAACGCCGTCGCCTTGCCCCGCATCCTGACCGGCAATCCATAAGGGTTCTCCGGTCCAGCGGCCGGGAAACCGGTCGATCAGGTAGAACGTGCGGGTCAGGACGTGATCGTCGGGGATGACGTTCATTGGCGGCAGTCTGAGCCATTCGCCCATTTGCTCAAGCTTTTCCGCGCCACCGTCCAGGCGGTCGAACAGGATGGTGCCGCCGTTGGCCAAATAGCGGTCGATGCGTTGACGGGCGTTATCCGACAGGTCGGGTTGATGGCCGGTGACCGGCCAGTAGATGAGCGGGAAGAAAACTGGGTCGTGGCGTTCCGGGTCGAGGCCCATGGGCGCGCCCAATTCGGCGGCTGAACGGGCTGATAAAATACGGGTTAGAGCCTCAAGGCCATTACGGCTAATAGCGTCGGTCTGTGTGTCGCCGGTCAGCATATAGGCGATGCGGGTTTGCCGGGTCGCTTCCAGGGCGAAGGTGTCTTCGGCGTGAAGTTCGGGCGTGGTGAGGGTCAACAAAAGAAGCGCCATGACCGCACTGCGCGCCAGCCCGCCGCGCAGCTTCAACGAGACCAGGCCGTCGAGAGCCAGAAGAACGAGAGCCAGCCCCCAGAGCCAACCGGAAAGATCCTTTTCGGGGGCGGCGTCATAATCGGTTTTCTCCACTTGGAAAGGAAGCTCTAAAGACCGGTATTCCGGGATCGCCGTTTGTAAATTGAGTGCATATGCGCCTTCAGGGCCTTTGTAGAAGCCAGGAGGATGATCGGCGGTTGCCTCCGTTTCTTCCCAGGTCCCCGCTGGGATGGCCTGTCCCTTGCCGTCCGCCGAGTGCAGAATCCCGTCGGCTGAAAGCAGGCGCTCCGGCGCGAGACGTTCTTGCGGCTCGGCCTGGGCGGCCCCTTGCGAGAGCCGCACCAAACGGTCGAGCAGATCGACGAAAAGGCCGGAAAGAGGCAGGTTGGACCAATCGGTCGTCGAGGTGACATGGATTAGCACCAGCCAGCCCTTATCCTTGCGCGCCGCAGTGATTAAAGGCGTTCCATCGGCCAAGCGGGCCCAGATTTCGGCCTCTCCCATGCGGTTGGGGTCGGCCAAGACCTGGCGGGAAATTTTGATGTCTGTAGGTATCTCGAGGCCGTGAAATGGGCTGTCGGGGCCAAAAGGCGCAATGCCTGGCGGGTCGCGCCAGGAAAGAGCGCCGCCCATGGCTCTGTCGCCCTGGCGCAAAGGAACCGGCACAAGACCGTCTTTAGCCGTGCTTAAGTTGGGTCCGGCGAACCGGATGATCATGCCACCCGCCGCGGTCCAGTCTTTGAGTCTTTTTTGATCTTGGGGCGACAGGGCCGGTGGGTCGGTCAGGATCATCACCGCCCTATCGCGTTTTAACAACGTTTCAACGGCGCCTCGACCGACTTCGGCGGTGGGGGTTAAAGCCCGCTCCAGGTAGTAGTGTTGACCAAGCAAGGGGCGCAAAGACCGGTTGAGGTCGGTCTCGACAAGCCCCACGGGATGCCGTCGGGCCGAATCGTCGAACAGGACGATCTCGGCTGCCGTCCGCGGGGATTGCGTGGTCATCCGGGCCAGCCTGTTTCGGTGCTCTATGGGGAGGTCGAAAGTGACCAGAGTTTCCGTTTCTCCTGCGGCAAACGGAGCGCTGTTGCGGGCCAGAACCCGGTCGAGTCGGTCTTTGGCCGTCAGGAAGATCGTCGCTTCATTTTCCTCAGTTAGTCGCCGGGCGGTTACTTCGATCCGGCCATCTTCTTCGGTGATGTCGCCGAGAATCACCGGCAGGGCGTCGGGATCGGGCATGACCACTGTCAGGCGGCCGATGCGACGCAGTCGCTCGATAAACAGGTTGTCGTCTTCTCCAGCGATCCCATTGGAGAGCCAGATGACCTGAGGGGCTATTTTGGGCATTGAGCCAGTTAGTTTGTTCCATTGGTCGAGTGCTGTGTTGCGTGCGGTCGACCAGGGTGCTGGCGTCAGGGCGGCAGCAATTTTAGCGGTTTCCCCGGCTCGCCTGAACCCTGTCGCCGTCCCGCTTTTGAGGGCCGTTGGCAGGAGGGCGGCAGGTCGGTTCGCTTGGCCTGCGCGGCGCAGAAGATCGGTCGCCAGATCCTGGCGGGCCGACCAATTTTCGGCGGAGACCCAGCCGTTATCGACGACCAGAAACAAAGGCCCGTCGCCCGAGAGGGGGCCGGAGCCGTTCAATACGGGGCGGGCCGCTGCAACGATTAGGCTGATGGCCAACAATCCGCGTAGGAGCAAAAGCCACCAGGGGCTTTTGGCGCTGACCGACTCGGTTGGGCGCAGCCGGGCGATCAGCCAAGTGGCGGGGAAAAGGATTTTCCGGGGCGGTGGCGGCGTGAGGCGGACCAGCCAGATCAAAAGAGGGAGAGCGGTGAGACCGAGAAGCAGCCAGGGATAGCTAAAGGAGATGTTGGGCACGGTTGTCGGCCTCCGGTCAACCGGGCGGGGCGGTGAGACCCGCGTGAAGGGCAAGCAGGGCCGTCGATGCCGGATGATCGGTGCGGTGGTTATGCAGTAACCAACCCCGCCGCGCCGCCATTTCGCCGATTGCCGTCTTATGGGCCTTGCGGAATTTCCGATAGGCAGGGCGTAAGGCGGCGGAATCTTTTACCTTGGCGCTGAGATGACCGTCAGGGGCGGTGAATGTCACATGGCCTTGATAAGGGAAACGTTCTTCCGCCGGATCGGAGATTTGCACTAGGGTGGCCCGGACTTTGCGCTCAGTCAATTGGGCCAGTAAGGTCTCTATTTCTTCCGGTGGGACCTCAAAATCACTGAACAGAATCACTTCCGCATGTTCGGGGATATGTTGGATTTGGCCCTCTATCCTATCGGGGGCTGTCAGCGTGCGGGCCATGCGGACGATGTTGCTCTCATGAGCCGATGGAGCGTTTCCCATGCCCGCCAGAGTGACCTGCTCACCCGCTTTGGACGCCAGCAGGGCGAGGCTAAGCGTCAGAAGGGCGGCGCGCTCGGCCTTGGTCGGCAAGTCTTTTGAAGACCGCCAGTTCATCGAAGGGGCGTTATCGACCCAGAACCACAGGGAGGCGGCCACCGACCATTCGGTTTCGCGAACGAAGATATCGTCCGAACGGGCCGATTGCCGCCAGTCGATACTGCGCGAGGGGTCGCCCCATTGATAGGGGCGGTATTGCCAGAAAGCCTCGCCGCGCCCCGGCCTGCGCCGACCGTGAAAGCCGAGGGCGAGGCTGGCGGCCAAGCGCTGGGCCGCCAATAAAAGCGGGGGCAAAGGGCCGCTTAAATGCTCGGCCTGTGATCTGAGGTTTTCGGCGGGCCCGGTCAAAGGCCCTCGCAGAGACGCTCGATCAGGCCGTCGATGGTCAGGCCTTCGCTATGGGCTGAGAAATGGAGCGCCATGCGATGCCTGAGAATCGGTTTGGCCAGCTTGATCACGTCGTCAATGGAGGGTGAGGAGCGGCCATCGAGCGCTGCATGGGCCCGAACCGCCATCATCAGGGCTTGACTGGCGCGCGGGCTTGGGCCCCAGGCCACATGATTGCGAATTTCCTCGACATCGGTTTCTTCCGGGCGACCCAAGCGGACGAGGTTGAGAATGGCTTCGACCACGGACTCACCCACCGGAATGGATCGCACGGCAGCTTGGGCGGCCTCCAGTTTCTCGGCGGTGAAAACCTGTTTGGCTCGGTTGACGCCGTTACCGGTGGTGTGGAGCAGGATATCCCGCTCGGCGTCACGGCCCGGATAGCGGACGTCGATTTGCATGAGGAACCGATCGAGCTGCGCTTCGGGCAGCGGATAGGTCCCTTCCTGTTCCAAGGGGTTCTGGGTGGCCAGAACATGAAAGGGATGGGGCAGGTCGTGATATTCACCCGCCACCGAAACGCGACGCTCCTGCATCCCCTGGAGAAGAGCCGATTGGGTGCGTGGGCTGGCTCGGTTGATTTCGTCGGCCATGAGAAGTTGGGTGAAGATCGGTCCCTTGATGAAACGGAAGGCTCGTTGGCCCGATTCGCTTTCTTCGAGGATTTCGCTGCCCAGAATGTCGGCGGGCATCAGGTCGGGGGTGAACTGCACCCGCCGTTCGGTCAACCCGAGGACCCGGCCTAAAGTCTCGACCAGCAAGGTTTTTCCCAGTCCGGGCACACCGATCAGCAGAACGTGACCGCCAGCTAAAATGGCGGTTAAAGCTTGTTCTACGACGTCTCCTTGCCCAAATATAACGGAACCGACCGCCTGGCGAACTTCGGCGAACCGGGCGCCAAGCTGCTCTATTTCGGCAGCTTCCTGTCGGGGTGGATTGGTGGAAGAAGAAACTTGTGGGGCGCTCACCGATAGGGCTCCTTAAACAATACGAGGGGAAATGGGGATCCAAATGAATAGCGGCAACGTAATCCCTTTCACATTTGACGCCGATTCCCATCCGGCGATTGATTGCTCCCGCGGCTTGCCGGGCCTTTTAGACCTGCCGGAATCGAAACACCGGGTCTTTTGCGGTGATATCGACATCAGAATAGCCCAAGACGGTACATGGTATTATGAAGGTTCGCCGTTTACACGCAAGGAGTTGGTCTGTCTTTTTGCTTCCGTCCTTTATCGGGACCTACAGGGCGACTTCTGGATGGCGACGCCTGCCGAATTGGGCAAGATCAAGGTCGACGATGCGCCTTTTGTCGCAGTGGAAATGTTCGTCGGTGGTGATGATTGCGATGGTGAGGAATGCTGCATCAGCTTCAGAACCAATGTGGACGATATGATCACCGCAGGGCCGGAGAATCCGATTCGTGTCGAAAACGACCCCAAAACCGGTGAACCGAACCCATATGTGCTGGTTCGAGACGGTCTGGAGGCCCGTTTGTCGCGTTCCGTTTTCTATGAATTGGTTTCCCATGGTATAGAAGAAGAAATAAATGGTGAAAAAGTGTACGGCGTATGGAGCAAGAACGAATTCTTTCCTCTGGGAAAACTGACAACGGCGTAACGCTCGAGGCCGTTCTTGAGCGGTTTGAAGAAGCCGATCCCCCTGAAGATCCCGGCAAGCCGGAAAAGCGGCGGGGCGACCATAATCTCAACCCTGGAACCTATCCCGAGGATCGGGCGGCGCTGACCCCGGCGGCTGTCTTGGTGCCTTTAATCAACCGAACGGATGGCCTGACCGTTTTGCTGACCGAGCGGACCGAGCATCTGGCGACCCACGCGGGGCAGGTGAGTTTTCCGGGCGGTCATACGGAACAAGGGGAAACTCCTGAACAGACGGCGTTGCGCGAAACCGATGAAGAGGTGGGGCTGGCCCCGGACAAGGTAACGGTGCTTGGCCGCCTCGATCATTACGTGACGCGCACCGGTTTCATGGTTACCCCGGTTGTTGGGCTAATCGAGCCGCCGTTCGACGTTCATCCCGACCCTCATGAGGTGGCCGAGGTTTTCGAGGTGCCGCTGGATTTCTTCCTCGACCCCGATAACCACGAACAGCACAGCTATTTTTATCAGGGCAAGGACCGCTATTTCTACGCCATGCCCTATGAGGGCCATTATATCTGGGGGGCGACGGCGGGGATGCTGGTCAATCTCTACCAGTTCCTCTCGGGGCATAAGATCGAGGTTCCCAGCCGATGAGGGTCTTTCTCCAATA
>Ga0070728_10003809_pt1 | contig 16217 bp, 11 predicted proteins | sample tdDd471_FD_66723 | JGI IMG/M metagenome (GOLD analysis project Ga0070728, IMG submission 66723) | Marine sediment microbial communities from the Atlantic coast under amendment with organic carbon and nitrate - tdDd47.1 | ecosystem: Environmental > Aquatic > Marine > Coastal > Sediment | place...
TGCACCATCGAAGGCGACGGTGACGAGGTCGCCGCCGAGGTGACCGAGGCCCTTCTCAACGCGGAGTAGAGCATGGAGTTGGGTGGCCTCATCCTGGTGGACAAGCCGGCTGGTGAGACCTCGCGCCGTGTGGCCGAGAGCGTCGGCCGGAAGATGGGCGGTTTCCGGCCCCGGAGACGGCGGGGGGGACCTCGTTTCCGTGTGGGCCATGCCGGCACCCTCGATCCGCTGGCCACGGGACTACTCCTCGTTCTCGTGGGGCGGGCAACCCGCTTGCAGTCCTTCCTGCAGGGGCTCGACAAGCGCTACCTGGCCACCGTGAGGCTGGGAGTCAGTACCGACACCCTGGATCGCGATGGTGAGGTCACCGACACCCTGCCTGTGCCGCCCATCCCCGAGGATCTGACCGAGGTCCTGTCGACCTTCACCGGAACCATCATGCAGGAGCCGCCGGTCTACTCGGCCATCAAGCGAGGGGGCGAATCCCTGCACCGCCTGGTGCGTCGAGATGCCGAGACCGCGCCGCCGCCGGCCCGCCCCATCACCATCACCTCCCTCGAGGCCACCGATGTTCGCTGGGCCGTTGCGGCTGCTGAAGATGAGCCCGGTCATGTGGCCGCCGATGGTCTGTGTTACGAGATCGATCTGGATGTTGCTTGCGGCAGCGGGACCTATATCCGCTCCCTGGCACGTGACCTGGCCCTGGCCCTGGGCACCGTGGGCCACATCCAAACCCTGCGCCGCCTTGAAGTCGGTCCCTTCGATGTGGCCGATGCCTCGTCGCCGGAGCAATTACAGGCTGCGGACGAGCCTACTCGATTTGTGAAATCCCTGACTGATACCCTGCCCCACTTGCCGCCGGTGACCCTGGACTCCAACCAGATCACCCTGCTCTGCCAGGGCAGGCAACTTGATCCGACCCTGTTTCCCAGTCCGGTGCCCACTCTTTTCAGGATCCTGGATTCCGAAGGGCAACTCGTCGCCGTGGGCCAGCCGGACCCTGCCACTGGTCGACCCCGCACGATGGCGGTTTTTCCGCCCCCGCCAAGCGTACCCGAGGAGAACGATTCATGCGTATGATTAGATTCAACGCCGACTATCTCGACCGCTTGCTGGCCGACGAGTCCGATCTCCCGCCTCGCAATACGGGACCGTGCGCCCTGGCCCTGGGTTCATTCGACGGTCTTCATCATGGCCATCAGGGGCTGGTGCAGGCCCTGATCGATGCCAAGAAGCGCCGCAACCTCCATTCCACCGTGCTCTTCACCTTCCGGCGCCACCCTCGCCTCGTGCTGGGGGGCGATGATGTTCCCTTCCTGCTCACCACCTGGCGTGAAAAGCTTTCGCTCCTCGAGCAGCTGGGCCTGGATGTGGTGGTGGCCTTCGATTTCAGCGAGGCTCTCTCGAAGCTGGACTATCGTCAGTTCGTGCAGCGATTCCTCGTCGACTGGCTGGGCATGACGCATCTGGTCGCCGGTCACGATGTCCACCTCGGTTCCAGCCGCAAGGGCAACGAGGAGACCCTGGCCGCCCTGGGGCAGGAGCTCGGCTATGAGATGGAAGTGCTGCCGCCGGCCCGACATGGCGACTCGGTGATCAGCAGCACGGCCATTCGAGCGGCTCTCGGGGCCGGGGATTGTCGTACCGCCACGGCCATGCTGGGCCGTCCCTACGCTGTGTGGGGCGAGGTGGTGCCCGGAGACAGTCGTGGTCGTACCATCGGCTATCCCACGGCCAATGTGCAGCCCTTGAATGTGCGGAAGTTGTTGCCGAATCCTGGGGTCTATGCCTGCCGGATTCAGATCTATGGTGATGTGGTTCCCTCCGGGGGCGACGGCATGCTTGGCTTTGTCGAGGAACCCTTGCCCGAAGTCGACCGCAACGGCGATATGATCTCGTCGGGTCATGGCCGCTGGCGTCTCTATGGCGGCATGCTCAACTTCGGGCACGTTCCCACGTTCCATGACGGTGGTCTGGAAATGCCCCGCATCGAGGTCAATCTCTTCGACTTTTATGGTGACCTGCGAGGCCGGACGGTGAAGGTCGAATGGTTGCAACGCCTTCGTGACGAACGACATTTTTCCGGTGTCGGCGACCTCATCACTCAGCTGCGCCAGGATGAAGCCCAGGCCCGTGAAGTCGTGGGGGCCTTGCCCAGGCCTTCCTGATTTGGCGTTGCGGCGACTCCAGCCGTCCCGCATAATGCGCCCCAATACGCCCTATACCCTTCATGGAGGAAGCAGAGTGTCGCCTGCCTTCAATTTGGCCACGTCCAAACGTCTGGTCACGTGGCTCATCGTGGTGCTCGTGTTGGGCTGCCACGCCTTCACGGTCCTGGCCCAGGATCTGTCTCCCGCCATGCTCGAAGAAGCCTCTCGGCGCACCGGCTTGAGCCAGGAGGAAATCCTGCGCCGCTACCGGGAGCAACAGTCCCAGGCGGGCCAGGCGGTGGCCGACACCAGTCAGGCCCCTGGCCGCACGAGTCTCGAGGGCATCGACGATCGGGGTACCACGGCACCGGCCGGCCGGAGCGAGAGCAGCTACTGGGCCGAACGGCCGGACATCGTCCTGCCCATGTCCGAAGCCATGCTGGACACCGCGGCGGTGGACTCGCTGCTGGAAATGCTCACCACCATCCCGGATTCCTTGCGGGTCTTCGGCAGCGGCTTCTTCAGCCTCGATGCGGCGCTGTTCAGCCCCCCAAGCTTTGGACCGGTTCCTCCGGACTACCTGGTGGGTGTGGGGGATGAGATCGTCATCGATGTCTGGGGTGAGGTCGAATTGCGCGTGACCCGGATCGTCGACCGCGACGGTAGCATCATCCTGCCCCGCGGCGGCAAGATCGTTTGCCATGATCGCACCCTGGAATCCATCACCAACGCCGTCAGGGATCGGCTCGACAACAGCTATTCCGGTCTGGCCGATGGCTCCATCGAGCTGTCGGTGACACTGGGCAAGCTGCGCTCGATCCAGGTCTTCGTCATCGGCGACGTGCAGCGCCCCGGGGCCTACGAACTCAGCTCCGTATCCACGGTGATGTCCGCCCTGCACGCGGCCGGTGGCCCGGCTCTCAGTGGTAGTTATCGCAACATCCGTCTGCAGAGAGCCGGCGAGACCGTCACCCACCTCGACCTCTACCGGTACCTCACCGGTGGAGCGCGCGAGCAGGATCGCACCCTCCGGCAGGGGGACACCATCCTGATCCCGCCCCGGGGCCGCACGGTCCAGTTGCGGGGCGAGGTGCGCCGCCCGGCCATCTTCGAACTGGCCGCAGGGGAGACCTTCGACGATCTGCTGATCTATGGCGGCGGCTTCACGCCGGTGGCCGTCACCCGCATCGTCCACGTCGAGCGCATCGTGCCTCCGGCCATGCGGCAACCCGATCTTCCAGATCGGACCTGGGTGGATATCTATCTGGAACCGACCACGGGCAAGCTGGAAGACCCCACCACCGGTGAACTGGCCGATGGCGATGTGGTCCACGTCAACGGCATCGTGGGCGAGGTTTGGGGCTGGGTTGAAATCCAGGGCAATGTGAAGGCCCCCGGACGCTACCAGTTCAACCAGGGCATGACCGTTCGTGAACTCGTGGATCTGAGCGGTGGCGCCTGGCCTGATGTGCTGCTTGAGGTGGCAGTAATCGATCGCATCGATGTCCAGGAACAGCTTTCCACTGTGACCATTCCTCTGGGCGATATCCTCAGTGGAGTGGCGAGCGATGTCGCTCTCGAGGAGCGCGATATCCTTCAGGTCTTCGCCCTGGGGGCGATGCGGGATCAGGAAACGGTCTCCATCACCGGTGACGTGCGCCAACCCGGCCCCTTCGAGTTCCGGCAGGGCATGACCCTGCAGGACCTCATCGTGCGGGCCGGCGGGATCCTCTCGTCCGGCGATGTCGAGCATGTGGAGATTCAGCGCCTGATGGAGGACAAGGTGTTCTCAGCGGCGGCCGAGCCTCCCAGCGGGAATACGGTGGAGACGATCCTTGTGAACCTGGGCTCGGACTATCTGCGCCACGGCAACGATATCATGCTGATGCCTTTCGACAACGTGGTGGTCCGGCGTCTGCCCTGGTACGAGAAGCAACGGGTGGTTCAGGTGCGGGGCGAGGTCTTCTACAACGGGACCTTCAGTCTCGAGAATGAATCCGAGCGCCTGAGCAGCATCGTCCAGCGGGCGGGCGGCCTCAAACCCAACGCCTATGCGCGTGGGGCGCGGGTCGAACGACGGGGACTGGGCAATGTGGCGGTCGACCTGGTGGCGGCCATGGATGAACCCGGTGGTCCTCAGGACATCATCCTCGAGGCGGGCGATCAGATCCTGGTGCCTCAGCGGCAGTACACCGTGAAGGTGGTGGGTGAGGTGGGCTTCCCCACGGCGCTGGTCTTCGAGGATGGCAAGAACATTAACTGGTACGTGGACCGTGCCGGTGGTTACCTCGAACAGGCCGATAAGGGTCGGTCCCGGGTGATCCATCCCAACGGCCTGTCCCAGCCCAACAAGGGCGGACATCAAGTGCTGCCGGGCTCGACCATCATGGTACCAGTGGAACCGCCGCCGGAGGGCCCCACGACCCTGCAGACACTCCGAGAGATCTCGGCCATCTTCATGGCGCTGGCCACGGTCTGGCTGGTGATCGACCGGTCGACTGAATAGGGCCTACCAGGTGACTACTCACGCAGGCGCTGGTGCCAATCGGCCAGCGCCTGTGTCGTTCCACTCTCGGCACTGGCCACCGCCGCCATGGAGGCCAGAGTGACTTCCACCAGTTGCTCGAAGGGGATCAAGGGATCGCCGCCCTCTTGCAGGCGCTTGCCGAAGAGGTCGAACTGTTCCCGGTGCCCCTTGGCGATGGCCTTGGTTGAAATCTTGCCCAATCCCGACACGCCCCACGACTCGGTCTTCTTGAAGTTCTCCATGCGCACGATGCCGCCGTCGAAGAAAAGTTCGCAGGTCTCCTTAGGGAAGGAGGCATGGCCGTTGGCCCAGTAATGGATGGTGCCGATGCTGCCGTCGGCGGTCTGCATCATGATGGTCATCTTGTCCTGGTTCAGGCCATCGGAAGAGCCGGTGACCTGCTGGGCCGACACCGTGGTGATGGGAGAGTTGGCCAGGAAACGGAAAACGTCGATGAAGTGGCAACCCTCGCCGATGATGCGACCGCCGCCGACTGCGGGGTCCTGGACCCAGTGATCGGCGGGAATGGCGCCGGCGTTCACGGTGAAGCTGAGGCAGAGGGGACCCGACCGGGCATGGACCCGGGGGGCGATGCCGGCCAGATGGGGCGAAAAACGCCGGTTGAATCCGACCATCAGATGCTGGCGATCGGCCACCGGTTCGTAGGCCTTGACGACCTGGGCCAGGCCTGCCATGTCGATGGCCAGGGGTTTCTCCACGAAGACATGCTTGCCGGCGGACAGCGCAGCTTCCACCTGGGCGGGGTGAGCATCGTGGCGGGTGGTGATCATGACCGTCTGGATGTCGGGATCGCTGAGGAGCGCCGCACTGTCGGTGGTGGAACGTGGGATGCCGAATGAGCGTGCGGCGGCGGCCGCGGTACGTCCACCGGCCGAGGCGATGACCGATGGCAGCCAGCCGGACTTCTTCATGGCGGGCAACATGGTGCGGCGGGTGAAGTTGCCGGCGCCCAGGATGCCGAAGCGGTTGCCGCCGGCCGGCAGATCGCCGTGCTCCACGGTCTGGGAGAACAGGCGCGCTTCGTCGTCGGTGGAGTAGCGGAGGACCACGCCCAGGGCGGAGGAGTCCTGCATGAGCTTGTCGTAGGCCTGCGGCGCGTCGGCGAGGTCGAGGATGTCGGAGACCAGGGGCGCGACCTTCAGATTTCCGTCGGCCAGGAGATCCAGGATGGCCTTGAAATTCCGCTGCTCGGTCCAGCGAACGAACCCCAGGGGATAGTCGTGGCCCTGGTCCTCGTAGCTGGGATCGTAGCGGCCGGGACCGTAGGAGCAACTGACCTGGAAACTCAGTTCCTTGGCGTAGAACAGTCGCCGGTCCAGTTCGAGTCCGGCCACGCCCACCAGGATGATGCGGCCACGTTGACGGCTCATGGCGGCGGCTTGGGTCACTGGTTCATTGCTCTTGGTGGCGGCGGTGATCAGGACGGCATCGACGCCGCGTCCATCGGTCAGGGCCATGGCTTCCTTGACGGGGTCCATGCCGGCGGACAGGTCGACGGTGTGGCAGCCCATTTTCGTAGCCAGGGCCAGGCGTTCGGGGTTGAAGTCGGCGCCGATCACCTGGCAACCGTTGGCCCTCAGGATCTGCACGGTCATCAGACCGATGAGACCGAGTCCGCTGACGAACACCGTCTCGCCCAGGGTGGGCGCGACCAGGCGCACGCCCTGCAGCGCGATGGAGGCCAGGACGGTGAAGACTGCATCGTCGTCGGAGACCGAGTCGGGAACAGCGGCGCACAGGTTCGAGGGAATGCAGACGATTTCGGCGTGGGGGCCGTTGGAGACCACGCGCTGGCCGACCCGAAAGTCGGTCACGCCGTTGCCTACCTCGAGGACTGTGCCGACGTTGCAGTATCCCACCGGCATGGGCTCGCCCAGCACGCTGAAGACGGCTTCCAGGGTGGGCATGATCCCGTCGGTCTTCATCTTGGTCAGTACTTGCTTGACCTTGTCCGGCTGGGAGCGGGCCTTGCCCAGCAGGCTGCTGCGGCCGAACTCCACGAGCATGCGCTCGGTGCCGGCCGAGATAAGGGTCCGGGAGGTCCGGATCTTGACCTGACCGGGAGCACAGATGGGCGCGGGGATCTCATGCACCTGGGTGGTGCCGCCCTTGATGTCCTGGAAAACCTGCTTCATCGGAGACTCCTTTGGGGCGCGCGATGGTCGCGGCCCTATCCTTGATCCAGCAACGCCAGCAACTGCTCGTGCTCGTCGGTGTGGCGATAAATATGCTCAGGAACCTGGGCGACATGCTCGGTCCAGGTCGCGATGTGTTGATCGTCGAGGCCCACAACCCTATTGGCCGCAGTCTCGATGTCGGACAGGTCGATCAGGCAGCCGAGATCATGTTCGGCGATGACCTCGCCATCCACCGTTCCAAGCTGACCGATCATGGGCCGTGCGAAGGCGCAGGCCTCGTAGAAGCGATTGGCCCTGGCCCACTGGAGATTGTTGGCGCCATGGTGATGCGCGGCCCAGACGATGTCGACGGACCCGTAGACCGAGGGCAAATCATCGGGGGAAATATAGGGGCCATCGAAGGTCGCGCCAGCCGTGTTTGCCACCCCTTCTTCGGTGATGGCTTCTCCCCAGAGCTTACCCCGCAACAAGACCTCGAACCGCCCCGGTGCCAGCTGAAGAACTCGTTGCAGTGTCTGCCAGGAACGCCGGCAACGGAGGAGACCGAAGTAGCCGATGCGCAGAGGAGCGTCAACTGGGCGAGCTGGGCGATGGGTCGACACGTGGAAATCGATGGGCAGCTTGTTCTCGATCACCAGGAATCGCCCGGCTTCGATGTTCAGAACCGGCGCGTAGTAACCCGTGATGTAGCGCGGCGAGGTCACGACCACCACCTGGCAGCGGTGAATCATGAACTGTTCGACGGCTCGCACGATCCTTGAGGCGAGGCTGGACCCGGTCTGGGCCTCGCGGATGTCACCGACCTCGTAGACCAGCTGAGGCGGGTGGGCGAGACCACGGGTGGCGAGCCAGGCCAGGAGCGCGAGGTCGAGGCCGAAGGCATGGATCGCTTCGGCATGTCGAGCCGCTTGTCGGATGCGCCTCAGGGCACCCAGGTAGGTGGTCAAGCGATGCAGGTAGCGTCCATGACCGATGGCGCCCAGTGTTTCGATGGGACACGGAAGCGGCTTCCCCGGCAGGTAGTCGCGCTCGAAGGTAAGGGCACGGGCGTCGGCGCCGGCCTTTTGCATGTGGGTGATCCGCCGGTGGAACCGAGCCTGGGTGGAGACTGGTAGCAGGAACAGCAGCTTCATGGTCCGTCCAGTCCTGCGGCAGCCGACACGGCGGTGTCCTGATTCTCCCAGCGGAAAGCGCGCCGGTTCGCTTGAGCGGCGGCCTTGAAGATCGTCGATGAAGCCAGGAATGTTGCCAAGCTGCGCTGCAGGTCGGACGGGTCGCGACCGTCGCCCTCGAGGACCACCCCACAGCCGAATTCCGACACCACCCGGGCCATGGGCGGATTGCAGCCGACCACGCCGGGTGTGCCCCGGCTGAGGGCCTGGTAGAGACGGTTGGGTGCGCAGAGGTTGCTGTTGGGTTGGTCGTGGTCGTAGAGAACGATGCTGGCCAGGGCAGTGTCGATAAAATTGACCAGTTCCATCTGGGGCACCAACCCCTCGAAGCGAACACGTTGCTCGAAGGCCGGGCCGAAACGATGGGCAAGTTGCTGGCGCTCGTCTTCCTGGAAGGGGCCCACCACCACCAGGGCAACGTCGTCCAGCCGGAGAACGGCCTCGACGAGGCTGGCCAGGTGACGCTTCGGATTGGCGCCGCCCTGGGCCAGAAGGTAAGGCCGCTCGGCGAGCCAGGTGGTCAATTCCGGGGGAGGTCCGCTAGAGACCAGCTCGTTGAATCGGTCATCGGAGAAATTATCCAGGACCTGAAACCTGGACTTCAGTGCCGACCCCAGAGTCTCGGTCAGGAGATCACGGCGCTCATTGTTGGCGACCACCACGGCATCGCAGGACAGCATCATCCCGGTAAGGATCCGCTTGGTGGTGGGGCGGGACAGAACAGTCTGGGGGGGAAGTTCATGCTGGTCCCAGACCAGGCGTTGGATCACGCCGAGGCGGCGAAGCATGGCCCCGAAGGGAACGAGGCCCGCCATCTCGGGATCATGGACCCACAGGACCTCAGGGCGTTGGTGCAGGATCCGGGTGGCGAAGAGCCCGTACATCTCGGCCAGCTTGATCCCCAGGCCGCCACGATGAGGCAGTAGCCCACGGGTCGCCAGGGTGATGGTCTTGAATGGGATATCCTCGTCAGTGCGCCCACTCGACTCACGGTTCGCCCGCTCGAGGGCCAGGATGGAAGGCCGGGCGCCGAGGCGGGCCAGGCTGCCGCATTCCTTCCGCAGCCGGTCGTCATAGGCGAGCCCGGAAGTGTTGATCACCATGGAGATATTACGACTCACGCGACTCGGTCCTCCCTGATCCAGCAGCCTTGATCACCTTGCTTGCCACCCTTCAATCCCGGTGGGAAAGGCGCTCCTTGCGCTTCATTCGAATTCCCAGAGCCAGGATGATGGCCAGGGCGATGAGCATCACGGGATTGAGGATGGTGAGTGAGATCGACGAGATGGGAATCTGGTAAACCGTCAGGACGAAAAAGACCGCCAGGAAGGTCCAGAGCGCCTGGCTGCGGCGTCCGAACCAGTCGACCATCGCCTGAGCCAGAAAAACATAGCCATTGGCCAAGAGCAAGAAGAGAAGAACCCCGGGCCAGCGGAAATTGGCGAAGCCCTCGCCCGCGAATCCCACCGGTGCGTTGCCCTCGCGCCCCATGATCTCCAGGTGGAGCATGCTGGGCAGGTCGACCGGGGTGTAGGGGATGAGCAGGCCGGGATTGCTCAGCGTCATACCGCCGAAGGTGCCCCGTTGCTCGACCAGGGCGATGACGGCCGCCAGGGTCTGGGTATAGGACCCACTGATGCGGCGGATGATGGACGGCAACAAGAAGGTTATGTAGGAATCCATCTCTCGGGCTGGATTGTACATCAGGTAGAGCATGCCGATGAGGACGATGAATCCCCCGGTGGTGAGGACGGCGAACCGCCAGCGAATCTGCTGGCGATAAAGGACCACCCCGGTGATGAGCGCAAAGAGCAGCATCACCAGGGGAGTCTTGTGCAGGAAGGCCAGGGTCAGCATGGCGCCAAGGATGATCTGTCCCATGGCCAGCAATGATCCAGGCCATCGAGGCGGCGGTCCCAGGTGCCGACGCTCGAGCCACATGAGCATGCCGGCCAGGGCGGCGATGATCGGGAAGTAATAGAAGCCCATCCTCAGGAAACCCAGGCGGATCTGCACCGAGGCTGTCCTCATGCTGATGATCTCACTCTTGCCCAGGCTCAGAGGATTGATGGTCCATCCATAGGGCATCCCCTCCATGAACACGTAGAGCAGAACCATGGCCAGGGAGAGGACCCAGAAGACGAGACTCACCGGCTTTAGCTGATCATAGGCCAGCCCTTCTCGAGATGTCGGGGATGGGATGCGGTAGCGCAGATTGAAGAACCAGAACAGGTAGAAGACCAGGATCTGCACCACCACGATCAGGTAAAAGGTGGTGTTGATTTCGGCTGACAGGTGACCGATCTGGCTGAACTGGGGCCACACCACGTAGAAGCTGCCGACCCCATTGAACAGGAACATGGACAGGTAGAAGACCGCCGGCAGCGGCTGGCGGAACAGGCCTCCTCGTCCCACGACCAGCGGCCAGCCGGCGGCATACAGGCCGAGGATGGAGATGAAGATGAGAACCTGCTGCACGCGCCTTACCTCTGCTCGGAGAACACGATGGGCTTGGTCTTGACGTCCTGGTCGCTCACTGCTCGCCAGATGGGGTCAGCCACGGCAAGCCGCTGCTCATCACGTTGGCCGTAACCGGATGAAACGGGCAGATTCTGCCGCGATCCATACCGGAAGCCGAATGATTGGACGGTGATGGCGCCGGCTTCGATGCCGATGTGGAGCCGGCCTCTGTCCTCACCTTCGACCAGTAGTTTGCCGACGAACCTCCGGGGCGTGGCCAGGAGGCATTCCCCCTGGGGCGACGCACCGAGATTGAACAGTCCATGACCGAGCATCTGGCGTTCCGTCGAAGCCTCGATCCGTGGTCCGAAATGACTGCCCGGTGACCGATACTCATTCCGTCGCTCCGGAGCGGCCGTGTACAAGTACGTTCCCGGATCCTCGATCAGATCCACGCCGTCGACGTTCAACGCCATGGACAGTTGGTCACCGTGATGATGGCCGAGACTGTGGACCCAGTTGCCGGTCACCCTACCACATCGGATGACTAGATGCAGTCGAGGGGAACGGTAGACATAGAGTCCGAAACCCGGGAAGGGAGTCATGGTCAGGTCGGATTGCAGGTCCTCGCCGGGGAACTCGAGACGCAGGTTGGTAGCCGCTTCTTCACGGGAGGACTCCGCTCCCTGACCAGGCGGCGGGGCAACCAGAGGAGGGGTCTTGATGGACGTCTGGTGGACATGATGGCCGGCCAGAGCGATGACGAACTCATGCTGGAGACGGAATCGTTCATCACCTGTAGCATCGAGGCCGGTCGTCAGGAGGGCCGAGAGCGTGGTCAGAAGATCGCCGCCGGCCAGACTGCGCTGCGCCGCCGGCAACGAGAAGTCGGGGACGAGGTCGAGGAACCGCCCACTGTCGTTATCGCCGATCTGGTGCAGGCGGCCGTCCGGGCGCATGACGCCCCGCGTGAAATCGCCCATGCCGGCCAGCCGCTGCCAGGTGGCATCGGGAAATCCACCATCATGGCGGGCCAGGTGCTCGCCTCCGCGCGGGCTGCCGACAACGGCGGCCATGCCCAGGGCCACCATTTCCGAGCATAGCCGATGGTAGCAGGTGGACCCTTCGCGGCTCGATCCTTCGGGATGGAACTGGTGGTCAGCCTCGGTGATCAGGGCCGGGGCGGCCAGGGCGAGCCAGCGGTCGGCCTGTGGGCAATCTTCGAGCCAGGTGCCGGCGAAGACGAGGCCGACGATGTCGGCCAGGTAGTGGTTGTTCCGGCGCTCACCGGTCCGCTCGAGGTTGGTGAAGACATGATGACCGTGGCTGATGATGCTGGCGGTGAAGGCTTCGGTGAAGGGGTCATCGAACTCGACGCCCGCGGCCTGGAAGAGGTCCCAGGCCACCAGCCAGTTGGCCACGCGAATGGCCACATCCATGGGGCAGGTCCAGTTCACCCCGAACCTGGGTGGGTTGTTGGCGATGAAGTCGAGGACTTGGTTCCGGAATTCCTGCACAAGCAAGTCTGGTAAGGGCCAGGGCCCGTCCACATCGGCCCGAGCTAAACCATGGCCCACCGCCAGTTGCACCAGATGCTGACCGCGAGCCAGCTCCCAGGGGACCTTGAGGTCGGCACCGGGAGCGGTCACGGACCGCAGGTCGCGGTACCAGAGAGATTCGGACCAGCGGAAGCCGGATTTGGTGTCTCGCTGCCAATCGATGGGTGCATAGGGGCCCTCGATGAGTTGCCAGCAACGGCGCCCGAAAGCGAGGTCGGGCCCGGCAAGGCGCGCCGTGAGCCAGTCGCCCTCGGCATCAACGGTGGGCCAGGAGGCTGGCGGGTAGGCGTGCCCTTCAGTGCCCGGGGAGATGGCGGCGTAACCGACATCAAGATTCTTGCCCCCGAGGAGGTCGAAACGGTGGGCGAGGTGTCCTTCGAGCAGCCGGGCGTAGGCCGGAACATCGAGATCGCCGGCTTGCCAGCTGAATGATTTCAGCCTGGGGGAGAGCCGACCCCCGTGCTCGGTCGTCTGGGTTCCCCGCTGCTGATCGTGATGTCGTTGCTGTCGGTCGAAGACTCGAATCCGGACCTCTCGATCCAGGCGTCCACGGAGTCGCTGGAGCAGGACGCCAATCATGACTCGACCTCGGGCGGCTTCTCACCGTCGAGATACCGGCGGGCGAAGACGAAGGTGCAGGTCTGGAAGTAACCGTAGGAGATCAGCGTCGCCATTGCTGCACCGTTGATGCCCAGCCAGGTGATGAGGCCGTAGCTCATGACGATATTCAGCACAACGGCTGACCCGATCATCTTGATCAGCACGCCGAAACGCTTGTGCTTGATCAGGAGCGTCATGAAGGGACTGAAGACGAAGGAAATGATGGCCGACAGGCAAAGGATACGGAAAATCAGAGGCGCGCCCGGATACTTGCCCTTGTCGATGATGGGGATGAGATGGGGCGCCAGCACGATGGCCAGAACCACCACCAGAACATAGATCGCGACCATTCGCTTGTGGGTGCTGAAGAGCTTCATCAGGTCGGCCTTGGAGGTGGCTTTCTGGACCTGGGGCAGGAAGACCGACTTGAGGGACGAGGAGGCCATGACCAGCAGGAAGTAGTAGCGGTAGGCCGAACCGAAGGTCGCCAGATCGTGGTCCTCCACCAGTCGCCGCAGCATCAGGATGTTCACGTTGGCGAATACAGCCAGGAGCGCCTGATAGACGAACAGCCCACCGAATCCCTGACGGATGACCCGTTGAATCGTTCTGGCGGCCGGGGTGACTTTGAGCATCCCGCGCCAGTCAAGGCGCCAACCGACGAACACGGCGAACACCAGCGCCATGACCACGGACCGCAGGGCCAGGGGCTGCCACGCTTCTGCCAAGGGGATCAGCATGAGTAGTCCGGCGAGGCCGGCCACCAGCATGACACCATGCAGGAGCTTGATGAGGGAGAATACGAAGAACCGTTGTTCCTGCTGCATGTAAGTCGTGGCGAAGACCAGCAGGCAGTTGGCGATGATCATGCCCATGATCGCCCAGTAGAGTGCCGGTGACTGGTTCCAGAAGGGAATCGTCACCGCCATGATGATGGCGATGAAGATGAACTGCACGGACAGGAATGACGAGGTGTTCTCCCGGATCTCGAGGGATTCGTAGCCGACGATGTAGATCCGGTTGAAGGATGCGGTCAACAGTCCGGCGGCGATGCTGGCCAGCGAGGTCGCGTAGGTATAATCCGCGAAGGCCGAGGCCGGGAGATGGCGAATGAGCAGGATCCCGAAGACCCCTGTCAGGACCTTGGCTGCGAGGTCGAATCCAAAGACCTGGATGAATGTGCGCATCCCTTGCTCACCTCCCCTCGACAGGGCGGCCGAAGCCCTCCGGCTCTTGCCTGATCATGATCGGACCACGCCCGGCTTCAACAGTCCTTTGATGCCGCCCAGATCGACGGAGCGCTTGATGTCGAGGCGGGACTTGAGCCACTGGTACCTGGCCTTGGATTTCAGGGATGACGTCCTTCGGTCGCCGGCGGGAGTGGCTACCGTTTCGTAGCCGTTGCCTTCGAGTTCAGATCCCACCAGACTCTCGATGCGCTGGATCTGCTCGCTACTGAGGACCTTCCTGTAGCGTTCGGCCCGGGACGGGTCCACGCTGCCGGCCTTGCCGCCGCCGAAAGAGGAATGGATCCGGCTGACCTCAAGCCCCATCTGCTCCTCGCCAGGCAGGTCGAGGAAGGAGCAGAGACGCTGGGCCATGCCCGGTACGTCGGCCACCAGATCTTCGTATCGGATGGTGAGGAACTGGTCCACGGGGAGCCGACGTGCATGCTGCCGGCCGAGCTCGGCGAAGTACCGCCAGAGCAGAGCGGCATCATCGAGATTGTCGGGTCCCACGGGCCCGTTGAGGATGGAGGCCACCACGGCCCGGGGATCACGCACGATGTTCACGACCCGGCAGCTCGGGAAGGCCTGGGTGAGGAAACTGGCGTAGTAGAGGTCCTTGGGATTCTTGGTGCCGGGATAGCAGTCATCCGGCAACGAGCCCCCGAGACTCTTCTCGGCGAAGAGTCGCATGAGCTCGGCATAACTAGAAACGTAATCCACATCGGTCAAGGCGGCCAGACGTTGCTGCCACTCCTCGATGTCGAGGACCTGCCAGGCTTCTTTTTGCTGAGTCCGGGTCGCGAGGTAGCGGCCGAGAAACTGGCGAGCCGATGGCGACGTCGGCGTGCCAAGACTACGGCGATATGCGTAGACGCTTTCCCAGTACTGGGTCTCCCCGATGATGGGCTCGACACAGGAATGTCCCTGCAGCACATCCAGCAGCAAGGTCGTGCCCGAGCGGGGGCAACCTGTGACGAAAAGCGGTCCTCTCATGGGGCGGTGCTCCTCATACGCTTGGCCATCAGTGCTGGTGGTGACAGCTCAAGGCCGGGAATCGGGATCGACGATGATCCGGTGATACCTGGGGATCTGCACCCGGAGAATCACGGCGATCACGGCGAGCAGTCCACCCAGGATCATGGCGAGGATCCAGATCTTGACGCGATTCGGGCCCGAGGGCCGGTGGGGCGTCCCGGCGCGGTCGAGAATGGTTACGGCCAGGGTCTGCTTCTGTTCCTCGATGACGGCGGTCTCGAGTTCACGCTTCAGGGTCACCCACATGCCGGCCAGTGCTTCCACCGCCCGGTTCAGCTCTCCGTGCTGCTGACGCAGTTTGGGCGAGTCGTTGTGCTGGCGATTGGCGAGCTCGAATTCGATGCGCTCCTCCTCGGCCCCGCGCAGCCGAGTCTCCACCTCTTGCAGTCGCTCCTGAACGAAGGTGCGATTCTCCCTGGCCTTGTTCAGGCGCAGATCCTCGATGAGGGCGGCCAGCTCGTCGGCCAGGGCGTTGGCCAGGCCCGCGGCCAGTTCGGGGTGGTCGGGGAGGGTGGTCGAGAGCTTCATGTAGCCGGTGAATTTCTCACGGGAGAACTGGATGACCTGCTGCCGGAGTCGGCGCTTGATCCGGCGTTCCTGGCGGGCCTTGCCCTGGGCGTCGGCGGGTGTTTCGTCGAGGCCGAGAACCGCGGTGAGGGAGAGTCCTGGTTCGGCAAGGCGCTCGGCCCAGTCCACGGCGATCACGGCGTCGAGGACCTTGTTGGAATGGAGGATCTCCCCGTAGAGCTCCTCGTAGTTTCCACCCTCGAGGCTACCCATTCCGGTGAACGTGGCGAGGGTGCCCAGCAGATCGCCTCCACCGGATTCGATCTGGGGGAGCATGGTCACCTTGGCGGTGTAGACCGTGGGCTGCAGAAACGAGATCACCACACCGAGGATCAGGCAGGCGAGGAAAATCCCGAGACCGAGCTTGTAGTGTCTCATCAGGTCCTGCAGAAGGACCACGATTCCGGTGGCTTCCTGAGCGTTGTCCTGATGATGCTGATGGGCGGTGTGCTCGGTCATGAATCCTCGTCCTGGGCCATGGGTTTGGGGGCGTTTAGCCTATCTTGGGGATAGCCGCGTGCTCATCGACCGTCAAGTATTAATCACTTTCTGAAGGGGAGCCTGCCCCGCCAAAGCCCTTGGTTCGGCGATGGGCATGCATTACTATCGCCGCCAGAGATGGCGCATCCGCTGGATCCGGTCAAGGAGGACCTGCGTGCTTCGGCAGCTACCCGACATCGTCAGGAGCCATGGTGTCGGCTGGATGGCCTGGCGCCTGACCTACCTGCTTGCCCGCCGGTCACCCTGGTTTCGCTGGCG